>PVMK01146544.1_pt1 | contig 28446 bp, 29 predicted proteins | sample 1853481 | NCBI WGS metagenome assembly PVMK01 (sample SAMN08533507, study PRJNA380276) | Marine sediment metagenome, whole genome shotgun sequencing project. | reverse complement strand
CTCCCTGGCTACGCCCCCTCGTCGCTCGATGGGCCTTTCGATATCCCTTCCCTCGCTCGTACGATCCTTTCCTTCGTCGATGAGTTGTCTCCCGCGGACCCGGTGCGGATCGTCGGCCACGACTGGGGCTCGGTCATCACGCAATACGCGTTGGCGCGGCGGCCGGAGCGGTTTCGCGCGGCCGCGATTCTTGCAATCCCGCACGTCCTGGCCTTCGCGACGAACGTCGAACGCTATCCGCGCCAACTTCAACGCAGCGCCTACATGGGCTTCTTTCAACTACCCATCGTGTCGGACCGCGTCGTAGAGCTTCGCAACTACCGTTTCATCGAGCGCCTCTGGCACAGCTGGTCACCTGGTTTCGATCCTGGGCCCGACTACTTCGAAGAGCTCAAGCTGTGCCTGCGAGCGAGCATGCCGGCGCCACTGAAGTACTATCGCGCCCTGACTTCGCTCAAAACGGCTCGCGAGATGCGCGCGACCCTCGCCGCCGGTCCAATCGTGGTCCCGACGATGTATCTCCACGGTGAGCGCGACGGCTGCGCGGCCTCGAGATCTCTGAGGACCAAGAGGCGCACTTCAGCGCGCTGTTCGAGATGGTGAAGCTCGCCGACGCGGGCACTTCTTGCAGTTGGAGCGGCCCGCGGAGGTGAACGAGGCGATCTCGAGGTGGTTTGAAGGGCACCAGTAGCCGACAGCGTCAGTGACCGTGTCAGCGGCAGAGCCCCGGAGGACGGCTCGGGACGGGCGTGCTCGCGACACTCGCCCAGACGGATTCGTTACGGCGGCGGCCGTGCCCGTCGAGGGTGTCGAGGTGGCGGACCGAGGGCTACAGCAGCGAGCCCAACAGCTCGCTCAAGAGGAACTCGAACAGTTCTTGGTAGAAGTATGTGCGGATCGCGGCGGCGGCAGTTTCGACCGCGGATTCGACGGCATCCACGAACGCGACGAGCAGTCGCTCGAAGAGCGTCGATTCTTCGAGGAAGAGGACGAAGTTGTCTGGGCTTACGTTGATGACGACAGCGACGCGTCCGTCCGTGTCGCAGCCGGTACCGCCGATGTCGACGAAATCGATCAATGCTGCGAGCCCGAGCGCGGCGTCGTCGAAATCGCCGCCGGCGGCCTCAGCTCCCTCCTGAAGCAATGACAAGGCGTACGGGTCCACGACCAAGTAGTATTCCGAAGGCGCGCCGCCCTCGATCTCGCTGACCGTGAAGTAGGGGCTCGAGATGCCGGTGTCCGGTACCAGAGCTTCGCCCTGGTCGACGAGGCACCTGTCGACCGGCGGATCCAGGAACACCGAGGCCCCGAATGTCCTGTCTCCGCCCAGACGACAGTCGAAGCTCCAACTGGTACTCGGGTCCTCAGAAAGGCAGTCGAAGAGTGCGTCGTCATTGGCGCAGCTGTCGGCGATGAGGTCCGGACACGCGTCAGGAAAAGTCTTGCACGTGGTCGACACGGGTGTGTTGTCGAAGTCTCTCACCTCCTCGCAGTACTGGCTCACTTGGTCGCACTCGGTATCGCCGCATGCGAAGGTCCCGTCGTCTGGGTCACCCGCACCCGGACCTCGGTCAGCCGCACCGGAGCTTCCGCAGGAACTGATAGACAGCGCGACGACGATTGCGATCGTGGAGGGCAAGGTACAAAAACGGAACATCAAACTCCTCCGTACGAAACGATACCTGAGTACGGTCGAGACTATCGGCCGAACGCGCCTACGACGCTAACACGCTCCACCCTCCTATCCCCCTAAAATCACGGCGCTTCTAAGTGAAAGATCGCAGCGCCTTTCGAGTTCGATCCGGCAAAGCGACTCCGGCACTTAGGATTGGTTCACGGAAAGTCCCCAGCACATGTTGCGTTGAGATCATGCGGCACACTCGAGTCAGTAGGAGATTCAGCTCACTCAGCTCCTGAATTGCGCAGGACGCCTCATGAGTTAGCACTCTGGTGCCAGTGCCAGTGCCAGTGCCAGTGATCAGACGCCGACGAGCGGGTAGCTGTCGGCGCAGGGCGACATCGTCGGTGACTGGGATTGGGTAGCGGCCGCTGAAGCACGCGCTGCAGAAGCCCCCGCCGCCGACCGCGCGCTTTAGGCCGTCGAGGGACAAGTAGCCGAGGCTGTCTGCGGTGACGTAGTCGTTGACCTGCTCAACTGAGTTGTGGGGGCGGGCGATCAACTCGTTGCGAGTCGGGGTGTCGATGCCGTAGAAGCAGGGCCACGTGGTGGGTGGGGAGCTGATTCGGAGATGAACTTCCTTGGCGCCGGCGTCGCGGATCATCTTGACGATCTTGCGGCTGGTGGTGCCGCGCACGATCGAATCGTCGATCACTGCGACGCGCTTGCCTTCGAGAAGGCTTTTCACCGGGTGTAGCTTGAGACGGACGCCGAAGTGGCGAATCGACTGCGCGGGCTCGATGAAGGTGCGGCCGACGTAATGGCTTCGGATCAAGCCGAGCTCGAAGGGGAGCTCTGCGGCTTCGGCGAATCCGAGCGCCGCGGCGACCCCGCTGTCTGGGACCGGAACCACGAGATCGGCTTCGACCGGCTGGTCTGCGGCGAGGGCGCGGCCCATGCGCTTACGGGCGTCGTAAACACTGATCCCGTCGAACGTGGCGTCGGGCCGGGCGAAGTAGACGTACTCGAAGATGCACATGTATCGGCGCTCCGCGTCCGTGCGAAACGGCCGGAGGCTTTGCAGCCCGGATTCATTGATGAGGACCATCTCCCCTGGGTTGATGTCGCGGATGAACTCGGCGCCGATCAGCTGAAAGGCAGGCGGCTCCGAAGCGATGACATACGCCCCGTCGAGCTTGCCCAAGCATAACGGGCGGAATCCATACGGGTCGCGCACGGCGACCAACTCATCGGGTGAAAGAAAAACCAGCGAGTAGGCGCCTTCGACCTGATGCAGTGCATCTGCCACACGGTCGACCGTCGTCTCGGCTTTCGAGCGCGCAATGAGATGCACGAATACTTCGGTGTCGCTATCGGACGAGAAGATCGAGCCGTCCCTTTCGAGTTGATGACGAAGTGCCAGGCCGTTGGTCAGGTTGCCGTTGTGCGCGACGGCGATGGAACCGTGCCCGCAGTCCACGGCAAGCGGCTGCGCGTTTTTGATGTGGCTGCCGCCCGCGGTGGTGTACCGAACGTGGCCGATCGCACTACTAGAACGTGGCGTCGGGCCGGGCGAAGTAGACGTACTCGAAGATGCACATGTATCGGCGCTCCGCGTCCGTGCGAAACGGCCGGAGGCTTTGCAGCCCGGATTCATTGATGAGGACCATCTCCCCTGGGTTGATGTCGCGGATGAACTCGGCGCCGATCAGCTGAAAGGCAGGCGGCTCCGAAGCGATGACATACGCCCCGTCGAGCTTGCCCAAGCATAACGGGCGGAATCCATACGGGTCGCGCACGGCGACCAACTCATCGGGTGAAAGAAAAACCAGCGAGTAGGCGCCTTCGACCTGATGCAGTGCATCTGCCACACGGTCGACCGTCGTCTCGGCTTTCGAGCGCGCAATGAGATGCACGAATACTTCGGTGTCGCTATCGGACGAGAAGATCGAGCCGTCCCTTTCGAGTTGATGACGAAGTGCCAGGCCGTTGGTCAGGTTGCCGTTGTGCGCGACGGCGATGGAACCGTGCCCGCAGTCCACGGCAAGCGGCTGCGCGTTTTTGATGTGGCTGCCGCCCGCGGTGGTGTACCGAACGTGGCCGATCGCACTACTGCCGGGCAGCTTGTCGAGCTGATCGGCGGTGAAGACGTCTTGCACCAGACCCATCCCACGATGGACGAAGAGCTGCCCGCCGTTGCTCGAAACGATGCCTGCAGCTTCTTGCCCGCGATGCTGCAGGGAGTGCAGGCCGAGGTACGCTAGATTCGACGCCTCTTCGGCCCCAAACACCCCAAACACCCCACATTGATCGTGAAAATGATCGTCGTCCATCTCGCCCACGGCGCCTTCATAGCGCTGGCGCCGCCTGCCGTCCATGACCCCTGCATGCCCTCCGTCCAGGCGTGCGCTAGAGACAATCGGTCGGGATGCCGCGGGTATTGAAGCGAATCGAATCGGTCGTTCCTCGGAAGGCGTCCGGCGATGGCGGCAAGGCTCGCGGCCTGGCCGCGCTTGCCCGAGCCGGCTTCCCGGTCCCGGCAGCCTACGCGATGCCCGGCTGGGTCGGTGACTCGTTCTTTTCGAGCGTGCTCGAGATCGAGGACCGCCCAAGGGCGTTGCTGAACACCCCGCATGTGTCCGACGCGCGCCTGCAGTCCATCGCGGAGCGCGTCCGCAAAGCGACCCTTCCACAGGACGTCGTTCGAAGCGTGAGCGACGCGTTACTTGCCATGAGGGGTGAAGGCGCCATCGGATTTGCGGTTCGTTCGTCCGCCATGCACGAGGACCAAGAAGGCGCGTCCGCCGCCGGGATGCATTCGTCGCTGCTCAACTTGATGCGCGACGACGAGGTCCTCGACGCCATCAAGACCTCTTGGTCGAGCCTCTTTCGCCCTCGCGTGCTTTCCTATTTGCGGGCCCTGGGCGACGATGTTCCAGTCTCGGTTGGCGTCGTGATTCAGGTCATGGTTCCGGCGGAGGTTTCCGGTGTTCTGTTCACCACGAACCCCCTTACTGGCGATGCGGGAGAGGTGGTCATCAATGCCGCATACGGGCTCGGTTCGGCGGTCGTCGAGGGCCGCGTGACGCCCGACACCTATCGTGTCGACAAAGCCACCGGGCAGTTGCGCGATCAGATCATCGGCGGCAAAGCCCACCAAACCGTACTCGAACCCTCAGGCGGCGTCCGCGAGGTCGCGGTACCTCCGGCCCAGCGTGAAACTCCCGCACTGAGCGAGCAGCAGCTCCTGCACTTGACGGACCTCGCAACCCGAATCGAAAGCCACTTCGGTAATGCCCGCGACGTCGAGTGGGGGATCGCCGAGCAGCAGGTGTACGTCCTTCAAGCGCGGCCGGTCGTCGTCCCGAGCATTCGCAATCGCCGGGGGTCGCGACGTGAGCGGCCATGGGACCGGCGAAAGCTCGTTTGGAGTAACGCCAATGTCGGAGAGGCGCTGCCTGGCGTCGTCACGCCGTTTACCTGGTCCGTGCTCAGTCAGTTCAGCGACCTCGGCTTTCGTCGAGCGTTTGGGGCGATGGGTTGCAGCGTTCCGCGCGATGCGGAGCTCGTGGGCGATTTCCGGGGACGCATCTACATCAACTTGACCGAGTTCAGCTCGATCATGTCGCAGGTTCCCTGGATTCATCCGTCGACTCTGGTGCGGCTCGGTGGGGGTCAATATGCCACCGAGCTCGACGACGTGGTGGCTGAGCGAAGCTCGACAGGTTTCTTTCTGCGGCTGCCACAAACCGTCTCCCGGTACGTTCGAGAGAACTTCCGGCTTCAAGCGCGCATCGACGAGTTCGAAGCGTATTTCTCCGAAGAGCGCATGCGCATCAACGGCATCGACCCGCGCCTTCTCGAACCGAGTGGCCTCGAACGCATGCTCGGCGACGTCGAGCACCTCTTGGACGAGACAGGGTCGATCATGCTCACCGCGTACGCCAACCTGCTGACCGCCGTGCTCGTGCTGATCGGCCTCCTGCGGACGTTCCGGGGGGACCACGGCTCCGGGTTCTATCGCGAGTTGCTCTCGGGCTTGAAAGATGTTGCTAGTGCGCGCCCCGGCTTCGTGTTGAGGCAGATCGCCGAGCACGCCCGCCAAGAGCCCGAAGTGGCGGAGCGCATCCTCGACGCTGAGCTCTCGGATCTCACGGTGAGCGGCCTGCCGGCTGGCCAGACGCGGGATGCTCTTGGCCGTTTCCTCGAAAACTACGGGTTCCGTGGCATTCGCGAGGCTGAGATTGCAGCGCCGCGCTGGTCCGAAGACTCGACGCTCATGTTTGCGACGCTCCGCGCGCATCTCGCTGGCCCACCGGACCTCGACGAACGCGATCGGGATTTGCAGAGGGTACGTGAAGAAGCCGAGGAGCAGCTCAAGAAGAGCGTTCCGTTCCCGCTGCGACCTTCCGTGACGAAGCTACTCGACATGGTGCGACGTTTCACTCGGATGCGCGAGCATCTGCGCGGTCACGTGGTCGAGGTACTTGGAATGTTTCGTCGTGTCGCCCTCGAGGCGTCCCGCCGGATCGAGGCGCGCGAGCCGGAAGCAGGTTCCGATGCGGCTTTTTTCCTCACGCTGGCGGAGGTCCGTCGTGTTCTGTACGACGACAACGAGCGTGTGGCGGTTCGTGTGCAACGGCGCCGGTTGGAGTACGAGCGCAATGAGGCGCTGCCCGAACCGCCCAGCACCTTCGTCGGGTTCCCGCCCGACGATGCCGGCATCACATCGACCTCGAAACGTTTGCGAGGCCTGGCGGCCAGCCGCGGCGTGGCCGAGGGCAGGGTACGGATTCTTCGTGATCCGTCGCATCTAGCGGCGTTCGAGCCTGGCGAGGTGCTCGTCGTTGCGGCTGCCGACACGGGGTGGGCTCCACTGTTCCTAGCTGCGTCGGGCGTCGTGACCGAGCTCGGAGGTCCTCTTTCTCATGCGGCGATCATCTTGAGAGAGTACGGGGTGCCCGCCGTGGTCAACGTGACGAACGCCACGCGCTTCCTCCGCGACGGCGACTTGGTCCGCCTCGATGGCGATGTCGGCACCGTGGAGATCCTGGGTGCCTGACGCGGAAGACGCGGGACCCGAGATCATCCACCACGACGATCGTCTGCTGATCGTTCACAAACCGCCGGGCTTGCCGACAACCGCCCCGACATCGACGGAGCCCTGCCTTGTTCGCTGGGTGCGCGATCGGTTTCCCGACATTCAACCCCACGCCACGTCCCGGCTCGACTCTCAGGTTAGCGGCCTGGTGACCTTCGCGCTCGACCGTGACATCAATCGACACCTTCTCGATGCGCGGCGTGCCGGAACCTACGAGCGTGTCTACATGGGGATCACAATTGACGCGCTGCCCGTCGACCAAGGGGACTGGAGCTGGCCGATCTCGATCGATCCGCGCAATCCCAAGCGGCGAGTCGCAGGGCCGGGGCGCGGCGCGCGCGAAGCTCAGACCCACTACGAAGTGGCTGCGCGGACGGCGAGCGCCACACTTCTTCGGCTCAGGCCGCAAACGGGTCGGACGCACCAGCTCCGCGTGCACGCAGCGGAGGCCGGTACGCCGCTGTTCGGCGACTCACTGTACCAGGGGGCGCGGCGTAAGGTTTTGCCCGATGGACGCGTGGTCACCGCGCGGCGCGTGATGCTTCACTGCGCCCGCGTGAGCTTCCCGCCTCTATCCGGTGAGCGCATGCACTTCGAGGCGCCGTCGCGGCCCGACATGAATCGGGTGTGGCGGGCGCTTGGTGGGGTCGCGGCGGACCTTCAGCTCTGACGCTTGGGCGAGAACTTCGCGCCGACCAATTCGTCCTTGGGCCGGTTGAAATGCGCTTCGAGCTCTCGATTGAGAATCTCGAGCACGTCTTCTTGCAGCGCGAGCGGGTGACGAATTAGGCGCTCGATGTTGCGCTGGTACACGAACAGGCGCCGCTGTTCTTCGCCACAGGCGGTGGTGGCCATCTCGTCCAACAGGAGCGGGGTGCGTGGGTCGACGCCCTCGGCGACCACCTCGAGACCGGGTAGGTCGGTTACCATGATCAGATTGCCCTCGAGCCGCTGCGCCAGCTCGGCCGGCAACTCGCGCAATGCCGCTTGCACGATCTTTTCGAAACGGGCGTGGGTGGGCGACCACGGTGGTCGCGGCAGAAGGCCGTCGAGATGCCGGGTCTTGAGGAACGCGAGTGGCGCCTCGTCGGCTCGCCCCTGCCGATCGCGCAGCAGGCCGAGGTAGTACAACACGTCCGGCGATGCGTCGGAGCGTGCAGCCGCTTGCTCGATGAGAGTCGCCGCCGCGTCGGTCTGTTCGAGCTCGAAATGGGCCCGACCGATCAGGAACTCGAGCTGCTGGTTCTCGAAGGGGCCCTCGGGGAGTCCCATCAGCAGCTCGGCCGCCGCCGCCCGGTCGCCTTGCTGCAGCAACGCGTCGACCTTGAGCACGGAGGCATCGGCGATGTCGTCCGCCGTCTGGCAGCTCTCGAGGGCCTGGTCGAGGATGCGAATCGCCTCTGCAAAGCTTCCGAGGGGGTGGATCAGGAGCTCGGCCGCGTTGAGCATGGCCTCGAGGTAGTGCTCATCGAGGTCGATGGCCTGACGGTAGGACTCGAGCGCCATGTCGAGATTGCCGTTGGCGGCATGGATGTACCCGATGAGATTGTGCGCATCGGGCGAGTCGCCGTCGAGCTCCAGGGTTTGCTCGGCCGAGGCCATCGCGCCGTTCAAATCGCCCTGCGTGACCAGCTCCCAGCCGCGGTCGAGATGGGCGCTCAGGCGGTCCATGAATCCTTCGTTTTGTTCCGACATCGGTTAGCCCCGAAACTTACGTGCCGGGTTTGGGACGTCAAGCCGAACCGTGCGCTATCATGCATTTGGAATGGTTAGGGTTTTTACCGCCATCGTAATCACAGCGATCTGTTCCTGTGTGAGCGAGCCCCTGCCCGTGGGGCAGACGATCTCGGTGGGTACCGCCGATCACGGATACCTCCATGATCCGGTCCGCCTGGAAGATCGAGGCGACGGCTATCGGCGGGTGCGGCCCCGAGAAGGAACTCGATTCGGCACCCCGACGCTAGTGGGCGCGATCGAGCGTGCGGCGCGTGGAGTAGCCGAGGCTTTTCCAGGTGGCCACCCACTTCGCGTGGGCGATCTATCGACTCCCCATGGGGGCTCACATTCGCGGCATCGCACCCATCGCGCCGGGCGCGATGCCGATCTGCTGTTTTTCGCCCGGGACGCAGGCGGCCTGGCCGTCCACGGTGACGGCTGGCTGCGCTTCGATCGCCTCGGCCTCGCCACTCTGCGTGATCGGGTCTTCCGTTTCGACGAAGCGCGGAACTGGCATCTCGTACGTACCCTTGTCATGGACGATCAAGCGCGCGTGAAGTGGCTCTTCTGCTCCAACGACCTCAAGGCTCGCCTCTTGCGGTACGCGGCTCGCTACGAGAGCTCGCCCGAAGCGGTGGTTCGAGCCACCTGGGTTCTTCACCAGCCGACACGCGGGGATTCGCATGACGACCACTTCCATCTCCGAGTGGGGTGCGGGACCGATGAACGAAGCCTCGGGTGCAGGGAGCAAGCCCCACACTGGCCATGGTTGAGCGACACCGCACGCAAGGAAGACGCCAGGGCCAGCGATGCGGCGAGTGACGTGTACCTAGTCCGTTGGCTATTTGCCGAGGAGCATGTGGATGAGCGCCGCGATGTCGCCGGGCGTGGCCTCGACGCCGCAGCGCAGCCAGCCTCGATCGTCAGTCGCTAGGTCGGTCAGCTCGCGGTGTTCGTCCGTCGCGCCCCAAATCAACACGCTCGAGTTCTTGGGAAGCTCGTGCGCCAAGGTGGCGATCGTCGACGGCTGGACCGAGGCCTCGACGCAATCGATCACAACCAGAGGGCTCAGCGACGCAGTGGCCTTGAGGTTGTCGAGAAACGAGACGACGTCTTCAATCTGCTGAACCGCAGCGGCGTCACCGACCTGCTTGACGATCCCATCGCATCGTTCGCGGTCGCGGGTGGCGACGAACACCATGGGTAGCGCGACGCCCATCGGTTGCACCGTTGGGTACTTCGATGTGTCGGTCTCTGGAGGATCGATCGGATCCTTGCGCGTGACCCCCGAGTGTTGCCGACCACGGCCGAGCTTGCGTGTTTCGTCCGGGCGCACCGTCTTGCGCGGAGGCTGCGAGCTAACCCGATCGGCGAGCGTGAGCATGGGCGCCAGATTTTGCATCACGGCGTCGCTGGCCTCGTTGCCCAAGTAGAACGTCATCGCGGTGCGAAGATGCTTGTCCGCGAAGCGGCGCAGCGGCTCGCCGGATGCAGGGATCTGATGCTCTCGCGCCATGTGCAGCGCGCGGTGGAGGATCTGAACCCGCACCTCCGGCGTGGCGACCGCTTCGATCGCCTCGCGCACCATCCGGGCGATGGGGGTTTCCCTCTGCATCTGATCCTCGTCCCCAGAGGCAGCATGTGTCCGAGCTACCACAACATCATAATATTACCGTGATTTGGCCATTTGGCCAATCGAGGCCCGGTGGTGACGGCTCCAGGCCCCGTGGTACATGGCGAACATGCTCGTGATGGGGGTTGACGAGAACGGTCTGGGGCCGCGGCTGGGGCCTTTGGTGGCCACTTCGGTGGCCCTCGAGGTGCCCCGATATGCGCGGGCCGCCCTGTGCGATCGAGGCCTCGCTTTGGGGCTGACCGACAGCAAGGAGACCGGTGGGTTCGGTCGCATGGGGTTCACCGAGTCGGTCGCGTTGGCTCTGGTGAAGCGGGGGGGTACGGGCTTTCCCGCGACGGCCGACGCGTTTCTCGACGTGGTTTCTCCCGATGCCCGCCGACGCCTCCGCGCATGCTGTCCTGACGCGCGGACCGCCGGCCAATGCTGGGCCGTCGAGCTTCCGCTGCCGGCGTTCGGTGGTGATGCATCCTACGGCGAAGGGCTTCTCGATCAGCTCGTGGGCCGCTCCAGCCTTCGCATCGTCGATGTCCAAAGCCGCATCGCCTGCGCCGGGGTGCTCAACGCCAAACTCGCGGCCGGCACGAACAAGCTCGCCGTCGACCTCGAGCTCTTCGAGGATCTGATCTGCGCTGTGCAGGCCCGTCACGGTCCGCGGCTGCTCGCGGTCTGCGGCATGGTCGGCGGCATTCGCGACTACGCGTCGCGCCTCTCGCGCTTCGAGCCGCAGCGCGTGCGGTCACTCGTCGGGCGCCGCGGCCAACGGAGATACCGGGTCGACGGAGTCGGTGAGATTCGCTTCGAGGTCGACGCCGACGCCCGGCACCTTCCGGTCGCGCTCGCCTCGATCGTCGGGAAGTATGTGCGCGAGATCTCCATGCGCCGCATCGGAGAGTTCTATCAGCAGGGGAACCCGGAATTGAACCTCGCGAGTGGGTATCACGACCCGGTGACGACACGATTCATCGACGCGACGGAGGCCTCGCGCCGCCGGCTTGGCATCGCCCCCGATTGCTTCAGGCGGCAGGCCTGACGCTTGTGGTAGAAGGCTCGTATGTCCGACCGTGACAAGGTCCCCCGCTGGGTTCTCTGGCTCGGTGTTTCTGTTGCCACGGGCTGGTTGCTTTACATGCTACGTGGCGTGTTGGCGCCCGTGTTCTTCGCCTTCCTCATCGCCTACATGCTCGACCCGCTGGTCGACCGCATCGAAGCGAGCCGTCTGCTTCGCGGCAAACGGATCGCGCGCGCGGTCGGAATCGCCGTGCTCTTGGTGGGGGCTTTTGCGCTAGCCGCAGTTGCCATCCTGGTCATCGTCCCGATGGTGTACGAAGAGGTGGCGAGCTTCTTGAAGAGGCTACCCGCGCTCGTCGCGCGCAGCCGAGCGGCGTTGGAGCCGATCCTCGCCGAGTACGGGCTCGAGATTCCGACCTCCGTGGGCCAAGCGCTCGAGGAGCTCCACCTCGACATTCAGTCGGGGCGCACCAAGGGCTACACGCCAGCCACTGCGGTGGTCAAATGGCTTCTCGGCGGAACAGCCTCTGCCGTGGGCGCGATCATCGCTGCGCTGATTGTGCCCGTCTTTGCGTTCTACTTGCTCTATGACTTCGATGTCCTCGTCGCGAAGGTGGGCGAGCTGATCCCCCCGCGTCATCGGCCGCAAGCCAACAGCTTCTTGCACGACGTCGATTCGGTCCTCGGCCAGTTCTTTCGAGGTCAGTTCACGGTCATGGCGATCCTCGCAGTGCTGTACTCCGTGGGCTACGGCTCAATCGGGGTACCGCTGGCGTTGCCGATCGGGATCATGGCAGGGCTGCTTTCGTTCATTCCGTACGTCGGCAGCACCCTCGCATTGGCCACAGCCCTGCTGATGACCACGCTCGATTGGCAAGGTTGGGGGCAGATTCTTTGGGTACTTGGCGTTCATGCCGTGATTCAGGGCTTGGAGGGTTTCGTGATCACTCCGAAGATCATGGGCGACACCGTCGGTATTTCTGCGATCACCGTCTTGTTTGCGCTGTTGGTTGGCGCCGAGCTCTTGGGATTCACGGGGGTGCTCCTTGCCGTCCCCACGGCGGCGGTCACCAAGATCCTGCTCCAGCGAATCGATGAGCGGTACCGCAGGTCCGAGTTCTTCGTCGGGGACAGCGCCGATGGGAGCAGCGCTAGCGAGCCCCCGCAAGACTAGACACGTCGAGCGTCACCACGATCGTGCGTTCGCGAACCTGCACACGCACCGACCGCAGTACGTCGGTCCAGGGCGGTTGCACGGACTTCGGCGGCGACGCGGCCCAGGCCCTGATGACCGCTGCGTCTTGGGCGGCGAGATCTGCGTCGTCGACGTCGATGTACACGACGACCGTCTGCGTGCTCCCGGACTCCACAGACAATCCGATGCTTTGCAGGCCCTGCACGGCGGAGGCTTCGTTCCCGAATTTCGCCACGCGCTCGAGCGCCGCCTTCCAGTGCTCCGGAGGCTCGAGCGCCGCAGCGACGCTCGCTCCCGCGTTCACGCGCGGCCAAAGGCTTGCCATTCGGGGCCGTTCCAACAGAGCGGGGGCGGTGCCGCGCCGGACCGCCATGGCCTCCGTCACGGTTGTGACCGAGCCGGTGACGATGGTCCGATCATCGAGCAGTGCGATCGCGCTTCGGCCGTCACGACTCGCCACAACCGGTCCGGAGGGACCTTCGAGGCGAACGATGGAGCCCCCTCGGGTTTCGACCAGCAGGCGGTGACACTCGGCCAGCGTCGCGGCGTCCGCCGTACGCCCTCGCAGCATCAGCCCAATCGACTGAAATGGCTGGTCTTCGGGCCCGCGCACCCAAATCGTGGCTTCGCTCAAGGCCGTGAGTGGGTCCAGCCCGCATATCGTTTGGATCTCGCTGAGCTGTTCTTCCGCCACGAATGCCTCGACCAGCGCCCTGGCGGCCGCCGTCCGCTCGAGCGAGCGGGTATCGATCCGCAGCACGGCTCGCGCGGTGCTCGGAAGCTCGCGAAGCGCCTGGCTTGCCCGAAGCGTTCGACCGTATTGCATCGCCGCCCAGAGTAGGCCGGCCATCGCAATCGACACCACGGTGGCCACCTTGAGCGAGCGAGTCACGGACCGAGGGTAGGAAGTTCTTTTCACGGAGCAAGCCCTCGTGCTAACGCGTGCCCCATGCCGTGGCGCCGAATGCGGTTGCGCAATGCCGAAGTGCTTGCCCGTTGTGATGCGAGTGGCGAGCTCGTTTCGAATGGCGGCAGGGTCGAGGTTCGCTACAAGCCCAACGACGGGCGCGCCTATTTTGCGGGCGCCTCGAACCTCAAGCCACCCGGGGGCACCCCGAAGATCGAGCCGGACTCGTTTTGCGGCCCCGGCGAAGCCGTCAAGAAGCCATCCAAGCCCAAGAAGAAGGCCGCTGGCACGACAACCAGCACAACGAGCGCACCGGAGAAGCCGGAGGGCGAGGAGGTCCTTGTCTACGCGGACGGCGCGTGCAGTGGTAACCCGGGTCCGGCCGGCGTGGGCGCGGTGGCGCTGTGGGCGGACCAAACCCGTGAGCTCAGCGAATACATCGGCGAGGCCACGAACAACATTGCGGAGCTCACTGGGATTCTACGCGCCGTGGAGCTCGCGCACGAGCTCGGCAGGCCGCTACGTCTCTACACCGACTCGCAGTATTCGATCGGCGTGCTGACCAAGGGCTGGAAAGTCAAAGCCAACAAGGAGCTCGTCGCCAAGGTGCGGGAGGCGCTCGACGCGCATCCTGACACGGAGCTTTTTCATGTCCGCGGGCATCAAGGCGTGCGGCTCAACGAGCACGCCGACGAGCTCGCGGTTCGCGCGGTACAGAGCCGCGAATCTACTGGGTGGGTTGGGACCTGAAGCGACGGGCAGCTTCCTCGAGCGTCACCAGCTCGTAGCCGGCGTCGCGGATCACCCCAATCGCGGTGCGAAGCGAGCGGAGCTTGTCAGCTGCCGTTCGTCTCAGGTCCGCGCGGTGCGGCGCAAGGGTTTCAAGCCCGTCCTCCGTGGCGTCGGCGGCGTCGATTCCGTGAAGCTCGAGGTTGATGAGCTCCCGGCCAAGCATCTGCTTGGTGAGTCTCGCGGCGATTCTCTCTCCGCCCAGCACCAGCGAGGTTCCGATGTACGGAAGCTGCAGCCGGGTCACGCCGATTGGGAGCTCCAACAAGCCGTTCCCCCTTCGCCAGTACGGCCTCCCGACGCGGTACGGCTCTCTCGGCGCGCGCAGCACGGCTGGGGTGTCCAAAATGCTCGCGCTCTTCTGGCCACGCAGCCTGATTCCGGCCAGCGCCGCGACCTTGGCGGCGTAGTAGCTCGGACACGGAAAGACGCTCGAGTCATAACCGACACCTGCCCTGTCGAGCGCGCTGAACAGCGCGTCGCTGACGGTGTAACCCGGCGCGCGAAAGCCGGTAGGCCGCTTTCCGCATGCCCCCTCGATGGCATCTGCTCCTCGCTCTACGTCTTCCCGGATGTCCGCGGGCGTCCGGCGCGTGAGATCATAACGATGGTGATACGAGTGATTTGCTATCTCGTGACCCGCAAACTGGAGCGCCGAGATGGTCTCACGGTTCTCGTCGCGTTCGAGGTCTTTCCCGATCGCAAAGAAGGTGGCTCGAATCGATTCGTCATCCAGCCATTCAGTCAGGCGCGGAACACAGCGGTCGTAAACCGCGTGCGCGCTCGGCCCGCGTGGAATCGCAAGCCCGTGGATCGCCGCGTAGAGTGGTACCTCGTCCAAATCAACCGATATCGATGCCAGCCTCAGACTCACCGTTTGATCCGGATCGCAATGAAGAGCTTAACCAAATCCTTCAAGACGCTGGGTACACGCCTCGCCAGTCCGATCGTCGGGGGCCGCTTCTCCAGGATCCGGACTGGGATCTCCTGAACGTCGAGCCCGGCGCGCTCGCACCGGATGACGAGCTCCGACGCGAATAGATGCCGGTCGACCAAGCAGGCGGCAGCGATCGGCTGAACCCGCTCGCGACGAAAGGCCTTGAGCCCGTGGGTGTCGGTCCCTTTGAACCCCAAGGTCACTCTGAGGATGCTGTTGATCACGACCGTGCCGAGGCGTCGAAAGAGGGGCCGCTGGTCCGTGGCTCCTTCCATCACTTTGGAGCCGACAACGAAGTCCACCGAGTCGTCTCGCAATAGCGCGACCGCGCGCTCGTAGAAGTCCGTATCGCAAAGATCGATCTCGTCGCAAATCACGATGTCGCCTCTTGCGTGATGGATCCCCTCGCGAAGCGCTTTTCCGTAGTTGGGCTCGTCGGTGTGCCGACACACGAGTTGGGGGAAGCGCTCCGCGAGCTCGGCCGCCGTCTCGACGGTTCGATCCGTGGATCCATTCTCCGCGAGCATGAGCTCGTACGACCAGGGGAGGGTGCTCAGCCGATCGATGAGGTCCACCACGGCCGAACGCAGGATCGCTTCCTCGTTGTAGACGGGGATCACGATCGAAATGAGGGGCCGGGGGCCGGTGGTGACGTCAACCAACGCGCGGCACTGTCTTACGCGGGCATGGCGTCGTCAAGCCAATGCGCACAGCATGGCGTGCGCAGCGGTCAGCTCGACGCGAAGCGGGCCAAGGCATGCGGGAAGAGCTGCGGTCTGGCCGCGCGCGAGCTCGAACACGCGTTCGCCGTCGTGAAGGGTGAGGGACCCATCTAAGACGGTGAGCGAGCGCAATCGGTTGGCGGCAGGCAGAACGAGATCACCGGAGCCCGCCAAGCGTTGCAGGGAAAAAAACTCGGACTGGATGAGCCCTTGATCGCCCATCAGCACCTCGAAGCTGCCCGACCCGTCGGTCGCGGCTGCCCCTGCCCGTCGGCAAATCCGATCGAGGAGCTCGTCCTCCCGCGGGCCTCCCCAGTGCGTGACGTCCAGGGCGCGCTCCCTGTGAAGCTCGCGCGGTTGCCCTCCGGGGTGGAGGCGCCCCGCGGCATCGTACGTGCGGTTCCAGTCCCAGTAGCGGTATGTGAGTCCGCGCTTCCCCGGAGAGACGCGTTGCGGCTCGAGGAGCAGGACTCCCTTGCCGATCGCATGAGGCGTCCCCGGCTCGATCAGGAACACATCTCCGGCAGACACGGGAACGAACGACATGAGCTGGTCGACCTCGCCCCCCTCGTCGATCGCCTTCTCGACGTCTTGGCGGGATACCCCATCGCGAAAACCGAGGTACAAGCCAGCACCGGGTTCCGCGTCGATGATGTACCAGGCTTCCGGTTTCCCACTCTCGTCCGCCGCGAGAAACGGATCTTCGTCCGTAGGGTGAATCTGGACGGACAGATCGTCCGCAGCGTCGACCAGCTTCACCAGCAACGCGGTCGAACCGAGTGGCGCCTCTGCTCCGAGGAGGGCGGGGTCGTCGCGGAGCACCTCGTCCAACGTGGGCCCGTCCACGATCCGGCTTGGAAAATCGGGCTCGACCGAGAGCTCCCAGGCCTCACCCACGACGCCACGAACCTCTAAACCGGCGTTCAGCTTCAGACTGCCGGCGATTCGTCGGCCTCCCCAAGGGGTTCGCTCCGGGGGCGTGAAGTTGTCCGGCTGCAAGAGCAGCGGCCGTCGCCAGTTTCTTGGTCCTACTTTGTCCCACATGTAAGGTGACTCGGAAATCTCATGGTAGCGCCCGGGGAGGGGTTTGATGGGCTATTTTGGCAAAGAACGCCGAATTCATCGTATCTTCGTGACTCGCAACAGTGAATACCACGTGCGCCGGAACGTGTGTGTGGGTGTCCGTGACCGCCGCACCGGGGAGTGGCTTGCCGGCCACCTCGCGCTGCGCAGCACAGTGTCGGGGGGCCTCAAGTTTCACGACAATGGCGCGATCAGCGCCTCGGAGGGGCTCCCCACGGTCGGCGAGTCGCTCTTCTTCATCGCGTCGGGCCGGGACTTGATCACCAGTCCCGTCTTGAACGTCGAGCGGCCTCCTCGCGAGATCGTCCACCACTACCCGATGTAAACACCTCGGGGACGGGGTGCTATATCCCGAACGGTGCCGTCGAAGATGAAGACCATTCGCGTGGTGGCTGCTCTGGTGGAGCGTGAGGGGCAGTATCTGATCACCCAACGTCGTGAGACCGCGGTGCTGCCGTTGCTTTGGGATTTTCCGGGTGGGCGCGTCGAGGACGGCGAGACCGATGAGGCAGCGCTAGCGCGCGAAGTGGGGGAACGCCTCGGCGCGAGCGTCGAGGTGGGTCAGCTCATTTCGTTCGTGAACCATCCGTACGAGAAGTACGCCGTCGATTTGTACCTCTACGAGTGCACGCTGCTCGGCGACCAGCTTCACTGCCGTGCGGTCAAGGAGTACGCGTGGGTGACCTCGAAGGAGATGGAATCGTACACCTTCTCGCCAGTTGATGAAGCCTCGATGAGCAAGCTCCTCGGCGAAGGCTGATTAGGCCGCCGGAAACTCATGTGCAATCCAGGCACCTAGTGTGCGGAGATTTTTGCTTGTGGTCGAGCGCGCCCACAGGAGCGTAGTGAGAGGCACTCATGTGCCTCGGAGCGGAGCGACGAGTACGTAAGCCGACCACAAGGAAAAAGATCCGCACGCTAGACGTCGTAGAAGATGGGGGGGCGTTTGCGGATGAACCGGAGCACCAGGTCTCGGGCCTCGTCCGATAGGCCTTCGAACTGAATGCCCATTCCAGGCTCGGCCTCCGACATGAAGTCCATGAGGTCGCGGACGAACCGCACGTAGCCATCGCATTCGAACTCGAAGCCGCCGGGTAAGGTCACCAGCATGCGGACCGAAGTGTCTTTCGGAAGCGCTTCGTAGGTGGCGAGGAACACGCCGCCGTGCGCGATTTCACCAGTAAAGCCGACGTAGAAGTTAGACTGTGTCGTCGCGCCTAGGTTCGCTTCCACCGGCTGCCGTTCGCCGGTTGGAATCGGTGCGGGTGGTGGCAGCATCGACGTGGGGATCGGTACGGGCGCCCCCGAAGCCGGCCTGCCAGCCGGAGGAGCGCTCGCCGGAGGAGCGCTCGCCGGAGGAGCGCTCGCCGGAGAGCGCTGTGACGGAGAGCGCTGTGACGGAGAGCGCTGTGAAAGCGGCCGGTTGGATGGCCGGTTGGACGGTGACCCAGGGCGTTGAGAAACCGGTGGCGCGCTGGACATGGGGCGCTGCGAAGCCGGTGGCGCGCTGGACATGGGGCGCTGCGAAGCCGGCTGCGAAGTTGAATCGGGTCTGACGCTCGGTTTGTTCGTCAGCGGAAAGAGGATGCTGATGACGTCGGCGAGGCTCTCGGTCGCGCTTTGCACGCCCGAATGCTCGCTCTTCACATCCTGAAGAAGGGCGAGCGTTTGGCTGAGCGTGCCCAGCGCGTTCTTTACACACGCTTTGCCATCCGGTTCGGTCGACGCGTATTCCGCCTCGAAAAGCGCGCCAACGGACTTCGCGACGTTCTGGATGATGCCAAGCACCTCCTCCGGAACGTCCTCGTCTTGTTGTAGCGCTTCGAGTGCTTTGCCGAGCGATTCGCGAGCTTGTCGCGCTTCGCCCGCCGATGAGTAGCCCATGCCTGGTTGTCCCCCCCGCTTACCTGGTTCTCAGGATACCGGGAGTCGCCACCAGGTCAAAGCTCCTTCACGAATACGATGCGCGAACGCCCTGGGCCTGCATAGTCCGGGACCTCGGTGCTCTCGAAACCCATCGACTCGTGGAACCGCACCGGGCCCTCATGGCCCGCAGACGCCAAGGACTTGATCCGCTTCATTCCCGCGGCCCGGCATCGCTCGGTAAACTGTTTGTAGAGTCGTTTTCCGACCCCCCGTCGGCGGTGGTCCGGGTGAATCCCAACGAGATGCACGTACCCACTCGCGGACGGTGTAGGCACCATCACGCCGAGTAGGAAGCCGATCACCTGTCCATCGAGCTCCGCAACGAGCGCATGCTCGCCGAACTCATAGAAAAACATCGGATCGACGCGCCTTCCAGCTGGTCCGCCCCACCACTGATCGAGTACCGAAATGATATAGTCGTAGTCGACTTTTGTGAGGCCCCGAATCTCCATTACCCGGGACAGCGGATAACACGAACGCATCGACAACGCACGGCGACCCCCGATCCGGGGATGCCGCCTCTTTCGAGGGAGCTTGCCGGTGACGACTAGGCCGCGCCGGGGAGCGTCGGGCGGAAGATATACCCCTGTTGCTGTACGACGCAGACGCGATTCGGCCCCGCGACCCGTGCTCGGGCTACAGCGATGCTAGCCGCGTCCAACAGCTCGCTATGCGAGCGGATGCTGCCGCTCGGATAGAGCCCAACCCCGATCGAAATCGCCAGCTCGATGCTCGCGGCGCCTCGAGTCGGGCTCGGCAGCTCGAACGGCCGAAGGGCTATCTCGGACACGATACGATCGGCCAGGGTGAGGGATCTTGCGGGGCGCGTGTTGGGCAGCAAGAGTCCAAACTCGGCGGTCCGGAATCGCGCCGCGATGTCGGTGGCGCGGATCGTGCGCTGCAGCCGGACGGACACTTCGTCCAGTACGTGTCCTGCGAGCTCCGCGCCGTGATCGGCAACGAGGTCTCGGAAGTCATCGACCGCGAGGATACAACAGGCTAGCGGATCCAGATGACGCTCCGCCTCCTCGAACTCGATCGCGAGGCACTCGTGAAAGAAGCGATGATCGGGCAGCGCGCGAAGCTCGTCGTGAAGGGAGGTGTAGCGAAGCTCGTCCTTCGCAAACTGCACGTCGTCATGCGCTCGCTTCACCCGCAGCATGTTTTCGATGCGCGCCAGGAGCTCGGAGTCCTCGAACGGCCTCAATACGTGATCGTCCGCTCCTGTGCGTAGCCCCTGGAAGCGCGCGCTCTGGTCGTCGGCCGCCGCAAGAAGGACGACCGGGACGAAGCGATCTTTGGTGATGGTCTTGACGACTCTGCATGCGTCGATGCCACTCAGGCCGGGCATGTCGACGTCGAGCACCACGAGGTCGACTGGCTGGGCACGCACCGCGTCGATAGCCTGCTGGCCGCCGCTGGCCTGGACGACGACCAGCCCGCGCGCGCGGAGTAGTTGCGATATGTGCTCGCACGTCGCCCGATCGTCATCGGCGACGACCACCACCGCATTCGGAAATGGACGCGCAGTCCCCACTCAGACAGAATAACCGAGCGAGGTGAGATTCGCGAGCCTACGCGGTCGAGTTTCCCTGAGCGCCCTAGCCGTCTATACTACGAATCGACGCGCCTCTGGGGCGTGGGGCCGAAATGGAGCTCAAACAGCAACTCAAACTATCGCAACAGCTCATCATGACGCCGCAGCTTCAGCAGGCGATCAAGCTGTTGCAGATGTCACGCATGGAGCTGAGCGAGCTCGTGCAGGAAGAGCTACTCGAGAACCCCATTCTCGAGGAAGGTCTCGAGCCGCGCGAACCGAGCAGCGCCGGCGCTGACGAGTCGCCGGCGCCCGAAGTCGAAGCCCATGAGGCCAAGAAAGCAGAAATCGACTGGGAGCGCTACCTCGAGAATCAGTCGAACGAAGCGCCGATGCCTTCGATACGCCGCGGGCCGGACGAAGAGATGCCCGGACTCGAGGCGACGCTGTCGACGATCGAAGATCTAAGCGAACATCTCGAGTGGCAGTTACGCATGGGCGATTTCGTGGAGGACGAGCGCCGATTCGCGGTGTTGGTGATCGGCAACCTCGACGACAACGGTTATTTGAAAGTCGATGACGTGGCACCGGAGGATGTGGTGCCGCGGCTTGCGGCCGAGGCCGATCTCGATGCCGAGGATGCCGAAGAAGTTCTGGCGATGATTCAGCAGTTCGATCCGTTGGGGGTCGCCGCCCGATCCCTCGAGGAGTGCCTGATGATTCAGGCCAAGCACTACGGCATGGACGACCTGGTGCTCCGCGTGCTCTCCGACCATCTGAGCGACCTCGAGAAGCGGCGCTACCCAGCGATTGCCAAGGCATGCGAGTGCCCCCTCGACGAGGTGTACGACGTGGCGCAGATCATTGCCGAGTTCGAGCCACGGCCGGCGAGACGATTCCAGACCGAAGAGCCGCGGTACATCGTGCCGGACGTCTACGTGCATAGGGTGGGGGACGAGTACTACGTCGTCGCGAACGACGATGGCATGCCCAAGCTCAAGATCAGCGGGTTCTATCGTGCGGCCATGGCGAACGATGCCAAAGCCAAAGAGTACATCCAAGACAAGCTCCGAAGCGCGCAGTGGCTGATCCGAAGCATCGACCAGCGCCGCAAGACCATCGTCAAGGTCACGGAGTGCATCGTCGAGAAGCAGCAGGACTTCTTCGATAAGGGCATCGAGCATCTAAAGCCCATGATTCTTCGGGACGTGGCCGAGACCGTCGGCATGCACGAGAGCACGATTTCTCGCGTCACCAGCAACAAATATGTCCATACGCACCGCGGCACTTTCGAGTTGAAGTACTTCTTCAACAGCGCCATAAGAAGGGACCACCAAAGCGACATCGCCTCGGAAAGCGTGAAACAGGCGATAAAGCTCATCATTGGCGGCGAGGAACAAACAGCCCCGCTGTCCGATCAACGAATCGTTGAAATACTCGCACAAGACGACATCAAGATTGCCCGCCGCACGGTCGCGAAGTATCGCGAGATGCTCGGCATCTTGAGTTCGTCAAAACGTAAGAAGTACTTTTAGTCCCTGGAGGGTTGATGCGTATTAGCTACACATTTCGCAACATGGAGTCGTCTGATGGCATCAAGAACTACGCATCCGAGAAAATTGGCAAGATTCAGAAGTACATGCGTGCGCCGATGCATGCCGAGTTCACGTTTTCGATGGAGCGGCACCTCCATCGAGTCGAAGTGAACCTGACGGGCGACGGCCACCAGTACGCCGGGCATGGTCAGTCCGAGGACATGTACGCCACCATCGACCAGGTCGTCGATAAGATCGACCGGCAGGTGCGCGAAACGAAGGCCACGGAGACACACCGCCGACGGCACAGTGGCGAGTCCCTCCGACACCCTGAAGACTGATCCGCGTTGCGTCCGTGCGGCGGGTGGGGTATCGCCTCGCCGTTATGCTCGCTGACCTTCTGCATCCCGATCGCGTGCGCATTGGGCTCGGGATCCCCAACAAGGAAGCAGCGCTCCGCGCCGTCGCTTCACTGCTTTGCGCGCCGGAGGAGACCGCGAACGAAGAAGTCGTCTACGAGGTGCTCCTCGAGCGTGAGCGATTGGCGAGCACGGGCATTGGTAGCGGGGTTGCGATTCCGCACGGCCGCTATGACGGGGTGGACGAGTTGCGTGCGGCGGTTGCCGTATGTCCCCGGGGCGTCGATTTCGACGCAGTCGACAGCCTACCCGTGAGGATCTTGGTCGGCATCGTGGGCCCTCGGTCGATGCCGCAAAAGCATTTGGCCGCGCTGGCGGGTGTCTCCCGTGTCCTTCGAGACGACCAAAAGCGCGAAGCGCTCTTCAAGGCCGCAGATGACGCCGAAGCGTATCGCGTGCTGGTCGGCCCCTGACCGGCAGACAGTCGGGCGCCACTCGCGTATGATGGGCGGGTGACGCAGTCTTCCCCTTCGGAGCGCGGAGTGCTCGCCAGCATGCGCGTCGAACGCGGCATCACGGTGGCGCATCTGCTCGTCGAACCTCGTCTGCAGGCCATCTTGCGATTGGTTGCAGGCGAAGAGGGGCGCGACCGGCCGGTGGACCATCCTCGCGTGCAAAAGCCTGGCCTGGCGTTGGCGGGGCACACCCATGGGGTCGTTCCCACCCGGGTTCAGATTCTCGGTGAGACAGAGCTCACCTTCCTAGAGGAGCTTTCACCCGAAGAGCAACGTCAGGGGGTGAGTGCGCTGTTCGGGCTCGGGCTATCGCTCGTAGTCGTCACACGTGGTGTCGACCCGCCGGCCGTGCTGCTCGAAGCTGCGCAGAAAACCTCGACGCCGCTTGTGGTCGCTGAACCCCGATCGAGCCGTGCGATTCAGACGATTCATCGGGCGCTCGACACGATTCTAGCGCCTTCCGAAACGCGTCACGGTGTGCTCATGGACGTGCACGGCGTCGGCACGCTGCTGCTCGGTCCGAGCGGCATCGGCAAGAGCGAATGCGCGCTCTTCTTGGTCGAGCGTGGGCATCGGTTCGTCGCCGACGATCAGGTCGTCTTGTCGCTGCTCCCTCCCGAACAAATCCTCGGCCGCGCTCCGCCCTTGCTCCGGAATCATCTAGAGGTGCGGGGCATCGGGATTATCAACGTTCGCGATTTGTTTGGGGCCACCGCCGTGCGCTCCGAGAAAACGCTGCAGCTCGTGGTCGAGCTTTGCCCTTGGAGCAACGACGAGCCGTTCGATCGGCTCGGACTCGATGATTCGATGTTGGACATCTTGGGCGTGCCCGTTCCGATGTTGCGAATCCCCGTTCGGCCCGGCCGTAACATGGCGGTCATCCTGGAGGTTGCAGCGCGAAATCACATTCTCAAGGCCGCTGGGCACCACGGGGCACAGAAATTCATCGACACGTTGATGGGCGACGTGGACGAGCCGGACTCCGGGCTCGAACGATGAGCGAGGCTCCCCAGGTCGTCATCATCACTGGGTTGTCGGGCGCCGGAAGAACCAGTGCGCTTCGTGTGCTCGAAGACGCGGGCTTTTACTGCGTCGACAACCTGCCCCCTGGGCTGGCGCCGGATCTGCTCGCGCTAGTCAGCCGTGAGGGCAAGCTCCACCAGGTCGGGTTGGGTATCGACGTTCGCACTGGCGCGTTCCTCAGCGGAGCGGAGGAGACGATCGCGGCGCTCGAAGCTTCCGGGCACCACGTGCAGGTGATCTTCCTCGACTGCGCGGACGAGGTCCTCGTTCGGCGGTTCAGCGAGACCCGTCGGCCCCACTCGCTCGCACGGACGGGCGACCTGCAGGGAGCGATCGCAGGGGAGCGAGAACGTGTTGCGGGCCTGCGCGCGCGTGCGGACATCGTGATCGACACCACCGATTTCAGCGTTCACGACCTCCGACATCAACTGGTCGACTACATTGGTCGCGACTCGGAGCGGCCATCGATGGTCGTTCGTTTGGTTTCGTTCGGTTTCAAGTACGGGGTTCCCATGCACGCCGACCTCGTGTTCGATCTGCGCTTTCTACCGAACCCGCACTTCATCGAAGAGCTGCGCCGAAAGACCGGAATGGATCCGGAGGTGTCTGCGTACGTGATGCAAGCTCCTGAAACACAGGAGCTTCTGCGACATCTGCGTCCGCTCCTCGACTACGCGCTTCCGCAGTACGCGCGCGAAGGGAAGGCCTATCTGACCGTTGCGTTCGGGTGCACCGGCGGCAGGCATCGCTCCGTAGCCTTGGCCGAAGAGCTCGGTCGCCAGCTCGGCGGCGACCACGAGATCGTCGTGGCCCATCGCGACGCGCAGCGGGCGGCCCCGTGACCGAAGGGCTGACGGCCACCGTCACGGTGCCCAATCGCCTCGGCCTGCACGCGCGGGCTGCCGCGAAGCTGGTCGAGCTAGCGAACCGCTACGAGTCACACATCGAGGTGAGCAAGGCTGGTCAGGCCGCCGACGCCAAGAGCATCATGGGAGTGCTCTTGCTTTGTGGTCAGCGGGGCGCGCAGATCACCATTCGTGCGCGAGGCACGGACGCCGCAGCGGCAATTGACGCGCTTCGCAGTTTGGTGGCAGACGGATTCGGGGAGATGCAGTGACAGGCCCTGCCCGGTTCAAGGGAATCGCGGCATCGATCGGCGTCGCCGTCGGCGTGGCACGTTTGGTTGGTCGCGAGCCTCGCCGAATTTCGCATCGTCGCATCGAGGATGCGGACATCGCGTCCGAGCTGTCGCGCTTCGAAAAGGCTGTCTTGAAGTCCCGCGCCGAGATCGAAGCGGCCAAGCAGGAGCTCACCGATCGGCACGGCCCGACCTACGAGCCGATTCTCGACGTGTACCTCCTGATGCATGGCGACGCCCTGCTCATCGACGCGACCTCGGAGGCGATTCGAAACGACCGGATCAACGCCGAATGGGCTCTGTCCAAGGTGACCGAGCGCCTCAAGAAGCCGCTCCTCGAGGACGCTTCATCCTATTTTCAGGAACGGGCTCGGGACATCGAGCACGTTCGAGAACATCTTCTGCGCCACCTCCGGGGGGAGCGGCGCACCGAGCGTTCCACCGAAGGGCCGACGGTTCTGATAGCGCACGATCTCACGCCTGCGGACGCGGTCCACATGTTGGCGCCACCGACAGTCGGGTTGGTGACCGAAGTGGGTGCCCGGAGCAGCCATACGGCGATCCTCGCCCGAACGTTCGGCGTCCCGGCCGTCGTGGGCGTTGGTCCACTTGCCGCCCACATCGACGACGACGACGTGGTCCTGGTCGATGGCTTCGCGGGGGAGGTGGTCGTGCGCGTGTCCCCGGACGAGCGCCGCGCGGCAGAGCAGCGACGGGATCGTTTCGCCGCGTTCCTCGAGGCAGAACGCACCACGAGCGCCATGACGCGCGACGGGGTCTCGATTTCGGTCGCAGCCAACTTGGAACTGCCCAACGACGTACAGGCCGCACTTGAAAACGGCGCGGAGGGCATTGGCCTCTACAGAACCGAATTCATGTGTCTCGATAGCCTGGAGCCGCCGTCCGAAGAGGCCCAGCTCGAGGTGTACCGTGGCGTCGTCGAGGCGATGGCTCCCAAGCGAGTCGTGTTTCGCACGTTCGACTGGCGCGGGGACAAGCGCCTGCGTGCACGCGACGTCAAAGAACGGGAGCGGGGTTGGTTGACAACCCAGATCAACGCCGTGTTGAGGGCGAGCACCGAGGGGCAGGTCGCGCTGATGTTCCCGATGGTGTCGACCGTGGACGAGTTCCGTGCAGCGCGGGCGATGGTCGACAGGTGCCGGAGTCAGCTCAGCGACGAGCGCGCTAGGACGGCCGAGGTTCCGATCGGCATGATGGTCGAGGTGCCCGCTGCGGCGCTGCTCGCGGAGCGATTCACGCAGCACGCAGATTTTTTCGCCGTAGGGACCAACGACCTGGCGCACTACACACTGGCATTCGACCATCGAGACAACCGCTCGGCTGTGCAGTCTCTCGACCCGGCAGTGCTCGACCTCTTGCAGCGCATAATCGCGGCGGCAAGCGACGCGCAGCTTCCCTGCTCCATGTGCGGCGACTTGGCTGCGGACCCCGTGGCGTTGTGCCTTGCGCTGGGTCTCGGTTACCGGGAGATATCAGTGCCCGTGAGTGTCGTGCCGCTGGCGCGCGCTGTGATTCGCAACGTCGACCTGCGTACGGCCACGGAGGTCGCCCGCGACGCACTAGGGTGCGGCTCCGCAGAGGCGGTTCGCGAGATGGTGGTCGATCGTCTCGACGACGACCTAGGCCCGCTGTGGAGGGAGCAGGGGATCGTCTAGTCGGATTCGCGAGGCAGGGGTTCCACTAGGCGGGCCAGCTCTGCCTCCGAGAGCAATCCAGTCGTGCGATCGATTTCGTAGCCGCTGGCGTCGTACAGGATGTAGGTCGGCACGATCTCGATTTTCCCAAGTGTGCTTTCTCCGTTCTCGACGTATCCGTACGGATTGGCGCCTACGACGAAAGGCGGATCGAGTGCATACGCCCACGCCTCCACCAGCTGCGCCGCACGAGGCTGCGCAGCGATACCAATCACGACGACCTCGGGATGCTGCGGCACGAATGGCCTCAACGAGGTCAACGATGCCTGGCTGACCGTGTCAAACGTCGCAAACACGAACAGCAGCACGGGGGTGCCACGGAGATCCGCCAACTCGAGCCAGCGACCGTCCGATAGGCGCAGTCCAAGGTCGAGGCGCACGCCCCTCACCGACTCGGGGGTAGTCCCCTTCGCGCCGCCCGATGGATGGGCGCAACTCACCCCGAGGGCGAGAAAAATCGAAAGTACGCAAGAACCGCGTCTCGAAAGGCTACTTTTGATCATTGCAGTGGACTCCGCAACAGAGCAAGAACCACAGGGAAGTGGACGGTCTCCGGCAACAACTGAACGCCTTGCTCGCAACTTGCGACGCTGAGTCTACTCGAACGCGCGACCCTGTCGATTGCGTTCATCGCTACGCTCGACCTCGCGACCAGGAAATCGTAGGGCTCATCGCGGCGAGCCTTGCGTTCGGCAACGCGGTCGCCGCACGGCGAAGCATCGATCGCGTGCTCATCACGTTGGGCCCCGAGCCCGCCACGATGGTGGAGGGCGCGAGCTACGACGAGATCCGTGACCGTCTTCGAGGGTTCGTCCACCGCATTTACCGCGCAGAGCATCTCGCAGCCGTGTTGTCGCGGGCCGGCGAGCTGTTTCGTGTGCACGGGAGCCTCGGCAACGCCTTCGTCCAGTTCCATCAGGCAAGCGACGGCCACTTCAGGGAAGCCCTCGCTCGCTTCGCCGATGCGCTCCGAGGCGACACGACGAGTCGCAGCCTGCGTCACCTGATCAGCGATCCGCGCGCGGGAAGCGCGTGCAAGCGACTCGTTCTCTACGCGCGATGGATGGTTCGTCCGGCCGACGGCGTCGACCTCGGGCTCTGGCCGATCGCCTCCTCCGAGCTCGTGATCCCAGTCGACACGCACATTCACCGCATCAGTCGGAACCTCGGGCTGACCGATCGTAGGACCGCATCGTGGGCGACGGCTGAAGAGATCACCGCCGCGCTACGCGAGTTCGATCCCGAAGACCCGGTCAAGTACGACTTCGCGCTTTGCCACCTCGGCGTGTCTCGCGAGTGTCCAAGTCGGCCCGAGCCGGACAAATGCCAGCAGTGTGTTCTGCAAGACGTGTGCAGCGTCTGGGCGCCCGGCGGAGTCAAGGGGCAGAAGAGGCCAAGGGCGTCAGCGCAGAAACCCGGTGAGCTTCGGCTCTAGGGCGTGCAGGTCCGCGACGCTTTCCACACCTTCACCCCGCTCGAGGATGTCATGGTTCACCTCGATGAGACGGTAGTCCTGCAGCGCCTTGAGGGCCGTCTCCAACTTGAGCTTCGACAGCGACTCGCGGCGCTCGATCTCGCCCGCGAGGTACATCTGCTGCCCCAACGCGAGCGTGCGCTTGTACCAATCTTTCTTCGGAATCGGGCCATCGAGCACGATTTCCGCACCGCGCAGCGCGAGGAGGTAGCTCTCGAAGAAGGTCTGGAGCATCGCCGCGTATCGCGCGAGCCGCAGACGCATCGCCCCCTCGGTGGCTTGCGCATAGCCATCTAGGACCTCGACCTCGCCGTCCGTGACCATGTCCCGAAGCGCGTCTTGGAAAATCTCGTCGAAGGTCGCGTCGGTTCGATACATGAACTCGTGCTTGAACACCCGCGATAGTTGCTGAACACGGTCGTTGAGGCGCGCGATGTCGACCCACTCCCGGTGTCCACCAACAGCGCGGACGAGATCAAAGCTCGCGGCACGAAGAAGTGAATAATCGTGTT
>PVMK01121317.1_pt1 | contig 28453 bp, 28 predicted proteins | sample 1853481 | NCBI WGS metagenome assembly PVMK01 (sample SAMN08533507, study PRJNA380276) | Marine sediment metagenome, whole genome shotgun sequencing project. | reverse complement strand
ATATGCTCGTCCGGTGGAGAAAATGCAGGAGACGGAGAGGTGTCTGAGCGGTTTAAAGAGCACGCCTGGAAAGCGTGTATACGTTTATAGCGTATCGCGGGTTCGAATCCCGCCCTCTCCGCCAATTGTTGTCGGGCTGTAGTAGCCAATAGTTACCAGTAAATGCCAGTCATTCATTTCGACCTCGCCGACGGAACCCGGAAATCACTTCAAGGTGATGTTGGGACGCCGGTCATGTTTCTCGCCAGGAGAAACGACATTAGCGGCATCCTTGCCGAATGCGGTGGTGCCTGTTGTTGTGCGACCTGCCATGTACATATAGACCCTGGCTGGATGAGCCGATTGCCGGAAATGGATGATGATGAAAAGGATATGCTGGAGTTTGCCGAGGGCATTGATGACTTCAGCAGGTTAAGTTGCCAGCTGAAGATTACCGATGAACTCGATGGGCTGGTTGTCAATGTACCCGAATCCCAGTACTAGTGTATTAAACAGATTGTATATAATTACCATTACCACACTTTCTGACCAACCGATTTACAGTGAGCAAGATTAAACCTATGTGGCAGCCGTCACCGGCATCTGTTGCAGATGCCAATCTCACTGGTTTCATCAGGCAGGTCGGCGAAACCGAGCCATCGGTGTGCGACTATGACTCTCTTTACCGCTGGAGCGTAAACAACAGCGACCAGTTCTGGTCCGGGTTCTGGGCTTTCAGCAATATCCTTTCCAGCAGGAATGGGACCGTGTCCTGACAGACCCATCAGCCATGCCCGGTGCAAAGTGGTTCCAGGGAGCGAGGCTGAATTTCGCCGAGAACCTGTTGAAATACCGGGATGATCGTGTCGCGCTGGTGTCCGCGGCCGAGGGTCGTCCTGTTCGGGAACTCACCTACGCGCAGCTCTATGGCGAAGTCGCAAACTGTGCCGGATACCTGCGCCAGCTGGGAATTGTAAAAGGTGACAGGGTAGTTGGATATATGTCGAACAACCCGGAGGCGGTAATTGCCATGCTTGCAACAGCAAGTATTGGTGCAATCTGGTCATCCTGTTCACCCGATTTCGGGGTCAAGGCGTGCTCGAGAGGTTTGCACAGATCGAACCCAAAGTGCTGTTTGCAATCGACGGTTACCAGTACAACGGCAAGAAACACGGCATCCTCGACCAGGTAGAGGCGGTGTCGAGCCAGATACCGAGCATCCAGAAAGTGATTATCGTGCCTTTCCTGGACCAGGAGCCGGATCACGCCTCAGTCCCCGGCAGTATACTGTATACCGAGATTGAGCCGGTTGATGAGGTTCTCGAATTTGAGCAGCTCCCGTTTGATCATCCCCTGTATATTCTCTATTCATCGGGCACCACGGGGAAACCGAAATGCATTGTACATAGTGCGGGCGGCACCCTGATCCAGCATCTCAAGGAACACCAGCTGCATACTGATATCAAAAGGGAGGATCGGCTGTTCTACTTTACAACCTGCGGCTGGATGATGTGGAACTGGCTGGTCAGTAGCCTGGCCAGCGGTTGTACTGTCATCCTGTATGACGGTTCACCGTTTTTTCCCGGCAAGAACAGCATGTGGGAACTGGCAGAAAAACTCGGCATCACGGTGTTCGGTACCAGTGCGAGATTTATCGCAGCATGCGCCAAGTCCCGACTGGTTCCACGCGAGAAGTGCGATCTTTCAAAGCTGCGCGCGATTCTTTCGACGGGTTCTCCCCTGGTTGCAGAAAGCTTTGATTACGTTTACGAGAATATTGGCAGCGACCTGATGCTGTCTTCCATTTCCGGGGGTACTGATATCGTATCGTGTTTTGTCTTGGGAAATCCCCTAAGGCCGGTGTATCGCGGGGAAATACAGGGAAGGGGACTTGGCATGGCAGTCGATGTTTTCGAAGATGGAAAGCCGGTCAGGCAGAAGCGGGCAGAGCTGGTATGTACCAGGCCATTTCCATGCATGCCCCTGGGCTTCTGGAATGAACCGGATGATAAACGCTATCACGATGCATACTTTTCCAGATTCGAAGGGGTCTGGGCCCAGGGCGACTACGCCGAAATAACCGAAAATGACGGACTGGTAATTTATGGAAGGTCAGATGCAGTACTAAATCCTGGGGGGGTACGCATTGGTACTGCAGAAATTTATCGCCAGGTTGAAAAAGTCGATGAAGTCGTGGAGAGCCTGTGCATCGCCCAGCAGTGGGAAGGCGACGTCCGGGTAGTTCTTTTCGTCATGCTGCGGGACGGTGTGGAGATGACCAATGAACTGAGGTCAGAAATCCGGCGCACCATCCGGGAAAATACCACCCCCAGGCACGTGCCGAAGAAAATTATTGGAGTGGCGGATATACCACGAACCCTAAGCGGCAAGATTACCGAACTGGCAGTGCGGAACATTGTCCATGGTGATCCGGTCAAAAATATCGACGCACTGGCCAACCCGGAAGCGCTGGATTACTTTCGGGATATTGAAGAGTTGCAGAAACGCTAGGTCCGGGTTCGACGAGACAGGGGTCTGGACTCGATTAATCTAATTGTTACAGGTGGAAAAAAAATGAATGAAGTTGTCATAGTAAGCGGTGTACGTACCGCGGTAGGTGATTTTGGTGGCAGCCTGAAAAATCACAGCCCGGGCCAGCTTGGGGCTATCGTTGTTGCGGAAGCGGTCAAGCGGGCTGGAATTGATGCAGAAACTGTGGGCCATTGCGTTATTGGCAATGTCATTCACACCGAAGCGCACGACATGTATATATCCCGGGTAGCCGCCCTGGACGGCGGTCTCCATCATAAAACTCCCGCAGTCACGGTGAATCGACTGTGTGGCAGCGGCATGCAGGCCATTATCAGTGCTGCCCAGCAGATACAGCTCGGCGTATGCCATACAGCACTGGCTGGTGGAGTAGAAGTAATGAGCCGGGGTGGATACCTGGCTACGGGCGCCCGTTTTGGCAATCGCCTTGGAGACGGCCAGCTGATAGATATGATGATGGCTGCATTGCACTGCCCGATTGAGAAATACCATATGGGCGTGACTGCGGAAAATATTGCCGAGAAGTGGGGCGTTTCCCGGGAAGAGCAGGACCAGTGTGCCTTGACCAGCCACCAGCGTGCCCAGAATGCCATCGAGCAGGGTTACTTCAAGTCCCAGATTATTCCAGTGGAACTGAAATCACGTAAGGGCTCCACGCTGTTTGACCAGGATGAGCATGTCAGGTTTGATGCGAAACTGGAGGATATGGCCAGGCTCCGCCCGGCCTTCAAGGAAGATGGAACGGTAACGGCCGGTAACGCTTCGGGTATCAACGACGGTGCAGCCGCGATGGTTTTAATGAGCCGGGAGCAAGCTGATTCCCAGGGTGTCAAAGCACGGGCCAGGCTGGTCAAATATGCGTTTGCCGGGGTCGAGCCAAAATACATGGGTATCGGTCCGGTACCTGCGGTGAAGAACCTGCTCGAGGATACCGATTTTTCCGTAGATGACATCGATGTGTGGGAGGTCAACGAAGCGTTTGCAGCCCAGGCCATTGCTGTTGCGCGAGACCTTGAGATTCCCGCCGATAAACTGAATCCCAATGGCAGCGGAATTTCCATCGGTCACCCGGTGGGTGCCACAGGCGTGGTTATTGCCGAGAAGGCAATTTCCGAACTGGAGAGAACCGGCGGACGTTATGCTGGTGTAACCATGTGTATTGGTGGTGGACAGGGAATAGCCGGCCTGTTTGAAAGGTTAGGCTAGTACCCGAACAAGCTAACTAGATGGATACAGTGAGATTAGTCTGCGCTCATGGCAAGACGCACCTTGTCGACGTTCTGCGTTTTGTTGCGACATTTCTGGGAAGCGCTGTATCCAGCAAATTGAACTGGACAGAGTACCAATGGCAGGTCCAGTAAAAGGCATACGGGTCCTGGACCTGACCCGTATCCTGGCCGGTCCCTGGTGTACCCAGATTCTCGGTGATCTCGGTGCTGAAATAATTAAAATTGAGCACCCGGAATACGGCGACGACACCCGGCACTGGGGCCCGCCGTGGCTCAAGGACAGTGACGGCAACGATACCGATCAGGCTGCTTACTTTTTTGGCGCTAACAGGAACAAGTCATCGGTTACCCTGAACCTGAAGAGCGAACAAGGTGTGGAGATACTGCGCCAGCTGGTTGGGAAGTGTGACGTACTGGTTGAAAATTTTAAAGTGGGGAGCCTCGCAAAAATGGGGCTCGATTATGATTCGCTCAAGGAAATCAATCCCGGACTGGTGTATTTGTCGATAACCGGGTTTGGGCAGACAGGGCCAATGGCGAGCCAGCCGGGATACGATTACCTGATCCAGGGGCTTGGCGGATTGATGAGTATTACCGGCCAGGCTGATGACCAGCCCGGTGGCGGTCCACAGCGAGTCGGCGTTGCCATTGCCGATATCAATACCGGCTTCTATGCAACAATAGCCATACTTGCGGCCCTGTTTCACCGTAAAGACAGCGGCCAGGGCCAGTATATCGATCTTGCCCTGCTGGACAGCCAGGTAGGATGGCTCGTCAACCAGGCCATGAACTACCTGATCGGTGGAATCGTGCCCGAGCGAACAGGTACTGGCCACCCCAACCTTGTCCCATACCAGCCTTTTCCTGCCAGTGATGGTGAAGTGATTATCGCGGTTGGAAACGATCGGCAGTTTCGGACTTTTTGCGAATTTCTCGATCTCCATAGTCTTGCAGATGATGAAAATTATGCAAGTAACGGCGCCCGGGTGAAAAATCGCCAGCAGCTGGTGGAAATAATTTCCGCAAAAACTGTCAGCCGGCCAATGAGTTTCTGGTTGGAGCAATTGCCCGGGATCGGTGTTCCCTGTTCTGGAATCAACAATATCCAGCAGGTATTCGAGCATCCCCAGGTACAGGCCAGAAATATGCAGATTGAGTTACCCCATGACATTGCCGGCTCCGTTCCCGGGGTAGCGAATCCAATCAATTTTTCGGTGACCCCGGTGGAGTATAGAAATGCGCCGCCTGGTCAGGGACAACATACCATCGAAGTGCTGAAGGACCTGCTGGGATATGATTCGGCAACCATAGCGGAACTGAAGCACTCGGGTGTTCTGTGAACAGTCGGGTTATCATCCCGGATTACTGGCCAAGTAAATTAACAAGTATATAAGGAGCGATTGAATGATATTTTCGAAGAAAACAGAGACCGGGGCGGGTACCGGGCAGTCTGCCGGTTCCCAGGCATCTGAAAATACCCGGATCCTTGCCCTGCTTGCCCAGGATTACCTCAAGGACAGGAAATCAAAACGCCGTTGGGGTGTTTTTTTCAAACTGCTGGTGCTGGGATATGTTGCCGTAACCAGCTGGTTCTACTATCAGTCTTCGGACCTGACCGTAGACCAGCCCCATACCGCAATTGTTGAAATAGACGGGATTATCGGACCGGGAGAAAATTCAGCCGAAATGATAGGCAAGAGTCTGGCGGATGCTTTTCAGGCTGATGGGGCACGCGGCATCATTGTAAAAATTAATAGTCCTGGCGGTACACCTGTTCAGGCTGCGCAGATCAACGAAGAAATTACCCGGCTGAAAAACCTTCATCCGGACAAACCGGTGTATGTTGCAATCACGGATATTTGCGCTTCCGGTGGATACTATATTGCGGTTGCCGCAGACCAGATATATGCCCATCCCGCCAGTATCGTGGGTTCTATCGGCGTGTTGATGAACGGTTTCGGGTTTACCGGTGCGCTTGAAAAACTCGGCATCGAGAGGCGGCTAATTACAGCCGGCAGCAACAAGGGGATGCTGGACCCGTTCAGCCCGATCGATGCGGCACAACAGCGTCATGCGGAAGCCATGCTGGCGGATGTGCATGCGCATTTTTCCAACGCTGTACGGGAGGGGCGGGGCGATCGCCTTGCATCGGATCCGGAAATATTCAGCGGACTATTCTGGAGTGGCAAACAGGCTATGGAGCTTGGGCTGATTGACCATTTCGGCAGTGCGGAACTGATTGCACGGGATGTGATCGGTGCCAGCCGGATGGTCGATTATACATACCGGCCTGGTTTGTTTGACCGGCTGGCGAGGCAGGTGGGCACATCAATTGGCAATGTGCTGTACAGTAATTTCCTGCAAATCAGGTAATTCCCTGCGACGAGAGGATATGGGATAGAACGATAACGAATCGATCTATTCCCGTTCAACCATGCCGTTTCCGCTTTACCAGGAAGGGCCGCTCGACCAGGGAATAGGTAAACAGGCAAACCAGCCAGGTGACGAAGGAAGTCACCACAAACAGGCGGCCGTGCAGCAGAGGGTAATTGAAATACTGGGTGGAAATATCCATTAACGCCTCGATCACCAGTGGATGCAGCAGGTAATAACTATAGCCAACGATTCCAATTGCCCGCAGCGGAGTGAATGAAAATATCCTGCTCAACAATGTTCCCGGTGCGGCAAGGATCAGGAACATGAGCACAGCGCCCATGACCGCAAAAACGGCCTTGTACCTGGAAGGCATGATGATTTCGGTTCCTGTAACCAGTTCCACGATCCAGGAAGAAGACAGGCATAACAGAATCACCAGCACCGCGATTCCTGTCAGAGACAGCCATCTTCGATGGGCATCGGTGATTTTTTCTTGCCAGGAATCGCTGCCGGGGCCGATATAGGCTATCAGCATGCCGATGAGGAACCATCCAAGATAGGGCGGGGTGTGCTGGCCGTAGCCGTATAAACGGATGCCAATTATTGTGGGTTTTACCAGCAACAGGGCGGTGATCAGGCCGAGTGCCAGCAGCAGGATTCCGCGGCCGGGTAGAGCGAGAAAGTAAAGCAGCAGCATGAGAAATGGCAATACAAGGTAGAAAAATACTTCCTGGGGTATTGTCCACAGGTGCCCGTCCGCCTGCAGGAACAGCAGGTGGGAGAACAACAGGTTTGAATTATCGGTGGCACCAAAAATCAGTACGATGGTAAAGAAATACATGGGTAGTATCCTCGCCAGCCGCCTGAAAATATAGTTCACCACATAGTGTGCATCCAGGGCGCGTTGCGGGCTGGAAATAAAGGGCTGGCTCAACAGGTAACCGCTGAGAGCAAAAAAGATCCACACCCCGGTTGCACCGCTGCCAGAGAATCGCCACCAGGTATGTTCCAGCACCACCAGCAGTGCGGCAATTCCCCTCAGGCCGTCGAGTTCAATTCGGTAACTGTGAATTGCAGACTCCCGATCGAAGAGGTCCCTTATGGCGGGAATCTGCCTGGGGTTGAAGCGCAGGCTAAACAGAAGCACCACGATTCCCACTATCAGGGTCAATCCATACAGGAGAGCCGCATTGTGTCCCTGGAAAGGAAAATTGAAATTCAGCCGGGACTTGTTGCGGGAGGTTTCGATAACCAGTTTCCCCTCGGACGTTGATAACGTAACAGAGTCGTCATCGGTCGAGAATGAAGCACTGATTTCATCCTGGCTCAGGCTGGTTCGTGAATTGCTGATACTGTTGATCAGGGTGACCTTGCTGATGATGAGCCGGGTAATGGAATCAATCTCCAGCCTGGCATTGAGAATGCTTTTGTTCCTGTCTATAAAACGGGCGATTCGTTGGGGGCCGGCATAAGCCAGTATCGCCTGGCTGTTTGATTGTGAATATTCCGGTGCATCCTGTTTTCCATATCCATAGTAAATCGTAAGCAGTGTGTCCCTGTCTGCCTGATAGGTAATTTCTATGCCATCTACATTGGTAAACCCGTAATTGTGGGTGAATTCGTATACCAGGATTGCAGCCGCTGCTGCCAGCAGAAGTGCAATCAGGAAACGTTTTATGGAAAATTTATTCATGTTCCGGTGAAACTTGATCCCGGGATAACCGGTTCGGGTGATTCCAGGGCTGTCAGTAATCGGCAATGGGAAATCGGGGATTATAACGATGTGTCACGGCATATCCAGTGTTCATCCCCCGGGGATCACAACCGGATTGAACACCGTGACTCGATTTCCATAGTAAATCATGTTATTCGAATATGTGAAATATTTGCTTTCATTCACTACAATCAGGCCTAAATACGTTAACCCCGAATTGCCGTGACCCGTACCGAAGAAATTCTCGAAAAACTAGTTGGATTTGCCACTATCAGCAGCTATAGCAACCTGGAGCTTATCGAATATATTCAGGAATACCTGGCCAGACTCGGCATAACCAGCAAGCTGACCTTCAACGATGAGAAGAGTAAGGCAAATCTCTATGCGGTATTGGGGCCGGGTCGCAGTGGCGGGGTGATGCTGTCCGGCCACACCGACGTGGTTCCCACGGAGGGCCAGCACTGGACCGTTGATCCGTTTGTCATGAGTGATTCGAACGGCCGTTTATATGGCCGGGGCACTACGGATATGAAAGGTTTTGTCGCCTCTGTACTGGCCATGACCGACAAAGCGGCTAACGCCAGGCTTCGGCATCCGCTTCACCTGGCATTCTCCTATGACGAGGAAATTGGCTGCGTCGGGGTCAAAAAAATGATAACCATGCTGGAATCGGCTTCGGATCGGCCGGCATTCTGCATTGTCGGTGAACCGACTTTCCTGGAGGTGGCTATCGCCCACAAAGGCAAAACCGGACTGGTATGCCGTTGTCATGGTGTCGAGGCACACTCGGCCCTGGCAACAAACGGCCTCAATGCCATTTACCTTGCAGCTGAAATGATTTCTGCGATCCGGGAAATCCAGGACCGGATAATCAGTAATTCCAGCCACGATACGGCATTTGGCGTTCCCTACAGTACCCTGCATGTAGGTACCATTAACGGTGGAACTGCGCTCAACATTATTCCCAACCTGTGCGAGTTCAAGTTTGAACTGCGCAACCTCAAGGTCGATACTCCTGCAGATATCATCGATCTGGTGAGGCAGTCAGCGAAAAATATTGTCGACAAATATGCTGCGGATTTTCCCGATGCCGCCATTGATATAGAAATTTTCAACGAGTATCCCGCCCTGGATACCGCTCCCGAAGAGGACGTGGTGCAATACGTCCAGGGGCTGGTGGATGGCAATGATCCTGTGAAAATTGACTTCGGCACCGAAGGCGGCCTGTTCCAGAATCGCCTCCAGGTGCCCACGGTTGTATGCGGTCCGGGTTCAATGGAACAGGGACACAAGCCGGACGAGTTTATCGAAAAATCAGAGCTGGTGAGATGCGACTTGTTCCTTTCGCGACTGCTCGAGCGGCTGTGCCGGCAGTAAAAGGGGGGGTGCTGCTGACATGTCGAAACCGGTAAATTTCAGGCGGCAAGACGTATTTCCGGAGCCGGAGCTTCCGGATTTTTCGGAAATAACTTCCCAGGCCCGGAAAATGGCGAAGACCTGGACCTTGCAGCAATGCGAGTTTCTCAAGGCGAACCAGTGCAGCAGCGAAGCCGACTACAAGCGGAGCATGATGTCCCAGGGCAGGGTGATGCAGCACGCCCACATGGGATTCCGGTCAAAAGAGAAAAGCCTGCGCGCATTTGCAGAAATCTATGAGCGCACAACCGATGAAGACGTCACTGTGGACAGGGTTGGCATCTGCCTGGACTGGAGCATGGGTTTCCCCCGTTCAATACGAGACAAACAGCTGCAGGGCACCGGGTTGATCCTGGATGAACCGGAAGACTTTTCCAGGTTGACCAACAGCGCTCCGGTGGCATCCCATTTTGGCGATTTTATGCTTGGATTTCCGGCGGCGCTTGATAATACCTGCAATGCGCTAAGCGCCGGCGTCACTACCATAGGCAACCTCGGCCAGTACTTCACATTCAACCTGCCGGACTGGAAGGATGATATTGCCACCACTGAATCGACGTTGACTGCAATTTCCCTGATGACGGCCCAGCCCGAAGAGGTGGTGGTTCACTCAAATCTCGATGATGGATTTGCGGCAGTTTTCGAGGATATTGCCAGTGCGCTGGGTGCCGCCCTTGTTGAAAGATACCTGGTTGAGGACCTGATGCAAGGGCGGGTTGCCCATTGCTATGGACATCATTACAGTACGCCCCTGCTGCGCTACGGATTCCAGCAGGCGCTTGCCGAAGCGAGTCCGCAGCCCGGCAGCATGGTGTTTGGCAATACCACCAGTTACCGGGGCAGCGCAGCACAGAACTATGCCAGCCTGGCGGGGTATCTGCGAGTCGATATCGCTGCGCAGAAGGCAAATCCGACCGGGCATGCAGTGAACCCGGTGCCAGTCACGGAAAATAACGAATACCGGATATCGAGGAAATCATTGATGCCCAGCTGTTTGCCGCAAGACTGGGCCAGATTGAAGAAGGCCTGGAGTGCCCTGTTGATCCCGATGAGTCAGCCAGGCTCGCGGATACCCTGCTGGCCGGGGCATGGAAATTCCGCAATAACCTGCTGGCAGGATTTACAGAGTCCGGAATAGACACAGCAAATCCAGTTGAGATGTTCCTGGCAATCCGGCGCATTGGCGGCAAGAAACTCGAACGTTGGTACGGCCCGGGTAAATGGGATAAACAATCGGGCAGGCGGATTCCGCTAGTCAGATCGGATACTTCGAGGGAAATCGAGGAAACCGTATCAGTGAGTATTCGGGGCCTGGGAGATTACGGTGCAGATGACCTCGCCGGAAACGATCTGGCGCTGGTTGTGGCCTCTACCGATGTCCACCAACACAGCAAAATGATTCTCGAAAGTGTTTTTGCCGGACTGGGTATCCGGATTATCGACGGTGGGGTTTCCGCAGATCCGGATGACCTGGCAAATATTGTGGAAGCGGCCTGTGCCGATGTGGTCGCACTTACCACCTACAATGGCGTTGCCCTGAGTTACTTTGGCCGGCTCAGGGATGAACTGGCAGAAAGGGGCCTTTCGCCGCCTGTTTTGATTGGCGGCCAGCTCAACGAGATCCCTGAACACTCGGATTCGTCATTGCCGGTGGATGTCACACTACAGCTTGAGCAGCACGGGGCGATAGTGTGCCGTACTATAAGCGATGCCATGCCGGTCCTGATTGAACTGTCTCGCAACAAAGCGGCAGCAAGAGCCAACCGGGAGAGAAGCAAATGAAAATTGGTTTTATTGGTACTGGCAAGATCGCCGAACCGATGATTCGATCATTGTCCAGGCGCTTTCCGGAATCGGTGATTTCGATTTCAACACGTTCGGAGCCTGTTTCCCGGATCCTGGAATCAGAACTTGACAATGTGGCCGCCGGAGACAACCAGTGGGTGCTGAATAGTTGCGACATCGTTTTCCTGTGCGTGCTGGCTCGTACAGCCAGGAAAGAATTGCCGGGATTGCAGTTTCGTGAAGATCACAGGCCGGTAAGCGTTATGGCGGATATCTCCATTGCAGAAGTGGATTCCCTGCTGGCCCCGGCTCGCAATTGCTGTGTCACCATTCCGTTGCCGTTTATCGAAGACGGGCAGTGCCCGTTACCGGTGTTCCCCGAAAGCCAGCTTCTCATGGACTTGTTTGGAGGTGAAAACGAAATAATCACCCTGGATGCCGAAGCTCAAATCGGGCCGCATTTTGCCGCCACGGCCATACTATCGACATTAATGGCGCAGCTGCAATGCACCAGCAAATGGCTGGGAACCGAAACTGGAAATGCGGTTAATGCGGAAATATATGTTGCCAGCCTGGTCAGCGGCTACCTCGGGGCAATGGAGAAAGACGGGGCCGGACGTTTCCTGGAGGCTATGCAAGACCTGTCTACGGAAGGGGGACTCAATACCCAATTGCTCAGCCACAACCGCGAGGCAGGCCTGATAAGCACCCTTCAATCAGGTCTTGAGGCACTCGGGCGCCGACTCGGGGGATCCTGACAGGAATATCCGGCAGGTTAATATGCCAGTAACCGTGAGTGCCGGGTCATGGGTTATTCGTAGTGGTGCATTTGATGTTCGCCCTCATCACGCATCTCCGCAATGGCCTGGGAAACATCCTTGATTGCATCTTCGAGCCGGCACGCAACTATTTTCGCGTCGGAATTGAACGGCAGTTCTGCCAACAGGGCATCGAGCCTGCCCCTGGCGCGCCATGCGGCGTGTTTAGCCCATTCGGTGTACAGGGATTCCGGATCGTCGACCAGGGTCAGGTCTTTGTGGCGATGCTGGTCATCGCCACTGGTATCTGTAGCCACATAGCCATTTACCATGGTAATTCGTTCCGCGGGTTTGTCGAGGGCTGCACCGCGATGCACAATCATGTCACCGTGCAGGGCGATTGCGTAGCCCGGACCCGGAAAATACGGTGCCTCTACCCGATCCCTCGGCGGGGTTTTACCGCGGCTGGCCAGTTCAGCCATTTCATGTCGGGTGCCCACAAAGTATTCGAATTTGCCCCCGCTTAGCGTTGCCGGATCACTGACCATCATGACGTAATCCAGCGGCAGGGTGTCATGATGCCACTTGTCCACGGCCTTGCTGAGATCATCCGGGGTGTAGTTCATGTGTCCGAGGTGCACGGGCATGGTATGGGGTGCGACGTCGACGCCATAAATTTCGCAAAGCAATTGCGTTACCGATGGATCGATGCACAGGTCGCGCAGGAATTGCGAACGGTAGCAACCGCCGCGTACCATATTGTCAATTCGCTCACAGCTTATGGCATGTTGCCGGAGCGAGCGTGCCACGCCAAGCATGACCCCAGCCCCTTCCTCGGAAAGAATACGAAATGGCGAGGTTACGGCGACCGATGATGCCTTGCTGGCGATTTCGCTGTCGCTGTATCCAAATTCCTGCAAATGGCGAATCGCTTTCGGTTTTTCCAGCGCCAGGTGCCGGGCCGGGTCGAATTCCGGTTCATTGGAAAACCACTGGTATCCGTCGGGCAGATGGTCAGGGAAGGGGATAGCAGTTGTGCTCATGGGTTGATTCTCCGTTAGAGATAGCCGGGATACTTTTCGTGTACGTGGTGCCGGGTTTAGAGATCACCGGGTACGCCATAGGATGGTGCGCTACCGGGATTCACAGCGCGGGTAAGATAGTCTGTCATTTGCGGCTCATAGGCCTGCCACTGGCTACGCAGTTTTTCCAGGACTTTTTCATCTTCCCAGTCGACGCGCAGGTCCACAAGGGGAAATGGCTGTCTGTCAACGACCAGCAGGGCAGCAGAATGTACGTCGCCCATTTCACCCCCGGCATCGAGGCCGGCTTGCAGGGAATTCAGTAATCTTTCGGCAAGGTGCTGGGCGTGTAGCTCCTTGAATCGTTTTGTCATTGCTGCGGGAACACCCTCATTGGCGAGCAGGTTTCCCGCTGCGAAACAGTTTATCCCTTCCGATTCAGAATGTACGCCAAGAATGTTTGAACCGGTATGGAATGCAGTTTCGCCTTCTTTATCCACCACCGTAAGCTGGCGGTATTCGGCATTGTCCAGGCCCTTCACAAGGTCTGCGATTGCCTGGCGGGCGCCAAGTCCGGCTTCCAGGCGATCCAGCAGGGCCGGCGCCAGGGACGGGTCGGTAATGTTCTGGGTGGCCACCGCACCAACACCTGCCCGGGCATGGGGGCACCTGGCTCCAACACAGATACTGGAAGTGGTAATGGCAACGCCGAACATCCCGGATGCAGCGCACCGGCCTACGATTGAAAATGTCATTTGTCTGGTTCCTCCAGGGGACCCCATGTTTGTAGATTCGCGTTTGTTAATTTTCGTTTGCTGATCCGGGCCGGCCATCAACTAAGGTCAAACCCGCAGGCAGCAAAACTAACCTGCCACAAGCTACGATATGATTGTATATTAACGATTCCAACTATATCCACCAGGGATTATGAACGAGACGGATCCATCCAGGTATATTCCGGCGAATGCACTGGAACTGGCCATAGGCAGGCAGGTACGTTCATTCCGTACCAGCCAGGGTGTTACCGCTGCTGACCTGGCTCGCCAGGCCGGGCTTTCTACCAGTATGCTGTCCAAGGTTGAAAACGGGCAGACATCACCTTCACTGGCCACTCTCAATGCGCTTTCGGGTGCACTCAATGTCCCGGTAACTTCACTATTCAGGATGTACGAGGAAACCCGGGAAGCAACCAACGTAAAGTCCGGGCAAGGGCTTACCATTGAACGCCAGGGCACACGGGCCGGTCACCAGTACCAGTTACTGGGGCATTCCAGAGGCAGCAGTCCACCGGTTGAGCCCTACCTGATTACTCTAAGTGAAAAATCAGATGTTTTTCCACTGTTTCAGCACCAGGGCGTAGAGTTCATTTATGTGCTCGATGGGGAAGTGTTGTACCGTCATGCCAACAAAACCTACCACCTCAGGCCGGGCGATTCGCTGTATTTTGATTCGGATGCGCCACATGGTCCGGAAGAGCTGCTAAAACTGCCAATCAGGCTTCTAGCCGTCATTGTCGGGAAAGAATAACCGGTCAAGGATGATTTCCTGTCAGGAAACATATTTAACTCTTGGTGGAAATTTATCGAAATAACTGATACCCTTGACCCTGGTTCAATACACAGGTAAGCGCGATGTGCGGAATAGTCGGGTTGTACACCAAAAACCCTGATCTGGAACAAAATCTCGGACAGATGCTGTCCGCAATGCTGGTGCAAATGACAGATCGGGGTCCGGATAGCGCCGGATTTGCCATCTACCACGATCCGGTTGATGAAAATGCAGTGAAAATCACCCTGCAGGGTGATGATGGTACGGACTGGATTGATGTTGAAAACCGCATTCAGCAGGGGCTGGATACTTCCATTACAGTACATCCCATTGCCAGCCATGCGGTCGCCGTAATCAACATGGATGGGGATTCAGCCGCCAACTGGATCGAATCCAGCATCGAGGATGTCAAGATTACCAGTGTCGGCAGTTCCATCGAGATTTTCAAGGAAAAGGGTTTGCCGGACCAGGTAATCGAGAAATTTGGCCTCGGCTCGATGACTGGAACCCATGCCCTTGGCCATACCCGGATGGCAACTGAGAGTGCTGTAACAACTGAGCATTCACACCCTTTCAATACCGGCCTGGACCTGTGCCTGGTTCACAATGGCTCGCTCTCCAATCACAACCGGCTGCGCGAAAAGCTTCGCACTGAAGGGATTCGTTTCCAAACCGACAATGACAGCGAAGTCGCCGCGGGATACCTGACCTGGCGGCTCGGACAGGGGGCTTCACTGAATGAAGCGTTGGAGGCTGCCCTGCTGGACCTGGACGGATTTTATACCTTTGCAATCGGCACCCGGGAAGGCTTCGCCGTGCTGCGTGACCCGATAGCCTGTAAACCCGCAGTGATCGCCGAGACCGACGACTGGGTAGCCATGTCGTCAGAGTACCGGGCCATTGCGCAATTACCCGGTAACGAAACTGCCCGCATCTGGGAACCGGAACCGGCGAAGATATACAGTTGGGAGAGACACTGATGGATACTGCTTTTGATCTTGGCGCTGCCGGGGTAAGGGATTTGAACGCTGCCCTGCACGACGGTGGTGCAGCAGGTAAGGCCTTTACAGTGGAAAACCCTGGCGGCAAACATAATATTGCTGCCGGAGCCATGTACCAGTGCGAGGTTCAAATTGACGGGTCACGTTGGTTATTACTGCGCAGGTATGAACAAGCAGGCCAATATAAGGGGCAACGGCAATGCCGGGCCGGGACTTGCGGAAAATATGATGTCGGGCTCGGTAAGGGTATGCGGAAATGCATCACAGTATTGCGGGGCAACTGCCCACGGGGGACTGCTGGTCATAGAAGGCGACGCGGCGGCTCGTTGCGGCATTTCCATGAAGGGTGTGGATATAGTGGTCGGCGGTTCCATAGGCCACATGAGTGCTTTTATGGCACAAAGCGGCAGGCTGGTTGTTTGCGGTGATGCCGGGGACGCACTGGGAGATTCCATCTATGAAGCGCGACTATATGTAAGGGGTGAGGTCGCCAGTCTCGGTACAGATTGCATCGAGAAACCGATGAAGAAAAAGCACCGCAAAGAGCTGGAGGAACTTCTCCACGCGGCGGGTCTCAGTTATTCGCCAGACGAATTTCGCCGCTATGGATCTGCGCGACAGCTTTACAATTTTCAGATAGACAATGCCAGCGCCTACTAAAAGGGAACAGAAATATGCCAAAGAAAATTGATCATTCCTGGCTGCTGGAATCAGCAACCTTCAGCCGCCCTGTCATTCGGGAAATCCAGCGGGCCGCCCGGGAAGGGATATATGACATTCGCGGATTCGGCGCCAAGCGCTCAGTCCCTAGCTTCGATGACCTGCTGTTCCTGGGGGCGAGTATGTCGCGATATCCGCTCGAAGGTTACCGTGAAAAATGCGATACAAACGTCACCCTGGGGACCCGGTTTGCCAAGAAACCGATAACTATCTCAACCCCGATAACCATTGCGGGTATGAGCTTTGGTGCACTGTCTGCCCAGGCCAAGGAAGCGCTGGGAAGGGGGGCATCGGAAATGGGCACCAGCACGACTACGGGAGACGGCGGCATGACTCCCGAAGAGAGAGGTCATTCAAAGCTGCTGGTTTACCAGTATCTGCCATCGCGTTATGGCATGAATCCGGATGACCTTCGAAAAGCAGATGCTATCGAAGTGGTGGTGGGCCAGGGCGCCAAACCAGGTGGCGGCGGCATGCTGCTGGGTCAGAAAATCAGCGACCGGGTGGCCGAAATGCGCAACCTGCCCAAGGGAATCGACCAGAGAAGCGCCTGCCGCCATCCTGACTGGACCGGTCCCGATGACCTTGAAATCAAGATTCAGGAACTGCGCGAAATCACTGACTGGCAGGTCCCTATCTATATAAAAATCGGTGCTACCCGGACTTTTTTCGATGTTCAGCTTGCCGTCAAGGCTGGCGCGGACGTGGTTGTGGTAGACGGAATGCAGGGGGGGAACCGCCGCCACCCAGGATGTATTTATCGAGCACGTTGGAATTCCAACATTGCCTGCCACCCGAATTGCGGTGGATGCCCTCACGGACCTTGGCATGCACCGGCAGGTGCAGCTGATTGTTTCAGGCGGAATACGGTCCGGGGCGGATGTTGCCAAGGCGCTGGCCCTGGGTGCCGACGCGGTCTCCATTGGCACCGCGGCGCTGGTGGCCATGGGTGACAATTCCCCGGAATATGAGGACGAGTACCGGGAACTCGGGACCAGCGCAGGTTACTATGATGATTACCAGGATGGCAAAGATCCGTCCGGGATATCAACCCAGGATCCGGATCTTGGAAAACGCCTTGACCCGGAACTGGCCGGCAGGCGGCTGGCAAACTACCTCAGGGTATTAACACTGGAAACCCAGACCCTGGCCCGGGCTGCGGGCAAAACCAACGTACGCAACCTTGAACCTGAAGACATGGTAGCGCTTACCGTGGAAGCTTCAGCAATGGCCAGGATTCCACTGGTCGGCACGGACTGGATTCCCGGAAACCGTTACTAGCAGTGGTATTGTTCCTGTCTGCGTTGCTCGGTTATGATTCAGGCACTAAAAATTTTTTAAGGTAAGTAACCATGGCAAAAGATCTCGCTGAAATAGCAAAAAAGAAAAAAATCCGGTATTTCCTCATCAGTTTTGTTGACCTGTATGGGGTGTTGCGATCCAAGCTTGTGCCCGCCAGGGCTATAAAGGGCATGCAGAAGGATGGCGCCGGTTTTGCCGGGTTTGCGGCCTGGCTCGACATGAGCCCGGCAGACGGAGACATGTTTGCCATCCCCGATCCTGACAGCCTGATCCAGCTGCCCTGGAAGCCCGAAGTAGCCTGGCTGGCCGGTGACCTTTACCTGGATGGAAAGCAGATCGACGCGTCGCCGCGAGTCGCCCTGAAGAACCAGATTCGCAAGGCAGCCCGAAAAGGGTATCGTCTCAAAACCGGCGTCGAATGTGAATTTTTTCTTGTCAATCCGGACGGGACGGAAATTGCAGATTCCTGGGATACCCAGTCGAAGCCCTGCTATGACCAGTCTGCGTTGATGCGCAATTATGATGTGATATCAGAAATCTGCGACTGCATGATCAAACTGGGCTGGGGCCCGTACCAGAACGACCACGAAGACGCCAATGGCCAGTTCGAAATGAACTGGGACTATGACGATTGCCTGAAAACAGCGGATCGCCACGTTTTCTTCAAGTACATGGCCAAGCAGATTGCAGAAAACCATGGGCTGCGGGCGACATTCATGCCCAAGCCATTTACTAACCTGACCGGCAATGGCTGCCATGCCCATGTTTCGCTGTGGGACAAGACCGGGAAGAAAAATCTCTTCGACAGTAAAACCGACGAGATGGGATTGTCAAAGCTTGCCTACAGCTTTCTCGGCGGCATCATGCACAACATTGAAGAACTGACGTCTATTTTCAACCCGACGGTGAACAGCTACAAGAGAATCAATGCACCGAGAACCCAGTCCGGTGCCACCTGGGCGCCTAATACTGTCAGCTATGGCGGTAACAATCGTACCCATATGATTCGGATTCCCGATGCCGGAAGATTTGAAATGCGCCTGATGGATGGCGCCGCTAATCCCTACCTGATGCAGGCCGGCATTCTTGCCGCCGGGCTGGACGGCATGGCAAACAAGCGTGATCCTGGAAAAAGACTTGATATCAATATGTACACCGAGGGCCACACCGTGAGGGGGCTGAAGAAACTGCCCCTGAACCTGCTGGATGCCATACGACTGACCCACAAAGGCAAGGCGCTCAGGGAACAACTGGGAGACCCGCTGGTGGACTCATACTGCAAACTGAAGCTGAATGAATGGGATGATTTTACCAAGTCCCTGGGCCAGTGGGAAAGGGACCATACCCTGGACTGCTAGTCCTGGCCCCGCGGAAGCGGGGATTTCGTACACGCATTGCAGCTCCCAATGAGATCCCCGCCTGCACGGGTACGAGCGCGGGAATCTCTTCGAATCCCTATGCGGGTTCGTTACGAGTTCCCCGCTTCCGCGGGGACAGGTCACGGGGACAGGGACAGAAGCGAGGTGTTGCCGCCAGCAGCGGTAGTGTCAGTGCTTATTGACCGCTCTACAGCGAATCGATGCAGGTAATGGGGTCCGCCGGCCTTGGGACCGGTTCCCGACAGTCCTTCGCCGCCAAACGGCTGCACCCCCACCACGGCGCCTATGGTATTGCGGTTTACGTAGATGTTTCCCGCGCGAATTCTTGCAGTCACTCTTTCCACTGTAGACTGGATTCGGGAATGCAGTCCAAATGTCAGCCCGTAGCCGGTGTCGTTGATACGGTCGACTATACTGTCGATTTCCTGTGCCTTGAAACGGCAGACATGCAGTACCGGGCCAAATTGCTCTCGAGACAATTCTTCGATGCCCGAAATCTCGATGAGTGCGGGCGAGAGATAATAACCGTCAAAATCGGCACGGCTCTCAGGGCATTCGTATATCGATCGACCAAGATCCCTGCATTCACCAATATGGGCAACCAGGGTCCGTCGGGCATCTTCATCTATTATCGGCCCGACGTCGGTATCGAGCTCAGCAGGATCGCCGATCTTGAGCTCCTGCATGGCGCCTTTGAGCATTTCGATCATTTCGTCTGCAATATCTTCCTGCAGGTAAAGGACCCTCAAGGCCGAGCAGCGCTGGCCGGCGCTCTGGAATGCCGACTGGATAACATCTCTTGCTACCTGCTCGGGCAGGGCAGTGGAATCAACAATCATGGCATTGAGGCCACCAGTTTCAGCGATAAGAGGGACTATGGGGCCGGGTTTTTGAGCGAGTGATTTATGTATGATTGAAGCGACATCCGTTGATCCTGTAAATACGACACCGCTTATGCCGGGACTTTGGACCAGGGTCGCTCCTGTGGATACGCCATCTCCGGGAAGAAGCTGGAGAATTTCAGCCGGGACTCCGCTGTGGTGGAGGATTTGGGTGGCCCGAAAGGCGACAACAGGGGTCTGCTCTGCCGGCTTTGCCAGAACCGCGTTTCCGGCAGCGAGCGCTGCCGAAACCTGGCCGGTAAAAATGGCCAGAGGAAAATTCCAGGGGCTGATGCATACGAATACCCCGCGGCCATGCAATGACCACTGGTCCAGTTCCCCGGTTGCGCCGGACAGGGTCCTGGGGGATTCGAAATCCCGCTCGGCCTGGTCTGCATAATAGCGCAGGAAATCCACCGCTTCGCGAATTTCCGCAACCGAGTCCTGCAGGGTTTTTCCCGCTTCCTGCATACACAGTGCGAACAATTCATAGCGGTTGGCCTCATAATTGTCGGCCGCGGAGCGCAGTATTTCAGCTCGTTTTACGCCGCCCAGCCGGTCCCAGCTGGCCCAGTGTTGTCGCGCAATTTCGACCGCCATAGTGACATCTGCTTCAGAGGCATTGCTGACTTTGCCGATGCGGATCTGGTCACTGGGAGAGATGACGTCCTGCCAGTGTCTTTCGGCACGCTCGATGCCGGGTACCAGGGGATAACAGATTTTGTCCCGTGAATAGAATTCCGGGGCAGTGTCAAAAAAAGGTTGTATTTCCAGGGCGTTATCGAGGCACATGCCCATGGAGTTGGCCCTGCCCGCATAAATGTCCCGGGGCAGGGGGATATTGGGATGGGGTATTTCCTGCTGTTCACGGAGCGTGCTGACAGGATCGGATACAATTCTTTCAACCGGCAGTTCCCTGTCAACCAGGCGATTGACAAAAGAACTGTTTGCGCCGTTTTCGAGCAGTCGGCGCACCAGGTAGGCGAGCAAGTCACGGTGCGGGCCTACCGGGGCATATATCCTGCAGTTCACGCCATACCCCCCAATCACGTGGTCGTATAAAATTTCGCCCATGCCGTGCAGGCACTGGAATTCGAAATCTCTTCGATCACCAGCAAATTCCAGGATCGAGGCCACGGTATGTGCATTATGAGTAGCAAACAGCGGATAGAATTCGGCGGGGCAGGACATGAGTTTCTGCGCACACACAAGGTAGGATACATCGGTAGCGATTTTTCGGGTGAACACCGGATAGCCGGAATACCCTTCTACCTGGGCACGCTTGATTTCGGTGTCCCAGTATGCACCTTTTACCAGTCGTATCATGATCCTGCGCTGGTGACGACTGGCAAGGGACCGGATCCAGTCGATGACTGCGGGTGCCCTTTTCTGGTACGCCTGGATGACAAATCCCAGGCCATTCCAGTTTTGCAGTGCAGGGTTTTCACACAGTGCCCTGAGAATATCGAGGGAAAGATCCAGCCGCTCCGATTCTTCTGCGTCAATGGTCAGGCCGATGTTGAATGACCGCGCCTGTTCGCATAGCATCGTAATTCTTGGCAATAGTTGGTCCATGACACGTCCGCCATGCATGTACTCATAGCGTGGATGCAGGGCGGAAAGTTTCACCGAAATGCCGGCACTCAGGTGGGGATCCTGAACCGTATTGCTTGCACCAATTTCTGCTATGGCAGTCTGGTAGGACTGGTAATATTGCAATGCGTCCTTTTCAGTACGCGCGGCTTCCCCCAGCATGTCATAGGAATAACAGTATCCCTGTTTTTCTTTTTCTCTTGCCGCGCGCAACCCCTTCTGAATTGTCTGCGCAAGTACAAACTGCCTGCCCATGATTTTCATGGCCTGTTTGACCGCAGTGCGAATTATCGGCTCGCCACTGCGTGCAATCAGCCTGCCTATGTATTCGCCGGCATCTTCAACTACGTTCTTGTCCAGCGAGATTACCTTGCCGGTCAGCATCAGGCCCCATGTGGAGGCATTGACAAAGAAAGATTCACTCTCGCCGAGATGTGATTCCCAGTTTCCCTGTGCCAGCTTGTCGTGAATCAACTGGTCAGCAGTACCCGCATCGGGCACCCTCAAGAGAGCTTCAGCCAGGCACATCAGGGCCACGCCCTCCTGGCTGGACAGACTGAATTCCTGCAGGAAAGCGTCGAGTCCGCCATGACTCTCATTCCTGTTTCTTATCTCATTGACCAGCGCGGTAGCTGTTGCCGTGATTCGTTTACCCTGGTCGGTTGAGATCAGGATATTTTCCAGCAGGTTGTGTACACACCAGGTTTCATCTGCATGGTAGTGTTTCCGTATGGTCTGTCGCAGGTTGTCGGAGTCAGTTATGGGGAGCTGGAATCGCATAGTCGGGCGTGATAGCGGGGTTTTATCAGTACCCGGACATTACCACCAAGTCCTTTTCTGATTCAATTGTGAAATTACATGTACAGTGACTAAAATTTCGGTTCCATGGACCAGGCAAATTTCATAGAATAGGGCGGTCCCCGGTGGTCACTGGATTGTCGGGGCCGGAGGCAGTGAACCCAATGGCGGTGAAAGTAGGCCTCCCTGATGGCGACACGTTGTGAACCCGGTCAGGTCCGGAAGGAAGCAGCCGCAGCAACAATTTCGGGTGTCAGGGTAAGGCGTACCGGATCCGCCACCACCTCCGCAACATAATCCTGAGCCCCTGTTACCGTTTAACAGGATAAATCGCACCCGATCGCCGCAACTAAATAGATAAAATGAGTTACCTGGCTCTTGCCCGAAAATGGCGTCCAAAAGTTTTTAAAGACGTCATTGGCCAGGATCACGTGGTGGCTGCCCTTTCAAATGCACTCAATAACCAGAAAGTCCACCATGCCTTCCTGTTTACCGGAACCCGTGGCGTTGGCAAAACCACCCTGGCAAGAATTTTTGCCAAGGCATTAAATTGTGAAACCGGGGTCAGCGCAGATCCCTGTGGCCAGTGCATTGCATGCCAGAGTATTGACCAGGGAAATTTTGTCGATCTCATTGAGGTTGACGCCGCCTCAAGGACAAAAGTAGACGACACCCGGGAGCTGCTGGACAATGTCCAGTACACACCGACCCAGGGACGATACAAGATATACCTGATCGACGAGGTACATATGCTGTCGGCGCACAGCTTCAATGCGTTGCTGAAGACCCTCGAAGAGCCCCCTGAGCATGTCAAGTTCCTGCTCGCGACTACAGACCCGCAAAAGCTGCCAACAACCATATTGTCACGGTGCATCCAGTTTAATCTTAAATCAGTGAACCTGGAAAAACTGTCTACCCAGTTGGTCACCATCCTCGAAGCAGAGGGTATCCACTATGAACTGGCGGCAGTCGCGCTTATATCCCGGTCTGCCAACGGCAGTGTGCGTGATGCGCTGAGCCTGCTTGACCAGGGAATTGCATTTTGCGACGGCGACCTGACCCTTGAGAAAATCAGGTCAATGCTGGGCATGATCGACGACCATCTCGTCGTTCAGCTACTGGAGCATACTGTCAGGATTGACACCAAAAGTGCAATGAAGGCAATTTCCGACATGGTTGAGCGCTCTGCTGAATTTAGTTCCGTACTGGACGACCTGCTGGCGTTGATTCACAATATCGCGTTATACCAGGTCAGCCCCGAATCCCTCCAGGACAAGGGGGTCGGGTCAGAAAGTATAGAATCATTGGCGGGCGATGTTGACGCGGAGGTATTGCAACTGCTGTATCAGATCGCGATATCCGGGAAGAAGGATTTTGATTTTGCCGCTGATCCGAGGTCCGGGTTTGAGATGATTGTGATCCGGATGATGGCATTCCAGCCCGAGAAAATGAACACCGGTCTGACCTCAAATCCGGGCCAGGGCGGGAAGCCAGGCACTGTTGATGCAAGCGAATCCCGAAAACCGGGTGCTGTTGTTGCCAGGCCCGAACAAACCAGTGTACAGAATAACGTAGCATCCATTGAAAAGGCGCGTGATGCGGACCCCGGCAAACCAATGGAATCGAACCAGGAGGAAACCGCGGAGGCGCCTGTCCCGGACCATAAACCGGATACTCCAAACATCTCAGTTGAGGATCTTGCTTCCCCTGAAAACTGGAGACTCTTTATCGATGCTTCCGGGTTGAATGGAATTGCCCGTGAGATCCTGATGAACATGGTTCCCAGAAAAGTGACCGGGAAAACTGTCACCGTATCCCTGGCCTCGGCAAGCCGGCCACTGTTCAGCATCGACCGGAAAAGAAAAATCGAACAGCATTGCAGGGACCGAATGTCCCTGGATATCGAGTTCAATGTTGAAATTGAAGACCTGAGTCATGCATCGCCTGGCAATGAAACCCCGACACAGTCCCTGGAACGGGAGCAGCAGGAGCGAGAGGAAACGGCGAGGAAAAATTTTACAGAGGATGAAACCGTGCAGGAACTTGTAAATATTTTTGACGCTGAAATTGTCGGTCAATCGATTAAACCTGCCAACCCGAAGTGAAAGTCGGCCACTGGCAAAGAGATTTATCGGTCACATCAAAATAATCCAGCGGCATCCACTTAACCCCTGGCATGATCAGCATTTCCTTCTCGTCACAGGTATTCAGGAACTCAAATACCGTTTCTCCGGCCACATTGACTTCAGAAAACCTACCCTGGTGGGGAGGCATGATCACTATTTTGCTGCTCGGCGATGCCTGGGGCAATCTCCGGCTCGCTGCTTTTGGTTTCCTGTTTCCGCCATCTTCGGCATCTAACAGGCTTGACTCTCGGTGGTAACCTGTTTTACAAAGATTCTCATCGCTCATCGCGGGCGGGCAACAACTCATTTATAACCCAGGTAACAGTATGAAAGGCGGAATCGGCAATATCATGAAGCAGGCCCAGGCCATGCAGGAAAATATGCAACAGGCCCAGGAAGAACTGGCCAAAACCGAGGTAACCGGCCAATCGGGGGCAGGGCTTGTGGAAGTCACGATGACCTGTCGCCATGACGTTCGGAAAATAACCATCGATCCGGAGCTTATGAGCGACGATCGCGAAGTGCTGGAAGACCTTGTGGCTGCCGCGTTCAATGACGCGGTACGCAAGGTCGAGTCGGTAACCCAGGAAAAAATGGGCGGATTAACGTCAGGGTTGAACATACCCGGGCTGAACCTGCCATTTTGAATATTACCAGGCCGGCAATACACAGCGAAAAAATGAATGGCTGACCCACGCTCGGTAGATGGCCTAAAGCAGGCATTGCAGCGCCTACCCGGTGTGGGGCCAAAATCAGCACAGCGGATGGCGTTTCACCTGCTGGAACGTGACCGTGAAGGAGCAAGACAGATCGGGGAGGCAATACGCCAGGCGCTTTCCAGGGTTAATCACTGTACCCGCTGCAACAATTTCAGCGAGTCCGACCGTTGCCCGATTTGCTCATCCAGCAGTAGAAACCTGGCGTTGTTATGCGTTGTTGAAACCCCGGCTGACCTTGAGGCGATCGAGCAGGCGGGTATCTACAGGGGTTTGTACTTTGTCCTCATGGGGCATCTCTCGCCGCTGGATGATATTGGCCCGGATCAGCTGGGTATTAAACAATTGCTGGAGCTACTGGAAAACGATGAGATTGAGGAAGTGATCCTGGCCACCAACCTGACTCTGGAAGGCCAGGCAACAGGAGATTTTCTTCTTGACCTGCTGCATAAAAAACCTCTGAAAGTTACCCGCCTTGCCAGGGGAATGCCCATGGGCGGCGAGCTGGAGTACATGGATCCGGGCACCCTGGACCAGGCATTTACTGACCGACGCCAGCTATAAGCGGGCTCTTGCAAGATACTATGAACAGGTACGCCGCTTGTATCGAGTACTGTGGCAAAAACTACAATGGCTGGCAGCATCAGCCCCACGCGCCGTCGGTACAGGACAAAGTTGAAGCTGCCATCAGCAAGGTCGCAGATCAGCACACCCGTGTCGTTGCCTGTGGCAGGACCGATACCGGGGTGCATGCTTCGGGGCAGATCATCCATTTCGATACATCCGTCCAGCGCAGTAATTATCAGTGGACCAGGGGCATCAATACCTATCTTCCTGACGACATCAGCCTCATCTGGTCCCATCCGGTCAGCCTCGGATTTCACGCCAGGTTCGGTGCAATCAACAGAAGCTATCGCTACATTATTCTCAATCGCCAGGTCAGCCCAAGTTACCTTTCCGGACTGGTAACCTGGCACAGGGCGGCACTGGATCCGGTGCTTATGCAGAGAGCGGCACAATCCCTGTTGGGAGAACATGACTTTAGTGCCTATCGGGCGGCGCGGTGCCAGAACCGAAATCCTGTCAAACATGTAACAAAAATCACTATCGGGGTATCCGGGTCATGGCTTTGGTTTGATCTTTCCGCCAACGGTTTTTTGCATCACATGGTGCGGAACATTGTTGGTGTTTTGTGCACTATCGGTGAAGGGGAAGAAGAACCCGGCTGGGCAGTCGAGGTGCTGGGGAGCAAAGACAGGACCCAGGGCGGAGTAACTGCCCCGGCTGCGGGTCTGTATTTCGCAAGTGCCAGGTACGATCCAGCGTTCCGCCTGCCCGAGCCACCGCAGATCTGCCAGTTTTGGTAGAATGTAGTTACTAACTTCCCGGGCCAGAGCGTGCGAACCAGAATTAAAATTTGCGGTGTTCCTGATGCAGATATCGCCCTGCATGCGGTTGATGCAGGTGCAGATGCAATAGGGCTCAATTGCTATCAATCCAGCAGCCGCTATATTCCGGTTGACAAGGCGGCTGCAATCGCCAGCCAGCTGCCGGTATTTGTATCGTCTGTGGTTGTGATGGTGAATCCTGAGCGCGAGCTGGTAAAGGCTATTATAGAAAAAGTTAATCCGGGTTTGCTGCAATTTCATGGCGATGAGAGTGCTGAATTTTGCGACAGCTTTGACAGGCCTTATATTCGGGCAATCCGTGTCAGCACCTCCACTAACCTGCTCGAGCTTGAAAAAACCTATGCCGGGGCTCGGGGATTTTTGCTGGATACATTTAGTGAGGGCAACTACGGTGGCACCGGCAAGGTATTTGACTGGACCAGGGCCCGCTATGGCGGTACGAAACCGGTTATACTTGCGGGCGGACTCAATCCCGAAAATGTGTCTGATGCTATTGGCGCGGCCCATCCATTTTGCGTTGATGTCAGCAGTGGCGTTGAAACAGACGGGGCCAAGGACAAGGAAAAAATTTCGCGGTTCTGCAGGACAGTGCTGGGATCCTGATCCAATCCTGGTGAAGGCAGTAGCGATACTATCGCAAAAAATTCCCAATCTATATGAACTGGTTCGACAAAATACTCCCACCAAAAATCAAGACGGTGGGAAATATCCGCAAACGGGGGGTTCCCGAAGGCCTGTGGACGAAATGTTCTTCCTGCCAGGCCGTGCTTTACGGGGTAGAGTTGCAGCGCAGCATCCACGTTTGTCCGAAGTGCAACAATCACATGCGAATCGAGGCCAATGAGCGACTTGAATCATTCCTGGATGCTGATTCCATCGAATGGATTGGCGAGCAGATCGCTCCAATCGATGTCCTGAAATTCAAGGACCAGAAGAAATACCGTGATCGCCTGCAGGAAGCGAAAAAATCGAGCGGTTCCACTGAGGCAATTAAAGTTGCTACCGGGTTGGTCAATAGTATCCCGGTAACTGCGGCAGCCTTTGAATTCAAGTTCATGGGAGGATCCATGGGCTCAGTCGTAGGTGAACGTTTTGTCCGTGCAGCGGGGGTTAGCCTGGAACGCAGGCAACCCCTGGTGTGTTTTTCGGCCAGCGGTGGTGCGAGAATGCAGGAAGCCCTGTTTTCGCTCATGCAAATGGCAAAAACCACGGCGTCCATAGCACGGTTACGGGAAAATGGGATACCCTATATTTCCATACTCACGGACCCGACCATGGGCGGCGTTTCTGCAAGCCTCGCCATGCTGGGAGATGTGATAATCGCAGAGCCCAATGCACTGGTCGGTTTCGCCGGACCACGTGTTATCGAGCAAACAGTTCGTGAAACCCTGCCCGAAGGCTTCCAGCGTGCAGAGTTCCTGCTTGACCATGGTGCTATTGATATGATCATTGACCGCCGCAACATGAAAGAGACAATCTCTGGACTGCTGGCCAAGTTTGGGTACGGTGGATATCCCGGCGATACGGCTGCCGCAAAGAAAACCATGGATAATCAACAGAAGAATGAAACGATTGACGTGGTCGGCAGCGAACCCATTACACCTGGAAACACTTGACGGCCATAGTTGAATTAAGCCTGCACGAGCGTTTCCGAACTTGCAAAATTATGGAACGCTGTTGAAGCAGGACAGTTCCTATCTTTCATTCGGACTTGACCAGTGGGTCGAGCATATTCAGCGACAGCACTGGCGTACCATGGAGATGTCCCTGGGCCGTATCCGCGATGTCTGCAGCAACATGGGCGCTGGCAAAACCGGGTTCACCATCATTGTCGCAGGAACCAACGGCAAAGGTTCAACAATCAGCATGCTGGAGGCAGCGCTGGTGGATGCCGGAAACAAAACTGGAACGTACACCTCGCCCCACCTTGTACGATTTAACGAGCGTATTAAAATCGATGGCCAGGAATGTACGGACCAGCAGATCTGCATGGCATTTTGTGAGATTGAATCTTCGCGAGCCGGAATATCCCTGACCTATTTCGAATATGCCACGCTCGTTAAATCGTACAAGGTGGGGCGAGGTGTACGTTCCAGTTTTGTTTCCGGCATCCACCAGCGCTGCCTCCAGCATGCTGATTGTTGAACCTTT
>PVMK01117530.1_pt1 | contig 28454 bp, 24 predicted proteins | sample 1853481 | NCBI WGS metagenome assembly PVMK01 (sample SAMN08533507, study PRJNA380276) | Marine sediment metagenome, whole genome shotgun sequencing project. | reverse complement strand
ATCATAGATATAGCCCACACCTAAAAGTGCTCCGGTTAAAAGATAGATAATACCTGTTATCCATTTCCCCATATACATGCGATGAACCCCAATCAAACCCAGAAAAGTCAACAACAGCCAGCAAACATCATAATCAATATTCCCCTGTGTATATTTAATATCTGCTTTCCTGTCCATTGAGGGTATCAGAAAAAGGTCTATCAGCCAGCCAATACCCAGAAGCCCAAGCGTGAAAAAGTATATTGTTCCGGTTATGGGCCTGCCATAATAAAACCGGTGCGCTCCGGTAAAACCAAAAATCCATAAAAGATATCCAATTATAATATTATGCGTAGAACTTTTCTCTTTCATTTCACTCCTCCAGACATAAACTTTTTTAATATCTGTTTTATTACTTTTGCTGCATGTTTTCTTTAAGTTTGTCGGCAATCTCAAGAATCGTCTCAACATAAACCTTGCTGTGATTATAAGCCCAGACCGCTTTCCTGTTTTTTTCTTTTGCCTGCCCTTTCTTCCACCCATGCGCCTTTAAATAATTAGAAACAGAAACAATAACATCCGGCACATAGTCAAGATTAGGTCTGGCGCCATCATCTGCTGAGCAGGCCCAGTGCAGATAGCTTGACGGCAGAAACTGAGGGATTCCGAACGCCCCTGCGTAACTGCCCTTTAATTTAAAGATATTGACCTTGAATTTTTCTTTCATCTCAAGCAAGAGCACGAAGCTCACCCTTTGCCCAACCCAGCTTTCTTCTTAAGACGCTTTAGATATTTCTCCTTTTCTTCTGTAGTTTTAAATGACTTTAGAATTTTCTCTTTCCTCTTCCCCTGATCCTCAAGTAAGATTGAGGAAAAAACAGATATAACCGAATCCGAGCCCTTATACCTTCCAAATCCTGATTCCACCAGACAGATAGCAGCTATTATTTCTTTGTCTACACCATATTTTTCTTCTGCGTTTTTCAGCCTTGTCCGCCACTTTCTTGAAAATTTTTTTGCCCGGCTTATTGCCGCCGGTTCCAGAAACTGTTTATAATTAAAAGGATTCTCAATATTTACAACATTCTGTTTTACAAGGCCCGGCATAAACCGGATACGCTTATCTCTTAAAAACACTGTTTAAAAATGTTTCATCAAATCCGTCTTCTTTAAACAGACTTGCAAGAAACGCCCTGTCTTCTTCTAATAATTTTTCCTTCGTCCTCTTTGCCAGAGCATTCCCTGACACAAATAAAGGAAATAAAACACTTAAGCAAAAAAAAGCAATGCAGATTTTGTTTTTCATGTTTTTGTTTTTCTCTTTGCTAAAGGTTCTTCATTCTAAGCAATAAAATATAACAATATAATAGAAATATAGGGGATAAAAACGAGTTTATTTATTTCTTTAACCCTCTTTCTGGAATAGTTTCTGATTTATTCAGAATCCTCTTTGGCACGTTTTCGCATCAGGCAGACCCATGCACGGATACGAAATCCCGGCGGCAGGCCAAGCTCATCATGATCGTCCTTTTCAACCTCGTCCAGTTCTGTGGCTTTGAGTGACAGGATTTCAAAGACAGGGCTCTGCCGCAGCAGTAATGTCACAGGCAGAAAGTCTCGGCGGCCCGAATTCCGGCCCGTCCGTGCTTCCGCTGACACTTAACCATAGACCTTCATCTACAAGACAGTCGGCCGCTTTGCGGGCAAAAAGCGCTCTGTCTTCTTTTCTGCCGAGACCATGAAAACAGCCCAGGTCAAAAATAAACTTGAAATCCGTCCCCGGAACCGGTTCTTTAAGAAAATCCGCATAAATAAAAGTGCACAAGCTGGAATCCTCTTTGGCGTGGGCCAGTTTCAAAGGCTGTTTCAGAAAGGTCTGTTGCAGTCACTTCAAAACCCTGTTTTGCCAGCCAGATCGCATTGGTCCCGGTTCCGCATCCGAGCTCCAGAACCCGGCAGGGCGGCCAAAGGCTTTTCAGCCACCAGTTCCGTCAAAGTGGCTGTCCGGTTTCTTCGCATCCCAGGGAGTAAAGTCATCTTTGATACAGCTGCTCCCAGTCAACATAGTCATCACTCATAGTCTCTCCTTTATTTTTTAAACGGTTTTTGAATATATATAGAGAATGGATTCGAAAGTGTCAACTTAATATAATAAAACTTGCCAATTTAGCACTTTTGAGGTAAATAATTTAAATATCTCGAACCTTTCATAACATATAATCTTATGCTTCGCTTACCAAAATTCAAACATGTCAAACCGACATCACTTAATGAAATACTTACTGCACTTGTAGACCATAGTCAGGATGTTCAAATCCTTGCAGGCGGCACAGACCTGTTGGTAAACATGAAAAACGGTCTATATAAACCAAAAGTCCTGGTAAGTCTCAACTCACTTTCTGAACTTTCTTATATTATTGAAGCACAGGATGAGACTTTACGAATCGGAGCAGGCACAAAACTTACCGATATCGCAGAAAACCCTCTCATTATAAAAAAAGTTCCAGCTTTAAAAGATGCTGCTTCTGCAGTCGCTTCCTGGCATATCCGAAATATGGCAACCCTTGGCGGCAATTTATGTCTGGACACCCGGTGCTGGTACTTTAATCAATCCACTGCCTGGCGCAAAACCCGTGAGACCTGTCATAAACTGGGAGGCACTATATGCCACGCCCTTCCGGGCTCAAAACGCTGTTATGCAATAAACAGCTCAGACACTGCCCCGATACTCATGGCCCTTGACGCAACCCTTGTCCTAAAGAAGAAAGGTCATGAGCGGCTTCTGCCGATCAGACAATTCTACCATGAAAATGGCGCATCACCCACCATGCTTGAACCGGGCGAAATTCTCACAGAAATACAGCTGCCAAAGACAGTAAGTACATGCAAAACAGCATTTATAAAGATGAGCAAACGCAAAGGCATTGATTTTGCCGCAGGAAATATTGCAGCATGTCTGAGAAAAAACAACAATGGTAAAGTTTCCCTGCAAATCGTGCTGGGTGCCATGCATTCTGCACCTCTCTTTCTTAAAAAGACAGAACAGATCATTAATGAATCGGGTCTAACCCAAAAAACAATTGAAGCTGCCTCAGCGGCTGCCCGCTCAGAGCTTGGGACCCTGACCAATCTGTTTAACTCTGCCGGATATAAACGGGATCTGGCACAGGCACTTGTCAAACGAGCCCTGGCATCAATTATGAACCAGCGCTAAAACGAGGAGAAAAACCAGGTTGAAACAGATCATATCTTTAAATGTTAATAACGACACCTACCAGGTTGCAGCCTATCCCAGCCAGACACTGCTGGATGTCCTGCGCGATGACCTGGGACTTACCGGCACCAAACGGAGCTGCGGAACCGGAGCCTGCGGAATGTGCACGGTTATCATTGACAAAAAGGCCGTGCTCGCCTGTCTGACCCTGGCAGTAGAATGCGAAGGGAAAGACCATTACCACGATCGAGGGAATCAGCAATCCTGACGGCACCCTGCATCCTCTACAAAAATCCTTTATTGAAAACGGAGCTGTGCAGTGCGGTTTCTGCTCTCCGGGCATTATTATGACAGCCAAAGCCCTGATTGACAAAAATCCTAATCCCAGATGAAGAAGACATCAAAGAAGCCCTGGCTGGCACTATCTGTAGATGTACCGGTCACTTCAAAACAATTGAAGCAGTACAAAAAGCAACAGAGCATATTAACAAGGAACCCGGAAATGACAGCAAGGCAGAATAAATACAGCGTTGTAGGAAAGCGTCAGCCAAAGCTCGATGCACCCCTTAAGGTTACTGGCCGTTCCGAATTTACCGATGACATACGCTTACCCGGCATGCTGCATGGTAAGATCGTTCGAAGCCCCATAGCTCACGGAAAAATTAAATCAATTGATACTTCACGGGCTGAAAAGCTTCCCGGTGTCAGGGCGGTTATCACCCATAAGGACACAAACGGTTTAATGGTGGGACCTGACCAGCTGCTGTTATGTGAAGAAAATGTCAAATATATCGGCGATGAAGTTGCCGCGGTTGCCGCAATAGATGAAGATACGGCTTCAGAAGCAGCAGAATTGATAACCGTAGAATATGAACCTCTTCCCGCCCTTTTAACTCTTGAGCAGGCAATTAAAGATGATGCGCCTATTCTCCATCAGTATTACGAAGATAACTTTGCAGATGAAAGAACCACTGTCCTTGGAGACCCGGATGCTTCATTTAAAAAAGTTGATCATGTTAGAATCGATGAATTTACTTCAAACCCCAACCACAACTGCTTTGCAGAACTGCACATTGCCATGGCTGACTTTTCCCGACCTGACAAGCTGATCATCTGGTCACCCACCCAGTCTGCCATTCTGTTTCAGAAAGCTCTGGCACAAAATCTTGGGCTTTCTGAAAGTAATGTCCGTGTATGCAGCCTCAATACCGGCGGCGCTTTTTCCGGAAGGGTATCAGCAAAACCTCATCATTATATTGCAGCCCTTCTTTCGAGAAAAGCTGGCAGGCCGGTAAAAATCCTGGCTGATGCTGATGAGGAATTTATCATCTGCCGTTCCGGCGGCAAAAACAAGTACCGGCTAAAAACAGGATTTATGAATGACGGGACAATAAAAGTCTTCGAGGCCGATTTCCTTCACGACTGCGGCGCATATGTTGAAGAACAGTTTGTGCTTTTACTCCTGGCAGAATGTATGTTGCACATGCTCTATAAGGTTGAAGCCCTGCGATATCAGGGACGCCTGGTATATACCAACAACATTCCCTATGTGTACCATCACGGCGGCGGCATGGTACCTGTACAGTTTGCCCTGGGTCAGCACCTTGACCGCATTGCACAGGATCTGGGAATGGATCCGGTAGAGCTTCAGCTTAAAAATGCGGTAGACAAGAACTATACAACAATTAACGGAACTCACTATGCCAGCTGCGGTCTTACAGAATGCATTAATAAGGTTGCCCGTAAATCCGGCTGGAAAAAGAAACGTAACAAACTGCCGCCCTACCGCGGTATCGGTATCGGATGCGGAGTGATGAGTTCTGGAGGCAAGGGCATGTGGATGCATGACACCTCAGCTGCTTTTATCAAACTGGGTGAGGACGGGAAAGCTTCTCTGTTTACCGGCCTTCCGGATATGGGACAGGGTTCCCATACTACCATGGCAATCATTGCTGCTGAAACCCTGGGAATAGAAACTGATGATATCACTGTTGTTTCGGGTGATACGGACATCGCTCCATTTGACGTTGGAGCCTTTTCCCAGCGCGGCACCTTTACCACAGGAAACGCGGTAAAGAACGCCTGCCTGGACGCACGAAAACAGCTGGCTAAAACCGCAGCGGAGAAACTTGGAGTAAGGCCGTCACAACTGGTTTTCAATGACCGGAAAGTTTATCCCAAAGGCAAGCCTGACGAGGCAATATCTTTTGAAGACATTGTTTTTGACACCCTTCACTGCGCGGAAGGCCGCTTTGTCATGGGCCGCGGCTTTTACAATTCACCCTCGGAAAAACCTTCATTAGCCTATTCATTCGGCGCACAGATCGCCGAGGTCGAAGTCGATCCGGAAACCGGAGAAGTAAGGCTGCTTAAGATGACGGTTGCCCATGATGTGGGCCGAGCCATTAATCCGCTGGCTGTAGAAGGACAGCTTGACGGTCAGGTCTTCAGCGGCATCGGACAGATTCTCTTTGAAGAGTGCACTATGGAAAGGGGCCAGGTACTAAACCCCTCCCGTCTCGATTATGCTCTGCCCCGTCCTTTTGAAATCCCCCAGATAGAGCGCATCATTGTTGAGACCAATGATCCCTACGGACCTTTTGGCGCCAAAGAGGTGGGCGAGGGCCCAATGGTAACCACTGCTCAGACAATTGCAAATGCCGTAAGTAATGCCATCGGCCAGCCCATTGATGAAATTCCAATCAGCCCTGAGCGGATATTAAAGATCATCAAGCAAAAAAAACAGGTCTAGTCAGAACAGAACCTCCAGCAGTCCAAAAAATTTGTTCATAACTCAGAATCAAACAACACATAAAGAAATCTCTTGCCTCTCAGCCAAAAACCATCTTAGAATATCATCAGGCTCGAATAATAAACTTGAATACTTTTAAATGCATAAAATAATGAATCAGACAGTTGTGGCAGTAAGAGGTGGCGGTGATATTGGGACAGGTGTCGCTCACCGGATCTTTCGAAGCGGGTTTAAAGTGATTGTGCTTGAAACCCCACAGCCCACTGTTATTAGACGCAAAGTCTCTTTTGCCCAAGCCGTTTATTCGGGAAAAATTGAAATTGAAGGAACTACTGCTGTTCTGATCCCTGACCCGAAGAAGGCAAAGGAGATCTGGCAGGACAAATGCGTCCCTGTTCTGGTAGATCCTGACATGAGTTCTTTAAAGACCATCCAGCCGCAGATTCTGGTTGAAGCAACTTTATCAAAAAAGAATACCTGTATGAGCCTGAATCTTGCACCTCTTACCATAGCTCTCGGACCGGGCTTTACTGCAGGCAAAGATGTTGACATTGTCATTGAAACCATGAGGGGGCACAACCTCGGCAGAATCATTGAGAAAGGTGCTGCAGCTGCAAACACGGGAATACCCGAACCGGTCCTTGGATATACTGAAAAACGGGTTTTAAGAGCACCCTGTGACGGTGTGGTCAAAAAAGGTCTTAGTATTGGTGACGCTGTCAACAAAGGAGACACTGTGTGTATGATCGGAAAGAAGCCAATTACGTCAGAAGTCAGCGGTGTATTACGCGGATGCATCATGAATGACCTGCAGGTTAAAAAGGGAGCCAAAATCGGGGATGTGGATCCCCGTGGAATTACAGAATACTGCTTTACCATTTCCGACAAAGCCCGGACCATTGGCGGCAGCGTTTTGGAAGCCATTTTAAGCCGTATCACTGAGTAGACTTAAATTCCATGCTTTATGCCTCCACTATTAAAACATCCTCCGTGGAGATTATTAATGAACCTTAAATTCAAGAGAAAGAAGCCATGAATATTTTTGACAAGATCATTGAAGTAAAAAACTCCGGCAAACCGGCTGTGCTTGCCACAGTTGTAGAGGTAACCGGGTCAGGCCCGGGCAATCCAGGCGACCGAATACTGATACAGAAAGACGGAATGCTGTTTGGCACCATCGGTGGCGGAGCTATTGAAAAGAAAATTATTGACGAAGCACAGAACCTGTTTAACAAAAGTGACACCAGTCTCCACAAATACTGTCTTGAAGATATTGGCATGGCCTGCGGCGGTTCCATGACAATCTTTCTTGAACCCCTCATGAGCACTCCTTCCCTCATTATTTTCGGAGCCGGACACATCGGTGCTCAGCTCTGCCAGCTTGGGAAACTTTTAGGATTTACCGTAACAGTTGTTGACAACAGACCCGAATTTGCCTGTAAAGAAAAGCTGCCATGGGCCGACAGAATTATTGCCGGGGACTATCAGAGCTCCTTTGATGGGCTTGAACTTTCTGAAAACACCTATGCTGTAATTCTGACACACCGCCATATCCACGATTATGAGGTTCTTTTTCACTGTGCGGGCAGCCCTTTTCGCTACCTTGGAATGATCGGAAGCAAATCCAAAGTAGCCAAAGCCTTTCAGCAACTTCGTGATTCCGGCATCGCTGAGACTGTTATCAAACAGATTCGCTCACCCATAGGTCTTAATATCGGAGCCAACACTCCGGCTGAGATATCAATGTCGATTGCTGCCGAACTTGTGGCAATAAGAAGCGGAACATCTGTGCCGGGCATGAATGATATTTCCCTCATTTCCTGAGGAGCCAGAGCCGTTTATCTATTTATGGAAAATCTTCACTATGATGCTCTATGAGGCACTGAACATTGACCCAAACCTTCCAGAGCTGGTCTGCTTTGTCGGAGCCGGCGGAAAAACAACATCAATGTTCAAAGCTGGCACACGAATTTAAGCAGCTCAACAAAAAGGTTCTTGTTACCACAACAACTGCTATTTTCTGTCCTGAAAATTCAGACAGCGACAGGACAGTCGTTACAAAAAACCCGGATCAACTTACCGGTCTGCAGAATCAGGCATTACCTGTCTCGGCAGCACACATACTGCAGAGAAACAAACTTCTTGGTATTGACCCTGAACAGATTAACCTACTCTTTAGAAAAGAAATATATTTGACCTTATATTAGTTGAGGGGGACGGATCAAAACAAAAGCCCAATAAAGGCTCCGGCTGAGCATGAACCGGTAATCCCCTCTGAAAACCACGAAAGCTTTTAGGAGTGATCGGCCTTGATGCGTTAGGCCGCACCATTGATGAGGAGCATGTCCACCGGCCCGAACAGTTCTGCCGCATAACCAGACACACTGAAAACGAAACTCATTACTTCTTTCCTCAATTGCCGGCCTTATCATATCAGAAGAAGGATTGTTTAAAAAAGCTCCTCACCTATGTCAACGATATGTACTGCTTAACAAAGCAGACTCTGCCGAAATTGAACAGCATGCAAAAAATATTATCAGAGAAGTTAAAAAGATCAGTTCTTCTGTTCAAACATTTATTATTTCTACCATGCTTAATAACAGCATATCTGTTATAAGTGATGCTCCCCGCCTACAAGGCGGGGCATCCCGGTAATTAAGATTGATTTCTTAACTTGTATTGCTCGACCCCGCCCACAGGGCGGCTTACGCAAAACACTCCGGTTAAAGGAAACCTGCATATGGTAACTGGAATTATTATGGCGTCCGGCTTCTCTACCCGCTTAAACCGGGATAAACTCCTGCTGGATATCGCGGGCATACCCCTTATAGAACACATTATTCTGGCAGCAAAAAACTCCTGCCTTGATGAAGTTGTCCTGGTATACCGCAAAGAAAAAACCAAAAACCTGGCTAAAAAAAACCATATAAAAGCCGTCTTTAATGCCGACGCCCATGAGGGACAAAGCACTACAGTTAAAACCGGAATCAAGGCTTCTGATGCCAATACCAACGCCTATATGTTCATCGTTGGTGATCAGCCTATGCTTACCGCAGAAACAATTGACTGCCTGGTAAAAGCCTTTCTTCAAAATCCCCTATCAATCATTGTTCCGGAATACGCCGGACAAAGAGGAAATCCTGTAATCTTTCCATCAAGCCTGCAAAACGAACTTATAAAGCTTACAGGAGATTGCGGGGGAAGAAGTATAATTGAAGCAAGGTCTGACCTGGTACTGTCCGTTCCCTTTTCAGATAAAAATGCAGGCCTGGATATAGACATTCCCGAAGATTATGAACAGGTAAGAAAATTACTTGGGCTTCACTAGCATTGCGTCCTAAGAAGACCTTGCAATATTCAGTTATATCCAGCAGATCAAGATTCTATCATTTCTATTGAAACCTGCATTTCTTTACCTTATACTTAAAACCTTATTAACCTTTTTAACTGGAGAAAAAATGCGGTTTAAAAGATATACCTTTTTGTTTCTGGCCTTCTGTTTATGTATTTCAGCAGAAGGACATGCCCTTGAAAGCCATGTCCTTGAAAACGGGCTGGAAGTCTTCATTGAAGAAAACCATATTGTTCCCCTCGCCACAATCAGAATAAGCTTCCGAGCCGGCGCTATTGTGGAAACTGAAGAATTAAACGGTCTGTGTCACCTGTATGAACATATGCTGTTTAAAGGCAATGATGTTTACAAAAACCAGGAAGCGTTTATGGCCGCTTTAAAGCGGATGGGCGTCGGCAATTGGAACGGCGGAACCAGTACAGAATATGTCACCTATTATATTATGATCCCGTCAAACAAGCTGGAAGAAGGCCTTTCTTTCTGGGCAAATGCGGTTATCTCTCCTCTTTTAAATAAAGAAGAACTGCTTAAAGAACGCGAGGTTGTTCACAATGAGATCGCAGGCAAACAGAGTGCTCCGGAATACGCCCTGTTTGAGGCTGAACTGCATGCCCTCTACCCTGACTACTGGTACAGACGGGATACCGGCGGAAGCCTTGATGTCATTAATACTGCAACAGTAGAAAAACTTACTTTCATAAAAGACAATTACTACGTCCCAAACAATGCCGCTGTTTTTATATCCGGAGATGTCGATCCCGCTGCTGCAGTTAAAATCGTTAGAAAACATTACGGAACCTGGCAAAAAGGTCCGGGCTTCCCAAAAATCACTCCCCACAAACAACTCCCGAAACACAAGTGGACAGCAGTGGATACCTCTCCGTCGAAAGGTCTGGTAACTGTCTCATTTACCTTTAGAGGCCCTGATGCCGGAATAGATACAGAAGCCACCTACAGTGCTGATCTCTGGGGACAAATACTGTCTGACCCGGAAGGAAAATTCAAACACAATATCTACAAAGCTGTGCCTGAACTTCATGGCGGAACCCGCCATATCAGTGCCAGCTATTTCACCCAGCGGGACGCAGGAGAAACCTCGTTTTCTTTTGTGATTGCATTATCTGACGAAATGGATCTGTGGAAAACCATCAAACGGCTGAAAAACACACTCTTAATTGAGATCAAGAATATGACCGGAAAAAATTACTTCAGCGAAACAGCGCTTATTTCTGCCAAGAGGGAGATTGAGGACCATGATATTCTGTCACGGGAAACAGCAGCAGGATACATGTCAAACCTTTCGTTCTGGTGGGCATCAACCTCAACCGATTATTACCTGTCATATCTTGACAGAATAAACACGATCGGAGTAACAGATATACAAACCTTTATAAACACTTATCTTGCAAATAAAAATCTGCTCACCACCATATGGATAAACGGCGATGATAATAAAAAACACGGCATACTTAAAAAGGTCTCGCAAATGACGGCTCAGGAGGATATTAAATGAAAATACTTCGTATTGTCTTTGCACTGACATTTCTTGTGTTAACCTTATCCTGTGCACACAAAAACAGCTTTATCGCGGAGAACCTCAAAACCTTTCATGAGTTTAAGCTGAAAAACGGAATACCGGTTGTGGTAAAAGTTTCCAAACACAGCAGGCTGAAATCTGTTGTACTTACCCTTCAGGGCGGAAAAGACCTGGTACCGAAAGATAAAGCGGGAATTGATAATGTGACCCTGAAACTGATGAAAATGGAATCAAAAAAATATCCTGAGATTTCCCGCAGAACAATCCTGAAAAAAAGCTCGGCCGCAATAAGCGTAAATGATGCCATTGATTTTTCAAGCTACTCCTTAAAGACCATCGATTCCTACTTTAATGAAACCTTCGACCTGTATGCAGACCTTTTTCTTAATCCTGTTTTCTCTCAAAAGTATTTTGATGAGATCATCACAAACATGAAAAACAGCTGCCGTTCAGATCTTACTGACGGATATGCCAGGGTATCAAAAGCCCTGAACCTCAGTTTTTTTAAAGACCACCCTTACTTCTCCTACCTTTACAATATAGAAACTCTTGAAAACATAAAACTTGAAGAAGTTAAGGAATTCTACAGCCAAAATTATGTGGCTTCAAGAATAGCCATCTTTGCCGCAGGTGACTTTGATATCAATGACCTTAAAAACAAACTTGATGAAAGTTTCGGAAATCTAAAAAAGGGGGTACCCTTTGATACCCCAGAAAAAAGCTTTACCGTTCAGGAGTCTCCTCCCCTAATCCTTGACGCTTATAAAGAGCTTAACAAAGGGGCCTCATATGTAAGAGGCAATTTCTCAACCGTACCCGTAACCCACCCGGATCACTGGGCCATTGGTATCGCATCAAACATCCTGTCTGACATCCTGCAAAACATCATCCGGACAAAAAACAGTATGGTATATTCTGTCTGGTCTAACAACAACGGCAAAAAATCAAATTATGCCAATATCTCTGCTTACAGAACAAATGATCCAATAAAAGTAATTGACCTCATTAAAGAATCAATAGATATCGCTGCTTCCGGTAAATGCCTTTCCCCGTATAAGGGAGATGGGGGCGAAGAGGATTACATTCCGATCTCAGAAGGGCTTGAATTCTACAAAGCATCCTCTTCAACAAAATACTTTTCAGGACTCCGCACAAATCAGGCTATTACATCAAGAATGGCCGGCTCCTATATGAGCACAGGGGACTATACTTCATACCTTAAAACAATGGACAGTATTAATGCAGTTACAGCCGGGGAGGTTAAAACAGCTGTCCGCAAATACTTTAAGAACAATAAAATATGGTGGGCAGTTACTGCACATCCGGATATTATTAAAGAGCTGAAAGATAACCATCTCTCATACAGCCCGGAATATAAAATATCGGATCTTAATTAGAAGTAAACAGTGAAGGCTTATAAAAAAGCGGGATTATTAGAAAATATCGGGTTTATGCGTTAGTTTTAGTGTGCTACTCGGCCCCTCGAGCCCCTAGGAGAGAGCGCAGTATTCTCCCCTGTAAATTAGAACTTACTGGCGGCATCTTCCAACGTCTGTTTTACCTTTGCGCAGACATCTTCCAATACAGCCGCATCAAGCTTAAGCAGTTTTGCCTGAATTGACCTCAGCCAAATCAATATCCGTTCCTTCATGGAGGCTGTACCCTATCTTTCGGGTCAAAATATTTGCAAGACTCACAATAAGAATATATTTAAGCGTTGCATCCGAAAACTTCTCATCATCATGCATTCTAGCAACGCTAACAAAAGCATCTGAAAAACCAAGCTTTGCAAGAAAGAGCGCTGCCTATACCGCAGTGCGCTTCCTGTATACTCTCCATAACTTCATCAAGCTTAATTGACTCTGTCTGGGCAAGGATATCTGTAAACGGCTTAAAAAGCATGACCTTGCCGATATCGTGGGTAAGGCCCATCAAAAACAGATCGTCAACATTCTCTTCTTTAAGAATTGTGCCTATCATCCTTGAAAGCATAGGCACAGGCAAGCGCATGAAGCCACATTTTTTCAAGTATTGCCTTAAACTCAATATTATCTGTCTGGTAAATACCTTTTATTTGCTATGGCAACCACAACACTTTTTGTCTGCTTCAGCCCGAGCCGGGGTACAGCCTGTTTTACGTTCTGGATCTTATCCGCACCTCTGTACACAGCAGAATTGGCTATCGAAATAAGCCGCAGAGATATTACGGAATCTGTCTCAATTAATTTAGCGACATCATCTGTTGTTGAAACAGGATTATCAATGGCCTTCTGGACATCCTGCACAACGGTGGGAAGAGACGGCAAAGATATCTGCCCCTTTTTAAAACCTGCAATTATGCCATTAATAGTCTTCTGGATTATTTCTTTCTTATCTTCTTCTTTGCTGCGCTGAGAGACCTCATCTGAAGCATCTTCCGGCTTTAAAAACTGTAAAAACTCCTTAACAAGATCAGGGTCGAACTGTTTGCCGGACTCTTTTTCCACTTCTTCAATAACTTCTTCAATAGCCTTTTTATCTTTGTAAGACCTGCCTGTAAGCATTGCATCATAAGTGTCGGCAAGAGCAATTATCCTGGAACCGTAAGGAATATCACTTCCCTTTTTTCGTCAGGATATCCGCTCCCATCAAACCTCTCATGGTGGTGACGGACAATAGGAAGAACCCCTTTTAGAAAACTGATATTTGAAATGATCTTTTCGCTGATCGCAGGATGCATCTTGAGCATTGCAATCTCATCCTCTGTCAGCTTGTCTTTTTTATGGATAATATCAACAGGGATATGGAACATACCTATATCATGAAGCAGACCCGCAAAATATATTCTCTCGCTCTCTTCCTTGGAAAGTTTAAGCTTGCGGGAAAACATAATACAATGTGAAGCAATACGTTCTGAATTTTCTTTTAAGGACGAATCATATACTTCAATAATTGAAAGAAGCGCACTGATGGTTTCTTTAAAAATATTTCCTGTATTATTGTCTGCCATAATTTTTTGCCTTTATATTTACACTGCCCCCTAACAAAATGACGTGTTAAGATATGTTTTGTCAATATCAATAAGCTTTTTTAAACAGTTAATATTTGAAATAGTAATAGGCAATAATTTTAAGATAAATTAAGCACCGCTGTCAATACATTAACTTGACCCCTTAGGTATCTTTGATATAAAAGGATATCAAATAAACTGTAATTTTTAATTGCTGTATACACTTCAAGTAATTTAAGATAATTAATTATGCCCTTAAACACTTATATATCAAACAGCCAGGAAGCACTCATAGACAGACTTGCTCAAAATACGACTCAGCCCCTGTCCTCCCCGCTCCTTCCGGAAACCTTCATTACCCAGCATATCGGCATGAATCACTGGCTGTCCACAAAACTTGCGGAAAAACAGGGAATATGCTCAAACATTTGTTTTTCCTATCCAAATTCTTTTATTTATGACCTTATAAAAAAGACAAATCCTGATTTGCCAGAAAAATCACCCTTTGAAATAGACATCCTGACATGGAAAATAATGAAAATACTTCCTGCCTCCGTTAAAAAGGAGGCTTTTAAGCCTTTGGCTTCATACCTTGCTGATGGTTCACAAATAAAAGCTTTTCAGATCTCAAAAAAAATTGCTGAGGTTTTTGATCAGTACATCATATTTCGCCCCTCAATGCTTAAAGGCTGGGAAAAGGGGGAGTTATCTCATAAAAACAGAGAAGAGAAATGGCAGGCCGAACTCTGGCGGCTGCTGATAAAAGATATCGACTCTTTGCATCGTGCGCATCTTGTGGATAGTTATTACGACCAGCTTGAAAACAACCCTGAAACAGTAAAAATCCTTCCTGAAAGGATCGAGATCTTCGGGATATCAGCGCTTCCGCCATTTCATCTGAATTTCTTCTCAAAAGTTTCAGAGCACACAGCAGTGGACCTCTTTTTACTGAATCCCTGCAGGCAATACTGGGAAGATATCCTGTCTGAAAAAGAAGAAATAAAACTGTTAAAAAAAGTTGATGCTCCTGAAGAAACTTATATCACCAGGGGACACACCCTTCTTTCATCTCTTGGAACTGCGGGAAGAGCGTTCTTTGACATGCTTACCAGTTTTGACTGTATTGAAGAACCATTATTTGAAGATGTAGAGAAAAAAACAGTGCTCTCATATCTTCAGTCTCAGATCCTTAATCTTAAAGAACAAGATAAAAAAATAGATATAAAAATAGAGGACACCTCCATACAGGTACATTCGTGTCACAGCCCCATGCGTGAAATAGAAGTTCTCCATGACCAGCTTCTTTTTATGTTTGAAAATGACAACACTCTCAAGCCCCATGACATCCTTGTGATGACGCCGGACATAAATACCTACAGCCCTTTTATCAGGGCGGTATTTGATTCCCCTGAAAATGAGAACAAAAAAATTCCCTTTTCAATATCGGATGTTTCGCATCTATCCGGAAGCAGCATCATCAACACCTTTCTTTCTCTTCTTGATCTCAGCAGAGGACGCTTCGGCGTGACAGAAGTCATCCCGATCCTTGAATCACCCTCTGTGCGGGAAAAGTTCTCTTTTTCAGAAACAGATATCTCCCTGATTAAATCCTGGCTGGAAGAAACCCGGATCAGATGGGGAATAGACAAAGAAGACAAGACCCGCCTGGGTCTTCCGCCATTCCCACAGAACACCTGGCAGGCCGGTCTTGACCGTCTGCTTTTAGGGTACGCACTGCCCGGTCAAAACAAGGAACTTTTCAGCGGAATTCTCCCCTATGATGAGATTGAAGGATCCAGCGCTCAAACACTCGGCAGGTTCATCAAGTTCACAGACCACCTGTTTTCCCTGTCAAAAGACCTTGGTTCACAAAAGAGTCTTAAAGACTGGTCAAGCTCACTTTTAGATATTTTAAACTCCTTTTTTGAGCCGGACGATGAAAACCAGCAAAAAATCCGCAATGCCCTTATTAAACTTGAAGAAATTCAGGAACTTTCAGGATTTAAAAACACCTTAACCCTTGAAACCATTATCGAACACTTAAAAATACTGCTTAAGCAGAAAAGTTCATCTTCAGGATTTATGAACGGCAGCGTAACCTTCTGTACCATGGAAGCCTCAAGAAACATCCCGGCAAAAATCATCTGCCTCATCGGAATGAATGACGGAACTTTTCCCAGGCTATCCTATGAACCCGGATTTAACCTGATTTCTGCAAAGCCTCAAGCCTGCGATCCCTCGTCAAAAAATGAGGACCGGTACCTTTTTCTTGAAACCCTGATGTCCGCATCAGAAAAACTGTACATCAGTTATATCGGCCAGCATGTTCGCGACAACAGCATCATCCCACCATCCGTCATCGTCAGCGAGCTTATGGACTGCCTTGAAGAAACCTTTACTCTTCCTGTACACAAACATCTCTTAACAACGCACCGTCTGCAGCCTTTCAGCCCGGATTACTTTTCAAAAGACTCCTCTCTTTTTAGTTATTCAAAAGAAAGCTTACACTGTACTAAAGCACTTTTTAAAAAAGAACATACGGATAGCGGCTTCATTGAAGACTCCCTGCCACTACCGGAAGAAGAATTCAAGACCGTTAATATCAAAGACCTATCAAATTTTTTTGCCAACCCTTCTAAATTTCTTTTACATAACCGTCTAAACCTGTCACTTAAAATTCAGGATGAATCGTTTGAAGACAGAGAAAACTTTACTCTTGAAACTCTTGAAAGATACAATGTCGACCAAACTCTACTTAACGGCCTCTCTGCCAGACTTGAGCGTGAAGATCTTTTTAAACTTGCTGAAGCAAGCGGGATACTTCCACATGGTACAGTGGGAGAATATGAATATGAAAAAGCCTTCAAGATTGTTTCTGATTTTTCAGATTCCCTTGAAAAACACCTTAAAGATAAAGAGCCTCAAACCCTTCAGGTTGAAATAAATTTGGGAGATTTTATCCTTAAAAGCAGTGTAAACGATCTTTTTGAGAATCAACTGGTAAAATACCGCTGCGCAAAGATCAAACCTAAGGATATGCTTAGCCTATGGATAGAACATCTTGCCTTTGGTGCTGCCTCTGACACTGCAAAAGAAAACTCTATTCTGGCCGGTCTGGATCAAAAAAGAAAATTTGAAGCCTGGGAATACTTCCAGATTGATAACAGCAAAGCTGTTTTAGAATCGCTTTTAAGCCTTTATTATAAGGGACTCACAAAACCGTTATCATTCTTCCCCTCAGCCTCTTTTACTTATGCAGAAAAAATAATTAACGGAAAAGATGAAATTACGGCCTTACAAGCTGCAAAAACTGAACTTCTCGGGACAGAATATATCAGCGGTGATCTAAACGACCCCTATCTAAACCTGTGCTTTAAAAACAGAGACAGTCTGGATAAAGAATTTATGGAAACTGCCATAACGGTATACGGGCCTATAATTGAAAACAGAAAAAAACTGTAAGCATAGATAATGACAACAGGCAAAAACAATCAAGATATTCTTCTTTCCGGCCTTCGGCTCATTGAAGCAAGCGCAGGCACAGGAAAGACCCATACAATAATAGAGCTTTTTATTCGGCTGATCCTTGAAGAAGAATTGACTGTTGACCAGATCCTTGTGGTCACCTACACTGAGGCTGCAACTGAAGAACTTCGCGACAGGATCAGAACAAAGCTCAGGGATAAGAAAGTTGAATTAAGTAAAGAAGACATTGCTCCTGAAAACAAAAAGAATATATCGCTTTTACAAAACGCGCTTATCAATTTTGATGAAGCCGCCATATTCACCATTCACGGATTCTGCTTTCGCATCCTCAAAGAACAGGCTTATGAAAGCAGTTCACTCTTTGACACAGAGCTAATCACCGATCAGGACCATCTCCTTCAGGAAACCATCGATGACTTCTGGCGAAAGACCTTTTACAATCTTTCACCGGCTTTTGCCGCATATGCCCTGCAGGCGAATTATTCTTCTGAAGGCTTTCGCAAACTTTTTTCAGGACAGCTTCAAAACCCGCTTTTAAAAATAATCCCGGAGGACACGGAACCCGAAATAAATACAGCAGAACCCCCCTTTAACCTCGCATATGCTGAAGCAGCAGACTCCTGGCGTAAAAATAATGACGAGATTAAAAACCTCTTCATGACGAGTAACAGCCTTAAACAAAATATATACAAAAAAGAAAGCTTCTCAAAATGGGCGGCTGAATTTGACAGTTTCTTTTCTGGCGAATCTCCTTTAATTATATTCCCGGAAAAACTCATAAAACTGACGCCCTCAGCACTGGAAAAAGGAACCAAAAAAGGAGAAACTCCTCCTGAGCACACATTCTTTTACCTTTGTGAAAATCTTATAGAAAAAAGCAAGGCACTAACCTCTTTTTTTGACCGCAGACTTCTTTTTTTAAAAAAAGATCTTCTCAAAAATGCAGGAACAGCCCTTAAACAGAAAAAAGCGCATCACAATGTACTGTATTTTGATGACCTGCTGTTTAATGTTTATAACGCACTTTACAGCAGTAAAGGCAGCCATTTTGCAGAAAAGATCCGTAATAAATACAGAGCTGCTTTAATTGATGAGTTTCAGGATACGGACCCTGTACAGTATAAAATTTTCAAAAAACTTTTCATCCATAAAAATGCCTGTCTGTTTTTAATCGGTGATCCCAAACAGGCCATATACAGCTTCAGGAATGCAGACCTGTTTGCCTATCTCGAAGCAGCTGAAAAAGCGGGGAAACCTTTTACTCTGGATAAGAACTGGCGGTCGGAACCCGGGCTCATCCAGGCTGTCAATTCTCTTTTTTCCGCTCACCAAAATCCTTTTTTGTACAGTGGCATAGACTTCAAAAAGGTCGGCCCCTCGGACGAAAAAAAAGATACGTTTAAAATAAACAACGTCTCTGAACCACCTTTTCAACTCTGGTTTGTTCCGACAGGCAAAGAATCTGGCTCACAATCGAAGATAACCAAACCCAGACTTCAGCAGGATATCTCTGACGCGGTCGCAGCTGAGATTTCCAGGCTTCTTACCCTAGCGGGATCAGGGAAAGCATGCATTAAGGACAAGCCCGTTTGTCCAAATGACATCGCAATTCTGGTACGTAAGCACAAACAGGCTGCCCTTATACAGGAAAGCCTTAAAAAATATTCCATCCCCTCCATTCTTCACAGTACCGGAAATGTATTTAACACACCGGAGGCTCAGCAGCTAATATATATACTTGAAGCAGCCGCCAACCCGGGAGATGAACGCGCTGTAAAAGCTGCCCTTGCAACGGATATTCTGGGCATAAAGGGGAAACAGCTTGTCAACACAGACCTTAACGCGACTTTTCTGGAAACAGAAATGGCTGTTTTTCAGAGATACCATGGCCTCTGGGACTCCCAGGGCTTCTTCCAGATGTTTCAGCAACTGCTTATAGACAAAGAAGTGAAACCGAGACTGGTTTCACTTGCTGACGGTGAAAGAAAACTGACCAACATCCTGCATCTTTCAGAGCTGATCCACAACTGCCTGACACAGGAAAATATGGGAATGTCGGCAGCAGTCAAATGGCTTTCGGAACAGGTTAGAACAGAAATCAATAAGCAGGAAGAGGAACAACTCAGACTTGAAACGGACAGAGAAGCGGTAAAAGTCGTAACGATCCACAAAAGCAAAGGCCTTGAATACCCCATTGTTTTCTGCCCTTTTCTCTGGGACGGACAAGGGAAAACCGAAAGTACCACGGCCATATTTCATGATTCGAACAAAGCGCTAACCTTAGATCTGGGCTCTGACAACATAGAAGAGAATATAAAGTTATCCGCACAGGAAGACCTTTCTGAAAGCATGCGGCTCCTTTATGTTGCACTCACCCGGGCAGAGAACCGGTGTTATCTGGTATGGGGCGGTTTTAAAGCTGCCGGAACTTCTCCTCTTGCCTACCTTTTTCATAACCGGAACTGCACGGGTCCCGAAGATGCGGTTAGGACCACAAATAACCTGTTTAACTCACTTGGAGATGACGATATTCATAAGACTTTAAAGTCTTATGAATATATTTCCGAAAAAACCATACAGGTAAGTCACCTTCCTTCAGACCTTAAGAGCCAACAGCTTTATACCGGCACTGAAGAGAAAAAAATACTTTTCGAACGCCCATTTTGCACCTCTATCCGCAGAGAAATCAGCTTCACCAGCTTTTCATCCATAATATCCGGACGGCACCATGAATCCGATCTGCCTGAAGCTGATGAATTCTTCCATGACACGAGAGACGAACCTAAAAATGACGACATGTCTATCTTCAACTTTCCAGCCGGCGCTGTTCCCGGAACAATGCTTCATGAAGTGCTTGAGCATCTCAATTTCACGGAAACCTCTGAGCCCAATATTGACAAACCGGTGCGAGATAAATTGATTCATTACGGATTTGAAGAAAAATGGCTCCCCATCGTGAGAAAGATGATCCAGAACCTTCTTGAAACACCGCTTGATCCTGCAGACAATGAATTACGTCTGGCACAGATCAATAACAGTGACCGTTTAAATGAACTCGGATTTTACTTTCCAATAAAGAATTTATCAAAACAGACTTTAGGCTCCATGTTTAGTAAAACCGGACAGACTCATGCTTTAGTAGGTTTTGCAGATGAAATTGAAAAACTGAATTTCTCCCCCTTAAACGGATTCATTAAAGGCTTTATTGATCTTGTTTTTAGATATAAAGGAAAATTCTATATTGTTGACTGGAAATCTAACCTTATCGGAAGGGATATTAACCACTACAAAACCGAAAACCTTGTTCCGATCATGCAAAGTGATTACTATATTCTCCAGTATCACCTGTATACCCTGGCATTGCATAAATACCTGAAAAACAGGCTGCCAAATTATGATTATGAAAAAGATTTTGGAGGAATTTTTTATATCTTTTTGCGCGGCATCGATAAAACCAAAGGGCCAGATTACGGAATATTCAGAGACCGCCCTCAAAAAAGCCTCATACTTGAAATGGACAGGGAACTTACCGGACAATGAACAACTTTGAGATAAAAACATTTCAAAAACTTAACCCTGATTTTTTTTCAGAGATTGATATCTCTTTTGCAAATTTCATTCAAAGGCTCTCTGAAAAAGAAGATCCCCTGCTGTTTCTTACCCTTGCTTTTTTGAGCAGGGAGACTGCAGCAGGGCATATCTGCCTTGACCTTTCAGAATATGCGGGCAAACAGTTAATAGACAAAGATAAAAGTATTGTTTTTCCAGCTTTTTCTGAATGGCAAAAGAAGCTTATAACTGTTCCCGCAATAGGAAGTCCTGGAGATTTTAAGCCTATTATTCTTGATGAAAGTGGAAGGCTTTACCTTTTCCGCTACTGGCAGTATGAAACAGACCTTGCTGAAGCGTTGATAAAAAGAACAAAAACAGAACATGATTTTGAGGACAATTCGTTTGTCCTCAAAATGATTAAAAAGTACTTTACGGACACCAAAGACAAACAGCCGGACATGCAGAGAGCTGCGGCCGTAACCGCTCTTTTAAAAAACCTCTGTATTATCTGCGGCGGCCCCGGAACAGGCAAAACCACAACCGTTTCAAAAATTCTGGCTTTAATGCTTGAATGCAGTCAAAAAGAACTGAGGATCGCACTTGCCGCACCCACTGGAAAAGCAGCTGACAGACTTCAAAAAGCTATAGCCTCTTCAAAAGCAGAACTTCCGTGTTCAGAAAAAATAATTTCCTGTATTCCGGAAACAGCATCAACACTTCACCGTTTACTTGGCACCATACCGAACACATCATCTTTCCGCCATAATAAAGACAACGTTCTCCCCTATGATATTATTGTAATTGATGAAGCATCTATGATTGACCTCCCCCTGCTTTCAAAAACCCTTTCAGCTGCAGCGCCTGAAACAAGTATTATTCTCATAGGAGACAAGGACCAGCTTGCATCGGTGGAATCAGGAGCAGCGCTTGGCGATATCTGCACCGAAGATGCGGTTAATTGTTTCTCTTCTGATCTTTCTAAGATCTTCAAAAATGCCGCAGGAATAGAAATTATTTCTTCACCCGAAAAAACCGGTCTCTCTGTACTTTCCGACTGCCTCGTGGAATTGAATAAAAATTACCGCTTCGGAAGTAAAAGCGAAATTTTCAAGCTCAGCAACGCAATAAATAAAGGAGATATCAGCGAGACTCTTGCTACCTTAGAAGAAGCTCGTGATGACGTATCACATATACAGACACCTTTTCAGGCTTACATCAAAACTCACCTTCCAAATATCATTATTGAGAACTTTCTGCCGTTTATAAAAGCGCCCTCCTGTGAAATAGCCTTACAACTCCTTGACCATTTCCGTATATTATGCGCTTTGCGAAAAGGTTCTTTCGGCACAATGGGAATAAATTCTGTTATAGAAAAAAAACTTGTAGAAATGAACCAGATTGATCCGGCTTCCAGGTTTTATCACGGGCGGCCCATAATGATAACTCAGAACGACTACTCTCTAAAACTCTTTAACGGAGACACTGGAATCATCTTTAATGACCCGGATAAAAAGGGAGAAACAAAAGCATATTTCAAGGAAAATGATAATTCGATCAGATCTTTTCATCCTTCAGCTCTTCCTGAACACGAAACTGTTTATGCGATGACCATTCACAAGAGCCAGGGCTCAGAATTCGATAATGTTATGCTGGTACTCCCTGAAAAAGAATCGCCCGTTCTTACTCGAGAGCTTCTCTATACAGCAGTTACCCGCACAAAAGGAAAAATCCAGATCATCGGTTCAGAAAAAATAATCAGCTATGCAGTATCACGAAATATTGAAAGAAGATCGGGACTGAAGGATATGCTGAAGGGAAAATAATTCCACGGAAAGGACAATTAGTGTCAGCTTATGAACAACTTCCGCAGTTCTTTGAGGCACAGGAAGAACAGCCCGAAGAAGCAGTTGTCTGTGAGGAGCTCTCCCCTGAACTTTTAAAACTGCATGCAGACATAAGTTTATTAACCTCAGAGGATTCACACTCTGGACAACTTATTGAATTATCTTTAGAAATCACTATTTCCTCAAACTCTTTTCCACAGGCACTGCACTTAAACTCATAAATCGGCATTTTTTTGCTTTCTTAACTATAAAATTTTCTTTTTGGCCTGAAACTTGTATTAGATCTTGTCATACAGGTACGATAACCTGCTCACCCTTACAAAGGAGGTCGTCATGGCTTCCACTCTGCTAAACAGATGTACTATAAAAGACAAGATCCAACATCACATTCTCAACTGGATTGTGATATCCCGCTACAGAATGGTACATCATGGTATCCCTAAAATTGCTACACTAAAATATCTCGGCAACCTGGAAAGTATTTTGAAAAGACTTAATATAATTAACTAGCTGCCGCGATAATTTACAAACCAGACCATACTATATGTTTTCATATGAAGGAAGCCTATCGGTATTTCTTTGCTGCAGCATAGATCTCCTCATAAACTTTTTTCAGAGGAATCTTTCTTTTAAGAGCGACTTTTTTACACTCTTCAAATTCCGGCACAATCCTTTCGAGTTTATTTTCTTCAAATATTTTTACTTTGAGTACACCGAGTTTTGTTTTAAGTTTCCCCTGTCTCCGCTTAAGGATATCCCTTTCCGCAGAATAGGAGCGAACACCTGCGGTTGTCGATTCGCTGAAAATAACAGAAGTAAGTTTCTCACGCTTTTTTTCATCACATATTACTTTAAGCAAAATTCCCGGCCGGTTCTTTTTCATATAAACAGGAACCATCAAAACATCCAGCGCACCTTCTTCAAACAGCCGGTCCATGAGAAAACCAGACCACTCAGGATTCATATCATCCATATTCGTTTCAAGAACCCACACACAGTCTTTTTCTCTTTTACTGTCACGCTCACCAAGGATAAGCCTTAGAACATTTGGAATATCTTCAAACACTTTTGTGCCCGCTCCAAACCCGGTCTTCAATATCTTCATCTCGGGTAAAGGCTTAAAATCTTTTACCAGACCGGCAAGAATCGCAGCGCCGGTAGGCGTAACAAGCTCTGACTTTATACTTGAAGAATATACCGGAATCCCTTTCAAGATCTCAAGGGTTGCCGGAGCAGGAACAGGAATTGTACCGTGCTGACACTTCACAAAACCGCTGCCAAGGGGAACAGTTGAGGCAATGCACTCATCAACTCCCAAAAAGCCAATACCTGCTGCACTCCCCACAATATCAACGATTGAATCTATGGCACCGACTTCATGGAAATGTACTTCAGAAATTTTTCGGTTATGGATCTTTGCTTCTGCCTTTGCAATCCTGTGAAAGATATCAATGCTTTTTTCTTTAACACTTTTATTAATCCGGCTTTTGTTTATTATCTTTTCAATGTCTGAATATGTACGGTGATGATGTCCGGATTTCTTATGAAGGTCTTTTACTATAACCCTGCGTCCTGAAATACCCATGCGGACAGCCCGTGAAAAAGAAATAGAATAGTCTTTGATACCGAGCTTAAACAACTCTTCTTTCAAATATTTTTGAGGAACACCCAGGTCAACAAGCGCGCCAAGAAACATGTCCCCGCTTATTCCTGAGAAACAATCAATATATAAACATTTCATAATCTATTTCACCTTCCAATGAGTTAGATCTGGAATTCAATAAATACATTCCGCACTCCGAACTCCAAATTCCGCATTCACTTTCCTTCTCTTCCTTTCAGATATAACACCTGCAGCTCTTTTTTTAAAACTTTTTGTGCCGCGTTCCGGGGAAGCTCACTTACAAAAAAGATTTCACGCGGACACTTAAAATCCGCAATCTTTTCTTTACAAAAAACTTTCAGAGACTCTTCACTGAAAATCACATCATGTGCAGGTACAATCGCCGCGACGATCTTTTCGCCCCATTTATCATCCGGAACACCGATCACTGAAACATCATGCACTCGTGGATGAGCAATAATAACATTTTCTATCTCAGCAGGATATACATTTATCCCTCCTGTAATTATTATCTCTTTTTTCCTTCCTTCAATAAAAAGAAAACCGTCCCCATCTATTCTTCCCATATCTCCGGTATGAAACCAGCCATGCTTAAGCGCTTCTTCAGTTGCCTTTGAATCTTTATAGTATCCCTTCATAATATTCTTACCGCGGCAAAGTATTTCACCCATTTCCGATATTCTTATTTCTACACTTTCCATGGACCTTCCAACACAGCAGGACTTCTCTATAAAGTCAGCCGGCCCAAGAATTGAAATCCCCGGAGAAGCTTCAGTGGCACCATAGAGATCATAAAATAAAGCGCAGGGAAAAAGTTTCTGAAGTTCTTTTTTTGCCTCAAGACGCATGGCTGCAGCACCGGTCACCGTTCTTTTTACACTCTTGGTATTACGACCTTTTTTTTCATTTGCCTCAAACATCATATGGTACATGGTCGGGGCCTGGGTAATAGAAGTAACTTTTTCTTTCTCGATAACTTCAAGAGCTCTTTCAGGGTTAAATTTCCTGCGAAGGATAAATGTCACACCATTATCAACATAAGTAAAAACCCTGCCCAGCGTTGAAGAGTGAAACAGCGGAGTCAAAGCAAGCTCTATATCATCCTCAGAAAAATGATATGCTGATGAATAATTCTTGGTATTTGCGATCTGGTTTCCATGGGTCAGAACCACCCCTTTGGGCTTTGCGGTAGTGCCTGCCGTATAAATAATAAATGACTCATCATCTTCCATTACAATTTCTGAAACATCACAGCTTTCAGCCGTTTCAAACAAAGAGTCATATGAAATACTTTTTTCGCATGGGCTATAACAGGTAATAACAAAATGGTTTATGGACAAAAGATCAAAAGGCGTTTTTTCCTCTAGCCCGCTTTCATGAAAAAGAATTGAAACATCTGCATGGCTTGCCTGTTCTTTTATCTCAACTTTTGTAAGTCTTATATTTAGCGGCACTCCAACCGCACCCAGTTTCATTAAAGCAAAAATAATCTCAACATACTCTGCAGAATTATGAAGCAAAATACCTGCCTTCATCCCCTTCCTTATTCCAAGGCCATAAAGTGAAGATGCCAGCTTTTCTGACCTTTCTTTTAACTGCGAAAAAGTAATCCGCTTCGCTTCACAAATAAGAGCGGTCTTATCCGGATACTTTTCTGAGGAATTTTCAAGAAAACTAAAAAGGTTCATAAAAATCAGTCAGTTGTGAATTGACAGTTGTCCAGGGTAAAAAACCCCTCAGATAAAAAACTTAAACAGGGAACAGTTATCTTACTCAATAAACATAAAGAATTCCGCACTCTGCAATCCAAATTCCGCATTTAACTTAAGCCTGTTTGCTGCTCATAATTTGCAGCTAACCGCCTCTGCATATTTTCTGGGCAAGACAAGATACATCTCCCCCTCCTCGTTCTTCCCTCTTTTAATACAACCGTTTCCATAAACCATACATTTTCTGTTAAGCTCTAGAAGCGCTGCTGCATATTGACTCTCATTTAAATCTCCGCTTTCAAGTGATTTAACTATGGCCTTTATCCTTAAACGATCAAGTGATGCAACAACCCGTGACTGCTGGTCGACATGCCCCCCCTGTTTTACAATAAGCTTTTCCCTGACCAGACAGATCGGGTAATAAGGAGCGATCCGAAGCCACAAATCATAATCCTCACAAGCAGGCATGGTCTCATCAAAAAAGCCCACCTTTTCAAAAACATCCCGGTGGATCATAACAGAAGAAGGACTGACAATACAAAGAGGAAGACACTGCTCATATATCCACCCTGAATGCATCTCATGCTTTTTCCTTGGATTGACCCTTTTTCCGTTTCTTATCCAGATCTCTTCAGTCTGACATATCTTGATATCAGGATTATCTTTTATAAACTGTACCTGCTTTTCCAGTTTGTCCGGTTTCCAAACATCATCTGAATCAAGAAACGCGATCCATTCTCCTTTTGCAGCCTTAATCCCCCTGTTCCGGGCGGCACTGGGCCCCTTATTAGCTTTTTTAATCACTTTTATTTTATTACCATAAGACAATAAAAGCTCAGGAGTTTCATCTGTTGAACCATCATCAACCACAATCAGTTCAAAATCCCTAAATGTCTGAGACAATACAGAATCAATTGCTTCTTTAAAAAAAGAAGCACGATTATAGGTTGGAATCACAACACTGATAAAATCATTTTTCATAGACATGATTTATATTTTTTATAAAATTAGAAGTAAAATTCATTATAACAAAAACATAGAAGATCAAAAAGGAAAAGTAAAGAAAGCGAAGGAATTAAGGAAGAGCATATTGAGAAAAAAAGCCGTATCACTCTGAGCCATCCGTCCTCCGAAGCAAACTACTACGGAGGACGGGTGCTCTCTGCTTCAGGCATAATAGCATGAGGCAAAACCTGTCATTCCGTATCTAAAATACGGAATCTATACGTTTTAATCCAAACGGCACATATATTATCAATATCAGGCAAATATATAGCATGATCGGATAATAATTATATACCTGTATCCGATCAATACACTAAGCTTTTTTCTGCAGTTGCTCTCTTGAAAACTTTTTATTACAGGAACTGCACCTGCCTTTGTTTTCATCGGTCCAGATCTCCAGTTCTTTGCCGCAATCCGGGCAGGTAAAAATCTCGGGAATAACTTTTAGTGATGTGTCCGTGCTAGGGCACTTTCCGATTGTATTATTCATAATGTATCCTCCTTAAAAAATAATTCATTATGAAACTACGGGCCTTGCCCTTCTCTTACACAGGAAGTGGTGAACATGATACCCCCACTTCCTGTTGAAAATCCCAAAGTCACAGAGGTGTATACTCTTATACTATAGATTATAACGTCTGTTTTTTTAAATTCAACACCCCTTCATGAAACATTACGTTTTGTGACAGCAGAGGTTTACCAGGACATATTCCTCTCAAATGCTGATTTTATATTTCAGGTATGAACCCTTTTTAAAAATGTCTAATGGCTATTCTCTATTAACGAATAAATTTAATCTTTTGCTTTTTCAATAGTCAATAATCATTCCGCAAGTCGTCATTCCTGATCCTCCCCGGCACACCAAACTCTTGATTTAAATCATTGCTGCTGATATGATTAATCTCCCGTCATACTGAAAAACAAACAAAACACTTTTTATTAAAACCTGAGAATAAGCAGTAACAGAAGCTATTCCTTTACAAAAGACACCAAAAAATAACATATGATTAAACAGGCAAAGACTATTCTCAAAAGTGTTTTCGGATACGAAGAATTTCGCCCTCTACAACAGGAAATCATCGAAAATGTACTAAAGCGCAAAGATTCCCTGGTTATTATGCCCACCGGCGGAGGCAAATCCCTGTGCTATCAAATTCCTGCGCTCATTTTCAAAGGACTGACCCTTGTTGTTTCTCCGCTTATTTCGCTGATGGAAGATCAGGTGAATCAGCTCACCGCGCTGGGGATTGATGCGGTTGTCTTAAATAGTTCTTTGTCTACTAAAGAATATCTGGCTAATCTCGATCGCATAAAACAAAATAAAGTACGCCTACTGTATCTTGCTCCTGAAACCCTGATGATGCAGAAGACCTTAGCGCTCTTGTCCTCAATTCAGGTGGATTGTTTTACC
>PVMK01118031.1_pt1 | contig 28459 bp, 20 predicted proteins | sample 1853481 | NCBI WGS metagenome assembly PVMK01 (sample SAMN08533507, study PRJNA380276) | Marine sediment metagenome, whole genome shotgun sequencing project. | reverse complement strand
AGGAACTCAAAAAGGGAATTGAGGACCCATTTGAGTAGGGGATAAGGGCCGTTGTTTCTTTGTTGACAAGTAGGTACAAAAGCGGGATTTGAAATGCATGCTACGTCAAGCCCGCGTTGATGCACCCGGCGTTCAAAAGGGGTCATCAAGTCTACTCTTGGCTCATGTTCACCGCAGATCACAGTCTCTCAATACCTTTTCCTTCATTAAATTATCGGTTCATATTAATAGGCGGCGCCATGTCTTCTGTAAGGTGCTTTTTGCCGATTGTTTGTCCTTGACACATGAGAGGGGTTTTCCATATTCTCAAGCCAGATAAGATACGCTTTTATCACTCGTTTCAGCCGCCCCGTCCGGCGGTGCAAGCACTGGAAGGAAAACCATTATCTAGTGTCTGAACGAAAACTGTCTTTTTCGCCCATATCTGCGTCAGACTCAAATTTTAATCCTCGAAATACTCAATGTATTCCTGCGGTTAAAATTATCGTCTTCCCCTCCGGGCCATAGGCCCTACAGGCCGGAGGCTTGATCTGAACAAAAAATCCTAGTTTTCGTTCGGACACTATCTAGGAGGTGAAAGCCAATGAAGATAAAGAATGTTCTGTTACCTGGTTTCTTATGTTTGTTTGTTTTTACGGGGTTGATTACCGCTCAAAGCGTCTCCAGCGCCAAGATAGAACAGAAGGTGACCATAATCCCTGCAAAACCTCTTACGGATTCGGAGCAAAAGTTGATTTCCTCTCTGGCAGTCAAGGTGCTGAAGCATATCGTAAAGGCCAGAGGCGATATCCACGACAAGAGTCTAAAAAATGCCAAGACAGAAATCAATCAGGCCTTGAAGCTGATCGAAATCATCAGGGCCGGTCTTCCCACCACAAAGATAAGGGATCATATCTGGGTGGCCCGGAAACACCTTTCATACGAGAACACGGATGAGGTCCTGCCGGATCTGGTTCCCATCTATGCCTCGTTGGAAGCGGTCGAGAGCTTTGTCCCCGTTGAGAAAGTAAAAGAACACGTGGATAAGGCCAGGGAGGCACTGGAAAATAAAGACAAGGAAAAAGCAGAGAAGGAGTTGGCACTCGCGGCCGCAGGACTGGTGTTTGTGGAAATTGATTTGCCGCTTGGGTATACGGAACGGAAGGTGACCGAGGCGGCGCATTTGCTTGCCAAGGATGAGGCGAAAAAGGCGGATGAGGCCCTGAAAGCTGCTGAAGAGGGTGTGCAGGTTATCTCCGTGGCAATCTACAACCCGGTGGTCCTTGCGGAAAAAAGCCTTTGGCAGGCAGCGGAGCAATATGCCATGGGTAAGTACAAGGCGGCGGTGATCGCCCTGAACAGGGCCAAAGAATATCTAAAGAGGGCCGCCAAAAAGGCGGATGAAAAGACAAAAAAAGAGATTGATGAACTAAAAGAAAAGATAGATGATCTCGAAAAAAAATTGGATGATCTTGAAAAGAAGACAGGAGAAGAGGTGAAGGGTTTTAAACAGGACATGAAGAACATATGGGAAAAGACCAAAGACCTTTTCCACAAAACGGTCGACAAATTTAAGTAAGGGCTTACCAAAGCGTTGGCACGCGAGTGGCTATTCAGTGGGCAGGGGGCCAAAAAAATCGCCTCTTGCTCATTTTTTTGTCTTTCTGATTTGTGGCGCTCCTGCTCGAAGGTTTGGCTCGAAGGTTTGGCTGGAAGGTGAGGCGGGAGGACGTGGAAAGGAACTGGCGTATCAATCATGGGATATCTTAGAAAACGGTGGGAAAAAGAGGGGGGCTACAAGGAATTCCTTGTCATCGCGGTGCCCCTCATCCTGAGCACGGGTGCCTGGTCTATCCAGCACTTTGTGGACAGGATGTTCCTTGCCTGGTATTCGACGGAGAGCATAGCTGCGGCCATGCCGGCCGGCATACTCAACTTTTCGATCATGAGCATCTTTATCGGTACGGCCACCTATGTGAGCACGTTTGTCGCCCAGTACCAGGGCGCCGGGAGATACCATAGAATCGGGCCGACCCTATGGCAGGGCATGTATATATCGGCCCTGGGTGGTCTGGTTCTGATCTGCCTTATCCCCTTTGCACGCCCCATATTTAGCCTGGTGGGTCATGAGCCGGTGGTACAGGCCCATGAAGTGGACTATTTTCAGATCCTTTGTCTTGGCGGGGGACCCGTAATTGCCGCGGCAGCCATGTCCGGGTTCTTTTCTGGCAGGGGACAAACCTGGCCGGTTATGTGGGTGAGCATGTCCTCAACAGCCCTCAACCTGGTTATGGACTACGCACTGATATTCGGGAACTGGGGTTTCCCGGAGATGGGCATCAAGGGGGCGGGCATAGCAACTGTGCTCTCGGGGGTCTTCTCATTTCTCGTGTATGTGGCACTTATATCTACAAAGGTCCATAATAAGACATATAGGACCCTTTCGGGCTGGCGGATCGATAAGAGGCTTTTCTTTCGGCTTGTGCGTTTCGGTTTTCCTGCGGGTGTTCAGTTTTTTCTGGAAATGGCGGGGTTTACCATATTTATTCTTTTGGTTGGGCGTCTGGGGATGACCAGCCTTGTGGCCACAAACATTGCATTCAACATCAGCACGCTTGTTTTTATGCCCATGATAGGCTCGGGCATCGCCGTATCGGTGCTTGTGGGTCAGTATCTGGGGAGAGACAAGCCTTTGACGGCACAAAAGAGTGTCTATTCCGCATTCCATCTGACATTTGTCTATATGGGGGGCATGGCTTTGGCGTACGTGTTGATTCCGGATATTTTCGTGGCCCCCTTTGCGGCCCAGGCAGACCCTGAAAAATTTCGAGAGATCTATAGGCTGACGGTGGTTCTGCTGCGGTTTGTGGCGGTCTATTCCGTCTTTGACACCCTGAACATGGTCTTTGCTGCTGCAGTGAAGGGCGCCGGGGACACCCGCTATGTGATGATCATGGTTGCAATCATATCTCTTTTCGGGCTCATTATTCCAACCTATCTGACGGTGGTTGTCCTTGACTGGGGCCTTATGTTTGCCTGGGTTATTGCTTCGGCTTATGTGACCACCCTCGGTTTCGTTTTCTATTTTCGGTTTCTCGGGGGAAAATGGAAGACCATGCGTGTGATCGAGCAGCCCGGCGCAACCCTTGCCGGTTGATCCCCAAGAATCCCCCATATCAACCACTGCCAAAAGGAGGTGTGAATTCGTTAAAATGTTATTGTAACTACGCAGGTTCATGGTTCAAAGGTTCACGGTTCAAGGTTAACTGATGAAAACTGAATAGTTTTACGATATTGAGGTGTGGCATATTGTGTGTAAGGGCTGCCGTTCAATTGGTACGGGAAGAATCTTGGGTTGGCCCCAGGGTAACGAGGACAAATCCGTCAGGGACAATAATCTTGCCCGCAGCCGTCTTTATGTCCTTTAGGGTGACAGCCTCTATCTCCCGGATAAACCGCTGCGTACCGTCGTAGCCCAGACCGTAGAGTTCGTCGAGGGCCATCAGCATCGCCTGGCTGCCATTGGTCTGGAGCCCGATCAGGAGGTTCCCCAATAGATATTTTTTTGCTGTCTTGAGTTCATCTTCAGTGAGGCCCCTCCTTTCTTAACGTGTCCAATTCCCTAAAGACGGCCTTTTTTGCCTCAGCCAGTTTTGCGGGATCACAGGCCAGGTAAGCAGCAAATACGCCGGTATCCAACCCGGGGCGCCGGAAGGCAGTTACAGTATAGGCCAGGCTTTTTTTGTCCCTTAGCCGGGTAAACAATCTTCCCCCTTGACCGGCAAGGGCGGTCTTGACCAGGGCCATTGGGGCGTTGTCCTTGCTCTTGAGATCTGCCCCCAGATACCCCACAACCAGATGCGTCTGGGCCGTCGGCAGTTCCAGGTGCGCTTCCCGGGGATGTGTAAGGGGCGGTTCGGTGGATATGGTCTCCCTCATTTGAGAAGCCGGCGGGAAACCGCCAAAAAGGGTCGTGATAAAAGGGATCAGGTTGTCCTTGTTTACGTCTCCCACAACGACCAGGACAAAATTGGAGGGTATGGCGACCATCTTATACCACTTTGCCAGATCGGCGCGTTTTATGGATCGAATGGTCTCTTGGGTTCCCGAGAGGGGGTGGCCATAGGGGGAGTTCCGAAAGAGGGTTTTGTAAAACAGGTCAAAGAGCTGCGGCATGGGACGGTCCTTTTTTGCCTTGATACCTGCCAGGATGTCCTGTCTCGTCTTTTCAATTTCGGGTTGGGGGAAGCTCGGATGGAGTACCACATCGGCAAGCAGTTCGAGACCGAGGTAGATGTCTTTGCTCAAGAACTTTCCTGAGACTCCAAGAGTGTTTCTACCTGAAAACCCCTCCAGACTCCCTGCCCGAGACTCAACTGTTGACGCGATTTGGGTGATGGTTCTTTCGGTGGTTCCGCGGTTCAGCATCTTGGCCACAAAATTTGATATACCCCATTCCCCGGTGGCTTCAAGCCGGCTGCCTCCAAGAAAGACCCCTGTAAACGACACCTCCGGCAGCCGATGATTTTCCTTGATAACCAGTCTCATGCTATTGGGAAGGGTTGTCATGGCAGCCTTTTTGACCTCACTTCCGGGTTGGCTGCTTTTGGGGAGAGAGGTGGGGCCGGTGGCTGAAAAAATCTTTGTCATTTCCTGAGCTGAAAGCTTTATGTCCTCGGAAGCGGGCGCCATTACAGCAATTGAAAGGTTTTCCGGTCTGAGGTATGTCGTTGCCACACGGGAAATGTCCTTGGGGGTGACTTGTTTGAGATGTTCCAGATAGGTATCGGCATTATACATGTCACCGGTCATGGTCTGAAAAAAGGCGAGTGTGCGTGCCTGACCGGCCATGTCCTCCATCCCAAAGACAAAATCGGCTTCAGCAATGGTCTTGGCCTTTTTCAATTCCCATTCAGAAACAGGCTCCCGCGCGATTTGAGCGATTACCCCGGCTATGGCCTTGAGCGTCTTGTCGAGATTTTGCGGCCTGAGACTGGCGTCGATTGAGAAGAGGCCGGGATCTGAAAGTCCATATGCCCCTGCGCTGACACTGTGAACGAGGTTGACGTCCATTTTTAGCCGTCCGTAGAGCCGAGAGCTTTTTCCGTGTGAGAGGATGGTTTCCAGAAGATCAAAGGGATACATGTCTTTATGGTTCAAAGCGGGTATATGCCAGGACATATCCAGGTAGACCTGCTGTACCCTATCTTTTTTTGTGATGCTCCTGAGAGCGGTTTGCTCCGGTTCCTGAGACCTGGAAGTTTTTTGGCCGGTCCTCTCGGGAAAATCCTTGACAAGCCTCTTTATGGTCTGTAGCGCCTGGTCGGTGTCAAAGTCCCCCACCGCCACCAGGACCATGTTGTCGGGTGTGTACCATTTGTCCATGTAGCTGAGGATTGCCTTCCTGTTAAAGGACCGGATGGTCGATTGATACCCGATGATGGGCCGTTTGTAGGGGTGTTTTTTGTAGGCAAGATCCATCAGAGCCCAACCCAAACGTCTTTGGGGCATATCCAGCGAACGACGGTATTCCTCCAATACCACCTCTTTTTCCCTTTCCAGTTCCACCGGATCGAAGAGGGAATGCTGGACAGCATCCAGGAGGACATCGAGGCCGGTCTCAAAATGGGAAGCGGCAATTTCAAGAAAATAGACTGTCCGGTCAAAGGAAGTATAGGCGTTGATATTTCCCCCTGAGCCTTCAATGGTTCCGGCAATCTCGCCGGTTTTTTTGGTGGGGGTCCCCTTAAAGATCATATGCTCAATCAGGTGGGTAATCCCGGCCTCCTCCTCTGTCTCATCGGCGCTGCCTGTCTTGACCCAGACTTGAAGCGCTGCAACCGGTGCACTGGTGTCTTTTTTGAGGATTATGGTAAATCCGTTATCCAAAATAGACCGCTGGGCGCCGGTGGTTACAGAGGCTGAGTGGGCTTCAGAATTAAAAAACGTGAAGAAAAGGGCCGCAACGACCAAAAGAGAAGCCACAGTCAGCCGGTGACGGTATTTTTTTTGAGGGGCATGAATGTTTTCCAAAGAATTAGACCTCCTTTTAAAAAAGCATTACATATTGGGGTAGTTTTTTCTTGACATACTATATGTTGTATAGTAGAAAAACGCGTTGTGTTTCAATATTCTTTAGTTTTGACAAGTCAGCATGATGCAGTTCCCGATGACGGGGGTTTCCCCTTACCGCCAGATAAAAATGCAATACAGGGCACCTGGGAATCGCAATGCCTTCCACCACAATTGATATCAGGTTTCAAAAGTATTCTCTTTTCATCTGTTGAGCAATCGGGTGTGTTCTGATATAAAGTGTAATAACGAAAACAAAAAAGTCCATAACCCAGTTGTTCCGCTGGACGTGAGAGACTTTTTGTTAGGAGGAGATCCATGGGGCAGGAACGGAAAATCTTGATCACGGATGAGGGGAGTTTTGATCTCGCTGCTTACAGATGGGATGATAGTCGATTTTCTGATCTCTTGATCAAGGAGAATCCAATTGAAACAAGCCAGGCCATGGACATCAGCAGGTTTCTTAGAGACCAGATCTCCAAGATGGAGCTCAACACCATCACCATGCCGGTTATCGAGAAGATTATCGGGGAAAAGCTGTTGGAATACGGGCTTTCAAAGGCTTCTCCCGTTCGGTTGGATGGGTCTATTTTTGTAAAGCGGCTGCTGGTTCTTTCTGAAACGCCAAAAGGGTCTTGGAAAGGCGGTATCTCAAAAAGGACCCACAGGGCAGAATAGTCGAAACACCTCAGGCCATGTTTAGAAGAGTGGCCAAACATATCGCCAGTGCGGAGAGCAAATATGGCGATGTTGCCCGTGTGAAAAAGGTAGAGGAAATGTTTTATGAAATCATGACCGAGTTCAAGTTTCTGCCAAATTCCCCTACCCTGATGAACGCCGGGCGGAGACTCGGCCAACTTGCCGCCTGTTTTGTCTTGCCCATTGAAGACAGCATGGAAGGAATTTTTGAGGCACTAAAGAATGCCGCGCTTATACATAAGTCCGGGGGGGGAACCGGGTTTTCCTTCTCCCGCCTGAGACCTTCAAAAAGCATAGTGGGAACCACCGGGGGAGTTGCATCAGGCCCTGTCTCCTTTATGAAGATCTTTAATACCGCGACCGAACAGGTGAAACAGGGGGGCACGCGGCGTGGTGCGAATATGTCCATCCTGCGGGTCGATCATCCGGACATCATGGAGTTTATATACTGCAAACAAAATAACCGGGACCTGAATAATTTCAATATCTCGGTTGGCGTAACAGATGCCTTTATGGATAGTGTCCGGAATAATACGTCATATCCCTTGTGGGACCCCAGGGATAACAAAAAGAGCGGTGAACTGAATGGCGCTGAGGTCTATCAGGCCATGGTGAAACAGGCCTGGGAAAACGGTGATCCAGGGGTCATTTTCCTGGACAGGATTAACAAAGATAACCCGACACCGGAGCTGGGGGAAATAGAGAGTACCAACCCCTGCGGTGAACAGCCCCTGCTTCCACTGGAGGCCTGTAATCTCGGGTCCATTAACCTGGCCAAATTTGTGACAGAAAATGGCGAGGGCCCCACCGTTGATTATGAAGGTCTAAAGGAAACAATCTGGACGGCTGTGCGGTTTTTGGATGATACAATAGATGTGTCCAAGTATCCTTTGCCGGAAATCGACAAAATGGTTAAAGCCAACCGAAAGATTGGGTTTGGGGTCATGGGTTTTTCAGATATGCTCTATCAGCTGAGAGTCCCTTATAACGGTGAGAGGGCCCTTGAGTTGGCCGAGGAGGTCATGAGTTTTGTCCAGACGGAATCTCATGGAGCCTCCAGGGAATTGGCCAAGGAGAGGGGTGTTTTCGGAAACTTTGAAAAGAGCATCTTTAAAGACAAGGACGGGTGCAGGTACAGAAACGCCACCACAACCACCATCGCCCCCACGGGTACGTTGAGCATCATAGCGGGGTGTTCGAGCGGAATTGAGCCATTGTTTGCTCTCAGCTTTGTCCGGAACGTTATGGATAATGACAAGCTTCTCGAGGTGAACCCCTATTTTGAGAAAGTGGCCAGGGAAAGAGGGTTTTATAGCCCGGAACTTATGGATACCATTGCTCAAAAAGGTAGTGTCAAGGATATCGACGAGATACCTGAAGACATACGAGAAGTCTTTGTGACAGCCCACGACGTAACGCCTGAGTGGCATGTCCGGATGCAGGGGGCTTTTCAGAAATTTACGGACAACGCGGTTTCAAAGACAGTCAACCTGCCCCATGATTGTACCGTGGATGAGGTGCTCAAGGTCTACAACCTTGCATACGAACTGGGATGTAAGGGGGTGACCATTTACAGAGACGGGAGCAAGGAGAACCAGGTTCTCTCATTCGCCCAAAAAGAAAAGAGAGAGGATAAGTTCGCTGATGCCGCTCAAAAAAGACCCAAAACGTTGGAAGGTTTTACGACCAAAATGGCCACGGGGTACGGAAACCTCTATGTTACGGTGACCGAATATGACGGGCGGCCCTTTGAGGTGTTTGCGACCATTGGTAAATCGGGCAAATCCACAACCGCCAAGACCGAGGCCATTGGACGGCTCGTGTCCTTACTCCTCCGGTCTTTGGTGAAAGTGGAGAAGATCGTGGAGCAGTTAAAAGGCATCGGCGGAGAGCACCCCGTGTTTCAAAAAGACGGATTGGTACTTTCGATCCCGGATGCCATCGCCAGGGTCCTTGAGAACAGATATCTGAAAGATAAGCCCTATAGCGGCAGGGGTAATTCGAAAAACAGCCTCCTTGGAGAAACCTGCCCCGATTGCGGGGAAACCATCAGCTTTGAAGAAGGCTGTATGACTTGCCATTTTTGCGGTTTTACAAAGTGCGGCTAAGACCACTTCTCAAATAATTCGATTTTTCTTTCCTGCAGGGTGGGGTGCTCAGCCTCACCCGATCCAGCGTACCTTCCAGCCACAGGACCGGGCTGATCCGGCCAAATCTGTCCCAAATCCGGTAAGTTCTCAATAAGTTCGGGTTCCGTGGGGTTCAGCTGTTTCTTTCCGGCACTCTCTAAACCAGTTGTCGTAGCGTGGCTGATATTTGGGCTTCCGGCTCGTAGGGCCTCCAGCTCGGAGAGGTTTTGACGAAAGCACGGAGAAGTCAATAAGGGTTCATTAGGAGAAAACCCCAAATATCAGCCACTGTGAAAGTGAGAAGTAAATCCCCTTTGAGAGAGCGCCTTCAAGAAACACCCGAACCCCACTCCAGAAATTCTATTATTTCTTCAGGACTTGTTGAGAAGTTACAATCGGCACAGCCAAATCTGACCCAAATCCGGGCGCCAATTCTGTGAAATTATTCTTGCGCAGGCCCTTTGGGCTTTCCAAAAAGAACTTGAATTTGGTATGATACGGAGAAAGGGTGTTGCGCAGGCCCTTAGCGGAGACAGTTTTTGTGAGGGAAGCGCCCATGTTTACTCTTCCTTTTTCCGGCTCCATTCCGGTCTACATCTTGGTGGGGTTTCTTATCGGAAGCCTTGCATTACTCGTTGTGTTCATCTGGAGACGGGTATACCGTCTTATCCGTCGTGGGAGGGGTATACAGGTAGCGCATCAGGGGATTGCGAGAAGTACGTTTCGGTTATTTCTGATCCTCCTTCTGATGACCGCCACCACCGCCGGATTGATGCTGCTGGCCTTTGTCCAATCTTATACGACGTTTACCCATCGCGACCGGATTGCCAGGGTGTATTGCACGCCCGCACCCGGAGCAAATGGGGAAATGGTGTTTCGGCTGGTGACCGTTGACTCACCCGCCGGGGGGCGTCTCCGTCAGTTTAAGCTGTTTGGCCAACAGTGGGCCATTGAAGGCCACATCCTGAAATGGAAGGACTGGCTCAATTTCCTGGGCCTCCGTACGATGTATAAACTTACGCGGGTGCGGGGGCGTTATCTGCGTGCGGAGGATGAAACGGCTGGGCCTGTTTCTGCACACAGTTTGATTTCCAACCAGGAAGACCCCAAATGGCACTGGCTGTATGAGTACGGCGAGTTGCTGCCTTTTGTTGATGGAGTTTACGGAAACACTGTATTTAATTTCCCTTCGACAACAAAGAATTTTGAGATCTTTGTTACCACGTCAGGCTTTATGGTCAAGGAAGGGAAAGAGGAATAAAATGATATGAGGAGATGAGAATATGGGCGAGAAAAAGACCCCGGAGAGGGAACCGGATCCTGACAGATTGCTGGCACTAAAAAGCCTGCCTCCGGAAGTTATGGCCCGGCTGACAAAGGCAGAAGTGCAAGCCTTTCTGTTTGAGGAGGTTTGGCCTGACTCGCTTCAGGATAAACTGATGGGTTATCTGGTGGATGAGGCTCGGGAGGAGTAGAAACCAGAGACCCGCTGACACCCGGCAGCATCAAGATTTTTGCGAGTATCAATCACCGGTGATGGTGTGTGACGCGGCTTGGGGGCGTCTCTATTGACATTGGAAATCAGATAATATAGTCGAGGATAAACCTTGATCTTGAAAGTGACAGCAAATGAAAGATATACAGAATCATAAAGACCATAGAAACATCGACATTAACCAGGTGGGGGTAAAAGGAATCCGGTACCCTATCACAGTACTTGATAAGGATATGGGGGAACAGCAGACAGTCGCCCGGATCAATATGTATGTAAACCTGCCTCGATATTACAAAGGGACCCATATGAGTCGTTTTGTAGAGATCCTGAATGAACATAGCCGGCGGATATCACTTCAAAACTTCTCTGAAATCCTCGAGGAAATGAAGGAGCGGCTGAATGCTGAGAGTGCCCACATGGAGGTCACCTTTCCCTACTTTGTCAACAAAGCGGCTCCCGTAACCGGCGCGGAAGGGCTCATGGAATATGAATGTACCTTCAAGGGGTCTCTGAATAAAGGAAGTGATCTGATGGTCATAATCCGGGTTCCCATCTCCACACTCTGTCCCTGCTCTAAGGAGATAAGCGATTTCGGGGCACACAATCAGCGGGGAGAGGTCCGCCTGGAGGTCCGTTTTAAGAAATTTGTGTGGATTGAGGATCTGATAACACTCATTGAAGGCTCTGCCTCCAGCGATGTCTATTCAGTACTGAAACGCGAGGATGAAAAAGAGGTGACAGAAAGGGCCTATCAGAACCCCATGTTTGTGGAGGATATTGTGAGGGAAATCGCCCTCAAACTTAACAAAGATCCTAACATCCCCTGGTTTGCCGTGGGGGCCGAGAATTTTGAATCAATCCACAATCATAATGCCTACGCATATGTAGAGAAAGACAAAACGATTTGAAAGGGTTCTAATCCGGATAGTCAGGAAAGTTACAAGTAAGTTCTCAATAAGTTCGGGCACCGTGGGGTTCAGCTGTTTCTCTCCGGCGCTCTCTAAACCAGTCGTCGTAGCGTGGCTGATATTTGGGCTTCCGGCTCGTAGGGCCTCCAGCTCGGAGAGGTTTTGACGAAAGCACGGAGAAGCCAATAAGGGTTCACTAGGAGACAACCCCAAATATCAGCCACTGCGAAAGTGCGAAGTAGATCCCCTTTGAGAGAACGCCTTCAAGAAACACCCGAACCCCACTCCAGAAATTCTATTATTTCTTCAGGACTTATTGAGAAGTTAAATTTTGGAGAACTAACGTGTTGTGATTTTTAAAGAAAAAGAGGAGGAAGAGATGGGTGATGACCTCAAAAAAATGTATCGGACCGTGATGGATGACAACTTCCCTTTGGAGATAATCATCTCTTTTGGCGATCAGACGTTGGTCTACAGAAAACGGTCCTGGAAGATCCCTGATGATAAGAGCGGGGAACTTGTTGAGAAAGGGCTTCGCTACGGTGAGAACCCGGGTCAGGAGGCTGCTCTCTACGAACTCGTAAACGGAAACCTGGTTCTAGGGCAATGTCAGTTTGTGGCGCCCGGAAAGGGGCTTGTCTCGGCCATAAAAGAAGAAGATATGCTCCAGAGCGGAAAACATCCGGGCAAGACCAATCTGACCGATGTGGATAATGGGCTCAACATCATGAAATATCTCACTGTCGGGCCTGCAGTGGTGATCGTAAAGCACAACAACCCCTGTGGGGTCGCCTACGGCGCCGCGTTGACAGAGGCTTACGGCAAGGCGAACATGGCAGACCGGATTGCTGCGTTTGGCGGATGTGCCCTTTTTAACCGCCCGATGGATTTGGCAACCGCTGAAATGATCTCCGAAAATTATTTGGAGGTGGTGGCCGCCCCCGGGTTTGAAGAAGGGACCGTTGATATCCTTTCCAAAAGGTCTAATCTCCGCATCATACAGATCAGCCGGATGGAGAACCTTGCAGAATATGCTGAAACGAGATTTGTGGACTTTAAGAGCCTGATTGACGGTGGGATCATTGTCCAACAATCCCCCCTGAACCGCATAAGGTCTGCCCGGGATTTTACCCTTGCCAGTGCAAAGTACCAGGGCAAGGAATATGTTATTTCCCGGAAGCCCACAGATAAAGAGTTTTCGGATATGCTTTTTGGATGGCAGGTGGAACAGGGCGTTACCTCCAACTCGGTCATATATGTCAAGGACGGTGTGACCGTGGGGATAGGAACGGGGGAGCAGGACAGGGTCGGTGTGGCTGAGATTGGAATCTTTAAGGCCTATACCAAATATGCAGATGGTGTCTGTTTCAGAAAGTACGGTATTTCATATAAGGAGCTGGGATTGGCAATCGAAAGGGAAGAAAGAAAGAGGGCCCTCTTGGAAGAGATTGATGGGGAAACAACGGAGGCCAAGGGCGGACTCGTGGGTTCCTGTGTGGTGTCAGATGCCTTTTTTCCTTTCAGGGACGGTGTGGATGTGGCCATCCAGGAAGGGATAGGGGCCGTTGTGCAGCCCGGGGGATCGATGCGGGACTTTGAGGTGATTGAGGCCTGTAACGAGGCTGACCCCCAGGTGACCATGGTTTTTACAGGGCAGCGGGCCTTCAAGCATTAAACCTTTAAGCATCGAAAAGATCCAGTTGCTTTAAAGGTCTGTTCTGTGCCGGGACAAGCCATAATCAGCAGATCGACGTTTCAAGGGCGAACAGCTGACCTTTGCTGCGGGTTAGGGGGATCAAGTATCGAATCTTCAGCAGAGAGATCTTTTCGGGGAAGGCCCAAACAGGGCTGTTTGTCCCGCGATGGACTGTTTCTCAGAGTCACGGAAAAGCCGGATTGTTCCGAACTGGCCATCATACCCCTCTTCCCGGATCACCTGACGGCAGCGCATTCTATGGATGGCCTCTGACAGGACGGGACCGCCCGCGGCCTTGATTTCAGCTAAGGGGCTGTCAATGAGGATCTTTAGCTCCGGCCCGAGTTCCATGAGAAGTTTTTCATAGAACGACTGGACCTTTTTGCTGGCAGGTCCAACACTCAATAACTCTGACAGTACTTCAGCCAGAGGAATAAGGCTGAAAAAATCCTTTGAGACCCCAGGGTGTTCGCGATTGGAGAGTTCATATACCCGGTGAAGGACCCCGACTGTCAGGGGCTTTCCGCATTTGGGGCAGACGCCATTGTGGTCAGCGGTCTCTACAGGATGGAAGCGGACCTGGCATTTTCGGTGACCGTCAAGGTGGTATTTGCCTTCTTCCGGAAAAAATTCAATGGTTCCCATAAACCTCCGGCCGGTGGTCATGGCGTGTATCATCTGATTATAGTCAAGGTCTGTGTCAAAGATGTTGGCCTCACGTCCTGTTTTTCCGGGTGAATGGGCATCAGAGTTGGAAATCAAGACATGGCTGTCAAGCGCGGAAAGAAGCCTATTCATGGGAGGGTCCGATGATAAACCCGTCTCCAGGGCATGGATATGGCCGGTAAGATCTTCAAAGCACTCCTCCAGGTCGTCAAATCCGGATTTTGATCCAAAGAGTGAGAACCAGGGGGTCCAGATATGAGCGGGGATAAGAAAGGCCTTCTCGCTTGCCTCCAGGGCGATCTCCAATAGATCCCTTGAATCAAGCCCCAGGATGGGTCTTCCGTCGGAGGTGATATTGCCGATCCGATCCAGTCTCTCGTTGAATCGGAGGACCGCTGGAAGGTTGGGCATCAGGATCAGGTGATGGACCTTTCTGGTCTTTCCATTTTTTTTGTAGATACAGCTTATTTCACCTGAAAGTATGAACCGGGTTGGCGCCAGGCAGGAAAAGGGGACCGCTTTATCAACACTCTTTTGAAGGTCGGGTCTTAAATGGTAAAGCCCACCTTCTGCCTCGATCAGTTTGTCTTTTAGTTCTGAGATCCAGCCTGGATGAGTAAAATCCCCGGTCCCCATGACGGTGATTCCTTTTTTCTGTGCCCAAAGGGTGAGGCGTTCCGGGTCCAGGTCCTTGGAAGTTGCCCTCGAAAACCGGGAGTGAATATGGAGATCAGCTATGAATGTCATGTCTTTTAAGAAACTATATGAGGGGATTCATGTCAACCTCTGATAGTCCAGAGAGAAAAGGATGGGGCATGAGGGCCATCTTGTACCAATTACGATAGGGGATGGAAGGCAGATTCGGGTGGGTCGGCGGGGCGGCGAAAACAAGAAAGGAGGGCTGATCGCCCTCCTTTCTTTGTTCAGGTCTATCTTGGGTCTATTCTGTTTAGAACAGTCCGGACACCTTTCCGGTAGCAGTATCCACATCCACCCTCCGGAAGGCTGGATTGGAACTGGTGCCCGGCATCAAACTGATGGTTCCGGCACAGGGGCACAGAAACTTTGCCCCGGAATAGATCAATATGTCCCGGATAGGCAAGGTCCACCCTTTTGGCACCCCTTTCACGGCAACGTCATGACTGAGGCTGAGATGGGTTTTTACCATCATGGTGGCGTAATCATCGTACTTGGAATCACCTTCGAACATTTTGGCCTTGGCTTCGGCGTCAGGGGTCCAGGCAACGCCGTCGGCACCATAGACCTCTTTTGCAATCTTCTCTACTCTGTCGCGGAGTTTCATCTCCATGGGGTAGAGAAATTCAAAGTTGGTTTTCTCGTCGCAGGCCTCTTTTACGGCCTCTGCAAACTCGATGGCACCGTCTCCGCCGTCAGCCCAGTGAGTGGATTTTGCGCAGCGCGCGCCGGCAGCCTCTGCTGCCTTGCGGACTACCTCGATTTCTGCATCGGTATCGGTGTGGAAGCAGTTGATACACACAACCGGATTTATTCCGGCCTTCCGGATGGTGTTGATGTGGTGGACCATGTTTTCACAGCCCTTTTCCACCAGTTCAAGGTTTTCTTGGGTGTATTCGTCGGCGAGAGGAAGGCCCGCAACCACCTTGGGCCCGCCGCCATGCATCTTGAGGGCGCGGATGGTGGAGGTAAGCACCGACACATGGGGCTTTAAACCGCTATAGCGGGATTTGACGTTCCAGAATTTCTCAAAACCGATGTCGGCGCCAAATCCACTTTCTGTCACATGGTAGTCAAAAAGTTTTAGGCCAACGCGGTCAGCGATAATGGATGACTGCCCCACAGCGATGTTGGCAAACGGCCCAGCGTGCACCATACAGGGCTGATACTCGGCCGTACACATAAGCGTGGGATTGATGGTATTTCGCATCCATGCGGTCATGGCGCCACCGCACTCGAGGTCTCCCGTGGTGACGGGGTTGCCGGCCTTATCAAAGGCCACCGTGATATTATCAAGCCGCTCTCTTAAGTCAGCCAGATCCTTGATAATGGACAGGATGGCCATACACTCGGAACCAACGGCGATCCCGAATTTGGACTGCATGGTAAATCCATCGTATCGGCCGCCGATGCCAATGATAATGTCTCTCAAGGCCTGGGCGCAGTAGTCGATGATCCACCCCAGTTCCACCCGGGTGGGGTCAACATCCAACCGGCGCATGCCGGTCAACCGCTGGAGCTGTTCATCATTGTAATTCCGCTCGTGCTGCATACGGGCGGTCAGGGCCACCATGGCCAGGTTGTGTGCGTTCATGATGTCATTGATATCCCCCGTGAGACCCAGGGAAAATTCGGTCATGGGGATAAGGAGCGAGTTGCCGCCACCGGCTGCGGTTCCTTTTATATTCATGGTGGGACCACCCGACGGTTGCCTGAGGGCTCCCCCCACATTCAGACCCAATTTGCCCATACCTTCCATCAGACCGCAAGAGGTGGTGCTTTTTCCTTCCCCCAATGGGGTGGGGGTAATAGCGGTTACCTCGATGTACTTTCCATCGGGTTTGTCTCCTATGCGGTTAATGATTTTTAGGAAGTCCAGCTTGCTCAGCCGGCCCATGGGAAGCATCTCGTCTTTTTCAAGACCCAGCTTGTCTCTCCATTCTTCGGGTGACGGCATGTTTTCTTCTGCCGCTTCAGAGATCTGCCAGTCGGCCATTTCTACTGCATTATAAGCCATCTATAAAATCCTCCTTCATTTGAATGACTATTTGTGGTTGGAGGCCCTATGCCTTCCGTGATTGTCAGCAAGAAACCACAAAAATTTTCTTTTCCAGCAAAAATTTTGCTATCACAAAAAAAATGGGTCGTCAAGCCTTATCGTGTCAAATATGCTTGCATTTTTTGGTATTACTGGTAATCTATAGCGTTTGTGAGGAGCGCTATTATCGGATTTAGCCACATGGAAAATAAGTGGGTTAGACCTCTCGGGTGCGGGATTTGAGACCGCTGGAAGCCATATCAAAAGGGATACCCGCGTTCGGGGGTATGTGGACCTTGGGGGGTGGAGAAATGGTTACACAGCCCAAAAGATGAATTCGGTGCGGGTGTTAATCAGGATCTCTTGAAACGTCAGGAGCTTTTATAGATGAAGAACCTTAAGTTTTTTTTGTATCTCTTCCCATTGATCGTGGTTGGATTTGCTTGGGAAATATCTTTCTCGGCCGAGATCCGGAACCGGGTCGTAGCCATCGTGAACGATGAATTGATTACACTCCACGAACTGAATACCCGGATAAAGGAGATGACCGGTTTTGAGCCAAGTGATCTAAAGGCAATGGATGAGAAACGCTATATCCAAACCCGTCGGGAAATTGTGGATCTTATGATCGATGAGAAAATCGCCCGTGAGAAGATCCAGGAACTGGGTATCAGTGTAAACGACAAGAAAGTGGATGCGGCCATAGAGAGGATAAAAAAAGATAACCAGTTGACCCATGAAGACCTGGTTGCGATGCTCAAAAAAGACGGGCTTACTTACGAAAAATACAGGGCCAACATGAAAAGAGACCTGGAAAGGGTAGAGTTGGTCAACTTTGAGGTAAAGTCAAAAATTATCCTTCGACAAGAGACGATCAAGGAGTACTACGACAATCATACGGAAAAATTCACGACCACTGAGAAGGTGCGCCTTGCCGCCATTGTGTTGATGCGAGAGGACCCGTCAGATAAAGAGGAAACCCGTTCTCTTGAGCGGAAGGCACAAGAAATTCTTGCAAAACTCAAGGCGGGTGGGGATTTTGGGGAATTGGCCAGAAAATTCTCTCAGGGGCCCGGTGCCGGCGAGGGCGGTGATATGGGTTACTTCAAGGGCTCAGAACTGAACCCAAGACTCAGACGAGTTGTCAGAGATATGTCTTCGGGAGATATAAGCGAGCCAATTATCATGCCCAATGGCATACAGATTATAAAGGTTTTGGAAAAGCACGGGGGAGGGATCAGGCCTTTTGAGGCTGTAAAGGATGCTATTCGAAGAATTCTTTACCGTGAGGAACTGGATAGAAGATATGCCGCCTGGCTTAAGGAACTAAGGGAAACAGCCTACACAAAGGTCATATTTTAGATAGAGAGGACTTACAGAATAAATTGGAAAACGTATTCGATATCTTTGAGGCCAGGGGATTCCTAGAACAGGTCACAGACAGAAACCTTGCGTATGAATTATTAAAGAACCCGGCGACTTGCTACATCGGGTTTGATCCGACGGCCAAAAGCTTACACGCGGGGAGCTTGCTGCCCGTTATGTCTCTGATTCACATGCAGCGATCAGGGCACAGGCCCATCGTTGTGGTTGGGGGAGGAACAGCCCTCGTCGGTGACCCCAGCGGAAAGACCGAGATACGTCCCATAATGACGCGAGAAAAAATAGACGAAAATGGTAAAGCCTTAAAGAAGCAATTGTCGCGGTTTATTGATTTCAGTGACGGTAAGGCTGTTATGGTAAACAATGCTGACTGGTTGACAGGGCTGGGTTATGTGGATTTTCTGAGGGATATCGGTCGGCACTTTAGCGTGAATAGGATGTTGGCTGCAGAAAGCTACAAGGCAAGGTTGGAGACCGGGCTCAGTTTTATCGAGTTCAACTATATGCTCTTACAGGCCTACGATTTCTGGTACCTCTTCAAGCACTATGATTGCCGTCTGCAAATGGGCGGCAATGATCAATGGGGCAATATCCTGGCGGGTGCCGACCTTACCAGACGTCTCGAGCGTGAAGTCATTCACGGAATGACCTTCCCCCTCTTGACCACCTCCTCAGGCATCAAGATGGGCAAGACCCACAAGGGAGCTGTCTGGCTTGATGCAGAATTGACGCCTCCTTATGATTATTATCAGTACTGGATCAACCAGGATGACCGTGACATCGAGCGCTTTCTGGGTTTTTTCACCCTTCTTCCCATGGAAACGGTCCGGCGGCTGGGGAGACAGAAAGGTTCAGATATCCGGGAGGCAAAAAAAGTCCTTGCCTATGAGGCCACCAAGCTGTGTCATGGCCAAAAAGAGGCTGATAAAGCCCGTGACGCCTCTGGACAACTGTTCGGCGCCGGTGGGTCAGCAGGTTCGGAATCCGTGCCCACGTATTCAATACGTCAGAAAGAGTTTGAGGAGGGGGTTCCCGCCTACATCCTCTTTGAAAAGGCCGCCCTTAGTGCCAGCCGGGGAGCGGCCCGGCGGCTTATCTCTCAGGGTGGAGGATACGTAAACGGGCAAAGGATCAAAACCTTTGATCAGATTATCAACAAAAGCCACCTGGAAAACAATTCCCTGATGCTCAGGGCGGGCAAGAAAAAATATATGAGGCTTACCCTGACGGACTAACAAAAACCGCCAATCCCTGGAATTGCCAATGAAGAAGACAAAAAGCACATCATCAAAAAAAATGAAGGCGAAAAAGAAGGGTGATCAGCATTCCAACCCGAGCGAACTCAACATTGTGCCCGTGCCCGCGCCCAAAGAAAAGGCCCTGGTCCCCTATGATCCTCTTCAGATGTATCTCTCTGAGATAAAAAGATATGGGTTGCTGACGAGAGAAGAGGAAAAAGAACTGGCGATCAGGATCAGGGAAAAAAATGACCAGAAGGCGGCATACAGGCTGATAACTTCTAATCTGCGGCTGGTTGTAAAGATTGCCATGGATTTTCATCGATATTGGACCAAAAACCTTCTGGATCTGATTCAGGAAGGAAATCTTGGTCTTTTGCAGGCCGCAGGAAAATTTGATCCTTATCGGGGCATAAAATTTTCGTATTATGCCTCCTTCTGGATCAAGGCCTACATGCTGAAATTCATAATGGATAACTGGAAATTGGTAAAGATCGGGACCACCCAGAGCCAGCGCAAACTCTTTTTCAATCTGGCCAAGGAGCGGGACAAGATTATAGCACAAGGTTTTACTCCTGAGCCAAAGCTTTTGGCCGAACGGCTTGATGTCAAGGAAGAGGAGGTTGTGGAGATGAGCCAGCGGCTCGGCGGGTGGGAGATTTCGCTGAGTTCTCCCGTGAGTGATGATTCAAGAGAGGCCTATGGGTCCTTGTTGCCCGACCCGGGGAAGCCAATTGACGAGGAGATCTCAGAAAAAGAGAGCCAGAGCCTTCTTATCCAGATGCTCAAGGAATTCCGTAAGACACTCTCAGGAAAAGAGGCCGATATCTTTGACCATCGGATAACTGCTGAAAAACCCTTAACCCTCCAGGAACTAGGGGACAAGTATAGCATTTCACGGGAAAGGGTCAGACAGATTCAGGAAAAGATTGTCAAAAACATAAAGAAGTGGCTCAAGGAAAAGATTCCCGATTTCGAAGAACAATATTCTGACTTTATAAAGTGATCTTTGCCCAGATCTTACAGTAGGCCTATTTGGGGAGCGGGGGCCGTTGTTAAAAAAATGAACAATAGCAGACTTATCTGGACAACTGAAATGAAGAAAACAATGTTACTTAAACACCTGAAACCGGTTTACAGGGTTATTGTCCTCCTTTTTCTGGGACTCTTTGCCGGATGTTCCGGGCTGGAGCTTAGCAAGCCCCCCAAAGGGGACGCGGTGGTTCCAGCGGAACAGAAACATGCATTTGAGGGAAAGGATAATGTACAGAAGGCCTACAGCGACTTTCTGCGGGCATCACTTGAAGCCGCCAAAGGGAATAATGAAAAAGCGCAGACAAACCTCCTGGAGGCCATAAAAAATGATCCTGAATCGCCATACCTATACTTAAAGATGGCGATCGTTTTGAAGAATTTGAAAAAGCACAAAGACGCGCTTGTCTATGCCGACAAGGGAGTGGCGTTGGCGCCTAAAAACGTCAAAGCGAGAATACTGCTGGCGGATCTTTACTCTTTTACCGGAGACGATGACCATGCCATTGAGCAGTACCAAAAGGCCCTTGATCTTGATCCAAAAAATAGACGCATAAGGCTTCTTCTTACCACCATTCTTATCAGGACAGGCTCCCTTCCGGTGGCCCTTGAGAACCTGGAGATATTGATCCGACAAAACCCTGAACTAATTATTGCACACTACTATCGCGGTAGAATTAATTTAGAGATGGGCCATTATCCGGAAGCTGAGGAGGCCCTTCTGAAGGTACTGGAACTCAACAACACATTGGAACCTGCCATGTTCGATCTTGGGGACGCTTTACCAGGTGACCGATAGACCTGAAAAGGCTGTTGAGACCTATGAAAGACTGGTGGAAATCTATCCTGACAATAATATAGCTACCAAGGAAAGGCTTGTAAATCTCTACCTCAAGCTTGGTCAAAAGAAAAAGGCCGAACAGCAAATGGAAGAGATCAAAAGGGATTCAAAACCGGGGGAACCGGGAAGACGGGCATTGGGGCTGATATACCTCAGACAGGGAAGGGTTGATGAATCCATCAATGAATTGGATCTGATAGTTTCAGCCTGGCCCGAGGACCATAAATCCAGGTACTATCTGGCCACAGCCTATGAAGAGAAAGGTGACACGGAAAAAGCACTGAGCCACTTGAAACTCATAACGCAACAGTCAAAATATTATATCAACAGCCAGATGCACATCGCCCACCTCTTGGGGGTACAGAAAAAATATGGGGAGGCCATAGAGATTCTCGAAAAGGCCATCTTACTAGAACAAGAGAGGATTGAACTCTACCATGTTCTATCATCCATCTACGAGGCCAAAGAGGAATATGAGAAGGCTATGGAGGTCATCAAAGAGGGGCTCAAGCTGGATGAAAAGAACACCGAGCTGATTTTTCGAATGGGCGTACTCCTTGATAAAAATGGTGACAGGGCCGCATGCCTTGAGCAGATGCGGAGAGTGCTGGAGATTAACCCTGATCACGCGGATTCCCTCAATTATATAGGATATTCTTATGCTGAAGAGGCTATAAGGCTGGATGAAGCCATGGATTTGATCCAAAAGGCCCTCAAACTCAAGCCCGGCAGCGGCTATATAATGGATAGCCTGGGGTGGGTTTATTACCAGAAAGGCCTATACGATCAGGCGGCCCGCCATCTGGAGAAGGCGGCAAGCCTAACCGACGATGATCCCACCATAAATGAACATCTAGGAGACGTCTATCTCAAACTAAAGCGGCATAAGGCGGCCCTGAAACACTATCAAAAGGCCCTCGCCCTCAAGCCTGCTGATGAGCAAAAGCTAGAAGAAAAGATCACCGAGGTACGTCGGCTTTTGAAACACGGAAATTGAATCTCCTAAAACCAAAACACAACATTGGAAACTTGATTGCAGGTTTGGGGTTTATCCTTTTGCATAGCTGTGCCCCCCTCTCTGTCACGACACCGCCTCCGGTGTTTGATCAAGTGCTTAGCCGAGAAAAAATTTCAGTGATAGTGACCAGCCTCGAGGAGCAGACCGAACGGGTTCAAACCCTCTTTGGGTCCGGCAGTTTGACGGTGACGGATAAGGGATCAGAAACGGAGGCCAATATTCTGATTGCGGGTTTGAAGGACCCCTTGAGAATCAAAATTGAAATTACACACCCCTGGGGCCGCCCCCTCTTTGACACTTTCATCCAGAACTCCAAAATCATTATTATTTCTTACCCGGAGAAGCGGGTGTACCGCGGCCCTATGGATGGCGTTGCCCTATCAAGATTCTTCCCGGTCAGTTTAACCCCTGACCTGGTGTGGTCGCTTTTCAGGGGCTACCCCACCTTGAGAAAGTACGATCGCGCGATTTCATTGGAGGTACATACGGTCACCTTCCTGGATCGGGAAGGAGCGGTAGTTCAACGTCTTGAACTTTATAAAGGGGATGTTGTCCCCCGCTCACTTTTGTTTCCGGGGCAAGGGGTGGAGGCAGTGTATTCAGACTATGAGGAACAGGACGGCATTTTCTATGCCGAAACAATCAAATTGGACGATCCTGACCATGACGCTACTCTGGAACTGAACCTGAAACAAATGGTTTTTAATGAACCCATCCCGGAAGCGGTATTTGAGCAGAAGATCCTGCCGGGTTTTCAAGAGGTCCCGCTAAAGGGGGTAAAAAAGAAGTGATGGCAGTAGGCGTTTTCGGAAAAAAAGGATATGCTGGTTTCGGTTGCCATAATAACCAGGGATGAAGAAGCGCGTCTTCCCGACTGTCTCAAGAGCGTTTCTTTTGCCGATGAGATACTGGTGGTGGATTCGGGCAGCCAGGACGGGACGGTCCGCATTGCCAGGGACTTCGGGTGCAGGGTGCTTTCTGAAAGATGGCGGGGTTATGCGGGACAAAAACAGTTTGCCGTTGACAACTGTTCAAATGACTGGGTCATGATACTGGATGCGGATGAGAGGGTCCCAGGGCAAACAGCGGAGAAAATAAAAAAAGCGCTGGATGACCCCCTGCAGGAGTATTCCGCTTACAGCTTTTTAAGAAAAAACTACTTCCACGAACGCTGGATTCGTCATTGCGGATGGTGGCCGGACAGAGTTGTCCGGTTGGTGGACCGGAGACAGGGCCGTCTCAGCAAACAACTTGTGCATGAGCGGTGGATCTCTAATGGTGCTGTCAAGGAGCTTGACGTGGCCATTGAGCACTACAGCTTCCAGGGCTATTCAGACTTGATACACAAAATGGAGACATATTCCACCCTCGCTGCGAGAGAGATCCGAGAGAAAGGCGGGCGGGCCGTGTGGTGGTCTCCCATCACCCACGGCACTTGGATGTTTGTGAGGACATACTTTGTCGAATTGGGGATGCTCGAAGGGTTTGACGGGTTTGTTATATCTCTTTTAAACGGAGGGGGATCGTTTTTAAAATATGCAAAGGCAAGAGAAATGGCCCATGCCCGGTTATCAAAGGGGCTATCAAGGGGCGAATAAAAGTAATGCGCAAGTTCACATTGAGGGAGCCGTTTTAAGAAAGAGGCGATCCCCGTTAAGATGTCCGCGGTTGTTCCCCCCTGGGTTTTTTGAGAGGGTGCTGACACACCGAATAACCCGGGAGATCGTCTACATCTGTTTGCCATGAAAGTCTCGCTCGTCATAACAACCTATAATTGGTCAAGCGCTCTCAAGGTGCTTCTTCGCTCTATCCTGGGACAGTCAGAAACAGATCTGGAGATCATTATCGCGGATGACGGATCCGGGCCCGATACGGCGGAGGCGGTGCGAGAGATTTTTGAGGCGTCAGACCTGAGGTGGTGTCACGTCCGGCACCATGACGCAGGGATAAGACAGGCAAGGGTCAAGAACCTGGGGGTCACATATGCCAGCGCCCCTTATCTCATATTTGTGGATCATGATGTGGTCCTGCACCCTGATTTTGTCGCCGATCATTTGGCCTTTGCTCAAAGGGGCATATTTTTACAGGGAAAACGTGCCTTCTTGCCCGAAAGCTATACAAAGAGCATCCTCACAAATCGGGTTTTTTTTCCGCCATCTCCTTTTTTCCCGGGACTTGAAAACAGGAAAAACAGTTTTCGATCCCCGAAACTGGGGGAGGTGCTCACCCGTCCAAAGAGATTTCAGACCACTCTCAGGGGTTCTAATCTTTCCATGTCCAGACAGGATTTTTTGCAGGTAGATGGGTATGATGAGACATTTGATCAGCTGTGGGGCCGGGAGGATTCGGATATTTGTTATCGACTGTTTCACAGTGGCGTAAGATGTAGAAATCTTTTGTTTTCAGCGCTTCAGTATCATCTGCACCACGAGGTCAGGAAAAACAGGCAAAGGGACAGGCTGGACCAGGCGCTGGATCTGAATCGCAATGAGAAAAGGAAAAAGGCCATCAAAGGCTTCTCACAGATCTCTTCAGAAGGCGAAATCATATGGGCATCGGATAAATTTGATGGGCAGCGGTAACAAGGGGACATATTTACTAAAGGAGGGTATTGACAACATCCTCTTGATACAACTCGGTGACATAGGGGACGTTGTCCTTACCGTTCCCTGTATCAGGGCATTGCGGGAAAATTTCCCCAAGGCCAACATAGTCGTTGCCGTCAGAGAAAAGGCCAGAGAGCTGATTGAAGAATGTCCATGGTCCTCGGATGTTATTTCCATAAACCAAGAAAAAAGAGGTATTGGAAAGGCAATAGCCTATCACAAGAATTTCTTTCTGCGGCTGAGGCGATTTCGCTTTGATCTGGTCATGGATTTGAGAACCGGCACCCGTGGGGCGATCCTCGCATTTCTTACAGGGGCAAGACACAGGATAGGGTATTGCGGTGATGGCGTATGGTGGCGAGACCGGATCTTTAACCGTCTGGTGCTCAATGAATATGAACCCACCCAACACGTGCGGGACTACTATCTCAATCTCTTGGACGTCTATGACCTGGGAACAAAAAATATCGAACCGGTGCTTTATGTTTCAAGGGCAAGAAAAAAAGGGGCCGCAGCCCTCTTGGAAGAACATGGGGTCCCGCTTACGCGTCCCTTTGTTGTGGTGCAACCCTTTTCTCTGTGGCAATACAAGGAATGGGGGGTAGAGAAATATGCCCGATTGATCAACTGGATCACGTCGGAATACGGGTTTTCGGTTGTTCTGACCGGTTCCTCTGATGAGAGGCAGCGGGCAGCTGAGATACAAGACAGGTGCGGGAATAATGTATATAATCTGGCTGGGAGGAGCTCTATCGGCATGTTCTCGGCAATCCTGGATGCCTGCCAGTTATTTATTGGTGTGGACAGTGCCGGGATGCATATTGCTGGTGCGGTTGGGACACCAACCGTGACAATCTTTGGGCCCTCTTCACCCGTCTCATGGGCACCCAGAGGGAAGCGACATCTTGTGGTCCAGAAAGACTTGCCATGTGTGCCGTGCAGGGAAAAGGGCTGCGGGGGGAGCGAAATGAGCCGTTGTCTGGAGGAATTGACTATAGACGAAGTGGCCTCGACAGTGGAAAGACAGCTCCTCCAAATAGGGAAGTTCTCCACCAATAGATGGTCTCCACAAGGCCCTTAAGAACTTATTTTATGACAAGGGAGATGTGTTAGATGTTGGATTTTATTTTAGGCAAGGATATTGCCGCATACGTCAAACGCAACAGGCGGTTGGTGATCTGTTCACTGGTGCTCACGGCCATATCATCGCTGTTTGTAGTTGTCCCGGCCTATCTCGTCCAGCCGTTTATTGATGAAGGAATGAGGACGGGATCCGATCCGGTAACATGGAAAATACCCTGGATTGCATTTGATTCCGGATCATGGCTGTCTTGGCATCGAACCGACCTGGTGGTCGTCGAGGGTGTGTCACCGAATAAACTTCTGATGCTGCTTACCTTTTTGGCCTTTTTGTCGGTTGTGATGAAGTCGATTACGACTTATTTGGGGGGGCTTTGTGCTGCTGCCTTTTCCAACCGAGCAGTGAAGTCAGTAAGGGTAGACCTTTTTGCCAAATTCGTTTCACTTCCCCTTGGGTTTTACCATAAGGTCAAATCAGGGGAACTGCTTGCCAGGGCTACGGCCGACCTCACGGTGATGCAAGGTCTCATTGCCAATATTCTAATCGGGATTATCGAGTATCCCCTGACAGCCCTGGTCTTTATAATCTACATCCTGCTGACAAATTACAAACTGGCACTGTTTGTCGTTATCGTGGTTCCGCCGATTCTTGGGCTGATTCGTCTGTTCGGGAGAAAGGTCAAAAAACACTCAACAAGGGTCCAGGATTCCACCGCCGAAGTCACCTCGATGTACCAAGAGACCATTCTGTGTCTCAAATTGGTGCAGGGATTTTTTACGGGTAAGACCGAAGTTGAGGAGTTCAGGGGGGTAGCAGAACGCCTCTATAGCAAGATAATGCGCTGGTCCAGATGGCAATTGGGGCTTGGCCCCATGATGGACTCAACGGTTTTCCTGGTCTTACCTCTAGTCTTGATCGTCGGTAAGATCTATTTCCACCACACCCTGGGCGAACTCATGTCACTGATGTATGCCTTTTCACGGGCGTACAGTCCCATAAAGAGATTGGCTTTGGTGAATAACAATATTAAGACCATACAGGGGGCAACCCAGCGCGTTTTTGGGATCATGAGAACCGTCCCCGAAATACAGGATCGCCCTTACGCAGATACGCTTCCCGCACACAAGCAATCCATTGAATTCAACGAGGTAAGTTTTGGGTACTCGCCCGATGATAGGGTGCTCAAGGACATTTCCTTTAGGGCGGAGGCGGGTGAAATGGTGGCTTTTGTGGGATCAACAGGAGCCGGTAAGAGTACGCTTTTGGACCTGGTTCCTCGTTTTTATGATGTTACCGGCGGGTGTATCACCATTGACGGCATGGATATCCGGGATGTTACTCTCGAATCACTTCGCAGACAAATAGGGATTGTCAGTCAAGACACCCTCCTGTTTCATGATACCATAGAGTACAATATCTGCTATGGAAACCCGAAGATAGGTTTTGAGGCAATGGTGGGGGCTGCAAAGGCTGCCCATGCCCATCACTTTATTCTTGAGCAACCCAACGGGTATCACACCATTGTGGGAGATCAGGGATCCCTGTTATCCGGGGGGCAGAGACAGCGCATCGCCATCGCCAGAGCTATGCTGGTTAATCCGGCCATCTTGATTCTGGACGAAGCGGCCTCGGCCCTGGACGCAGAGAGTGAAAGGCTTGTTCAGGAATCCATTGAAGAACTACAAGGCAGCCTGACCATCCTGATTGTTGCCCACCGGTTGAGCACAATTGTGCGAGCAGATCACATCTTTGTCCTGGAGGAGGGCGGCATTGTAGAATCGGGCACCCGTGAGGAACTTCTGGCGTTGAATGGACGGTTTCGGCAGTTATATGATATGCAGTTCAGGCCCTAACCAGGCTTGGCAGTCGGCTAGCCCCGGTATTCCATGATTATTGCCGGACGGCTGTAACATCTGATGAAGTCAACCGGGTTTTCCAAAATCAGCTCAAAAGAATAGGGGCGTTAGGAATTTAGATCCTATGTCAGCAACAGTATTCTCGCATAGTTATCCCAAGGGCAGTGAGGGTGATTACAAGGGTGGTGGGCTAAGACAGGTCTTATTGATAATGATCTTGGGCCTTGTAGTGAGGTTGTTTGTGTATCATTATACCTTCATTATCAACCCCGATGGGGCGCTATACATCAACCAGGCCCGGGCACTGTACTATGGGGAATGGGGGAATGTTGTTTCTTGCAGCATGTCATATTTGTCGATTTATCCGATACTCATTACAGGTCTCTATACGGTCTTCCATGACTGGGTGGTTGCCGCCAAATCCATATCTCTTTTTTTTGGCTCCATGACCATGGTGCCGCTCTATCTCCTTTTAAGACGATTTTGCGTTCAAAAGATCAGTGCGCTGGGTACGCTGGTTTTTGCCTTCACCCCGATGTTTGTCGACAAAAGCGTAGATGTCGTCCGGGATCCCATATACTGGTTTTTTCTAGTGTTGGGTCTATATCTTTTTGTCAAACATATGGATGGCAGAAAACAGGGGACATTTCTTTTCTTTAGTTGCCTTATCTTTTTAGTGGCAGGCTGGGCAAGGATCGAGGCCGTGCTTTTTATTGTCGTGTCTTGCGGTTACCTGTTCATTGCAGGGCAGGAGAAAAGGATCAGAAAACTGGGTGCCTTTGTATTGCCCGCGGTGTTTTTGTTGATGATTGTTATCCCCGGTGTCTTTGTCATGAAGGTTTCCACAATGGATGTGCTGAGAATCGGTGAGATAGGGGAAAAATTTTATGCGCCAATCGTGGAATATAATAACTTAAGGACAGCTCTGGCAGAGATCTCCAATCAACCCACAATGACGCTGTTGGAGTCTTTTCTTCAAAATGCCCGGCGTTTGGTGTGGTTTGTAGCCCTTGGCACGCTTCTGTT
>PVMK01125387.1_pt1 | contig 28475 bp, 29 predicted proteins | sample 1853481 | NCBI WGS metagenome assembly PVMK01 (sample SAMN08533507, study PRJNA380276) | Marine sediment metagenome, whole genome shotgun sequencing project. | reverse complement strand
CCATCAATTGACCTGTTGGTAGTGTTTTCAATTACTTAGAGAATCCCGGGCCTGTGGATAACACAGGCCCCGATAAAGGAAACGCCAGGTAAGGGAAGGCACAATGAGATCGATATCCACAGCGGGCACGATCGGGCTTATCGCCAGCATGCTGGTGGGCTGCGCCACGCCTGTGACCGATCGAACGGCGGGCGATCCCGATGTCGTCGCAAGGGAGCAGGAATTGCAGCGTCGCATGGTTCTCCGTAAGGACTACGAATACCAGTTACGCCTCTCGCGTGTCGCCTATCCCGTGCAAAGCGCATCCACTCCATTGTGTGTGAATGACTGGGGTCGAAATATCGGTATCGATATCAGTACGCTCCAGGTCTACGAAACCGAATACTGGTTTGCGGCGCACGAGATCATGGGTGTTGACGAACACATCAGGCTGATAGGGCTCACGCCGGGATCGGCAGCCGAGAGCGCCGGGCTGAAAACCGGAGATATTCTGCTTGCCGTCAACCGTGCCTCGATCAGGTCTGGCCTGTCTTCGATGAAGAATGCGCTTGAAACACTTGGCAATGCGGCGACGTCAGGTGATCCCATCGAGCTGATGGTGAGGCGTGAGGACGAGAGCCTCATGTTTACCCTGACTCCCGACCCCGTTTGCTACTACCCCGCAGTACTTGCAAGACAAGATGACATCAATGCTTATGCTGACGGCACGAATATCTATGTCACGCGAGGCATGATGCGTGTCGCCGGGACCGACGAGGAACTATCGCTGGTCATTGCCCACGAGCTGGCACACAACGCGATGGGGCATATCGAGGCCCAGCGGGGCAACCAGATGCTGGGTTCTGTCATCGACATCGCCGCCGCCGTTTATGGCGTGGATACGAATGGGATTTTTGGCGATCTCGCGCTGCGAGCTCATTCGCAGGCATTCGAGGCAGAAGCGGACTACGTTGCGCTCTATGTACTCGCCCGGGCGGACATAAGGATCGATGAAGCCGCCGACTTCTGGCGTCGCCTGGCAATCGAGAATCCACCAGGAATCGAGGATGGCTATCTGGAAACCCATGCTTCCAGCGCAGAACGCTATGTTGCGATAGACGACACTGTCGATGAGATCTTTGCCAAGCGAGAGGCGCAAGAGAATCTGATGCCAAACCTCAGGCGCCGCATGGCCCTGTTCGACGAGGCGCCTCGTGCATTCGATTTCGAGCAGCTTGTACTGGTCGAGACGCGTAGCGGTGGTCCGACAGCGCTTCCCCATGGATGTTGGAAAAAAGCGGGTCGGGTACAGGAGGGCGACGCATACCGCCCACAGACCGGGATGGTCACAGTACACGGGCAAGAGGCCGTTCTGATCGTCGACGGAAACGAGGCGATCGGTGTCTGGCAACTCAAACGGCAGCGTTTTCTGGCGCTGGATGCGCCAGTAATGCTCGATGACGTCGCCGTACCCGTGTTCGGCTGCGACCCCGCCAACGGTTTCCGCACAACCGGCGGATCATTTCTCGTAAGGTAGACCCGCTTCAAGCCAACCATCCCCGCCGGGATAGTTGCTCATGTGATGACCCTCGACACCGCCGGGGAAAACATAGACGTTGGTGAAACCGGCCTTTTCGCCAAGGTCTGCTGTCGCTTGTGTTGCCCGCATGCCGTGCGAGCACAGGACGACGATCCGTTCATCACGATCGAAGCGCTTGCTGACGCTCTCCAGGAAGGCCTCGTTCACGCCCTCTTTCTTGTTGTCGAAGGAATAGGGTTGCAGTACCGAACCGGGTACACGACCATCTTCCTCGTACTCACGCTCGCTGCGGACGTCCAGGACGATATAGGGAATATTTTCGCGTTGCCATTTTTCAATGACAGTGGCATCCGCTGACTTGACGGTCCTGGTGTAGTCCACCGAATCCGCGTCATGGCCGTGCTCCGAGGCGCAACCCGCAATCACGAGTACGGCCACCCACAGCATGTTTCTTATCGTGTGCATCATCATCCTGACATTGGACCCGATGTCCGGCGTCCGGACAATGCCACAGGACGGACGATTACTGTCAATCCTGTGACACTCATGTCTGTCTAGTCATCCAGATACAGCACCTTGTTCTGATAATCGATCTCCATTTTCCGGCTTTCGAGGAAGTTGGTGCCAAGGATCATCGCTGGCTTATCCGCCAGACCGAGGCTGGCAAAAACGGGCAGGTCTACGATTCCGACATGGGCCTCGCTGGAAAGTGACGAGTCTCCCAATTCCAGTGTGACATTTGGAATCGAGGCCGACGGCTCGTGCATCGTTGCCGGACCATGACCATGAGCTGATTCAGGCGCCTCCGGTAAGGAGATACCCAGGGCTTCGGCTGCTGCAAGATTGATCGCGCTGCGTCCTGCACCGGTATCGAGGACCGCGGTAATCGTTTGCTCGTTAAGCACTACGTCAAGATAAATCAGCGCGCCGTACTCAAGACGGAAGTGGTGGCCGTTGCGGTCTTGCGTTTTCCCTGGTGTCACCAGTTCGATCGACCGGTTAGCGAAGTCGATGGTGACATCGTAATTGCGCAAAAATGGTGCGCCGATCAGTCCATCCAGCTGCATGTCCGGTCCTTCCACATACGAAAGATCGATCGCTACCGCATCGATGTCGTTTTCTGTCAGGTCGCCTACACTCATCGATTCGAAGTGAGTTTGACGTACTGCCATGTCGTTATGAGCGCCGTGAGCGACAGATTCATGCCCACCAGAGAGATCGAGACCAATCTTTTCTGCAAAACGCGGGTGGATGACATTTGCACTGGCAGCGGTATCCAGTGCAAATATTCCCGCCTCGCTGCCATTAATCGAAACCGGCAGAAGAATGTGACCTCGCGGCCCTAGCGTGAAGTCGATCCGGGTGACCTGATCCGGGGCATCCACAGCCGCGACTACAGGAGCCGCGCCACAGATAAGAAGAGTAGTCACAGCGGCGAGCAGGCTCGCCAGGGAAAGTGAGGATCGCAATGAGTTCACGTTTGGCTCCCTTATTGAGTAATCCCTGTTGGGACGCATGGAAACCTGAAACGGTCGCAATCCATCGCGAGCGAATCTCGTATTGGCCTTCGATCTCTCTCCGTTCGCTGCGACAAAAGGTCCTGATGTCAGTCGCAGACGAAGTCGTCTTCTCCTTCTGCGCGACACAGATCCGGCCAGCCATATCGATGCCAGAATGCGAGCATGCCGGTATCCCGGATTCGACTTCGGAAAGCGTCCGATTGCCGGAAACCGCGCAGGTCTGGCGTCCACAGCCAGAACAGTGGCGTGTTGCCGAAATGAACCTCGGCAATCGCATCGAATTCACCCAGTGCGATAAGAACGTCGTCTCTCAGACGCAAGGCCCAGACAGGTCCGGGCGCAAGCAATTCCTCGCGGCTATAGCCGAGTTCTTTGGCGACCACCCAGAACTGGCGGATTCGCTCCTCGTGATCGTCATCGCCTGAGAACACCAGATGTTCCATATAGGGCAGGAGCGGGAAAAGTTCCGGGTCATGATCCTGGAGAAACTGTGCGATCTCGACAGCCCAGGCGAGCTGTTTTCGGGGGGCGAAATAGTTGCGAACCACGATTTCCTGAAGACCACCGGCATAGCCCTTGATCATAGCCTGGCGCAGGATTGGCATCGCCTCCTCACTGCGCTGCAGGCCCAGCAGGGCGAGGCCCATGACCGTGTATTGAAATGCGTCATCCGGGTTTCTGCCGCTAACGGATTCGGTGATCGCAAGAGCCTTCGAGAGATAGCCCAGCCCCATCCAGCCTTCGGCGACGATTGGATCATGATAGCGGGCAGACACGGGATCGAGGTGCTCGACAGTTTCCAGATGCTCCAGCCACACGTCCCAGTCGCGTCGCAGGTACGCGATTTCTGCGAGCGTCATGCGAGCCTCAATCAGGTTCGCGTCCAATTGCAGCGCGCGTTCGGCAGCCTCCTGCGCGCGAGCGAGATATTCTTCCATGTCTAGCGAGTGGAACCACGTTGGCAAGCGCACAAGCGCCTCCGCCAGCGCCACCCATGCCGCTGCGAATTTCGGGTCGGCTTCGACCGCTTGTTCGAGCAGGTTGACGGATCTCCTGGCGCTGACCATCGACTGTACGGATGAGAAAAGACTCAGCGCCTGCAGATAGAAATCGTAGGCGTTCATGTCTGTCGTTGCCGCCTCCACCGTCACGCTGTCCGGCACTTCCACACCGAGAGCGTCCTCGAGAGATTCGACAATCGCACTGGAAATCTCATCCTGAATTCTGAAGATGTCCGTCAGTTCACGGTCGTATGTCTCGGACCACATGTGTCGATCGCGTTTTGTGTCGATCAGCTGGACCGTAATCCTGACCTTGTTGCCGGATTTTCTGACGCTACCCTCGAGGACGTGATCGACATGTAGAATGGCGGCAATCTCCGGAATGTTTCTGTTCTCGCCCTTGAACGCGAACGTCGAAGTCCTGGATGCGACGGTAAGACCGGGGACTCGGGACAGCACATTGAGCAACTCCTCGGCGATGCCATCGGAGAAGTACTCCTGTTCCGGATCCGACGACATGTTGACAAACGGCAGCACCGCGATCGATGTGCCTTGTGCCGCCGAATCTGCAGCATCGCTGCTGAGCGCCGCACCGTCAGCGATCTTGTCTTCATTAGACGCCGACCCATCACGATATCGATCCAGGGCGAGGTACCCCAGCGCCACTATCAGGACGGCAAACAACAGGAACTCGAACAGGGTGCGACCGCGCCGAACCGGAGTCGCGTCGTCGGCGAGACCGCTGTCGGGTCTGAGTCCCTCGGGCGTCATGTCGAATGCCCAGGCGAGGATGATCGCGATCGGGAAACCGAGAGCCAGCAACAGGATAATGACACGACCCATGAATTCGGGAACCGTGAGCATGTTCATCATCACGTCGGCGATCTGCAGCAATATCCACGATGCGACGAGATAGGCGATGCCCACCTTGAACACGTTGCGGCGTTTCAGCTCCCGGATAAAAGACATGCGCCTCCCCAGTCCATCGAAGCTGGATTAGGATGGCCTATCGGCGATACGCAGGCAACCGTTGCATATCGCGATCTGCAGGTTCGGGGACAGATTACTTATATCTCGTCGATTTGAATTGACGAGATATAAGTAATCTGTCCCCCCGTGAGCCAGCGAGCGTAAACTAGTCCACCCGCGCGGTACATCAGGGATTCCTCCAGGAGATCACAACATGCGCAGCGTTTCTCTCGTCATAGCCGCAATCAGTCTGCTGTTGGCGTCTTTCAGTCCATCGGGTTTTGCCGGTGAAGAATCTGTTCCTGTCTGGATGGCAGAAGCGACGGCCCAGCTGGAAACCGAGTTGGTCTCCACGTTCGGGGAGACCGAAAGAGCCAGAATAAAAACAGGTCTCTCACAGACTGCCGATTTCTGGCGTGATGAGGATGGTGATCGCGAAGCATTCGAAACCTTCGTTCGCGAGAATTATGCCGGCGATCCGGAAACACTGGATGAGGTGTTCAGCCGTTTCGAATACCTGCTCGAGCAGTTCAAGGGCCATGCGCTCCAGATCCACTGGGCCATGCGTTGGCAGACCGATCTGGAAGTCGGGCGGATACTCCCGATGGATCGCGTGGCCGCGTCCTACAACCCGGCCAATCATCTCAAGGAAGACTTCTTCGCCAACAAGCTGGCCTTCGTTACCTTGCTGAACTTCCCCAGGACGACATTGGAGCAAAAGCTTTCCGACGGTGCGGACTGGAGCCGCAGGCACTGGGCGGAGACCCGGCTTGCCGATGAGTTCGTACCGCGAGTACCCACAGCCGTGGCGCAAGCCGTATCGAAAGCGAACGCTGACGCGGACCAGTACATCGCGGACTACAACATCTGGACGCACCACCTGATCGACAAGAAGGGCCGGCGACTGTTTCCGCAGGGGATGAAACTCCTCGCCCACTGGAACCTGAGGGATCAGATCAAGGCGGACTACGGCGACAGCAAGCACGGACTCGCCAAGCAACGCATGATCCTGAAGGTGATGGAACGGATCGTGGATCAGTCGATACCGGAGGCGGTGATCAACAACCCCGGCGTGGACTGGGATCCCGACGATAACAAGGTGCGGGTCACGACCGTCAAGGACTCGGACCAGGAAATCCCGACCTATCCGGCCGTCTCTCACGCACCCGAACCGAACACGCGCTACGCGATCTGGCTGGCGAACTTCCACGCGCAGCAACTGGTGGACGAATACTCGCCGGCGGCACCGACGCATATCGATCGCGTGTTCAATGTCGAGCGTGAGATCCCGGAACGACGCGTTGAGCAGATGTTCGAACAGGTTTTGTCGCCGCCGCTGAGAGCGGAGGTCGCGAAACTGATAGAAAGACGTCACGGCCGGCATTTGGAGCCCTTCGACATCTGGTACAACGGATTCCTGGCGCGTGGCGCCTACAGCGAAGCTGAACTGGACGAGATCACGCGCCGGCGATACCCGACGGCCGAAGCCTACGAGAAGGACATTCCACGCATGTTGTCGGAACTCGGTTTCGAAAAAGAGCGAGCGGATGTCATCGCAGCCAATATCGCAGTCGACCCCGCACGGGGATCCGGCCACGCATGGGGTGCTGCCATGCGTGGCGTCAGTACCAGGCTGAGAACGCGGCTCGGTCCGGAAGGGATGGATTACAAGGGCTACAACATCGCCGTCCACGAGATGGGACACAATGTCGAACAGACGCTTTCGCTGGAGGAGATCGACTATTATTCGCTGGAGGGCGTGCCAAATACCGCCTTCACCGAGGCACTTGCGTTCGTGTTTCAGGCCCGCGATCTTGAATTGCTCGGCCTTTCCAGCCCTGATGCACACAGCAGAGCGATGCGTGTTCTCGACGATTTCTGGGGTGCGGCGGAGATTGCATCGGTCGCTCTGGTGGACATGCGCGTGTGGCGCTGGATGTATAAGAATCCGGGCGCCACGCCCGAGACACTACGTGACGCGGTGGTGCAGATCGCCAAAGACGTCTGGAATCAGTACTACGCCGATTTGTTTAACCAGCGTGATGTCATTCTGCTCGGGGTCTACTCGCACATGATCAACAACTTGCTCTATCTGCCGAATTATCCGATCGGCAGTCTGATCGCGATACAGATAGAAGAGCAGATCGAGAAGACCGGCGACCTGGGTAGCGAGTTTGAACGCATGTGCGAGACAGGCAAGGTGACTCCGGATTTGTGGATGACAACAGCGACCGGCGCCCCGGTCGGGCCTGAGGCGCTACTCGCCGCCACCCGCCGGGCACTCGATGAACTCTAGGGTCGAACACGATTTTGTATCGATGCCTGACCGCAGCAACGGTCGCGCCGCTCGCGGGGCCCTGGTTGTCGGCTTACTGCTTGTAGTGAGCGCCTGCTCCTATGCCCCGATGAAGGACGTGCGGACCGAACCGGCCTTCATAGATGCGGCGATCGCGCCGGGGGATCAGATTTCGGTCGAGACAGCGGATGGGAAAGAGCTCCAGTTTGAAGTCCGACTATTGAGTGGCGAAGTCATTTTTGGTGTCAACGGCGAAGAGATAGCCTACGAGGATATCGACAGGCTTCAGAAGCGATCCTGGGAGGAGGTCCCGCATCCCTGCGGTGGCGGCCGACCGGTGGGCTGCTCGATACCCGAGGTCATCACTGCGGTGAGCGGTTACTACAAGGATTACCAGGAGAGATTCCACCAGGCCTGCGTGCAACATGATTTTTGTTATCGTCACGGCTATGCGACCTACGGCCGGATCCGGCAGGAATGTGATGACAACTTCTATAGCGAAATGAACAAAGAATGCGGTGATACCACATTGCTACGCATACTCGACACCGACAGCTTCAGGAGAAGAGCCGAGTGTAAGCTGGCTGCCGATCAACTCTATATCGGTGTCCAGAAATACGGCAGTGATGCCTTTGACGAGGCCGGCAGCACGGTGTGCGAATACGAAGAGTGAATTAGGGGTCGAACCGCAGTTTCTTGCCACATTGCGAAAAACCCCGGTTCGACCCCTATTTTTTATTTTTTTGCCGGACCCAGTTGTTGCGAGGTTTGTTCGAGCAATTGCCAGTAGGTCCACGGCCTTAGCGCAAGCATCAATCCGATGCTGCGTTTTTTCTTTCGTGGCACGTTTAGATCCAACTCCGCGAGTTCGTCAAATTCCTGCGATAGCTTTTCCAGCTTGCGGACCAGAACCTTGAGAGAGGCATCCGAAAGCTCGGACGTATCCAGCCAGAACAATTCGTCGACTTCCCGGAAGCGGTACCTCATAAACTGCTCCTTCACCTGCTGCTCGTACTGCTTGCGGATCGCACCGTCCGCACGCCAGACGATGCGCCGACTGGTGCGCAGACGCACACGGTTCTTCGGGTAAAGATCCAGCAGCTGGAGCCGGTCGAGACGGGTGAGTATCCGAACCTGTTGCAGCTCATCGAGATCGTGTTCGCTGGCAATGCTGTCAGGCGTCCAGCCGATCAGAAGAAGATAGAAATAGGTCAGCAGCGTTGAGTCCTCGGCCAGCGCTTGTTCCTGATCCTTCGTCAGCACCGTCACCTCGTCCTCGGTACGCATTTTGGTCAGTTTCGCCAGGTCGTAGATGCTCATATCGAGTACCCGGCAGACGTCTTCCAGCCGGCTGAGCGTAAAGGTCTGCTGCGAGAAGACTCGCTTGACGCTGGCCTCGCTGATCTCGAGTGATTTTGCGAGATCGCGATAGGTCATGCCCTTCGCTCGAAGGCATTTCTTTAGCGCGCCGAGCAGCTGGCTGGTCTGGCTCATGTTTGAAACTCCCGCAATCCAAAACTTTAAAGTATTATAAAACGAGACAATAGCAAATAGTATTGAATACTGTTCATTCTCTCCATACCGTTGTCATCGTACCCGGATAACGCGGCCTCGCATTTGACAGGAAACAGGGGGCAAAACCCAGTTATTCCGGGGCTTTGAGACATGCTCTAGGAGGGCGTTATGAACAAGATTCTTGCAATAACTTTGTCAGGGGTGCTGATGACCGGCTGCACCAGTGCGGCGACGCACCGGGCGGATGTCCAGGACGATTCCATGGACCGCGTGACGGTCGGCACAGTGCAGAAGGAGATCTATATCGGCATGAGTGGCGCCGAGGTGGCTGCGGTGCTGGGTTCGCCCAATATCGTTTCGACCGACGCGAATCGTGACGAGGTGTGGATATACGACAAGTTCGCCACTGATGCGGCCTACTCGAAGAGCCGCACTGGTCTGCTCGGTCTTATCGTGGGCGTCGGCGGAGACGTAGGTGCGGGTGGTGTGGGCTTCAAGACACACCAGTCCGGCGCCAATTCCAGATCGCAAAGAACTCTGACTGTTGTCATCAAGTTCGATTCAGACAATCACGTCAGGGACTTTGCATATCACACGGCACGGTTTTAGGGCCGGTCCGATGAACGCTCCCAAAAACCGGGTCTGGTGGCTTGCGCTGTTGCTGGTGATGTTTCTTGTCACCGGCTGTCAGTCGCAGGTACCCAAGGACGCCTTGAGACTGTCACCGGAAACACTTGAGCAACGGCGGATGCAGACCCGTCGATTCGATGGCGTTTCCGAGACCGACATTCTCTCCGCATCAGCGGGCGTCTTGCAGGACCTCGGTTTCAACCTGGACGAGAGCGAGACCGAGCTTGGCGTGCTGGTCTCATCAAAACGACGATCGGCACGTATTCCGGCCCAGGTAGTGACGGCGATTCTGCTCGACATCATCGGCTTCGAGATGGAGGTCGACGAGGAGCAAAAGATTCGTGCGTCGCTGGTGACACGACCGGTCGACGGCGATTCCGTTGACAGCTACTACGTAAGGATCACCTTTCAGAGAGTGGTGTGGGATTCGAGCAACGAGATATCCCGGATCGAAAGGCTGGAGAGCCCCGAGCTTTACCAGGGGTTCTTCGACAAGCTCGCGAAAAGCGTGTTCCTGGAGGCACACAAGATATGAGTATCGACAATGCAAAAAGAGGGTGCGCCTTGCTGTTGTGCATGGCGGCTCTAAGCGGCTGCCAGTTCAATCCGCCACAGCGAATACTCGAGGGCGAAAGCCAGGTTCAGCTGAGGAGTATCCAGACGCGTGCTTTTGAGACGACCGAAAAGCAGCAGACGCTGCGCACGGTGATCGCGACGCTTCAGGATCTCGGTTTTGTAATCGATAAGGCAGATGCCGTTCTGGGAGCCGTGAGTGCGACAAAACTCGACGGTTACGAGCTACGCATGACGGTAACCGTGCGGCCGAGGAATGAGACACAGTTGCTGGTACGAGCCAGCGCTCAATACCAGATGAAGCCGATAGAGGACCCTGAGCCCTATCAGGATTTCTTTACGGCGCTGGAGAAGTCGATGTTCCTGGCCAGCCACGCTGTCGACTAGCCGTTGGTGCCGGTGATAACTTTATAACTTGTTGTCGAACCAACCCTGAAACAACAAGTTATAGAGTTATCACCGGCACCTGGTACCCATCTGCGGTACCCTGCGCCTTTGGCGCGACAGGAGTGCAACGATCATGCGGCGACTTTCGATCTGTATCGCCTTCCTTGGTCTGATGGTTGGCGACGGCATGGCCGCGGAGGATGAGGCAGATGCCACGGACAAGGCGGTCCAGGCGGCGCGAAGTTTCCGGATGGCCCATGAGCGGCACATCCTGGAGAGATTCCGCGAGTTACTGTCATTGAAAAACGTCGCGAGCGATCGCGGTGACATGGATCGGAATGCAGAGTGGATTGTCGACAAACTGAAGCACCACGGCTTCAGGACAGAGGTTTGGCGGGAGGGCGGCGCACCTTACATCTTCGCGGAGCAGAACTTCACCGATGCGGGAAAAACCCTTCTTATCTACGCACATTTCGATGGCCAGCCAGCCGACGCGGCCAACTGGGCCACTCCACCCTGGCAGCCGACCTTGCGCTCGGACGCACTCGAGGACGGTGGCGTCGTCATCCCATGGGATGAGATAGGAGACTCCGTTGATCCCGACTGGCGGATCTACGCGCGTTCGGCGGGAGACGACAAGGCGCCTGTGATCGCGATCATGGCGGCCCTCGACGGTTTGACGGCGGCCGGCATCACGCCGGCCGTGAATATCAAGCTGATTCTTGATGGAGAAGAGGAGGCCGGCTCGCCGAGCCTGGTGACGATTCTGGAACGCCACGGCGAGGCGCTTGCAAGCGATCTCATGTTGTTTTGCGATGGCCCGATGCATGCCTCGCGCAAGAGACAGATTGTATTGGGTGTTCGCGGCAGCATGACGGTTGACCTGACCACCTATGGACCGACCCGGCCCCTGCATAGCGGCCACTATGGAAACTGGGCGCCCAACCCCAATGAGACACTGATCCGATTGCTGGCGTCGCTAAAGGATGGTGATGGCAATATTCTCGTGCCCGGCTATGACGATAAAGTGCAAGCCGTCGGCGAGGCTGAAAAGCGCGCCATCGAATCCATTCCGTCGATCGAGGACGAGTTGCAGGAAGATCTCGCACTTGGACGGGTGCATGGTGGCGGCGAACGACTCGAGATGCTGGTTTTGCAGCCGGCCATTATCGTCAAGGGTTTTCAGGGAGGAGGCGTCGGCAGTCAGTCCCGCAACGTCATTCAGCCCAGCGCAACCGCGTCGCTCAACCTGCGACTGGTCCCGGACCAGCAACCGGCGGATGCGATTGAATCGCTGGAGACTTTCTTTCGTGACAGTGGATTTCATGTTGTCCACGAAGACCCCGATCCGGAAATCCTGCGGGCTCACGAAAAGGTGCTGAAGGTAGACTGGCGTCCCGGAGCCTACCGTGGTTTCAGGACGCGTCTCGACAGTGAGGAGGCCGGGCAACTGGTCGAAATCCTCAGCCGCGTCGATGGAGAGGAAACATTGATGACGCCCATCATGGGCGGCAGTCTGCCGATCTACTTATTCGAGTCTGTGGTCGATGCGCCGATTATCGTTCTGCCCATTGCCAACCACGACAACAATCAGCACGGTCGCAATGAAAACATACGTGTTCAAAATCTTTGGGACGCGATCGACATTTACGCTGCCGTGCTTGCGGGCTACGGCAGGCAACATTGATGAGCGGTGAGGACCAACCTGGGGGAATGCACATGGGAGGCGAGATCGATTTCGAGTTGTTGTCGAATCCGGAGGAACTTGCACGTTACCGGGGATGGTCGGAAGAAATTTATCGGGATCTTCTGTCGGTGGAACAAAACCGGATGTCGGAAGCTGAATTTGACGACAAATACCTGTCCGAGAAAGCTATCCTCGTTCTCGATCTGACCGGCTTCACCGAGACTGCCCTGAAGAGTGGCGCGGTACACAGTTTTCTCAGGGTTCTCGATGCACACAAATTGTGCCTGCCGGTGTTGAACGATCAGCGCGCCGAATTCGTCCGGGTCTTCGCGGACGACATTGTTGCGCTATTTTCAACGGCGGATCGGGCACTGGAGGCGGCACTGGAGATCCACCGGCGTACGAACTCAAAATCATGGCTGAAGGGTGGCCCGATCCAGCATGCCCGTTGTTGCATCGGGCTCGGCTTCGGTCCGGTCTATACCATCGGCCCCAACCTGGCGATGGGCGACGAGATGAACCGGGCCAGCAAGCTCGGGGAAGACATCGCCAGGGGTGGAGAAACCCTGGTCAGCGAAGGTGCCTACCGGGCTCTATGCGGCAGGAGCGATGTCATTTTCAAGGAGCAAGTGACGGATGATCCTCTCTTTGGCTACTACCGCGTAGATCAACGCGAATAGCCAACCGGTGCTACTCGACCGGTTTCTGAAATCGGAGTACAAAGCGATCGGATTCACCGATGGCCTGGTACTTTTCGCGATCTTCATCGCCCATTGCATAGCTCGGCGGCAAGGTCCACACGCCACGCGGGTGATCCCTGGTGTCTTTCGGATTGGCGAGCATGTCGGATTCGCCCGTCAGCTTGAATCCGACGGCCTCCGCCATTGCGATGGTTCGTTCTTTGGAAATATAACCGTTGCCGGCTAAGGGATCCTCGCTGTCCGGATCGGGCCAGCGATGATCAACGATACCCATGACGCCGCCAGGTTTCAGTGCGTCGTACATGGCCTGGAATACAGCCTGGGCATAGGCGCCGCTACCATACATGTCGCTGAACCAGTTGTGGACGTTGCGAAACGTCACCACCATGTCCACTGAGCCGGGCGGCGCCATTTCCAGGTGGTACGGCAGTGCCAGTTGTGTGACGACGATGTCGCGATAAACATCGGGGCTCTCGCCGAGCATGATCAGGAACTGGCCGTAGTAGCGACGCTGGTAACCATAACGTCCGTTAGGCGAGTACTGCGCAGCATAGAGTTTGCCTTCCTCCTTCAGTGCAGGCGCGAGAATTTGCGTATACCAGCCGCCCCCGGGCCAGACTTCGAGTACGGCCATATCGGATCGGAATCCGAAAAAGTCCAGCGTCTGCTTTGGTTTTCGGAAGCCGTCGCGCGCCTTGTTCTCTTCGCTTCTATGCTCACCCGCGATCGCGGCGTCGAGCGCCGCCTCGGTGTCCTTGTCCAGGGCTGCAACTGGTAGCGCCAAAACTGTTAGAAGGATGGCCACCGCTGTCGTTCTTAAGTTGACCAGATTCTTATCCTTGTTTTGCATCGTTTCACCCACTTCTCGTTGGTCGACCACTACTTTGCAGCGGTCCGTTCATCTCTTAGTGCATGTCGCATGAAAATGGTGCCGAATCTTTCCGTGTTAGACCATCGCGGGCACCGGTTTTTTATCCAGATGCGTGATCGTCTCCAGACCATGGCCTTGAGGCCCGGTTTCCCTGATCCTCAGTAGCAGGGCGAATATAAACGACAGGAAAGCGAGTCCTCCGAAAAACACCAGCATCGGCAAGTAGCCATCCGGGTTCTCCGCGCTGGCGCCTGCCGCATCATTCAAACGCCCGGCGATCAGATTGCAACTCGTCAGCCCGATGTTCTGCATCATGAACATCAGACCATACGCAGTACCCAATTTCCGGGCATCGATCAGTAGTGCGACCGATGGCCATAGTACGGCCGGGATCAGAGAGAAACTGATGCCGATCAGCACCGTCGTCACCCAGAGATTCCAGCTGGTTGTGGCGAGAATCAGGAAAGAAAGCGGTAACAGGAGCGACCCGAAGACCATGAACAGCGCGCGCCGGCCGACGCGGTCGACGATCCAGCCAAACAGAGGCGTGACAAAGACGGCTGCAAGGAAGACATAGCTGTTCAATGTGCTGGCGGCTTCCAGCGACAATGCATGTGCATGCTGGAAATACTTGATCGCGAAGGTGCTTCTGAAAGGAAAGATAACTGAATAGAACAACACGCAAAGCGCCAGGATGTACCAGTACGAGCGGTTGAACTTGAGAATATCCCGCCAGGCAATACGATCCGATGTCTGTTCCTCCGCCGCTACGGGTGGCGGGGTCCTGCGTTCCAGGTACCAGTAGCCGATAGCCATCAGGAAGCTGACAGCGGAGAGTCCGGCGGCCAGCATGAGTGGTTGCTGCCAGCCCTGATCATAAAGAGATTTTGCGAAGGTCGGCGACATATCGGCCGCATAGGACCCGGCGCGGGCGATACTGATACTCAGCGCCATCGCAAACGCCAGGTTGGATTTCATAAACCACAGGCCGATCGCGACGGTGGTCGCTACCAGCATCGTTTCGGCGCCGATCCCGAACAGGAGGCGACCCGCCGCCATGGTGTAGAAGTCACCCCTGGCCGCTGTCAACAAAGCGCCGAGCAGGCAGATACCGGTCGTCCATAGCGTGACTCTTGCGGCGCCAAATCGATCGATAAGAATCCCACCGATCAGTACGAGTACGATATTCGGTGCGCTGTAGATTGCATTCAGCGCGCCCAGTTGTGTATCGGAGAAACCCAACTGTTGCTGCAAGGTGTCGGCCAGCGGACCGATCGCGTCGTATACGTAATAGTTGCCGAACATCAGCATGCTGATAAACGCCAGGATCCACCAACGGGTCGAACTCGTGGCTGGAGTGGTCGTATCTATATTCATAGCGCGAACCCTTTGTTGTTGGTCTTACCGCGGTTCGTCTTGCAAGTCGATCGACGATCTCAACTGATCTTTCAGGCTTGCCAGTTGCTCCGGCGCATAACCGTCGCCGGCGTCCAGATTCCCCCACACCGGTGTCGGCCAGCACACGTCTCCTGGTCGTCTGCCGATAACGTGTAGATGCATTTGAGGTACGACGTTCCCTAGCGCTGCAAAGTTCACCTTTGGATAACGCATTTCTTTCTTGATGAAACCTGAAACCGCCGCTGCGTGCCCGATCACTTCTGTCCGGTCCTCATCTGAAAGATCGAGCAGATCAGCGACATCGGTCTCCGGTACGAGGATAAACCAGGCCACCGCCGCATTACGGTGCAGCAGCAAGTGGCTGCATCCCAGCTTTCCCAGCCGGTGACAGTCGGCAAGAAGCTGCTTGTGAATTTCGAAATCGGCCACGACCAGTAAGCTGCCCTAGCGCAAACCAAATGCCGGCGGTCCGCTATGCGTACGCATAGGGACCGCCGCGTTTCAATGCTGTTTGATAGTCTGGTCGCTCGTGGATGCGCTTGAGGTATGTCGCGATCCCTGGATACTGCTTGCCAATATTGGCAGTTGTGTCCAGCGCCTCCAGCGGAAAGCTCATTTGAATATCCGCCGCGGTGAACTGATCACCGGCAAACCACTCACTTCTTCCCAACTCGCTCTCGACAAACGCGAGCTGCGCATCCAGTCGAGGTGTCAGAAACTTCTTATTTACGCCACCACCCAGCAGCATTCCGGCAGGGCGCAAGAGCAGCGGCACCGGCGCCTTGCTCATCCTGTCGAGAACAATACTCAGCAGGAGCAATGACATCATCGAGCCCTCGGCGAAATGCAGCCAATAGGTGTAGCGTAGCCGCTCGTCGGTATTTTCAGCTGGCTTCAATGCCCCTTCGCCGTAGCGATCCACGAGGTACTCGACGATAGCGCCTGTCTCTGCGAGTGCTCGGCCATCGTCGACGACAACGGGGGACTTGCCCAGCGGATGCACCTTTTTTAGCGACTCTGGCGCCAGCGAGGTTTTTGGGTCGCGTTTGTAGCGCTCGATCTGATAGTCGAGGCCCAGTTCCTCCAGCAGCCAAAGCACTCGCTGGGAACGCGAGTCTTCCAGGTGATGAACGGTGATCATGGCAGCGAACTCTCGGCTGGAAAAGGCCACTATGCTAACAGCATCGACCGGCAGACAGATGAATGACCGGTTTCTCCGTCGGCACCTTGACCAAAGGAGACACGGTGATGGATGTGCCGGTCAGTGTCTTCGCGACGGTCTGTTCTGCAGCTGCTCCGGCCATTGTCATCTGCCTTGTCCGGGCCAGCGTGTGCTGCAATGAGCCATAAATCTGTATCAGGGTTTGATTACCCTCATGTCCATGCGAATTTCCTTGACCACGTTGTTATATCTTTTTGCCGCAGATCGTACATTGTCCTCGGATATTTTTTTTTCGTCGTAAAGCTTCTGCCACAATGGGTCCAACGTCATATGGACCTTCATTACTTCAAAATCAACATCCAGATAGACTCCCAAAGGGCTGTTCGCGAAGCCACTTTTAATCCATGCTTCATTGTTTTTTTTAGAAAATAGCCGCATGCTATCTGGTGTGATTTGCCTGACATGAGTTGGGTCATTTATGAAATCATCGTGCCTTGGATGAGGAACGGCAATAGTTATTAGCGCCTGATCCACGCAGACTCGGTATAGCTCCTTCATAATATTGAGATAGGTTTCGGTCTCCTGCCCCAGATGTTCCAGGACGTGAATCAGTAGTATCTGACTCACGCTGGAGTCGTCCCATGGCCATGGAAATAACTCTAAGTCGTGTTGGATATCGGGGTCTCCATATTTATCCACATTGATGTACCCGTCCTTGTGGTTTTTTCCACATCCCAGATTCAGTCTAATTTCTTCTTGCATGTATGTATTCCTCTTGACACATAGCTGCATTGAACTTGCCCCGGCCGAAATTTCCCGAGCATGTCAGGCAATCAATAAAATGTCTTTCTTTCGAAAATCGAGGTCGGAGGCTGTGTAGCCCGAGGCCTCGGCAATTGTTTTTCCTGCTCGTCGTTCAACGCGCAATCAAAAGAGTATGTATTCGAAATGCTGTCGGGCGCCAGAATCGCACATGGCGGTTGAAAAACATTGCGCCGAGCCTGGAAGGCCCGTAGCTGCCTAGTCGATATCCGAGGCATTGGCGAGTGTCTTATATGAGGCTGGGTGTCCGGACAACCCGCTGAAGCTCGCGCTCAATTCATATCGAGCTGGCTGATAGTGCTTTTCGGCCGTGAATGGCTCGAGAAACTTGTCCCCAACGAGATCTTCCCTGACGAAAAAGGCATTTGTTCCGGTGAGGTTGCAGCCAACCAACCGGTAACCTCGTACGTTCATTTTCACCTCAAACCATTGCAGGGAGGCACCAAAATGATCGCTTCCATCCCAGCTGTGTTGTTCGTCATAGGACATGCAATACATCACCGGGGGCGGAAACTTGGCGTTATATTCAACAACGATCACTCGAGGGTCGACACAATCGATCGCATTGAGAATGTGGTAATCGTTGCCATCGATATCTACGGACAACAGGTCGATTTCTTTGTCGGTAATATGAGCGCTAATCAGTGAATTAATGTTATCCCGCAACACGCGGGCTTTTTGAATTCGCAATTGACCCTTGTCGATCAAACCACTGTAATTCACGCTGGCTCGTTCAATTGCATCCGATGCATCCAACCATAGTCCTCGCCAACCCTGGTGCAGTAGAAAGAGCGTATTGTTCTCGAGCCCTGTTCCGGCTCCAAATTCGACAAAGACCTTTTCGGTCACCCCTACTCGCTTGAAGATCTCTCCTATGAGACCGTCTTCGTCATTCTGGGAGTAGACCTTATAGCCGTGTGGAATCAGGCTGCGTGGTTCGTCATACCGATCCTGCAGCACCTGGATCGATTCGCGTGCCCCGCTCTTGATAGCTATCTTGACGCCATGCAGCAGCCGGCTGAGCTGCATTTCTATCCGTTGCAAGTGTTGCGAGTCCATTGACCCTCCAGCAATGGGAAAGTGAAATCTTCCCAATATGGTTTTTGAGCAATATTCGAATTGTACTCGCGATGTAGCGCGTGACCATACCCGGCAATCCGAGAATAAACTGTGAGTCCCAATGTTGCACGAAGGGACTAGCCCGCCCCGGCACGGCGGACCAATCCGAGAAATCGATCTACAAGTCGGGGTGCGTCGAGAGCTTCCCAGAACCGGCCCATGTCGTTAAGCACGACCGGATCATTGCTGCGATGCATCCCGAAGTGTTTCGACTCCCGGACACCCTTAAGCATAAAGCCTTCGACGGTCGGGTAGTAGGGAATCCATCGTTCCGGCGGCACGGTCGTGAAAATCACCAGGGAAGGGACGTCAAACGCATCAGCGATGTGGTAGGTGCTGGTGTCGATGGTTAACAGACCTGCCGCCCTCCTGATAACGGCACAAAAATGCTGATGGGTCTTGAAAAGACCCGAAAGATTGACGTATTGCTCGTGGGCGACCGGCAGCTCGTGCAGTGACGCGATCCGGAACTCGGAGCGCTTTGTGAGTTCGTCGGACACACGCTGAATAATTGGTACAGGCATGTCCCTGAGCGGGGTGCTGCTAGTGGGGTGGAGCAGCACGAAAGGCCCGTCGATCTGATTGAGCGCGATGTCTATCTCTCGCTGAACATGGGCCGGTATCCGGACCTTGTTGCGTTTGTCCCCTGCAGCGACCGACGACGGATCAACTCCCAGAGTCTCCAGGTAAAAATCGATGGTTGGCATCCGCCAAAAAGAAGGCCGGTCCAGTAAGCCGGAAAGGTCCCAGAACGCATCGAGTGCCATGAAGTCGCGACAGGTAACCGGAAGCGCCCGGATCCCGGTGATCGATGGCTCGTTTGTACACGAGACGCTTGCACGGTGAACGCCATGCGTTCGCGACCAGATCTCTGCGCTTACCGAGGAACAACCAGCTTGCAGCATCCGATCTCTGGCCACTCGCCATGCCGTCAGACCAACGATGTGATCACCGATTCCGGTGCCAAACCCATTTATGATTGCCATCCGCGGTGAATCAGGATTGGGCAGAAGGTGCAGTTGTTTTTCGAGCGAGCGGTATGGCATTTGAGTTTCAGTGCCCGCACGCCTTGCATTGTACCGTCTGAGCTCGCCTCTATTGGATGTGCCTAACTCCACAGGTGCTTGCCCTGATGCGAGGACAAGATCCTCATCCATCACCTGCAAAGCCTGTTCCTTGCCCCCGGAAACCAGATGTCTCTGCAACTCCATAAGGTCGTACATTGAGGTCACGTAGCCGGACGGAGCACCGGGCACCGAGCCATCATCGGATTGTGGTTCCAATTGCTGACTCAGCTCATGCCTTGTGATCGTTACAGGCTGGCTTACGGCGAAGAAAATCAATAATCAGTCCAGCAACAGTCGGGCTCGGGATTATAAACAACAAAGACGGTGGTCAGACCTTTGGCAAAACCATGAGACAACCGCGGCAGCTGGAACAGTCATTGGCCTTTCGAGTCTTGGTGATGAGCGCTGTTTTCGTAGTGCTTCCGCAGCAAATCTTCTCCGTAATCGTTTCGCGGATTTCGCCAGATCGAATGGATGTGGTTGATCGGTCCGGTCTTGCTGCCCGGCGGGAAGGAGTTGTCGAACTCGATCCACACACCTGGGCCGTGTACGCGGTAGTAGTAGGGTTTACCTGGCTCGGATCCCATCCACGAAAAATGCAGCGTCTCGACGCCGTCGATCCACATCTGTGCTCTCTCCCCGGCGACCAGCCCGGGTTTGACGTTTTGCATATAGACAAAGATCAGTCGCACCAGCAACGCGCGCTGCTCAGGCGTCATCTCAGATGCAGGCAATCCGGTGATCCTGGTGATCCGATCGCGGTGGCCAGCACCGGCGATGATGTCTCGCGGTGCCTCTCCCGACAGCAACGCCTTTTCCCGTTGCTCATGATCGAGAGATTCAAACAAAGCGCGACCCAGATCGTCTTCGTCGGACAGAACGCGCCAGCCGGCATGAGGACCGTTACGAATCTCGGCAGGATCCGTTCCCATAAACGCGGGTGTGACTGAAACCTCGTCTCCCACGACGGTGAAGTTGAGCGCCAGGTGATGACCATCCAACTGCCAGCCCCAGATCGCCCCGTTGCATGGATCGCCAAAAACACCCAACCAGTAATAATCGAGGCCAAAAGGTGGGTTATCCCGACCCTTTGCATTGGCGATGGTGACGAGAATCTCATCCAGGTGCATGATGCCGGTGGTCTTTAAATAGCCCTGGCCTGTCAGCGCGTTTTCCAGCAGCCGGTGGGCGAGCACGCGTTGCGCCGGTGTCATCTCTCCAATGCTGACACCCTTACGATCGAACATCGTGTAGGGCACGTTGCTCCATCGTCGCCGTTCCTCGTCGTCGAAGTCGAACAGTGCCTTGTCACGCAAGTCGGGTGTCAGCCCTTCCAGAAAGGCGAGGGTGGCAGTTCGCATATCCTCGACCGCCGCCTTCTCTACCTCAATGATGCTGACATTATTGTCATCTGCCACGACTGCACTGCATAGCAACAGGTTCAAACCGGCAACGATGGCAAGCAGGCCGTCGCGCATCCAGGTTCTTTCCTTCGGATGAAATGTCACTACTTCTTCGCTCGCTGAATCGAGGGTTTGACCTGCAACCAGGGATCGAGATCTTCGTCGCGCAGCGGATCTTTTCCGGCGAGAAACGCGTCGAGGCAGTCGAGATCGTCAAAACCCCAGAACAACCGGCCCCCGGCGATCACCGTCGGCACACCGAAAACACCGGCGGCGAGGGCCCGATCGGTATTTTCTCTCAGAACCGCTTTTGCCGGGTCCATTTTTGCCTTGGACATCACCGAATCTGCCTCCAGTCCGATACTGGCCACGACAGCGGCCACAACCTCAGGGTCGGAGACGTCGCGGCTGTACATCCATGTCGCCTCAAATAGCGCGGTGACAAGGGCAATCCGCTGCTCCGCCGTCATGCTCGTGCAGGTAGCGCGTAAAGCCGCCAACGGATTGAAAGGATGCGATGCCGGCGGCGCGATGGGGATGTCGAATTGTTTCGACTTCCTGACGACGTCGCGCAGCATCCATAGCGATTTGTCCCTGATCTCGGCCGGTCCGAGCTGGCCGTTTGCCTGTAGCATCGCGCCGAACAACACCGCAACAGGTTCCAGTACGAGTTCGTGTCTGCGGCATAACGCATCCATCTGCGTCCACGCCAGGTAGGCATTGTGCGATATATAGTCGAAATAAAATGACAGCTTATCCATGTTCCCTTCAGCAGTGGGGTTCACGTGACGGTCACTATCTAATGCGGAGTTGGCTCGTCGCCGGACGCCCTCAACTTCGCCAGGTGTTGCGCCCGGTCTTTACTGATCTCATCCAGCCAGGCTCGCCATTCCGGGGTGTCCCGTAGCGGATCGAGCATCGGTGACAGCCGCAACAAGACGAAGGTGCTGTTTTCGCTGGCGCGCAAGCTCGCCCTGCAGGCTTTCATGGCATTAGCCAAATCGCCCTTTGATGCCAGCAGATGGCAGCGGGTACTGGCAATCAGTCCGTCGTTCCAACCCTGGACCCCCGCATCCAGCCAGCGCAACCAGTCATCCGCCATGCGATCGGTCGTGTCGTCTCCATCTCGCGCGCGGATCAGGCTGAGTGTCTCCACCTGGGCGAAAGTTCGGAGCCCCTTGGGTTTGTCGCCCGGCGCAGGCGCCGTCGCCAGGGGTCTGTCCCCCACGACATAATGGCTGGCAACGGACTCGGCTTTCTCCAGGTCTCCGACGGACAACCAGTGATTAAGTGATAACACCAACATCCAGTATCCCGGGGCGCCGGTCGTTCCGAGTGTAAAGTTCTCGTAGAAGCGATTTATCCCGACCATGGCTTTTTCGCGATCACCCTGGAACCATTGCGCCAGCGCAAGCGTGGCCCAGCTCATCGGTGACTCCGGGCTGATCGCAATTGCTGCGTTCGCCCATTGGCGGGCCCTGGCCGGGTCCCCCAGTTCCAGATAGTCGATGGTCAGGAGACTACGGCTGAATCCGTCGGCCGGATCCAAATCGATCACCTTTGCCTGCCAGCGAATCGCTTCGTGAAAGTTGCCCTGATTGCGTTCCAGCCCCGCGAGCCCGTCCGGCGGTCGAGGATTCGTGGGCGACAGTTGGGCGGCCGTCAGAAAGCTCTGCCTGGCCGCATCGAATTCTCTATCCTGCAACTGCACACCGGCGAGCTGGTTATGCAGAACGGACGACAGCGGATCTCGCAAAAGGCCTTTTTCCAGCGGCTCGATACTGTCGCTCGCTCGATCGGCCCATCCCAGCGCCTGCGCGTACCAGTACAGAATGTGCGAATTGTCAGGATCCAGGTCGCGTGCCCGTTCAATCGACGGGAGCACACGGGGATCACTGACCCCCGCTGGTCCTGAATAGGCGTATGCGAGACCATCGGCGGTCCATGCCAGGGCAAGCTGGTCATCCAGCGCCAGTGCCTTGTCTGCCGCGGAGCGAACCTTATCACCGGCATCGACATAGGTAATATTGCCCCAGTTTATCTGCGAGGCCCAGGCAAGGCCCAGGCTGGCGTGGGCCTCGGCGAATCCTGGATCCAGTTCGATCGCTTCCTCGAAATCCGCCACAGCGCTTACAAATCCTTCGACGCCGCCCGAATTGACATGTTGCTGGCCACGCAGGAAGGCCAGGTAGGCGTTCATATTCTCGGTTGGCCTATCGGCTTCGCGAGCAGGCTCATCGCCGGACAGCAACGCGACCTTAAGTGCTTTCGCTACATGTTGCGAAATCTCATCCTGGACAGCGAAGACATCTTCGATATTGCGATCGAAAGTGTCGCTCCACAGGTGATAGCCGTTGGTGGCGTCGATCAGCTGGGCTGTGATCCGGACCCGGTCTCCCGACTTGCGCACGCTGCCCTCCAGTATGTTACGCACACGGAGCTGCAGGGCGACCTCACCGATATCGCCGGTGTGACCCTTGAAGTAGAAGGATGAGGTTCTGGCCGCGACATAGAGACCGGGTATACCCGCCAGCACGTTGAGCAATTCCTCCGACAACCCATCGGAAAAGAACTCGTTCTCAGGGTCGTTGCTCATGTTGACAAACGGGAGCACGGCAACTGATTTTTCCGGCACAGTGGTGCTGACTGTCTCTTTTGCGGGTTGTGACGATCGGTCAATTCGTTTCGCAGGATTGTGCCGCCCCTGGCCGAATCCTGCTGAGCCGTCATTTCCTTGTCCGCGGGCGGCTCCGGAATCAGGCGGTCTGCGATGACGGCAACGATGGCGAGTACCAGCAGGACGATGATCAATGCGTTGATCTTTTGGCCCGTTTCGGGTGTGATCGATTGTGTCCGGTCGATGTCGCGCTCTTTCTTAAGACCCTCCGGGGTTATCTCGTAGACCCACGAGAAAATCAGCGCCAGCGGGAAGCAGACGATCAGAAAACCGATGATGAATCGCAGCCCGAAATCCGGGACACCGAGCGCCGGGAAAACGACGTCCGCGATCTGGATAACAAACCATCCCGCCACGAGATAAAGCACCGTGACACGGATAACGTTTCTTCTTTTTAGTTCGGTGAACAGGCCCATCAGGTCTTGGTTCCGGATTTGTCGAACCACAGAGAATGAACGAGGCGGGTCATTTGTCAACTTTTTCCCGCTTGGTCAAGAACTTGCGAACTGCATCGCTACCCGGTATCGAGTTGGCAAAACATCCTGCCCGATTGTCAGATCGAGCGACGAAAAGGCAGGGGTATCCCGGGCGAGACGCGAATTGGAACGGGTCATGCTATATGCTTGTCGTAGCCTTCGTTACAGTCTTTTCTCTAGGGGGAGAACCGTCATGACGATTTCGGGTGGATGTCTGTGTGGCAAGGTTCGCTATTCGATCAGTGAGCCACTTGGCAAGACGGGTAACTGTCATTGCTCGATGTGCCGCAAAGCGCACGGGTCAGCGTTTGGAACGTTTGCGGAGGTTCGGCCCGGATCCTTTGGTTGGGAAGCCGGCGAGGACAACGTAGGTAAGTATCAGTCATCCGAGGAGGGCATCCGCTGTTTTTGCAAGACTTGCGGATCACCGCTGGGTGCGCTGTCGGGTGCAGATATTGGGTGGGTCGCGCTGGGTACGGTCGATGGTGATCCAGGTGTTCGCTCGCAAGCCAATATCTTCGTCACGTCCAAGGCGCCCTGGTTCGAGATTCTCGACAATCTTCCACAGTTCGAGGGATATCCGCCAGGCGAAGAGTGAGTCGCAAGGGAACGCGGGAGGTCAGAGCAGGGTGGAGTCGATGACAGAAAACGACGAACCGGGATTTGAAACGCCTGTCGAAATCCCCAGAGCCGCAACGATCGAATTTGTCACGTCGCAGGTGACGGCGCCGGCCGATATCCTGGAAATCGGTTGCGGCGAAGGACACCTGGCCGTGGCCCTGGTCGAACTCGGCTACAAGGCAATCGGGCTGGAAGCCGATCTCGAGATCGTGGCCAGGGCCCAGGCGGATGGTGCACCCGTTGTTCTTGCGACGTGGCCGGATTACTCGCCAGAGGCTGTCGACGCGGTGATCTTTACCCGCTCCCTGCATCACATCGAACAGCTCGAAGCCGCGATCGCCGCCGTGGGTCCGGCGCTCAAGCCGGGTGGGGCGCTGCTTGTCGAGGACTTCGCCTTTGATGCGCCGGATGAGGCGACCCTGGAATGGTTTGTAGAGATCTGTCGCACGGAGGCTGGTCTGGTTCTGATCGACCCGACCGCAAATGACGTGCTGCAGGACCTGTTGTCGTCCCACCATCCAGCCGCAGTCTGGCAGGAAAGCCACGATCATGATCTTCACACTGTCGACGCGATGAGCGCTGCCATCAACGGGCATTTCGAAACAAGCGAGATGAGCGAAGTCCCGTATCTGTACCGATACCTCGCACAGGCGCTGCCCGATGATGAGGAAGCTGTGTCGTTTCTGCTCCATGTCCGGGACGAGGAGGCTCGCCTGGGTGAAGCAGGCGACATAAAGCTCATCGGCCGCCATTTCGTGGCGGCATAAGGCATCGGCAGGCTACTGGTACGACATAGTGACAGGCGCCATTTGCGCGCCGGGAACCCCCTCAGCGCCTCTTGTTATTGATCTCTGGCTCGATTCCGTGGTACCAATGTACCAATATTAAGGAGAGGCCACCGGAGGCCGGACCATGGTCGACAAGACAATCACCGTACAAAGAGTGCAAACGGGTGTGCGTATAGAGAAAAGGATGCTCAAGGTCTTGAAAGGCCTGGCGGAATACCTCGATATGTCTCTTGGAGATCTGCTCGAGGGTATCGTGCTGCATGTGTTCGAAGACAAAACACCGTTCGGCAAGAAAACCCTCGAAAAAATTGATCAGCTAAAGACTGTCTACAGTCTCGACTTTGGGGCCGAATTCAGTCACCGCATGATCGACAAGCAAGAAAACGCCTGATCGAACAACCGGCCGAACAAGGGAGTCGCGACAAGCCCGGTCAATCTCCGACACACATGAACTGAAACGCTGTCCTCGAAGCGTTGCCGCCTTCTTGTTGACACTCAGGCGCGCGTCCAGCAACTTTGTCCGTGGTCGTATGCCGGGCCTGCCAGCCTTCGAGACGTCATTATGCAAGGTATCTGTTACGAGGGAATTGAACGCGTCGGGGTTCGACGACTCGATGACCCGGGTATCAGGGATCCGGCCGACGCCATTGTCAGGGTCGAGATCGCCGGTCTTTGCGGATCTGATCTCCACCCCTATTTTGGTCGTGAGAAGGGGCTCGATCCCGGTACCGTAATGGGACATGAGTTTGTCGGCACGATCGTCGAGCTGGGTTCCGACGCCACCACGCTGTCTGTCGGCGATCGCGTTTTTTCTCCATTTAGTACCAGCTGCGGTTATTGCCACTTTTGCACAACAGGGTTGACGTCTCGTTGCGAGCAAGGGCAGCTATTCGGCTGGAGAAAAGATGGGATAGGGCTGCACGGTGCACAAGCTGAATACATACGTGTCCCACTGGCCGGGGGAACGCTTGTAAAGATTCCGGACGGTATCGACGACGACACGGCCCTGTTGCTCGGCGACAATCTGAGCACCGGATATTTCTGTGCGGACATGGTCAATGTTGATATCGACGGCGTGTACGCGGTCATCGGTTGCGGGACCGTCGGTCTGCTTGCCATCGCATCCGCCTTTCGTATGGGTGCGACCTGTGTGTTCGCGATTGACCCGGTCGAGGATCGTTTGCAAATTGCCGGCATGCTCGGGGCCGAAACATTTGCCGATGAGGCCGTCTTCGGGGACGCATTGCTGACCGCAAGCGATGGTCGCGGTGCTGACGGCATCATGGAACTGGTTGGCCTGCCCGCGGCCCAAAAGCTGGCCTACGACAGCGTCCGGCCAGGCGGCACTTTGTCGGTCATCGGCTGTCACTGCACACCCCATTTTTCGTTCAGCCCGGCCGACGCCTATGACAAGAATCTGACCTACCGAACGGGACGTTGCCCGGCGCGTTACTACATGACCCTGTTGGCGGACGAGTTGTCACGATCGCCGATGGATCTGAGTTGGTGTATCACCGATCGTTTTTCACTCGACGACGCCGAGCGTGCTTATACTGTCTTTGCGAATCGCCTGGGCGGCTGTGTAAAAGCGACAATCGATATTCAGGGGTAAATAGTGACCGGGACTTACACTCTACGCGAACTCGATACCGATCTGTGGGTAGCCGATGCGCCTCACAAGATGCTCGGTCTGCATATCGGCACGCGCATGACGGTCGTGCGTCTGGCGAACAACGAGTTGTGGATACACTCACCGATCCGGATAAGTGGCACGCTAAAGGGTTCAATAGACGCACTCGGGCTTGTCCAGTACATCGTCGCGCCAAATGCCTTTCATCATCTGTTCCTGGCCGACGCGGCAGCTACCTGGCCGACAGCTCAGGTCTGGGGAGCGAAGGGCTTGCGGAAGAAACGCAAGGATGTTCGGTTTGATGGATTTCTCTGCGCCGATGATGAATCACCCTGGGCCGACGAGATCGACGACATGTATCTTGCCGGCGCCATCCTGGATGAAACCTTGTTTCTGCATCGCAAGACGCGGACGCTGATCAGCAGCGATCTGGCGGTCAATCAGATGAAAGCTGATGATTGGCTTACCCGTTTGTACGTAAAGGCCAGCGGCGTCCAGGGGACATTCGGTCACACGCTGTTGATAAGGATGTGTTTCCGCGACAAGGTGAAATCACGTGCAAGCGTTGATCGTTTGCTGGAGTGGGATTTCGATCGCGTTATTCTCGCCCATGGAGAAGTTCTCGACACAGGTGGGCGTGAAGCGGTTGCGAATTCTTTCAAATGGTTGCCGGCGTCGAAACAGTGAGCGATACCCTGCGGCAAAAAACATTTGTTGCGCTTGAGATCGGTGCAAAAACTGACTCGCCCGCGCGATGGCTGAGAAGATTCATTATCGTGCTGATCATCGCGAATGTCGTGGCGGTAATACTGCAAACACACAAGCCCATAGGCGACGCTTATCCGGGATTCTTCAGTGATTTCGAGTTGTTTTCCGTCATCGTGTTTTCACTCGAGTACATCGCTCGATTCTGGGCCGCACCCGAAGCGCCTTCCTGCGCTGGTCTTACACCGCTTAAGGCGCGACTAAAGTATTTGCGTAGCCCACTGGCTATTGTCGATCTGCTTGCGATCGCACCCTTTTATCTCAGCCTTTTCGTGGCCATTGATCTTCGGTATCTGAGAGCGTTTCGCCTGCTGCGGCTTCTAAAGCTGAGTCATTACTTTCCCGGTATCGAGATTTTCATGACCGTGTTGCGCACCCAGGCGTCGGCATTGATGGCGGCCTTGCTGGTTATTGTCGTGCTGATACTGGTATCGGCAATCGCGATGTTCTCCATGGAGAGCGACGTGCAGCCCGAAGCATTCCCCAGCGCCGCCGCGTCGATCTGGTGGGCGGTGGTGACCTTGACGACGGTGGGCTACGGTGACGTTGTACCGATTACGTATGGTGGCAGGACCCTGGGCGTTTTCATCATGTTGCTGGGCGTCGGTGTCGTAGCGCTGCCTGCGGCCATGCTGGCGGCGCGATTTTCAGAAGAGATACGGGTGCGGCGAAAAGAGCTATCCGTCACTGTGGCGGACTTTGTAAAAGACGGCAGTCTCAACGTCATAGAAAAGGATCAGTTGGAGAAACTCCGCAAGGAACTCGGTATTTCCGAATCCGCCCTGACGAGAATTGTTGACCTGGAAAAAAGCCGGAAAGCGGCGATCACCCATTGCCCACATTGCGGGGAGTCGATTACCTAGCGCGTTTGGGCCAGG
>PVMK01189246.1_pt2 | contig 28479 bp, 27 predicted proteins | sample 1853481 | NCBI WGS metagenome assembly PVMK01 (sample SAMN08533507, study PRJNA380276) | Marine sediment metagenome, whole genome shotgun sequencing project. | reverse complement strand
GTCGTGCAACTGCCGGCCGCGCAGCGCAAGTTCGCGGCGGGCTTCGCGGAACGCCGTCTCACGGTCTGGCTTAATGTGCCAGCCAAAAAAGTTTCCGAGGCGAAAATCAGCAGGCGGTTCGCTGCGTCTGCCCATGCCATCCGCTATGTTCTGCCGGACACCCGGCATTCTTTCGATAGGCATGTCGCCTAGCTGAATACCATCGGCGACTCTGGCGCTCATGGTGATCATCTGTGCCCCCATGGCTCCGGCCAACACTCCGGGCCCGGGTGCAGATGCCCACGCATGGTTGCAAGGGAACAGCACCTGGAATATCTCGCCATCATAACCGGACCCCAGTTCGTTCCGGGCCGCCCCAATGACAATTTCGAGCGCTTCCCGGACGGCCCGGACGATTCGCGGCGGTTTGGCTACCCCAATGGCTTCCGTGAGCCCTTCGCCAGCCCCGATGACGATCAGCGCTCGACCACCGCACAGCTCATTGAGCGTCAGAAGTGAGTTGGCGATCTTGATGGGATGCATTTCAAATGGGCTGATTGCCAGCGCCCCTAGTAGGAGTTTCCGGGTGGCCCGGGCCACCGGCACTAGACTCAGGAACGCGTCCCGGTTGGTGTGATAGTTTGAGGCCCACAGGGCCCGGATGCCGTATGCTTCGGCCACCTCGCCAATTTCCGCCATTTCTCCGGGCGACAGGTCGGGCTCGAGAATGATGTCCACGTCCATGGTTGGCGTCCTTCTTATTTATTTATCTAACGACGTTCAGGCGAAAGGCGGCCTGCCCAGATTAATGAACTTTTGACGGTATTGACAAGTTAACTACTCGGCGCACGGGGGCCTGTTTACAGCTTAAATTCCATTTCGCACCCGACAGGCCTGCATAGTCACCTATAGCCGTCTCTGAACGGCATCTCCCGTGTGGGTTTCGTCCTACCAGATACAGCAAAGCCCCGGCAACTCGGGGCTTTGCTTGAGTACACCCGCCAACTTCAATCTCAACATTCGCTGGGGCAGACTACTTGGCGGAGAGGGAGGGATTCGAACCCTCGAAGGGCTTTTAACCCTTACTCCCTTAGCAGGGGAGCGCTTTCGACCACTCAGCCACCTCTCCGCGATACCGATCCCGTTCGAACGGAAATTCAGCGCAATACATTACCTGATTAACGCAGCGGGCTGAAGAGGCAGGTACCGACTCGTGAGAACCAGCGGCGCGTCGACACGCTACTCGGCGACAGCCTTTACGATCTCGATGCGCTGATTGCCATTCTGCTCACGGCAGATACGCTGGTAGATTTCTTCTCGGTGTACCGTCACTTCTCTTGGCGCTTTCACACCCAAACGAACCTGATTACCTTTGATCCCCAATACTGTGACATCGACATCGTCTCCGATGACGACGGTCTCCCCAACTCGTCTCGTTAAAATCAGCATTACTCATCCCCCAGCTTTGTCATTATTTATTGTTAAGCCGCCCCGTGTTAATGCCTGTTGACAGCCATTAACCACGGCAACGATCAATGGGCAACAGTTCAGGGTGATACGGTGTAAGGCTGCAGCTTCATTAACGTCTTGCCATTCGTTCGAAGCCGCGAATTTTTTCCTGTGAGCAACTCCTCCTAAGCCACTGTTTGATCGACCGATTCTAACCCAAATTTTGACTTAATAGCCAGCCACTCAATCGATACGAATCACAATTATGTTTTTATTTTTCAACTGGTTAGGACCTCACAGGCAAAGTAAAATCACCTGATCTGGTCTTTGATCCAGTCTGGTACCGCTTCCAGGGCCGCGTTCAGCGCCTTTGCATCACTCCCACCGGCCTGGGCAAAATCGGGTCTGCCCCCCCCTTTTCCGCCCACGCGTTCAGCCACCGAGTTAACCAGGTCGCCGGCCTTGACCCGGTCCATAATGTCTTTCGTGACACCGGCCGCAAGCCGCACGCCGCCGTCACTGGTCGCCGCACCGAGTACGATCGCGGCGGTACCGAGTTTGTCCTTCATTCGATCGACAGCCTCACGCAGCGCCTTGGCATCGAATCCATCTTCGAGTCGACTCGCGAGAACCTGAATACCGTCAACCTCCACCGCGTTGCCGGCAAGATCGTCTCCCGATGAACGAGCAAGACGCGAACGAAGCTGATCGATCTCTTTTTCCTGGGTCCGGCTGCGCTCCAGAAGCTGACGGACCTTCGTCTCGATATCCTTGCGGTTGCCTTTGATCATTTCCGCGACGCGATCCAGGACCTGCTCAGCTTCACTGCAGCGCTCAAGGGCCGTTCGACCGGTCACGGCTTCGATGCGCCGAATACCGGCGGCGATTCCCGTCTCGGCCGTAATCTTGCACAAGCCGATGTCTCCGGCCTGATGCACATGAGTACCGCCACACAATTCGGTCGAGAATGCACCGAGCTTGAGCACCCGCACCTGGTCTGCGTACTTCTCGCCAAACAGTGCGGTAGCTCCGCTTTCAACGGCCTCATCGTATTGCATCAGTGCAGTTTCGGCCGTGGCATTCAGGCGAATCTGTTCGTTGACCCATTGCTCTATTTCATCAAGCTGCGCGCGTGTCACCGGCTCATAATGCGAAAAATCAAAACGCAGTCGGTCCGGCGCCACCAATGATCCTTTCTGCGCGACATGAGTTCCGAGCACCTGGCGCAATGCGGCGTGCAACAGATGGGTTGCGGAATGGTTTAACACCGTCGCCGCGCGCCGCGATTTGTCGACCTCGGCCCAAACCTCAGCGCCACCTTTTGTCGTCCCCGACTCCATCGTTCCCATATGCAGAATCGTGTCACCCGCCTTCTGTGTGTCGTCGACCCGAAAAACGAGATCATCCGACCCGCGAATAACGCCGCGGTCACCGACCTGGCCGCCGCTTTCGGCGTAGAACGGCGTCCGGTCAAGCACCAGCATTCCACTCTGACCCGAAGTCAATTCGGCGACAGGTTTGTTGTCCGCAAGAATACCAACCACACTCGCTGAATCCCGAAGCGCATCGTAACCGGTAAACTCTGTGACGAAATCCAGTTGCAAACCGGCATCACGGCTCGACGTAAACTTCTGCGCGTCGCGGGCGCGATCTTTTTGCACCTGCATCGACTTGTCGAAACCGTCACGGTCAATTTCTATACCCCTGGCCCGGGCAACGTCAGCCGTCAGATCCATCGGAAAACCATAAGTATCGTAAAGCTTGAACACGACCGCGCCCGGTAACGTGCCGTCCTCGACACTCGCCAGCGCTGTTTCCAGAATTCCCATGCCGTGACTCAGCGTTTCTGCGAATCGCTCCTCCTCGGACAACAAAACCTTTTCGACATGCGGGGCGGCATCGGTCAGCTCCGGATACGCGGTCCCCATCACCTCCACGAGCGGACGAACCAGGCGATAAAAAAACGGTTCCGACACCCCAAGCTCATAGCCATGCCGTAGCGCACGCCGGATGATGCGCCGGAGAACATACCCGCGGCCTTCATTCCCGGGTAGCACACCATCCACGATTAGAAACGCGCACGCGCGAATATGATCGGCGAGCACTTTGAGCGAATCCGATTCCAGGTTTTCGGTCGACGTCACCTCGGCAGCCTTACGAATCAGGCTGGCAAACAGGTCGATCTCATAATTGCTGTGCACCCCCTGCACGACTGCAGCAATGCGCTCCAGACCCATCCCGGTGTCCACGGACGGTGCAGGCAACGGGCTCAGTGTACCGCCCGCATCACGATTAAATTGCATGAACACCAGGTTCCAGATTTCGACATAGCGATCGCCGTGTTCCTCCGGCGAGCCGGGCGGGCCGCCCGGAATCTCCGGCCCGTGATCATAAAATATCTCCGAACAGGGCCCGCATGGACCGGTATTCCCCATGGACCAGAAGTTATCCTTCTCACCCAGACGGGAAAAGTGTTCCGGGTCGATGCCAATATCCTGCAACCAGATATCGGCCGCCTCATCGTCATCTTCAAAGACCGTGACCCACAAACGCTGCGGAGAAATCCCGAGTCTGGCAGTGATAAATTCCCAGGCGAAAAACATTGCGTCGCGCTTAAAGTAAGCCCCGAAGCTGAAGTTACCCAGCATTTCAAAGAACGTATGATGACGCGCCGTATAACCGACATTCTCCAGATCGTTATGCTTACCCCCGGCGCGCACACATCGCTGTGAACTCGCTGCCCGTTGATAGTCGCGGCGCTCCGTGCCAAGAAAAACATCTTTAAACTGCACCATTCCGGCATTGGTAAACAGCAAGGTGGGGTCGTTGCCCGGAACCAGCGGTGAACTGGGGACGATGCGGTGATCCTTTTCCGCGAAATAATCCAGAAACAATTGTCTGAGTTCGGAGGTATTCATCGCGTCATCCGGCTCTCAAGAAACTCGAAAATGAGAATTTTTTATTACTGCCCCTGATCCTTACCAAGGACGTTACTGATCTGGTCGCCCGTAAAACCGCGATATTGCAGAAACCTCGCCTGCCGGGCCCAATCGCGATAGTTTTCGATACGCACCGAACCAAATTTCTTAACCCGAACTGACCGGGCCAGTTCGTCCCAGTCTATGTCACCTTGTTCCAGACAGGTAGCGATGAAATCGCTCGACACACCGCGACGCTCCAATTCGACCCGAATGCGCAACGGCCCCTGGCCCTTGCGCACCCTGGAGGTGACATAGGCTTCGGCAAACCGCTCGTCGCTGACCAGTCCTTCTTCAGTCAGGCGAGCCACAGCCCTGTCGACTTCGTCCGCATCAAACTCCCGGGCGATCAATTTTGCTCGAAGTTCAGCAACCGAGTGTTCACGCCGCGCAAGTAAATCCATCGCCTTCTTTCGCGGTGATGGATCCTTCGTTGGTACTTCGATCACCAAAAAGGCTCAACAGCCTGTCGAAACAGCCTCAGGCAATTTCAGCGATGTGACACGTTGTTGGGACCGCAGGGATCCCGAGCGATCAGGTTTCACCAACCGCCGCATCCAACTCGGCAACATCAGATTCCTGTGAAGTAGTGTCCGGTAACAATATGCTACGAACCTTCTGCTCTATCTCCGCAGCGATCTCCGGATTGGCCAGCAGAAATTCACGCACATTCTCCTTGCCCTGCCCGATGCGTTCCGAGCCGTAGCTGTACCACGAACCGGACTTGTTGATAATGCCTTCCTTGACACCGAGATCGATAATCTCGCCTTCACGGGATATGCCGTGACCATAAAGAATCTCGAACTCCGCCATCTTGAACGGCGGCGCGACCTTGTTCTTCACGACCTTGACGCGGGTCTGATTACCAATCACTTCGTCACCACGCTTGAGCGCACCAATGCGACGAATATCCAGTCGCACCGACGCGTAAAACTTCAGGGCATTGCCGCCGGTCGTCGTCTCCGGGTTGCCGAACATGACCCCGATCTTGATGCGAATCTGGTTAATGAAGACGACGATCGTATTGGAACGCTTGATGTTTCCCGCCAGCTTGCGCAATGCCTGTGACATCAGCCGGGCCTGCAGGCCAACATGATGATCGCCCATTTCGCCCTCGATTTCGGCTTTCGGCGTCAGCGCCGCGACGGAATCGATGACAATAATATCCACGGCGCCGGAACGCACCAGCAGATCCGTGATTTCGAGCGCCTGCTCGCCGGTGTCCGGCTGGGAAATCAGCAGGTTCTCGATATCGACACCGATTTTCTCGGCGTAGATCGGGTCGAGCGCGTGCTCGGCATCGACGAACGCGGCCGTGCCACCGGCGCGCTGACATTCGGCAATCAACTGCAGCGTCATCGTCGTCTTACCCGATGCTTCCGGCCCATAAATCTCCAGCACCCGGCCCTTCGGGATACCGCCAATGCCCAACGCAATATCGAGGCCGATCGAACCGGTCGAAATCACCTCGACATCACGCAGTGGCCCCGCATCACCGAGACGCATCACCGAGCCTTTACCAAACTGCTTCTCAATCTGGCCTAAAGCGGCCGCTAAAGCCTTCTTTCTGTTGTCATCCATGAGTATCTTCTACCGGGTTTGTATGAAATCAATGGGGCGATCAGGTTGTATCCGATTATTCCACAGTTTATGCACTCTGGCAGCATCCGATAAATCAGAGGTTACCGGTGATAAGGGTCATCAGATGAGCTATCGGGAAATTGCTCCAGCACGGTGTACTGGGCACCTCGTTCTGCGGTCACCGACTGCACGAGGACGAACGCGTCCGCCCGCCAGACCAGCGTCCGGGAGAGATTCAGCGGCGGGGGCCGGCGCGCCTTTCGACACAGCGTGATATGGGGATACAGGGCGCGCTCGTCGGGCGCCACACCCAGGCCTTCAAGCCCCGCCCAAAGACTCGCTGTCAACGAATCCAGCGACCGCGATTTTCCGGACGAACCGAGCCAGACAACCCGCGGCTTCGGCCAATACCCGAGTTTGTCGAGTTCCAGTTCCAGTTTCAGGTCACCGACCAAAATATCCCGCGCAACGGCGGTAATATCGTCAAGCAGATCTCCGGGCTGCTGTCCCAGGAAAGCCAGTGTGACGTGAAAGTTTTCCGGCGGCACCGGACGCCCGTCGCAGTGTTGAACCAGCGTGCGGGTCGCCTCTTGTATTGCACGGCGCGTCTTATCGTCGGGCCAGAGCGCAAAAAATAGCCGCTTCACCCGTCGGCCAGCTGTTTCAAGGCGCCATTCAATGCAGCAACCACGGATTGGCGCCGAACCGCTTCGCGGTCTCCGGCGAAATGAAACACTGCGCTGTTGGCGCGGCCCCTGGGGCCAAGCCAGGCCAACCAGACCGTTCCGACGGGCTTGTCCTCCGTACCCCCGTCGGGTCCGGCGATTCCACTGACCGCGATGGCGATGTCTGCCTCGCTGATCGCATGGGCTGCAACCGCCATCGCCTGCACAACCTCGCGGCTGACCGCACCATGCTGTTCCAGCAATGCGTGATCTACGACCAGCATGGACTCCTTGGCGCTGTTGCCATAGGTGACGAAACCGTATTCAAACCATGCGGAACTCCCCGGCACATCCGTCAGGCACTTCGCGATCCAACCGCCGGTGCATGACTCCGCAGTCGCAAGTTTCGCCTCATGCGCGAGCAGCAATTGCCCGACCCGCTCCGCCAACTCCTTCAGATCGGTTTCATGCTCCGTCATCGACGGTCTCCCTCTCGCTAATACCATTCAGAACCTGACTATAGATGTCCACGTAGCCCCGAACCATACGCTCGACACCAAACTCTTTTCTGACCCAGCCGGGTCCGGCTGCGGCCAACCGGTGCCGGCGATCCGAGTCATTCAACAACGTTCCGACTGCATCCGCCAGCGCCATAGTATCGCCAGCCCGCACGAGGACGCCGGTTGCGCCGTCCGCGATGGCCTCCACGACGCCGCCACTGCGAAAACCAACGACCGGCACGCCCGCTGCCTGCGCCTCCAACAGGCACAAACCCAGACCTTCGCGAAGGGCCGGATGAATCAATAGCTGAAAATGGGCCAGAAACGCACGCAGATCCGACCGGAAACCCGCGAACCGCACGACGTTCTGCAATCCGAAATGTTCAACTTCTTTTTTAAGTTGTTTCTCTAACGGCCCGGAACCAAACAGGATCACCTTCAGATCAGGCACGTTTGGATGGATTTGGGTCAGCGCCTTAAACAAATGTCGGTGTCCCTTCCGTTCGATCAATTGTGCGACGACGGCGACGACCGAATCGGTGTCTGCCAGGCCAAATTCACGGTGAAAACATTCTGCCGACCATGCCGGTGGGAACGCGTCCGCATCGATGGCGTCCCGGACCAGGCCAAGTGCTGCATCCGGCACACCGCTGATCGTGAGTTGTTTACGAATCGCGACCGAAATCGCGACGACTCGCCGATATAAACGATATTTCAACGCGCCCACGACCGGTGGGTCTGCGCTGTCCACCCGCCGCGACAGAACGGCCGGCACACCCGCCATCCGGGCCGCCAATCCACCCAGCGTATCGGCGCCGCGCCGACTATGGACATGCACGAGGTCCGGATTCAACTGATCGATGACGCGCCTGAAGCGCCCGATAAAGCCCGAGATCGAGGTCACCGGACATCTGCACCGCGATGACTTCCAACCCCTGCGCGCGGCCCACCGCGCCAACCTCGCTGTCTGGCGGACAGACCAGGACGCTGTCAATATCACGTCGGACCAGCCCGCGCATCAGGGTCAAGGCCTGACCGGCCCCTCCGTACAGATTTTTTCCGGCTTCCAGATGCAGCACGCGCATTTTAAGAATTGCTGGTCAAACTGCGCGCTTCACGAAATAATGGCGGCGCGAAACCACGCGATAAATAAGTCCAAATGATCACAACAATCATTCATAAAACATGACGAGCGTCAGTGAAGCACACACGCCGATGATGCAGCAATACCTGCGCATCAAATCGGAGTGCCCGAACATGTTGCTGTTCTACCGCATGGGTGACTTCTACGAATTGTTCTATGACGATGCGCGCCGCGCGGCGGAATTGATAGACATTACCCTGACCGCGCGAGGCAAGTCAGGCGGCAACCCGATTCCGATGGCCGGCGTCCCCTACCACGCCGTGGACAACTATCTGGCCAAGATCGTTCGCCGCGGCGAATCGGTCGCGATCTGTGAGCAGATTGGCGATCCAAAAACGTCGAAGGGTCCTGTGGCGCGCGAGATTGTGCGCATCATCACCCCTGGCACGCTGACGGATGAGGCCTTGCTCGACGAGCGCCGGGACAATGTACTGGCCGCCATTTGCGCGTCCGGCTCAGCAAAACGGCGCCCCGATTCGGGTTGGCCTGGATGGATTTGAGCGCGGGACGCTTCATGGTCACAGAACTCGACAGCGTGCCCGACCTGCAAAGCGAACTCGAGCGCCTGGGTCCGGCAGAAGTGCTCGTGCAGGAAGAACTGGAGTCGGCGCCATGGCTGCCAGCCGGCGGAGAGACACGGCCGATGCCGCCGTGGCATTTCGATACCGAAACGGCAACCCGGGCGCTGTGTACGCAGTTCAATACCCATGATCTATCGGGATTTGGATGCTCGGCGTTGCCCGCAGCGATTCAGGCCGCCGGATGCTTACTGCAGTACGTAAAAGAAACTCAGCGGTCCGCGCTGCCCCACATCGAAACGCTGAAAACCGAGCAGCACTCCGACGCCTTGCTCATGGATGCGCCGACGCGCCGAAATCTTGAACTCGAGAAAAGCCTGGCCGGCCGCGACGAACACACCCTGGCCGGTATGATGGATCACTGCGCGACCACGATGGGCAGCCGGCTGTTGCGCCGCAGGTTGAACCGGCCACTGCGCGATCATGCGGTACTCAACGAACGCTATCGCGCGCTGGATACGTTACGCGATGCCGGCACAGATGAACTTCACGATCATTTAGGCCGGATCGGCGACCTGGAACGCATCCTGACACGAATCGCCCTGCGATCAGCGCGGCCCAGAGATCTGGCGCAATTGCGCGCCGCATTGCGCCTGCTGCCGGACCTCAAACAAGCCATTACATTCAGTGACGCGCCACTTCTCGATTCACTGCGCACGGACATGGGCGAACATCCGGAGATCCTCGCGACGCTGGAGCAGGCACTGATCGAAGACCCGCCGATGCTGATTCGCGACGGTGGTGTCATAGCCGCGGGCTACGATACGCAGCTGGATGAGTTGCGTGATATCAGCCGGAACGCGGATGCTTACCTGACCGATCTCGAAACCAGCGAACGGGAACGCACCGGACTGCCGTCGCTGAAAGTCGGCTTCAATAGAGTGCATGGTTATTACATCGAGATCAGCAAGGCGCAGTCGGCGCGCGCACCGGAAAATTACATTCGCCGCCAGACACTCAAGGGCGCCGAGCGCTATGTCACGCCGGAGTTAAAAGAGTTTGAAGGCAAGGTACTGACCGCGAGGGAACGCGCGCTGGCGCGTGAGAAACAACTTTATCAGGCCCTTTTGGAATCCCACGCGGCAGTACTGGGAAACCTGCAAACGATGGCGCGAACCATCGCTGAGGTTGATGTCCTCGTTAACCTGAGCCGACGCGCCGCCGAGTTGAACCTGACCGCACCGAAGCTCACTCAATCGCCGGGCATCAATATCCGTGCCGGCCGCCACTTGGTCGTCGAACAGGTTCTCGAAGATCCGTTTGTCGCGAACGACCTGGAGTTGAACGAATCCCGGCGCCTGCTCGTCGTGACCGGACCCAACATGGGCGGAAAATCCACCTACATGCGCCAGACCGCTTTGATCGTAATCCTCGCACAGATGGGCAGCTTCGTACCCGCCGACGAGGCCATCATCGGACCGATCGATCGAATCTTCACCCGCATTGGCGCGGCGGATGACTTGTCCGGCGGACGCTCGACCTTCATGGTCGAGATGACGGAAGCGGCGAATATTCTGAATAACGCGACCCGGCAAAGCCTCGTGCTGATGGATGAGATCGGGCGCGGCACGAGTACATTTGACGGACTGTCGCTGGCCTGGGCTGTCGCTCACTGCATCGGCCAGCAGATCGGCGCGTTCACGTTATTCGCCACCCATTATTTTGAGCTCACGAGTCTCGCGGAGGAACTCGAAGCCTGTGCCAACGTGCATCTCGACGCGACCGAGCACGACAATCAACTGATCTTCATGCACAGCGTAAAGGAAGGGCCCGCGAATCAAAGCTACGGATTGCAGGTCGCGAGTCTTGCCGGCGTACCCCGGTCCGTGATTGAGCGGGCCCGGGATTATCTATATGAACTCGAACACATGGCCTCTGGTCAACGCGCAAAACCCTCGGCACAACAAGAGCTCGTGTTCGATGCCGGCCAGCAAGAAGCGGATGAGATTCGGGAATTCGTCGAGACATTGCAGCCAGACGAGATGACACCGAAAGATGCATTGGATGCGCTGTATCGGCTCAAGAAAAAGCTGCGCGGGTGACAGCCGATACCACATAGGCCAATATAGCTAGTTGACCCGGGAGGAAAACCTCATGAATTTTACCAAAGTTGTACTGGCCGGTTTATTTTTAATCGCAGCATTTCTGACCGGTTGCTCCCCGTCGCAGGACGCCGACAATCTGCCCGTCGTTGTTATCGATCTGGAGGCGATTGCTAACGCCATCGGACAAGACGTCGTGATTCAGGAGCAGTTGGAAGCGGCGCGAGAAGATCTCAATACTCAGCTCACGGACATGGCCGCTGACCTCGAAGCGATGCTGGAAGAGGAAAAAGCGAAACTCGATGCGACGCCGGACCCGGCCCAGCAAGAGGAATTTGAGCAGATTCAACTGGAAGCGCAACAAAAGTTCGCACAGGCCCAGGCCGAAGCGCAGCAGGAAGCACAACGGTATCAAGCAGGATTGCTGAACGAGTTCCACCAGCAAGTGAAACCGGTCGCAGCACAGGTTTCAGCGAAATACGGCGCAAGGATTACGCTTTTGGCCAATCCGTCAGCTTTGTGGTTCGACGAATCAGCGGAAATAACCGAGGAAGTTATTGCGGTGCTGCAGGCTCAGATCGCAGATGGCCCGGTCGAGGCTGCAGAAGACTCGGACAGCGCAGAAGATTCGGACAGCGAATCTGTTTCTAATTGAATGCTCCATAGTGCAGGAAGTGACTTGTCTGTGCGGCGACCGCCCGGGAAAAGATCAGCCCGAAATGATTGACCGGCAGGATCAAATGCGCGGCGATACCCGGCAGCTGAGTCTCTTCGATGGTCACCATCCCGTCGTGAGGTGTCGGTAAACTTCCGACGAACACCCCGAGACCGAGACCGACGGTTCCGCCGATGACGCCGACCTCGTGATTCGGGCTGGCAGAGTGCAGTGGCTGATCGAGCACGGCCTCTTTTATTGTGCGCCCCAACAGGGTCCGTCCCCAACCCCAGCGACTGAGATTTCGTGCGGCACTGCTGTCGACCAATGGCGAGCCGAGACAGACGATACGGCGAACCTTGCTCGTTGGAAATCGCTTCAACGTCTGCAACGCGAGCACGCCACCGAGACTGTGTCCGACCAGGTCCACACTGTCGACCGGCACCGCCTCGATAAAATCCGCTAGCTTCCGGCTATTGTCATCGATCCCGCAGCGCACGGCCGAGTAGGAAAACCGCAGGGTCGACAGGCCGTGAAGTCGCTGTAGATTTCGCCTGAAAACGGTCATTTCCATGCCGTTCATCCACAGGCCATGGATGCAGATGACGGGTAAATCGGGTTCAGACCCCGATTTTCTGGAGGATTTTTCGCCCTGCGCGCTCGTCATGAAAATTGGGGTCTGACCCCGATTTAATTGATCCTTGTTTATTTTTCGATCTTGCGCAGCCGGATACCGGTTTCACGCAGTTGTTCCTGCGATACCGGACTCGGCGCCTCGGTCAACAGGCAACTTGCCGTTTGGGTCTTCGGAAACGCAATAACATCGCGGATGCTCGTCGCACCCGTCATCAACATGACCAGTCGATCCAGCCCGAACGCGATCCCCCCGTGAGGCGGGCAGCCGTATAGAAGCGCCTTAAGCAAGAATCCGAATTTGTTTTCAGCTTCGTCATCGGAAATTCCAAGGATGTTAAACACCGTCGCCTGCATTTTCGCTGAATGAATTCGAATCGATCCGCCACCGATTTCGGTGCCGTTCAAGACCATGTCATAGGCGCGCGATAACATCGCGCCCGGCTCTGCCGCGAGATCAGCAGCCGAATCGACGCTCGGCGCAGTAAACGGATGGTGCAACGCATTCCAGCGTTTGTCTTTAGCATCCCACTCGAACATCGGAAAATCGACGACCCACAGCGGGCGCCAACCGTCTTCCACCAAGCCGAGGTCACGACCCAGCTTCACTCGCAAAGCGCCCAGCGCATCGTTGACGACGGCAGCCTTGTCGGCGCCAAAAAATACGAGATCCCCGGCGCTCAAATCCAGGCGGGAGAGGATGCCCTCAACCGCATCATCGGGCAGAAATTTAAGAATCGGTGACTGCAGGCCGTCTCGTCCCTGGTCGACCGCGTTCACTTTAATGTAGGCCAGCCCCCTCGCGCCGTAGCGGCTCACGAAATCCGTATAGTCATCGATTTGCTTACGCGTCAGGCTCGCGCCATCCGGCACTTTCAGGGCCGCCACTCGTCCTTCGGCATCCGCCGCCGGACCGGCAAAAACTTTGAACTCGACGCCGGACATCAAATCACCCACGTCGATCAGCTCCAGCGGAATACGCAGATCAGGATGGTCATTGCCAAAGCGCTGCATGGCATCCGCGTAACTCATTCGCGGGAACGGATCAGGCAATGCGATATCGAGAACTTCCGCAAACAACACCCTGATCATCGACTCGATCAAATCCATGACGTCGTTTTCATCGACGAACGACATTTCGATATCCAGCTGGGTGAATTCGGGCTGCCGGTCGGCGCGGAGGTCCTCATCCCGGAAACAGCGCGCGATCTGATAATACCGGTCGAAACCCGACATCATCAGGAGCTGCTTAAACAATTGCGGAGACTGAGGGAGTGCGAAAAACTGGCCCGGGTGTGTCCGACTCGGCACGATGTAATCGCGCGCACCCTCCGGTGTCGCACGGGTCAGCACCGGCGTTTCGATATCGAGAAAGCCGTTTTCATCCATAAACCGTCGCAAAACCTGCGTAATCCGGTGGCGCAGGCGAATGCGCCCCGCTATTTCTTCACGGCGCAAGTCGAGATAACGATAGCGCAAACGAATATCTTCGTGCGCGTGCTCGTCGTGATGAAACGGCGGCGTTTCCGACTCATTCAATACAGTCAACTGCGTCGCCAGCACCTCGATCTCGCCGGTACCCAATTTCGGATTGACGGTACCTTCCGGGCGCGGACGCACCCTGCCCTTGACGGCGAGCACATATTCACCGCGAATTCGTTCCGCCTCGGCAAATATCTCCGGAGAATCCGGATCAAAAACAATTTGCAGTAACCCTTCGCGATCTCTGAGATCGACAAAAATGACGCCGCCGTGATCCCGCCGACGATGCACCCAACCCGCGACGTCCACCTCTTCGCCTACGGCGCTGGCGTCGATTTCACCGCAATAATGGGTTCGCATGGATTCAGGCTCGGCTCAGCTTTCGGATTCGGGCCGGGATATTAGGTCTTAGTCTCAGGCTGCGCAAGATTAACCGCGTGTTTCTGCTTGACCCACTTCGGCACGACGACGCCAAGAGAAACGACCATTTTCAATGCAGACTCCACATCCATGTCGAGTTCGATCACACCGGACATCGGCACCATCAGGATAAACCCGGAGGTCGGGTTCGGCGTTGTCGGCACAAAAACACAGATCACATCCTCGCTGGTTCGGGCCTGGATTTCCGCCAGATCGGTAGACGTCTGAAAACACAGGCTGTAGACGCCTTTGCGTGGATACTCTATTAAAAGTACTTTCTTGAATGCCTCGCTGGTGTCCGTAAACAGCACCTCAGCAAAGTTTTTAGCGGCCGAGTAAATCGTCCGGACCAGTGGGATGCGGTCAAGGATACCTTCGGAGAAACTCACGAGGCGCCGGCCAACGAGGTTTGCCGCCAGCACCCCCGTCAGAATCAGGACGAACAGCGTCAGCACGATACCGAGCCCGGGAATATTGAAACCGAGCACGTTTTCCGGTCGGTAGTCGACCGGCAAGAGCAACAACGTCCGGTCCATTACGCCAACGACGAGGTTCAGGACGAACAGTGTGACGCCCAGCGGCACCCACACCAGAAGGCCGGCAACAATATATCGACGCAGGTGCATGGATCAGATCTTACCGGATTTGCCGGGGGCGGGCTTGACGCCTGGCGCTTTGTCCCCGGGTGCCTTCGCGGGCTTCTTCTCCGCTTACCTTGACCCGCATCGCCCGGTTGCGCCGAATCACCGCTCTTTTTGCCGGCTTCCGTCGTTTTCGCCGCGTCCTTCTTATCCGGACCATCGACCAGATTGCGCTGGTTATTCGTCTTGAAATCAGTTTCATACCAACCGCTGCCCTTGAGCCTGAAATTCGGCGCTGACAGAAGCTTCTTTAGCGCGTGCTCCCCGCACTCCGGACATTCGATGAGCGGATCCGCATGCATCTTCTGCAAGGCATCGAAGGTGTGGCTGCACTTCTGGCAGGCATACTCGTATATCGGCATCAACTATCTCCGGAATTATTTGCGCTGGGCCCTAGTCGGGGATCAAGCCGTCAAACATCAAGCCGCGGCGGGGGTTTGGGTGCGAAAAACGTATTCGCGATCCTCCACATCGACCGTGACGAAATCCCCGGGCCCGAGCCTACCCTTGAGGATGTCCTGGGCCAGTGGATTCTCAACGTGCTGCTGAATAGCCCGTTTCAATGGCCGGGCCCCGTATACCGGGTCAAACCCCGCTTCCGCGAGCTTGGCCACCGCAGCGTCGGTCAACTCCAATTGCATATCACGTTCCAGCAATCGGGTTTTCAAATACTGTAGCTGGATGATGACGATTTCGCCAATCTGGGCAGCCGTCAGCGGATGGAAAACCACGATGTCATCGATACGGTTGAGGAACTCGGGCCGAAAATGCCGTCCGACGACCTCCATGACCGCAGTTTTCATGGCATCGTAATTTTCCTCGCCGGCCATATCCTGAATAAGCTCGGAACCGAGATTCGAAGTCATTATCACTACTGTGTTTCTGAAATCTACCGTGCGTCCATGGCCATCCGTTAACCGGCCATCGTCAAGGACCTGCAACAGCACGTTAAATACATCGGGATGCGCTTTTTCTATCTCATCCAGAAGAATCACGGAATAAGGCTTGCGGCGAACCGCCTCAGTCAGGTAACCGCCTTCCTCGTAGCCGACATAGCCTGGAGGCGCACCGATCAGACGGGCGACCGAATGTTTCTCCATGAACTCCGACATGTCGACGCGAACCAGCGCATCCTCAGTGTCAAACAAAAAGTTCGCAAGCGACTTGCTGAGCTCGGTCTTGCCGACGCCCGTCGGCCCCAGAAACAGGAATGATCCGTTCGGTCGATTCGGGTCTGACAAGCCTGCGCGGGACCGGCGGACCGCATCGGCAACAGCCTGCACGGCTTCATCCTGCCCGACCACACGCTCGTGAATAGCCGCCTCCATCTGCAGGAGCTTGTCTCTGTCGCCCTCGAGCATTTTGGCAACCGGGATGCCGGTCCATTTGGATACCACCTCAGCCACTTCTTCGTCGGTCACCCGATTACGCAACAGCTGATTGTCCTTTTGTTCCATCGCGGCCGCTTCTTTGAGTTGCTTTTCGAGGTCCGGAATCTGGCCATACTGAATTTCAGACATCCGGGCCAAATCCTGGGCCCGATTCGCGGTTTCCAGCTCGACCTTGGCCCGCTCCAGCGCCTCTTTTATATGTGCAGTGGCCCTGCACCGCCGCTTTTTCCGCTTTCCAGATCTCTTCGAGGTCCGAGAACTCGGATTCGAGATCCGCAAGCTGTGTCTCGAGATCATCGAGTCGTTTCCTGGAAGCGTCATCCGACTCCTTTTTTAAGGCCTCGCGCTCGATCTTGAGCTGAATGACGCGCCGTTCGAGTCGATCCATCTCCTCGGGTTTGGAATCGATCTCCATGCGAATCCGGGAACCGGCTTCGTCGATCAAATCGATGGCCTTGTCCGGCAACTGACGATCAGAGATATACCGATGCGACAGCGTGGCGGCCGCAACGATGGCCGGGTCGGTTATTTCAACGCCATGATGGACTTCGTAGCGCTCTTTCAATCCGCGCAGAATCGCAATGGTATCTTCCACGGTCGGCTCGTCGATCACGACTTTCTGAAACCTGCGCTCCAGCGCCCCGTCCTTTTCAATGTTCTGACGATATTCATCCAGCGTGGTCGCACCGACGCAATGAAGCTCGCCTCTCGCCAAAGCCGGCTTGAGCATGTTTCCGGCATCCATAGACCCTTCAGCCTTACCCGCGCCAACCATGTTGTGAATTTCGTCAATAAACAAAATAATCTGGCCTTCCTGTTTCGCCAGATCGTTCAACACGGCCTTCAGTCGCTCTTCAAACTCGCCACGAAATTTCGCACCGGCCACGAGCGCACCCAGGTCCAGGCTCAGGACGCGTTTACCCTTGACGCCTTCCGGAACTTCGCCATTGACGATTCGCTGTGCCAGACCCTCGACGATCGCGGTCTTACCGACCCCGGGTTCGCCAATCAATACGGGATTATTTTTCGTGCGGCGCTGCAGAATCTGAATCGTTCGACGAATCTCGTCGTCTCTGCCGATAATCGGATCGAGCTTGCCCTGTTCAGCACGTTCCGTTAGATCGATCGTATATTTCTCGAGCGCCTGACGCGTCTCTTCTGCATTCGGATCGTCGACGGACTGCCCACCACGCAACTCGTCGATCGCTTTCTCGACCGCACCTTGTACGACGCCTGAATCAGCAAGAATGCGGCCCAGGTTGCCCTGGTCTGCGCAGGCCGCCAGAAGGAAAAGCTCGCTGGAGATGAACTGGTCTTGACGGTCCTGGGCGAGTTTGTCGCACACGTTGAGAATCCGGTTCAGATCGTTGGAAATATGGATATCGCCCGCGGCACCCTCGACCCGAGGCAACTGATCGAGGGCTTCGCCCAGCCTGGACCTCAGCAGGTTCACGTTAGACCCGGCCTTGGTCAGCAAATGCCGAATGGTTCCGCCCTGCTGATCCATCAGGGCCGCCATGAGGTGCGCAGGCTCGATATACTGATGGTCACGACCGACGGCAAGCGACTGCGCATCAGCCAGCGCCATCTGAAACTTGCTCGTCAGTTTGTCCATTCGCATTCGCGGTCCTCCTGGGAAATCAAACGCCGTACCCACGAAATGGGGTCATTGCCGAGAAATTCAATGCTGACGCCATATCAGCGTCGCCTGGCGCCCACAGACACCGTCCCGCCGGTAGGAGAAAAAGCGCTCCGAATCCGTATAGGTGCAATAACCACCGCCGAAGACCTGCGTGACCCCGCAGACCCGGAGCCTTATGCGAGCCAACGCATAGAGGTCCAGGTGCCATCGACCCGCCGAATTCCCGCTCAGCGCGTCCTTGTCCTGCCCGCCGTGCAAGGCGTCGCAGACCTCCTGACCCACTTCATAGGCGCCCGGACCGATGGCCGGACCCAGCCAACACAGAATGTTCCGCGGATTCACGCCACGGGCAACGAATGCCGCGATGGCCGCCTCGATGACACCCCCCGCGAGGCCGCGCCAGCCACCATGCACTGCCGCGATATGGGCCCCGGTATCGTCACACAACAAGACAGGCAGGCAGTCCGCCGTCATGACCGCACAGACCACGCGTGACGCGGACGTAATCGCGCCATCGGCCGAAACCGGCGTCACGACCTCTTCCGCACTCACGATTACATTGCCGTGAACCTGGTTCAGCCAACGCGGACAATCGTCGAGACCCAGGTGTTCGCCCAGTTTTTTTCGGTTCGCGGTCACCGCATCGTTTTGATCACCGACATGATCACCGAGATTCAAGCTGGCGTAGGGCGGCTGGCTGATGCCCCCGGCGCGCGTCGTACTGACAGCACGCACGCAATCCGGCGCCGACCAATCCGGCTCGATCCGGTTCGACTCAACCCGGTTTAAATTGTTTAATTCGAAACGACTTCCGGCCATCTCATCTGGTTCCATTTGTCTGGCCCGCCCTGACCCGCCTCATCCAGCGCCTGCAGGAGCCCGATAAAATCCGCCGGCAAAGGGGCGCGCGAATCGATGGTCTGACCGGTTGCCGGGTGCCGGAAAGACAGGCTGCTGGCGTGGAGCGCCTGGCGGGAAAATGCGCGCAGGGCCGAGACGATGGGCGCCGATGCCCCGGCCGGTATTTTAAGCCGCCCTCCGTACGCCGGGTCACCCACCAACGGGTGCCGGTCGTTGGCCATATGCACTCTGATCTGATGCGTTCTACCCGTTTCCAGGCGCAGCGCCAGGAAGGTATGAGCCGGAAAACGGGTCAATACGCGGTAGTGTGTCACCGATGCCCGCCCGTTCTCGACAACGGCCATTCGAGTCCGGTTGACGGGATGACGCCCGATCGGTGCGTCGATGCGGCCGCCCGCGGTCAGGCGGCCTTCGCAAACCGCGCGATATTCACGCGTGATACGCCGTTCTTGCAGATCCTTGACCAGACGCGTGTGAGCGGGCAACGTTTTCGCGACCAACAACAGCCCGCTCGTGTCCTTGTCCAATCGGTGAAGAATCCCGGTGCGAGGTATTGTCGCCAGTGACGAGGCATAGTGCAGCAATCCATTCAGCAACGTCCCGGCACGATTGCCCGCTCCCGGGTGCACGACAAGACCTGCCGGCTTGTCGATGACGAGTACGTCATCGTCTTCGTAAACGACTGCAAGTTGCATCGCTTCCGGCTCGGATTTCTCCCGTGCCGTCAGGATGGCGGTGACCGCCACTCGCTGGCCCGCCCGCACCCGGGTGCGGGGAATGGGTTGCCCGCCGTCGAGCAAAACGGACCCGGCCAATATCCATTCTTTCAGCCGCGAGCGTGAGTATTCGGGAAGTAACTCCGCCAAAACCTGATCCAGCCGTTTGCCGTCTGACTCCGCGGGAATCGTTAATTCGTGCTGCATTGTCTGCATAAAACTGCCGACCGGTGAGGCGCTAAGATAGCCGGGAGTTTACGGTATACTCCCCGCCTTCGTGCCCCACCAGCCTTGTTACGTTGAAATTTATACGGCCAAAAATAGCAAATTACCAGACAAATAAACGGCGCAATATTAACGAGCGGCCGCTTGTCTTGTCGGTTTTGCTTGCACTCAGTCTGACCGTTGCCGTGTCCGGCTGCGGCGGAAAGAAAAGGCGGGACATGCAGTCCGGCGCCGAGGAACTCTTCGAGCGTGGCGCCAAGTCAATGGGAAGCGGCAACTTTCGCAATGCGGTCGGTTACTTCGAAAACCTGGAGGCCCGATATCCATTCAGTAATCAGGCGAAACAGGCGCAGTTGAACCTGATCTATTGTTACTACAGGAATGGCGAACCCGAAGCTGCGACGGATGCGTCGATCCAGTTTGAGCGCGAAAACCCAACTCACCCACGGGTAGATTACGCGCTCTACATGCGCGGCCTCGCAAATTTCAAGGGTGAAAAATCCAGCACCCAACGCTTATTGCGGCTGGACCTCGCGAAGCGACCGCCGGTTCAGGCCAGGGAATCATTCTCGGCTTTTTCCCGGTTGATCCAGCGATACCCGAACAGCATCTATGCCCCCGATGCACGACAGCGAATGATTTTTTTGCGCAATCGGCTTGCGGAACATGAAAACTATGTCGCGAATTACTATTTTAAACGCGGTGCTTATGTCGCGGCGTTGAACAGGGCGAAATTCAGCATGGAAACATTTGACGGGGCGCCCGCCATCGCAGAATCACTCGTCATCATGGTGCTGTCGTACGAAAAGCTCGGCATGAGCGATCTCGCTGGTGATACCCGGAAAGTTCTTGAGTTGAACTATCCGGAAACCAAGGTTCCCAAAACCCGAAAGAACAGGCGGTTTACCTTCTTTTAGATCTACGGAATACAAGTGGCGAGTAGCTTCTCGAGAATCGCGGAGAATTGCTATGACTTGTAGCCCGACGTGATCGGGAAACGCCAATCCCTGCCAAACGCCCGGCTGCTGATACGCACACCGGGTGCGGCCTGACGGCGCTTGTATTCGTTTCGGCGCACCATTGCGACAATCCGGCTCACGACTTGCCGATCGAATCCGAGCGCGGTGATCTCGTCAACCGAGCGGTCATCGATCATCAGCGCATCCAGAATCGGATCCAGAATCTCATACGGTGGCAGGGAATCCGTATCCTTCTGGTCCGGGGCCAGTTCGGCAGACGGCGGCCGTTCGATGACACGGGCCGGGATCACGTCACCCATCGCATCACCAAGCGTATTTCGATACTTGGCAAGCCGGTATATCACGGTCTTGGTACAGTCCTTGATCGGCGCGAAGCCACCGTTCATGTCACCATACAGCGTGGCATAACCCACGGCCATTTCGCTCTTGTTGCCCGTCGCCAGAACCATACGTCCGGTCTTGTTGGAGATAGCCATCAACAATAATCCTCGACAACGGGCCTGAATATTTTCTTCAGTGGCGTCTGCCGGCAAACCCGCGAACAGATCAGCTAATGCCCTATTGGCCTCGGACACGAGGGACTCGATGGGCAGCAATCGATAGTCAACACCGAGACGACGTGCCTGGCCTTCGGCATCTTCGATGCTGATGTCGGCCGTGTACCGATAAGGCATCATGACCGCCTGCACGGCGGGCGCACCCAGCGCGTCGACGGCGATAGCCAGAGTCAACGCCGAATCGATTCCGCCCTGACAACCCCAGAACGACGCCCCGAAACCCGTTTTTCGTCACGTAATCCCGGACGCCCATGACCAGGGCCGCATAGATACTTTCTTCTTCTGTTCGCAACCGTGCGACAGGTGCCGGTCGTGGCGTGACCCGGCCGTCGGCATAGTCAAAATCACAACACAACATACATTCCGAAAATGTCTCCGCGCGCGCGACGACTGAACCATCCGCTGCAAACACTGAAGAACCCCCATCGAACACCAATTCATCCTGACCGCCTACCTGGTTCTGATAGACGACCGGAACATGGATTTCGGCGCACCGCGCCGCGACGACACCTTCGCGACGGGATTGCCAGCCCAGTTGAAACGGCGAACCGTTAATAGACACAATTATTTTCGCGCCGGCGTGCACAGCATCGGCACAGGGCGCCGACTCCCAGATGTCCTCGCATATCGCGAGACCAACCGGCACACCTTTTATCTCTGCGACAGTCGGGCCGCTCCCGGACGTGAAATAACGTTGCTCGTCGAAGACACTGTAATTTGGCAAACACCGTTTGCGATAGTTTGCCAGAATCATGCCCTCGCCTAACAACGCGGCAGAATTAAAAATTGAGCCGTCCGCATATTCCGGGTAACCGACCAGTGCCGTCACTCCGGAAATCCGCGCTCGAATCTCATCGAGGGCGGCGCCCACCTGGTCCCGCAGCCCTTGGTGAAACAACAGGTCTTCCGGTGGATAGCCACACAGGGCGAGTTCTGAAAACACGACGAGATCCGCGGCAAACCGGTCCCTGGCTTCCTCAATCGCGGCAATAATTTTTGCAGAGTTACCCGCCACATCCCCAACGACGAAGTTGAGTTGTGCCAGCGCGATTTTAAGTGCGTTCGCCATGACCGGAACGTCGGCGCCCCCGTGAGCGTCAGCCGAGCAGGCTTTGCATGGCGCTGCCCAGTTCCGCCGGTGATCGCACCGTTTTTACTCCGGCCTCATCCAGTGCCGCGTATTTGGCCGCTGCGGTCCCTTCTCCGCCCGAAATAATCGCGCCCGCATGGCCCATGCGTTTGCCGGGCGGCGCAGTCACTCCGGCAATATAGGCGACGACGGGTTTGCGGACATGGTCGCGGATGTAACGCGCGGCGGCTTCCTCATCCGAACCACCGATCTCGCCGACCATGATGATGCCCTCTGTCGCAGGATCGGCTTCGAACAACGCCAGGCAATCGATAAAATTCATTCCGCGAATCGGATCCCCGCCGATACCGATGCAAGTTGTCTGGCCCAGTCCAATTGTCGTCGTCTGATGAACCGCTTCATACGTCAGTGTGCCCGATCTGGAAATCACGCCGACACGCCCGGGCTGATGAATAAACCCCGGCATGATGCCGATCTTGCACTCGCCCGGCGTGATAATGCCAGGACAGTTCGGACCGATCAGGCGACAATCGTAATCCTCCAATACTTCGGTGACGCGCACCATGTCGAGAACCGGAATGCCTTCCGTGATGCAAACGATGAGTTCGATGCCGGCATCGGCGGCGGCGAGGATCGCGTCGGCCGCAAATGGCGCCGGAACGAAGAGCATGCTGACAGTCGCCCCGGTTTCGGTTACGGCATTCTCGACGGTATCGAACACCGGTAAATCGAGATGGGTCTCGCCACCGCGACCCGGGGTGACGCCGGCGAGCAGCTTGGTTCCGTATTCCAGGCACTGGGCCGCATGGAATGATCCCTGGCGGCCCGTCAGTCCCTGGCAAATGATCCGGGAATTCTTGTCGATGAGAATGCTCATCGCAAAACCTCAACGGCTTTCTGCGCGGCTTCGTTCAAATCGTTGGCCGCCGTGATATCGAGTCCGCTGCCGGCAAGCAGCGCCTTGCCCTGATCAACATTGGTTCCTTCGAGTCGCACGACGACCGGAACCGAAACATCGATTTCGCGCACGGCTTTGATGATCCCTTCGGCGATGTCGTCGCAACGCACGATGCCGCCAAAAATATTGACGAGAATCGCTTTGACCGCGGGGTTCGACAGAATCAGCTTGAATGCGGCCGCAACGCGCTCCGGTGTTGCGCCACCACCCACATCGAGGAAGTTCGCCGGCTCGCCTCCATGGAGCTTGATGACATCCATCGTCGCCATCGCAAGACCGGCGCCGTTCACCATGCACGCGATATTGCCGTCGAGAGAGACGTAGCTCAGGTCGTGTTCGGCGGCGCGGCGCTCCATCGGGTCTTCCTGTGTTGGATCCCGCTGCGTCTGAAGATCGCGCTGCCGGAACAGCGCATTTTCTTCGATGTTAATCTTGGCATCCAGCGCGACGAGATTGCCCGCGCTATTAACGATCAGCGGATTAATTTCAATCAGACTCGTATCCGATTCAACGAACAATCGGTACAGGTTCATCGTCAGCTCGATAAATTGCTTGATCTGCCCGTCGTCGAGGCCCAGGGCGAAACCCAGCTTGCGCGACTGATACGGCTGCAACCCGGCGGCCGGATGAACCGCGATCGTAATAATCCGCTCCGGCGTATTCGCCGCGACCTCTTCGATATCCATGCCCCCGTCCTCAGACGCCATGATCGCAATCCGCTTCTGACCACGGTCGACGAGCAGGCTGAGGTAGAGTTCCCGCTCAATCTCGCTGCCTGCCTCGACGAAGACCTCATTGACCGGCAAACCCTCGGGCCCCGTCTGTTTCGTGACCAGGCGGGTGCCCAGCATCGCGTTCGCCACTTCGTGAACCTCTTCGGAGCTTCGAGCAATCTTGACGCCGCCCGCCTTGCCCCGCCCGCCGGCATGCACCTGGGCCTTGACCACCCAGACAGCGCCGCCGAGCCGATCAGCCGCCGCGGCTGCCTGCCTCGGCGTCGTCGCCATTTCTCCGCGCGTTACGGGCACACCGTAGTGCGCGAACAGTTGCTTTGCCTGATATTCATGCAAATTCATGATTCGATCCGAAGAAGTTAGAGCGGCGGCCTCGCTGGCCCGTATTGTGAGGGAATTATCTTATTACTCCAAGCATTACGGGGTAAACTAAAGTGTGAACGGACTTACGCCACTGTAGCGATACCAGCCCATGGCAGTCGCCGAACCCACAATTCAGCAACAGATCAAGACGTCGCTCGCAGAGTTGAGCCGGCCGATCGCGACCGACACGTCACGGCGGCTGCAGCGGCTCGTCGGACTCTTTCGCTGTATTGTTGCGATCGCACTGATTATCACTGCGTTGGCCTATACGGACCCGCCGGTACTCGGGACCCGCTATCCCGGCGTCTTTCTGACTGCTGCCCTGATCTATCTGCTGCTGGCCTGGGTCGGCCTGCTGTATCAGAACCAGTCCAAAGACGGCGGGCTCGCGCTGGGGCCCGTCCAGTTATTGATCGATATTGTCGGTATCACCGTCATGATGCATGCGAGTGGCGGTATTTCGAGTGGTATCGGCGGTCTGCTGGTCGTCTTCGTCGGCGCCGCGAGTCTGACCCTGCGCGGCCGTCATGCCTACCTGGCGGCCGCGATCAGCGCCCTGGCCATACTCGGCGAACAACTGGCCTCCTACATGACCGGTGTGAGCAACGCGAGCGCATTCGTTCCGGCAGGCATGCTGGGTGCGATCATTTTCATGATCGCTTCCGCCGCTCACCCGCTCGCGCGCCGCCTGCAAGAGACCGAGGCCCTCGCGCATCAGCGCGGCATCGATCTGGCCAACATGGCCCAGCTCAACGACTATATTATCCAGCATCTTCGCGAAAGCATCGTGGTCGTCGACGATCTGGAAAATATTCGCCTGATCAATCAGTCGGCCGCCAAGCATCTGGGTCAGGGGGGCAGCAAATCAAAACAGGCGCTGCATTCTGTTTCGCCGGACTTGCATCGAATTCTCCTGCATTGGCGCAGCTTTGGCGCCAACTCGGACGGCACGGCGAAATTCGTTTCTGCGGATGGCTCTACCCAAATTCACGCTCATATCGCGCCACTCGAACGCCGGGAAGACGGCCCGGTACTGATCTTCCTCGAGGACGAAGGCCTGCTGGCCGAAAAAGTGCAGCAATCCAAACTCGCCGCGCTAGGCCGGCTCAGCGCCAGCATCGCGCACGAAATTCGCAACCCGGTCGGTGCGCTGAGCCATGCCGGACAACTGCTGCAGGAATCGGTCGAGATCGGTGATTCCAACCACCGGTTGCTCGACATCATCAGCACGAATTCGAAACGCGTCAGCGAGATCGTCGACAACGTGCTGCAGCTTTCGCGCCGCGAACCCACCCACCCCGAACGCATCCCGCTCGCGACCTGGATCAGGGAATTTATCGATGAGTTTTCCTCGACCCTGGAGTTGTCCGACGATCAGCTGTCGATCCGGGGTTCGAAAGCGCTCGACGTTCGCATGGACCCGGGACATCTGCGCCAGATTTGCTGGAATCTTTGCGAGAATGCAGTCAAATACGGCGCGAACACGGACGGGACGTTGTCGGTCACGATCAACATTGGGCGAATGCCGGGTAACCAGCGACCGTTTCTGGAAGTCTCGGATGGGGGTGAAGGCATTCCTGCCGAGATGCGTGACCACTTGTTCGAACCGTTTGCGACCGGGCGGGTCGGCGGAACCGGCCTCGGACTGTTTATTTCGCGAGAATTGTGCGAATGCAACGGCGCCGCATTGATCTTTGAGTCCCGGCCTCGCGGCGGATCTGTTTTTCGCATCGTGTTCGCCGATCCTGAACGCTGGGAAACCCAGGCATGACCGCCTCCGCATCGAACCGTCCTGTTGCGCTTGTCGTCGATGATGAACCGGACATCTGTGAACTGCTGGCGATGACCCTCGACCGTATGCAGATCGAGACCGACACTTGCAACGATGTCTCGAGCGCGAGGAGGATGCTCGAGGGCCGCGACTATCAGCTGTGCCTGACCGACATGCGCCTGCCCGACGGCGACGGGCTGGATCTCGTCGAATGGATGCAGGGAAAAGGCATGACCACGCCGGTCGCCGTCATCACCGCCCACGGCAACGTAGAGACGGCTGTGCGTGCGCTCAAATTAGGTGCGTTCGACTTTATTTCCAAGCCACTGAACCTGCAGGCGCTGCGAAAACTGGTCAGCACGGCGCTGAAGTTGCCGCGTGAAGATCAAATATCGACCGAAGTGACTCTGCTGGGCGAATCCCCGGCCATCGATCAACTCCGAAAAATGATCGGGCAAGGTCGCCCGAAGCCAGGCGCCGGTGCATATTACCGGAGAGTCCGGCACGGGCAAGGAACTTGTCGCGCGCATGATTCACAGCCAGGGCGCTCGCGCAGAAGGCCCGTTCATACCGGTGAACTGCGGCGCAATTCCGTCCGAACTCATGGAGAGCGAATTTTTTGGTCACCGTAAGGGCGCGTTCACCGGCGCCATTAACGACAACAAGGGCCTGTTCCAGTCGGCCGAAGGCGGTACGCTGTTCATGGATGAAATTGCCGATTTGCCACTGCCGATGCAGGTCAAGTTGCTCAGAGTTATTCAGGAGAAGTCCGTGCGGCCGGTCGGTGTTGCGCAAGAAGTGCCGGTGGATGTGCGAATTTTAAGCGCGACACACAAAAACCTCAGTGCGCTGGTCGCCGCCGGCCAATTTCGCGAGGATCTTTTTTACCGGGTCAACGTGATCGAGCTGACGGTCGCGCCACTGCGGGAGCGACGCGTCGATATTCCGATTCTGACGCAGCGAACCCTGCAAAACCTGGCCGCGAACCTGGATATTCCGGTCCCGGTTCTGACTGAAGAGGCCCTGGGCAAGCTCGCAGGCTACGCATTCCCGGGCAACGTCAGGGAGCTGGAGAACATCCTCGAGCGGGCGGTCGCCTTGTCCGGCGATGCACAAATCACGGCGGACGACATTCAGATTCAGCGGCCGACCCGGCATCAACCGGGTGTGCCCGCAGAGGATTCCCCGGATCTCCGGAAGGATCTAAAGGCAGATGGCCAGGGCGGTCACTCCAGTGATCGGCTGGGCGACCAGCTGGAGTCGGTCGAACGCGATGCGATCGTCAACGCGCTGCAGGAAACCCGCTACAACAAGACCGCCGCGGCCAGGCGGCTCGGTTTGACCCTGCGCGCACTGCGCTACCGGATGCAGAAACTCGGTATCGATTAGCGCCGCGCACTAAAGTGACAATAATTGTCACTTTCTGACGTGGTGCACCCGGGCACACGAGACTCATTGTGGGCTTATGTTGAGCTGGCCGTGTCGAGCCTGTCGCAACGAACTATTTTTAACATCTATTTCAAATAGTTAAGCGATCTACCGGGAAGCTGGCACGCTAATTGCTTTATTTACTCCATCGGCGTTAGCCGTAGGTTTTTTTTAATCATTCGCAGGAGATTTTCATGCGTAAAGTACAGCAAGGTTTTACCCTCATCGAACTGATGATCGTTGTCGCGATTATCGGCATTCTGGCCGCGATCGCGATCCCGGCCTATCAGGACTACACGATCCGGGCCCAGGTTTCGGAAGGCATGACGCTGGCCGCCGCGGCCAAAACGGCTATCTCCGAGTCTTTCTCGGACAAGGGCGTGGCCCCGGCCACGCGCGCGGCCGCCGGCATGACAGCGCTCGCAGACACGAGTGGTAACTACGTCGCTCTGGGTCCAGGTCGCCAGCGGCGCGATCACCATCACGTATGGCAACGAGGCCAACCTGTCGATCGCCGCCGAAACGCTGACCTGCTCCGTGCGAGTCACCGGACCTCAGCGTCGTCTGGCGCTGCGGGCTGGCGCCCAATCCGGCTGGTGCCGCGCTGATGGGTACTGCGGGTACTGGCGTCACGGCCGCCATTACCGCGCCTTCGGTCGGCATGCTGCCGAAGTACCTGCCTTCAGCCTGCCGCGCGTAAGGTGAAGCAGACGAGTCGAGGTTTAACGACCTCGACCGGAAAAAGGGGGGCTTTGCCCCCCTTTTTTTATGGCGTGATCCGCCAGCGCTTTTTTTAATTTCAGGGTCTAAAACACGCCTTAATCGGTTGCGCCGACTCATCGATATCAGTAAGACTAGGCCAGCGTACAACAGGCGTTTCCGCCTGGTTGACTCAGTCATCAAGGATAGAAAACGCATGGCCGCAAGTGCAAACACCGCCCTTTCCGGACTGCCCAGACGCCTGGTTCAGGACGGTATCATCGAGGAAGAAGTTGTCCTGGAGGCCGTCAAGGAGG
>PVMK01114409.1_pt1 | contig 28490 bp, 30 predicted proteins | sample 1853481 | NCBI WGS metagenome assembly PVMK01 (sample SAMN08533507, study PRJNA380276) | Marine sediment metagenome, whole genome shotgun sequencing project. | reverse complement strand
TCGACGGTACGGACCTGTCGTTTGAGGTGGACGTTCTCGGAGGCCACATCCCAGCGACGTTTGGACCAGCATCGTTGTTCGTCGATCGCGTCCACGGCCATGCCGGCGCTTTTATCGTTGGTGCGGCGGTCGCCAACAATAACAACGAAAAAGAAACGGTGGTAGTCAGGGAACCCACATACGTCTACCATGCCGATCCAGCCCCCGCTGCTGCTGCCCCGGTTTCGGCGCAGAGCCGACTCACAGAGGCCAAGCGCCTGTTTGACCAGGGCCTGATCTCCGAGGATGAGTATGCAAATAAACGTAAGGAGATCCTCGACTCGATGTAGCTACTACTACTACACAGGGTCAGGTACGGAGAGTATTGAACGGCTATTTCTTACTTTCGGGATCTTTCAATCATGTAGCGAATATTACCAAAAAATATAACTCACGAAAAATCTGAATTGGCGTGGTTCGAAAATGTGGAGAGTAAGGTTGAGCCCATAAGGTGCGTTAACCACGCTAGTTGCCAGGTATTTTCCAGACAAATAAGAAGTAGTAAGGCGATAGGAACATATTCGACGGCATTGGCGTGGTGCGGATGGCAAGCAATAACGGTTCGTGTCCGTCATCTCCAAAGCCTACTTTAAAACGTATGCGCATTTTTACTACAAGAACCGCCAGGGACAGCATCAGTAGTGCCAATAGCCCGATATACATTGAAGAGATCTGAATACTGAAAGGTGACATTGGTTTGCTCCGTTAGCGAAAAAGCAGACTAATAATAGCTAGTTCTGTTTGATGCCTGTTCAACCATGTTTGTGGCTCTTTTTGAAGCCAGTTATTACAACTATTGTTGTAATGTTCCTACAGGTCACGATGTGAATATCCTCTATTGAACGGGTTCATACAAGTGCAAACTTGATGTATGAAAATGGAGGATGATCAAATTGCAGGCAGTACCAAATAATAGTACCATTCTTCAGTGAAGCGGAAGCATCAGAAAACACTGGAGCGAATCTTCAAACGACCTAGCAGCGGCAATATCCCATGGAAGGATATTGAGTCTTTATTCAAAGTGCTGGGAGCTGAGCTGTTTGAAAGAGCTGGTTCCAGGGTGGCAGTGGTGTTATTCGAAGAAGTTCGGGTATTCCACAGGCCGCACCCATCCCCAGATACAGTCAAGGGAGCTGTGTCCAGCATCCGCAAGTGGTTAGAACAGAATGAGGTGGTACCATGAATATTATGGAAGTTGATGGTTATAAGGCAAAAATCGAATATGATTCCGAGCTTGATGAATTCCGGGGAGAAATTCTCGGTCTCAATGGAAGTGCAGATTTTTTTGGAAAGAGCCCAACAATCCTGAAGCGTGAATTCAGGGCTTCATTGGCCGTGTTTCTGGAAGTATGTGAGGAAAAAGGGATATATCCGACAAAATTATATTCCGGTAAGTTTAACCTCAGAATCCCACCCGGATTGCACAGTAAAGTTGCGAATCGGGCCAAAGCCGAAGATAAAAGCATTAATCAATGGGTGTCTGAAGTTCTGGAGCATTCAGTAAGCGAGTAACCCAACATATAACAATTCACTAAACTATGGAGGCTCGCGAGGATTGTTAGAGTGGATTGTTAAACGGAATGAAATGATAAGATCCACATGTCTTTTCTGCATAGACTTGTCCAAACCCGGACAAAGGCAGTAGAGTTGGTATCCAGACAGTGTAGACGGGAATGGATATGGAGTTTACCGATAATCCAACAGTCGTTCCGCAGCGCAAGGCTGCAACCGAGGGTAACTTTTATCCTGAAAGTGAAAGTGCCATCGGACCCGGTATGAATCCTCGTATCCAGCGATTGCGTAAGTTGAGTGTCGAGACCGAGCCATGTCTGTCCATTGAGCGGGCATTGCACGAGACTGCTTTTTATAAAGAGAATTACGGTAAGTATTCGATTCCGGTGCTGCGGGCAATGAACTTTCTCGACCACTGTCAGAAGAAGACACTGTATATCGGTGATGATGAGTTGATTGTCGGGGAACGCGGTCCCATGCCCGGGGCAGTACCGACTTTTCCTGAACTCACCTGTCACAGCGTTGAAGATTTTCGTGTGCTCAACAGCCGTGATCAACAACGTTACACCATCAGTGACGCGAACATTGAAACCTACGCACGTAAGGTGATTCCCTATTGGCAGGGCAAGACCATTCGTGAACGGATTTTTAATCACGTTCCCGACGAGTGGCGCGCGGCTTACGAGGCCGGTCTGTTCACCGAATTTATGGAGCAACGCGCACCGGGACACACGGCCCTCGACGGTCAGATTTACCGCAAGGGAATGCTTGATTACAAGCAACAGATTGCGGACGAAATCGCCGCTCTCGATTATCTGACTGATCCCGGATGCAACGGATAAAGCCGAACAACTCAAGGCAATGGATATCTCCTGCGATGCGGTGGTTTTATTTGCCGAACGCCATGCTGACCTGGCTGAACAGATGGCGGAAAAGGAAATCGATCCTCAACGTGCCGAAGAACTGCATCAAATTGCAACAGTCTGCCGCCGTGTGCCGGCCAATAAGCCGGAGAGCTTCCGGGAAGCGATCCAGATGTACTGGTTCGTTCACCTCGGAACCATCACTGAATTGAACGGCTGGGATGCAATGAACCCGGGCCATTTCGATCAGCATCTCGCACCTTTTTACCAACGTGGAATCACCGATGGAAGTTTGACACGCGATGCTGCCAAGGAGCTGTTGAGTTGTTTCTGGATAAAGGTCAATAACCATCCCGGCACCACCGAAAGGTAGGTATTACGGCGCGCGAAAGCGGTACCTACAACGACTTCACCAATATCAATATCGGTGGTATCGATGGCAAGGGCAGGGATGCCGTCAGTGATGTCTCCTACATCATGCTCGAGATTGTCGAGGAGTTGCATATCCTGCAGCCCGGGCAACTCGGTGCATATAAGCAGCAAGACACCAAATCGTTTTCTGAATGCTGCCTGCAAGGTCATTCGCCAGGGCCACGGTTATCCGTCGATCTTTAACCCGGATGTTTACGTAACAGAGTTGCTCCGCCAGGGTAAATCCCTGACGCGATGCGCGCGAGGGTGGTTGCAGTGGCTGTATTGAAGTCGGGTGCCTTTGGCAAGGAGGCTTTCCTTCTGACGGGATACCTGAATGTTCCGAAAGGTTCTCGAGGTCACGCTGAATAACGGAATCGACCCGGTCACCGGCAAGATAGCTGGCATCACACACCGGCGAGCCCGAGAAACGGTTCAAAAGCTACGATGAACTCTATGCTGCTTTTCTTGAACAGCTCAATTTCATCGTTGATACCAAGATACGGGTCAGTAATTACATCGACCGTATGTTCGCCAAATACGCACCGGCACCTTTCCTGTCGGTGGTGATCGAGGACTGTATCAGCAAGGGCAGGGATTATTATGATGGTGGGCCGCGTTACAACACCAACTATATCCAGTGCACCGGTCTCGGCACTATCACCGATTCGCTCGCAGCCTTGAAGACCCATGTCTTTGAGAAGCAGAGTTTCGATATGGATCGCATCCTGAGTGCGATTACGAATAACTTCGAAGGTGACGAGTTTCTGCGCCAGACGATACTCAACAAAACGCCATTCTTTGGCAACGATGATGACTTCGCAGATGATATCGCCCTGCAGGTCTACGCTGATTTGTTCGCTGCTATCGATGGCAAACCGAATGTCAAAGGAGATGTCTTTCATCTGAACATGCTCTCGACGACCTGTCATATCTATTTCGGCAAGGTGATGGGGGCAACACCAAACGGCCGGCTGGCCGGCAAGTCGATCTCCGATGGCACCTCACCATCGCATGGTGCAGATATCCACGGACCTTCAGCAGTGATTCGCTCTTTGACAAAGCTCGATCACAGCCTGTCCGGCGGTACGTTGCTCAACCAGCGTTTTTTGCCCAGTCTGCTCAAACGCGAAGAAGATGTTGTCCGGTTGGGACAACTGGTTCGCAGTTATTTCACTCTCGGCGGGCATCACATCCAGTTCAATGTTGTTGATACCGCGACCCTGAAAGCCGCACAGGCAACCCCCGAGGATTACAAGGATTTGTTGGTTCGAATGGCCGGCTACAGTGATTATTTCAATGATATGAATGCCGACCTGCAACAGGAAGTGATTGAGCGGACCGAAAACGAGTCGTTTTAGTGCAGACAGGTCAAGTCTTTGATATCAAGCGCTATGCCATCAATGATGGCCCCGGCATCCGTGTAACTATCTTTCTCAAGGGCTGTCCGCTCGCCTGCCGCTGGTGTCACAACCCGGAGAGCATTTCACCAAAAGTACAAAAGCTGTATACGGCCAGCAAGTGCATCGGCTGTGGCGAATGTGTCAAAGTCTGTCCGCTGCAGGCCTGTGAGTTGACCGAAGAAGGTATCAGGACCAATGCTCGATCTCTGTGATGTGTGCGGTAAGTGTGCTGAGGTCTGCCCGGCAAAAGCCACCGAGATGTCAGGGCAGTACGAATCGGTCGATGAGCTGTTGGGTGTCATCGAGAAAGAACGTCCATTTTTTGAACAGTCCGGCGGTGGTGTCACATTTAGCGGTGGTGAACCCTTGCTTTACCCGAAGTTCCTGACCGAGATACTGGACGCATGTGGCGAGCGTGGCATTCACCGGGCAGTTGATACCGCAGGATTGGCGAAAAAAGATGTTCTGCTAAAGATTGCCAGCCGGACCGACCTGTTTTTGTTTGATTTGAAACTGATGGACAGCGAAAAACACAAGACCTGGACCGGAGTTGGCAACGAGGTCATTCTTGAAAACCTGACAGCCCTGGCCGAAACCGGGGCTGTCATACAAATCCGCATCCCGTTGATTGCCGGTATCAATGCGGATGATGGCAATATCGAGGCAACAGCCGCATATGTTGCCGCTCTTCCCGGTGATAAGAAACCGGTCAACTTGCTACCGTTTCATGATGTGGGGCGGGGCAAGGATATAAAACTCGGCCAGAGCCGCGATCTTCACCAAATGTCAGAACCCACTGCCGCCGACCTGGAACGGGTAATTGGTATTTTTTCCAACCATGGTTTAACAGCAACGGTAGGCGGTTAGGGAAGTTTTGCAGGGCACCCTGATACGCTCCTGCCCCGAACCTGACCAGTAATTACGGGCAAAAAAAAGACCCGCTGTTTAAGCGAGTCTTTTTCAGTGAAAACGTAATGATTTACATCCTACGTTCACTACCCCTTAGTTATGACCATTCAGCCAACCCCCATCGGCCTCATGATCTGCTTTTGCTTTCCAAAAGCATCCCCTTTTGAATCTGAAAGCATCCTTACTTCTCTGCTACGTCCTTGCTTCCTCGTAGCGTCCTTGCGAATTTAAAAGCATCCTTGCTTTTCCAACGCAATCCTTGCGGCTCTGTTATTAGCATCCTTGCATCTGATTGAGACCCAGTCCGTGGATCCCGTGCCCTTGTTAGGCGTCTGTTTGCATTTTGATACTGTTTTTCCTCTTGTATGTACCGGGTGGCGACAACCTCCTTAGTCCGAGTAGAGCCTGGGGTCGGAAGGTGATGAAGTGAATTAACAAATCATCCGCCCTTTGTATAATGCAAATATCGAGCCATACTGAGTCCGCAGCAACAAAATCCATTAATAACAGTTATATACAAGCGTTATATCACAGAGATTATAGTGAGAAGGGAGCGACTCGTTGACGTGATGTGTCGAATTGCTGACAAAAATTGTCAGCTTCGGACATGGATAAGCTGTTAGCTTACTTTATCTTTTTTAAAGATCTTCAAGGCCCCTGCCGGTAACGAGGTAAGTCGCAAATGAACCAAGCCAGTGGCCGCCTTCGTAGTGCTCCCCGGTTACCGAACTGAGCCCGGCTGATCCTTGCTTGTGTGCCATTGAATCAACGGATGCCTTGCGGGGGTCATCGTCGGGTAGGCCGGCCGCCATACCGTTGAGAGCCCAGGCCCTGCTCAGGTGAAGGCCGTCGAGGTGTGCCAGTTTTCCGTCAGAGCGATCAGTCACACTGGCAAGGGGTAACCACCCTGGATCGCCATTTACAGGGATTTGAGGCAGGAACTTACCCAGCCATAAGGCGTATTCCGGCGTTGTTTGCACCCGCCGCATCAGATCGGCCTCGGCCAGGCAAGGCGAAAGGAAATCCTGGCCACCGGGTTCATAGGCCAATGGGCAATTAATGTCGTCCAGGTAAAACTGGCGTGAGCGTTGTGTGACCAGTTGCCGGAAATCAACATCACCAGACACTTCGGCCCAATCCAGAAACAGGGCGAAGGCAAAGGCCGTTTGCGCATGTTCACCAATGCGGATGGGATAGGCCAGTTTGGACAGCCAGGTCTTCATGTTGCTTACATAAGCCTGCTCCAGCGGCTCAAGCACCGATTGCCAGTGCTTTGCGCGCGGGTCATCCCATTCCCTTAATTCAGCCATCAGTTGTAAAAGCCAGGCGACGCCATACGGGCGTTCAAATGAACCCCGTTGTTCGTGTGACAAATAGTTCAGCTCAGCAGCGACTTTTTCCGTCTGAAAACTCTGGTTCAAAGCAGTTTCAATGGTTTCGGCATCCACATCAGCGGCATGTAGGCGCAGCAGCCGAACCAGTAACCAGTGACCATGAACTGACGAATGCCAGTCAAAACAACCAAAAAATACCGGTGTCAGTTCCCGTGGCGGCGCCACATCCTGATCAGAGGACATCACATGCGAAATCTTATTAGGGTATTCCTGGTGTACACAGGCCAGCGCCAAGCTGGCGAAGCGCGCATACGGTGTTGTTGGCTCCTGTGCGTGGGCGTTGAGGCAAAACATGAGACAAAGAAATACTGATAAAACTGACCGCATGGTTATCTCCGACTTTCCAATTCCGATACATTACCGAAAGTTTAATCAGAAAGCCTGATTTTTTTTGTTTCTAATGGACTGTGCCTGCCAAAGTGGCTTTTTACTTACAATTTGGGCCACAGCACGGTCGGGGTCATGTAAAACGCCCTCGAAATAGAAAATGGTTTGCCAATCCTGAAATATTGTTCTGAGTTCACCTGGCTGGAGCAGGAAATCCGGGTTATTGGGCCGTCCAAAATGTCGATTTTCGATGGTGAATGTCTCGTAAACTACCAGGCCGCCGGGTTCAACCGCTTTTTTAATAGCGGGGAACAGGGGACGGTGTAGATAACGAAAACCAATGATCGCGCTGAAGTTCTGACCGGCGAGCGGGTTGGTATTTGGTTGCTCCAGGTCAATTTGCCATATACGACCGGGCAGGGCGTCCTCTACCAGGCACTGTTTAACAACTTCAAGAGCAGTGGTGGATCTATCTGCAAATACGACCGGAATACCTTGCCGGGCCAGCGTTAATCCGTTTTGACCGGTTCCACAGGCAAGATCCAGCACAGGCAGAGACCGATCCAGCTCGTTCAACAAATTGAGGTGATCCAGCAATACCTGATGAGGTTCAGCTGGTTTTGAATTCATAATAGAAAATACATTAGATAAATGCTCTAACCTTTTGTATCATTATCTGAAGTTATAACTTTTCTATGATAAACCGAATAATATCTTAGCTTCCCGGGGGCATGTGAAATAACGCCGGAGACAATTATGATGACTATCAGCAAGGTGCTGTCCCAGGCCGGATTGCTGCCCAGAAAGCCCAGTAGAATCAGTTTCATCATAATCACCAGACCCCGGACTTGAAGCAGCCATACGGGGTTCGAGATGATATCCAGCAGCATCATTAAAGCCCCGCTTGCCATGGCCAGCCACCAGTAGTTAATCCACATATCTTTATCAAGCGCAAACAAAATGCCACCGCCAACGCCGGCTACAGCCAGCAGGTGCAGTGTACGCAGGCTGATTTTTGTCCAGCGTTTTGCAACAGACTTGTTCATAGCAGCTCAGTGTGGTGAGTCCTGACAATACAAGTTGGTACGTTACACCAATAAATCGGCTTACGCAGTAACTGCCTTTGGCATAATTCCTGATTCTTTTAAGTCATCTTACGATTAGTTTTAAACGTTCTATAATTAGGCAAAGGGAATTGATCCAGATCAGGGCGGTATTGTGTAAGTTGTTTTAGCTTATTCGAATAGATCCCCTGGGGGAGATTTATTGTAGTCCACATGCAGGCCAATTCTGGTCCATGTCAGTAATATAATGGAGGATTATATGAAACGTATAGGCACCATCATCCTTTCCGTGCTGGCCCTGATGATGATTCAAGGTATCGCCACGGCATCCGTCAGGACGATACCAAAGGATATGACGGCAGAATCAACCAAGTGTATTAATTGCCACAAGAAGAAAACCCCATCCATCGTTCAGCAGTGGGGCCGCAGCAAGCACCACGGGGCAAACGTTGGTTGCTATGAGTGTCACCAGGCTGATGAGGGTGATGCAGACGCCTATATGCACCAGAAACAACTGATCTCGATTATTGTTTCACCCAAAGGATTGCGCGAACTGCCATGAAACGGCAGTGAAAGAGATGACCGAGTCCCACCACGCGAAAGGCCGGGCGCATCCTGGGTTCGCTGGATAATTTGCTTGCAGAAGTTATCGAAGGTAACAACGCATTTGTTACGCCGGGATTTCCCGCAAGGCAATTCCGCTGCTGCCGTCAATGGTTGCTGGCAGTGCCATGGTTCACAGGTCAAGGTGATCGGTGACGGAGATGCTTGATCCAGCCACATGGCCCAATACCGGTATCGGCCGTATTAATCCCGGATGGTTCAGAGGGTGCCTGTTCGGCCTGTCACTCCAGACATGAATTTTCCGTTGAGCAGGCTCGTAACCCCTGAAAATTGCGGCAAATGCCATATGGGCCCGGATCATCCACAGATCGAGATCTATGAAGAATCCAAGCATGGTATTGCTTTCCATGCCAACAAGGACAGGATGAACCTGGACAGCTCCAAGTGGGTGGTTGGTGAGGATTATGATGCAGCGCCAACCTGCGCGACCTGCCATATGAGTGCGACACGCAAAGCAGCCGTCACCCATGATGTGGGTGCTACGGATCAGCTGGAACAACCGGCCACCGGTATCGGTACGTCCCGGAAGTATCTGACGCCAAGATGGGCCTGGCCAGCGCCAGCGTCGGCTGGGAAACCCGTCGTGACAACATGAAAGGACGTTTGTTCGGCTTGCCATAGCAAGTCCTATACCGAATCTTTCTACTTGCAGTATGACGGCCTGATTGAGCTGTACAACGACAAGTATGCCAAGCCCGGGTATTGCCTTTGATGGCGGCGGCTAAACCATTGCTTAAACCAGCCAAGTTCAGCAACAAGATCGACTGGATCTGGTTCGAGTTATGGCATCACGAGGGTAGGCGTGCGCGCCATGCAGCCTCCATGCAGGGACCGGACTACACCCACTGGCATGGCACTTATGACCTGGCCAAACACTTCTATACCAAGATGGTGCCGGAACTTGAGCACCTGATTGATAAAGGTATGAACAATGGCCAGGAAGATGAGGCCAAGGTTCTGCAGGCAAAACTTGATGAGGTTCTGAATTCCGACGACCACAAGTGGTACCTGGATAAACTGGACCCTAAAGAAAAGGCCAAAAGGAAAAAGGCAGCTGCCGAGTTCAAGGCACGCTACGACTAAGCAGTTCACATTGTTTTAAGTAAAACGACCCCGCTGGTGGAAACTGGCGGGGTTTTTTTACCCGGGATGTTTGTCTGGCACGTGCTGCAATGTTCTGACCGCCGCGGTAATTAGGGTTAAAATGGGGTTTTCCCCAGGGGTTATTAATCCATGTCCGATCAACGCTTTTCCGGTACCGACCGTTATGTCGCTACCGAAGACCTGACCACCGCCGTTAACGCTGCAGTTACACTGGGTCGCCCCATTCTTATCAAGGGTGAGCCCGGTACCGGTAAAACGCAGTTGGCCGAGGAAATTGCCCGTGGCCTTAACCTGCCGTTGTTGCAATGGCATGTGAAATCCACTACCAAGGCGCAGCAGGGACTGTACGAGTACGATGCAGTTGCAAGGCTACGCGATTCACAGCTTGGTGATGAGCGGGTGCATGATATTGCGAATTACATCGTCAAGGGACCGATGTGGGAAGCTTTTGAGCAGGATACGCAACCGGTATTGCTGATCGATGAAATCGACAAGGCAGATATCGAATTTCCTAACGACCTGTTACGCGAACTCGACCAAATGGAGTTCTTTGTCTACGAAACCAAGCAGACCATTGTGGCGAAGCACCGGCCGATAATCGTCATTACCAGCAACAATGAAAAAGAACTGCCGGATGCATTCCTGCGCCGCTGTTTTTTCCACTACATCCGATTCCCTGATAAGGAAACGATGATTGATATCGTCGACGTACATTACCCGGGTTTGAAGAAAGAACTTCTGAGCGAAGCGCTGAACGCGTTTTACGAATTGCGTGAGATTCCCGGTCTTAAGAAAAAACCTTCAACCTCGGAGTTGCTTGACTGGCTGAAACTGTTGCTGGCCGAAGACGTACCGCCGGAAGCGTTGTCGAGCGATGACCGTCGCAAAACCCTGCCACCCATGCATGGTGCATTGTTGAAAAACGAGCAGGATGTACATCTGTTTGAACGCCTGATTTTCCTCAATCAGCGCAATGCCAGATAAATAAAATCATGTTGGTCAGCTTTTTCTTTATGCTGCGTGAAGGCGGGCTCAAGGTCTCGATTACCGAGTTCCTGACCTTGCTGGAACTGTTGAAAAAGCGTGTCATCCACTTTGACGTCGAGCAGTTTTATTACCTTTCACGGGCCTGCCTGGTCAAGGACGAGTCACTCTATGATCGTTTTGACCGGGTGTTCTCGGCCCATTTCAAGGGCGTCGAGGATCTGTTCGGACCGGATGGGGCTGATATTCCGGAAGAATGGCTACGTAAACAGGTCGAGCTTGGCCTGAGTGATGAGGAAAAGGCCCGGATCGAGGCGATGGGTGGCTGGGAAAAGCTGATGGAAACCCTCAGAAAGCGCCTTGAGGAACAGGATGAACGCCACCAGGGCGGCAGCAAGTGGATCGGTACCGGCGGCACCTCGCCATTTGGCGCATATGGCTATAACCCGGAAGGTATCCGCATAGGGCAGGAGGGTTCACGCCATCGTCGTGCGGTGAAGGTCTGGGACAAGCGTGAGTTCCGCAATCTCGATGATTCATTAGAACTGGGCACACGTAACCTGAAAGTAGCGCTGCGTCGCTTAAGACGTTTTGCGCGTGAAGGTGCGGCGGAAGAACTGGATCTGCCCGATACCATTGATTCCACCGCAAAGAATGCCGGCCTGCTGGATATCAAGATGGTTCCGGAGCGCCACAACGCCACCAAGGTGTTGCTGTTCCTGGATATAGGTGGTTCAATGGACGACCATGTACGGGTTTGTGAAGAGCTGTTCTCAGCCGCCAGTAGCGAGTTCAAACACCTCGAATATTTCTACTTTCATAATTGCATTTATGAGGGGCTGTGGAAGGACAACAAACGTCGTCACAGTGTCAGGATTCCAACCATGGATGTACTGCATAAGTATTCGGCAGACTACAAGCTGATCCTGGTAGGTGATGCCACCATGAGCCCCTATGAAATCCAGCACCCCGGCGGCAGCGTGGAACACTGGAACCAGGAAGCCGGCGCAACCTGGATGAAACGCCTGTTGGACACCTACCCAAAAGCCATCTGGCTGAACCCGGAACCCACCCAGCGCTGGGAATACACACCATCCATCCAGATGCTGTCACAGATAATGCAACAACGCATGTACCCATTGACCGTCAATGGTTTGGAGCAGGGTATGCGGGAATTGTCCTGAGTATCGTTTTTGACCACTGGTGTTGACAACTCGATGAGGGGTAGCCTTGAATCTGCCGTTGGTCCAGCGGGTCAGCATTTCGCCGATATTGACAATAAATGCACCCTCGATCGGTGGTGCTTCGACCCATTCGCCTGGATGTGCGCTATCATTGGGGTCAGGAAGCACCTGACGATTGTTGATTTGAGACATGCTAGCGTAGCTAATGCGTTACGCATTTTCGGTATTGATGGCAACTGTACTCACACTTCATTCGTTTTATGGTTTGCCCAGGCATGGATGACGCAGGAGAATCAATGATGACTCGGGCAGGTGACTTGATACCTTTTAACAGATCGTCCGATGCGGCGGGTCGGAAACGTCCCCACGAGTTTCATCCGGCGCGATCGGTTCCGGAGGGGGAACACAACAAATTCAACATGACTGGCGGGATACTGGGGGCCATTGGCGGAACACCTCTTGTTCAGCTTGAAAAGATTTTCGAGCCTTCACATTTTAATTGCTTTGCGAAGCTGGAAGGTCTGAACCCGGGTGGGAGTTCGAAGGATCGTGCCAGTGTCGCCATCATTGAAAGGGCCCTGCAGACCGGTGAGATCGATTCCGACACTCTCGTTATAGAAGGCAGCTCCGGCAATACCGGTATCGGGCTGGCGCAGGTGTGTGCCTACCATGGTTTGCGCTTTCGTTGCCTGATTGATCCAAAGGTTACACAGCAGAACGTGGATATCCTTGCCGCTTATGGCACTGAAATAGAGATGATCGAACACCCCGATCCGGATACCGGAGAATTATTGCCCGCCAAGCTGAAACGCATCGACGAGATTCTTGAGGAAGTCGAAAACAGCTTTTGGGATCAATCAGTATGAGAATCGCGAGAATTCGGGCGCACATTACCGCTCAACGATCAAGGAAATTCTGCGTGATCTGGATGGCAAAATGCTCGATTATCTTTTTATCGCAACTGCCACCTGCGGGACTATTCGGGGTTGCCTCGAATACCTGATGGACCACGGCTATCCGACCAAGGTTATCGCAGTCGATGCGCTGGGCAGCCAGATTTTTTCGAAAAACAAACACGACCGCCTGGTACCCGGCCTTGGATCTGCTATCTGCCCGAAACTCACTCCGACTGACGGTGTACACAAGGTCGTTCATGTTAACGACATCGACTGCGTGGCGGGTTGCCATCGACTGGCGCGGAAAGAGGCAATCCTGGCTGGTGGATCATCCGGCGCCGTCATCAGTGCCGTGGTCCGGGTGAGCCGTGAAATACCGGATGGATCTACCGTTGTTGTCCTGCTACCTGATCGCGGTGAGCGCTATCTTGATACAATTTATTCTGATGAGTGGGTGCGTGAAAACCTCGGCGACATCACGCATCATTGGTCGAAAACCGTAAAGGAAGCCTGGATTGCCAAATAACGATGTATTGATTGTCGGGGCTCCCGATGTAGAAACAGCCCTGAAAGGTCGCGAAGAAAGTGTTCTCGACGCAGTTCAGAAAGCCTATGAAACGCACTCCCGTGGTGCCAGTTCACTGCCGCATTCCAGTTTTCTGCGTTTTCCCGACAGTGATAAAGATCGGATCATTTGCCTGCCGGCGTATCTTGGTGGTGATTACCAGTTGGCCGGCGTTAAGTGGATTGCATCCATGCCTGACAACGTTTCCAAGGGTATGGAAAGAGCTTCGGCGGTCATGATCCTGAATGATCGTGTCACCGGTCGGCCAGGAGCAGTTGTTGAAGGATCAATTATCAGCAAGCAACGAACCGCGGCATCTGCCGCACTGGCATCAAAGGTGCTTGCTCCAGGTGAGCCCGAAGTGATCGGCTTTGTCGGTTGCGGCCCGATCAATACTTGTGTTGCGCAGTTCCTTATGAAAGTCTGGCCCAATGTTGGTCGTTTAATGGCGTTCGACCTCGATCCGGCACGTGCTGAGGTTTTTGGTGAGGCATTGCTTAAGCAGCGACCTGGCGCTAATTTCCGGGTGGCGGCAAGCCTGGATGAACTACTAGGCGAATGCCCGATGATATCTTTCGGAACAACTGCCATCACACCATACGTGAACGATCTTGATGCCTGTCCTGCCGGTGCGACTATTCTCCATATATCGTTGCGCGATCTGACGGCAGGTGTAATTCTCTCTAACCACAACATTGTCGATGACCTCGACCACGTGAACAGGGCTGCTACCTCGATTCACCTGGCATCAGAACAGGAAGGGCATACGGACTTCGTCCACAGCTCGCTGGGCGACATCCTGCTTGGCAACGTCAATCTGCCCGAACGTGACGATCGAAAGATGATTTTTACGCCTTTCGGATTGGGTGTGCTCGATCTGGCCGTTGCAGACCTTGTGCTAAATACGCTCGCCGAAGACGGCGGTGGAACCATGGTCAATTCTTTTCTTCCCTAACGATTTAAGGATAAAAATAATATGTCAGTTGTTTGGAGTTGCAATGAGTGGGATCCACTGGAAGAAGTAATTGTAGGTAATCCGCTAGGTGCGAGATTTCCCACCGCCGACCCAAGTACCCAACTGACGGAATTTCCTGACCGCTCGTTAGAGGAAATTCCGCAGGGCCCTTTTCCGCAACAGATTATTGAAGAGACGGAAGAGGACTTGAATGCATTTGTTGCTGTCCTGGAAGAATCAGGTGTAACCGTCAAACAACCCGAGACATGGCCACACGAAGCCAGTTTTTCTACCATCAATTGGGAGGCTGAGGGTTACTACAATTATTGTCCCCGCGACATCCTGCTGGTTATCGGCGACCACATTATCGAAACACCCAATGTCATGCGTAGCCGTGCCCAGGAGTCATTTAGCTATCGTAAGTTGATGGTTGATTATTTACGATCAGGTGCAAAATGGTACAGCGCCCCCAAACCAATGCTATTGGACTCGTTGTTTGATGTTGACATGGACAAGCCCACACCACGTAACGATGAACCAGCCTTTGATGCAGCAAACGTCCTGCGTCTTGGACGGGATTTACTCTACCTGGTCAGTGGCACGGGCAACGAATTGGGTGGCCAATGGTTGCAGACAATGTTGGGTGATGAGTTTCGGGTTCACTTCCTTAAGGACGTCTATTATGGCAGCCATATTGACTCTACCTTTGTGGCTTTACGCCCTGGCCTGGTCCTGTGTAGCCCTGGTCGAATCAATGAAAACACCTTGCCTGAAATTTTCAAACAGTGGGAAGTGATTTACAGCCCACCGATGGAGAACACAGGCGTATATGATGCTGATTATTTATCCAAAAGCATTGGTAGCAAGTGGATCGATATGAATCTGTTCAGCATCAACCCGAATCTTGTCGTGGTCGATCGGGACCAGACGGCTTTAATCAAACTCCTGGAGAAGAAGGGTCTTGATGTGATCCCTCACAAGCTTCGTCACTCAAAAATGTTGGGTGGTGGTTACCATTGCATAACCCTGGACATCCGCCGCACAGGAACAATGCAGCGATACTTTGATTAAGCAGCCCGTTACGCCATACTCAATGAAGGGATATTACAGCGGTTGAAGTCAGGCTCACAAGAGCCTTGTCTTCACGATCATGTGAGAAAAATACTTGGCAGCAATAATTCCGACAACCGTCTTCGTGGTCTTCTTTGTGCTGACGTTTGTGGCGTGGAGGCGGTACCTTTGGGCGGCGGAACCATCACAGGTAGAGGCTGACACCTGTGAATACAGCTTAACGGATGTATTCGGTGACCGGCACTTCGTTAATGTCCCGCATCAGAAAGGCGCCCGCTGGCTGTCAGATATTTTCAGTCGCTCTGCCAGGAAATACCCGAAACTCACGGCCCTGCAGATACCCCACACCGGCGAGTCACTGACATACGCTGAGCTAGACGCACGGGCCGGAGATGTGGCTGCGGCCCTGTCTCCCTTCCTCACGGGCCCGGACCAGATCGTGGCCGTGGCCATGTCACAGGACAACTGGCAAATCGTGGCCTCGCACCTCGGCATTCTCAAGGCTGGCGGCACCCTGATGTTTCTCGACACCAGCTTGCCGGACGCCCTGATCACACACATGCTCAACGACGCGCAACCGGTGGTTATTCTCACGCGGGGGCAGGAACAGTTTCGCGACCTGCCGACACTCGACGTACTGACAGTGCCCGAAAACATGCCCCGGGGTGAGCCAGCGCCATGGTTGGACGATCCCACACAACGCCTTGCGACCATTTTCTATACAAGCGGAACCACCGGCATGCCCAAGGGCGTGGAGTGCCCGCACGCAGGCTATGTGAACCTGGCCTTGAGCTACGCTGATTATTTTGACCTGATTCCCGGCATGGATGCGACCTCGCTGACGTCCTCCCTGGGTTACGACGGCAGCATATCCGAGATGTACAGCGCCTGGGTGTCGGGTTGCGCCGTTGTTTTACTGACCAGGGAACAGGTCCGCTCCGGCCCGGACCTCGTGCCGGTCCTGCGTGAGGCAGAGGTCACCATGCTGTTCTGTCCCCCGGTGCTGCTTACTACCCTCTCACCAAACCCGGAACTGGATCTGCCGCACCCGTTGTGCCGCTATATCGTGCCAGCAGGTGAGTCATTTCCAAGTGCACTGGTTGAGCCATGGACACGCGGCAGACGACAGATCATCAATACCTACGGCCCCACGGAGGCGAGCACTGACACCAGTCGCCAGAGCTTGCGACCGGGGGAACCCGTCACCATAGGCTCGCCCTTCGCCAACGTCACCTACGTCATACTCGAGATCGGTAAAACCGACCCACTGCCCCACGGGCAGGTTGGTGAACTCTGCATTGGTGGTGTGCACATTGCACGCGGCTACCGTAACCTGCCTGAGGAAACAGCCGAGAAATTCATCACACATCCCCGCTTCGGCCGCATCTACCGTACCGGGGATAAATGCAAAATAGACATCCACACACAGCGTGTTCACTTCCTTGGCCGGGTCGACTCACAGCTCAAGGTGCGCGGACACCGCGTAGAGATACAAGCTGTTGAGGACATGCTGCAGACGCAGTTTGCGGAAATCGAAGCCGCTGTGCTGGACTATCAGAATGAGGAACTGGTTGCCTTTGTCAGCGCACCATCTGTCGCTGAAGGTGATGTATCGGTGGTCGCTCCAGCACCGTCGGAATGGGCTGCCCAAACCATGGCAACCCTGGCCGGGCAACTCCCGGAACCATCGGTTCCGAGCAGGATATTCCTGGTAGAAAAATTCGTCATGAAGCCGGTATCCGGGAAAATCGATCGCGAACACTTACCCAGACTTTCTCATTTACTGGCAAACGCCGGAGTAAAAATGGCGGATGAGAAAGCTGCCATCCCCGACACCACTGTAAGCATGGAGCCAGGTCGCGAAGAAATATTGGATATCTGCAATACAGTGTTTGAGGCGCCTTTAGGATGGGATGATGTATTCGCTGACCATGGCGGGCACTCGATCGTTATCGCACGACTGGCACAGCGCTTACAGGTAGCAGGATGGGTGGTACCGGTGCGAGCACTGCTCAGTGACTGCGACACGGCCCGGAAGATAGCCAATCGACCACGACAACTCCAGCAGGCCACCCCTACCCCTGCGTGTGCGATAAAACCCAACCAAAGCAGCACCTCGCGCGATGAAGCAGCGGCAAAGGTACTCTCTGTAGGTTCTTTCACCACCTTGCAGGTCCTGTTTCTGTGGTTATTGTTCGCGCCTGCGTTGGCGAGCTTCCTGGGGCTCATAGCCTTCGCGGAAATCGGAGAGTTCTTTATGACCGCCAGTATCTGGGGGTTCATTGGCGTCGGCTCCGCGATGTTTCTGGTCGCGCTCGCACTGCCCTTCGCCGGCCTGCTCTGGGTGATGCTGATCAAGCTCTTCATGGGTGGTCACATTTACAAGAACAACGTGACACCGGGTATTTACCCCAAGTGGAGCAGAATGCACCTGCGGGTTTGGTGCATCGGACGACTTGAGCAGGCAGTGATTCTCCCGCTGGGTGCAATGTTCCGCAGCGCGCCCCTTATGGCTTATGTGTTACGGCGTCTGGGTGCGAGTGTGGGTGACAACCTCCAGTGCGCACACGATGTGGAGTTTTCCGGACCACTGGACTTATTCTCCACCGGGGACGATGTCGCCATCCAGACCGGTGCCTATATTCATATGTCGAAGTGGTTGGGGCAGGACCTGCACATCGGACCTGTTCGTCTCGATAACGGCTGCAAGATCGGGATGCGTGCTGCCATAGCCAGCAACGTGACAGTAGGCAGCGGTTCCTGGATCAATCCATTTACTCCCATACTCAACGACGTCGGTTCGGATGAGATGTGGGAAGGTGCGCCGGCGCGCTTCAGCGGCCATTGCACCGAACTCAAGCGTACTGCAAACAGCTGTGAATCCAGGCGCGCGTTCTGGCTGATGGAAGCGGTTAATATCCTCATGCAGATATTCCTCGAATTCTGGCTCATCATCGTTCCCACGGCTACGGTCACGTGGTTTGCCGTCACTTTCATACCCGTCAGAGAAACAGAAGTCGCCAGTGAATATTTCAAGGTAACGCCGCTTCCCGAGATCATCTGGCAAATGAGCCTGTACACATTTGTCACCACCTGGGTCTCGATAGTCCTGATCTCAGTACTGGTTTGCTTGTTTCTTCGCTACACGCCTGCTTCGCCCGGCTTGTATTCCTCACGCGGATTCAAGGGCTCTCTGCTTCTGTACAGATTGAAGAAAATGAATCAAATCCAGCACCGGTGGACCTGGACCATCACCGGTCAATACCTGCGCGCGCTCGCAGGCCTGCGCTTCCCGCGCCTGGGTGCCTCGGAATGTGACGTTATGTTCAATCTCGTCCCGGAGCTTGCAAGTGCCGACTCCCAGGTATTCTGGTCCAACGGCAGTTTCACCAACATGCTTGACTATGGTGCAGAGCACATCAAGCTTCGCCAGCTCGACATGCCCCACAATTTCTTCAGCGGTAACAACAGCGTCGCCGAATACGGGCAATATCCGTCCAACTTCCTGCTGGGTGTCTCTACCCCAGGCAACGACATTCAGTTCCGGCGCCAAATGCGGTCCAGGCCCGGCGAGCCGATCACGGTGGCGGGAAACCCGCCAATAAAGTTTGCCAGTGCAGACTTCGAAACGGAGAATGAAGCCCATAAACTACCAAGCCTTTCACTTTTCCTGGCGCGAGTATTTCTGAATGATATTTTCAGTATCGGCATTCTGCGCATCCCAAACATTATTGTCTTTGTGCTTCTGTACACCAGCTTTCTGCGCTTGGGTGAACACCCTGTGGTCAGCGCATTTATTTCCCTGTTTCTTTCGGAGTTCATGCTGGTTGTGGTTTGTGTCGCGATCAAGAAGCTCCTGGTGGGCAGCAATTGGGGTTCTGAACACTCGACACCATTCTGGTCCTGGCGGCACTTCAGCTATTTTTTCGCGCAGGACTGCTTTTTCGCCTGGTGCAAGAGACCTTTGAGATTTTCAGCAGGCACTGTTCTTTCGAATACTGTTCTGCGATGGATGGGGTGTCAGGTTGGCAAACGGACCATAGTGGCTTCACCAATGCAGGCCTCCGACTGGAACGCGGTGAAATTTGGCGACGATTGCATCATCAATGGCTTTCTGCAGTATCACACCTTTGAGAATATGATGCTGAAAGTGAAGCTGGCCGATGTTCAGGACGGTAGCAACGTCAACTTCGGAGCCACGGTAATGGGGGGTGCGGTCATTGAGCCAAAGACAGACCTTTTACCCTTGAGCCTGGTTCTTAAAGAAATGCGACTGCCCACTGCCACCTATGAGGGTAGCCCCGCAGAACCTGTGGATAGTTCCAGATGACCAGTGACGAAAGCGACCGGATCAATGACCATTTTGCCTCCAACACGCGTTATTTGACACCAGCGCCCGTGTCTCATGACGCTCACGTGCTGTATGCGCAGGTTTCGCACGATCCAGAGGTGACGTGGTATTGCGCGTCGGTCCTGTCAGATACAGAGCTTCAGAGGGCCGACCGCTTTGCATCACCCGATGACAAGACCCTGTTTATACAGCGACGGGCTTTTCGTCGTTTCTGCGGTGCTATGGTGCTCGGAACGTCGCAACCCTTATCGCAGATCGTTTTCAATGAGACAGATAACGGGCGGCCCTATCTTTGCGATTTGCCGGATTACTGGTTTAGTTTTTCCTCCTGCCGCTTCGGTTTTATCGGGGCATGGTCATCAACACATGCGATCGGCGTCGACCTCGAGGACCAAACGAAAGCCCTGGAGGCTACAGAACTCGCCCGACAGTTTTTTTCGCCAAACGAGGCAAATGCTGTTGAGGGGGCAAGCAGCCTGGAGCGCCTGCGGACTTTTTTTCAATTCTGGATGCTCAAGGAAGCCGCGCTGAAATCCATCGGGGAGGGATTACCCTTTGGGCTCGATACCTTCGAGTTCGAGTTGGGCCCGGACCTGCGTTTCGTTCGTGTGCCCCAAGGTCATGGTGGAGTGAAGCAATTTGACGCCCACATACTCGAGGGATCCGACAGTTGCGCCGCTCTTATCATCCGCAGCCTGGCCTGATGCACACGAAAATGCTCAACACCTCGCATTCGACAGGCACATCCTACGTTGTTGATAACGCCGACTGGCTGAAAACCACTGCAATCATCCTGGTTGCGATTGGTCATTTCGGTTACTTCTTCCTGAGAGACCCCGACTGGTGGAGTACGTTTGGCCGCATGGCGGCCCCGGTGTTTTTCTTCCTTATGGGCTATGCGCAGTCCCGGAGAGTCCCGTTTCGCTGGATCTGGCTCGGTGTTGGTCTGACCCTGCTCGACAGTTGGAACAACGGCTGGGCCTGGATGGCACCGAACATTCTTTTGGGCATGGCGCTGATCCGCATAACACGTCCCCACGTGAAAACCCTGATACTTCGTCATGGCTGGGTTGCGTTTACCGTCCTTGTCTGCGTGCTTATCGCGATGCTGCCGTTGGCCGCAGATATTGTCGATTACGGCGCGGAGGGCTGGCTGTGGGCCCTATTCGGCTTATGCCAACGTATATATGTTGACAGCAAAGCAACTGTCAAAGTGGACACTGCAGCCCAAAGCCCGGCAATTCCCACACCACCTAAAATAGGCCTGATGCGACTACTGGCCTGCTTTGTCGCCGCAGTCGTGTACGTATGGCAGGAACAGGAGGTATTCTTTTTTTCCCAGATCCAGTTAGCCGTCGTCATTATCGGCGTCGGCATTGTGTCCCTTGGCCTTTGCCTGTTCAAACGCGGCCCAAGCCGCGTCCAGCCGCCGGAGCCCATTGCGCGTACGCTGCACTTTATCGGTTGGCACACCCTGGAAATTTACGTCATTCAGCTTGCCGGGTCTGAACTCCTGATAAAGTTCGTACCCAGTCTCGTTCCATGACTATGCAAATCGTGATAATTTGGCAACTATCGGATCAATAATGTTAAAACACAGGTTACAAAGATGAAATATGCAATGGCTTTTGTTGTGCGCGGAATAATGCTTATCGCCGCATTGGCAATGACCGGGTGTGGCGAAGAAAGAACCATACCCGCAGCGAAGACCCACCGGGTTACCGTTGACTATGAGCGTCCGGAAAATCCGGAATATCTGCATATCTACACGTTATTGAAGGAAGAGCGTCACTCGCTGGAGCGGCTACAGGAAATCCTCAGTCCTTTCCGGCTTCCCTGGACATTGGAACTCCTGTTGACAGAATGTGACGGAGAAGCGGATGCCATGTATTGGGATGGCACGATAACAATCTGCTACGAATACATTGATGAGTTGTGGAGCTTCATGCCTGCAGAAACCACAGCTTCTGGAATAGAGCCAATCGATACAGTTATCGGGCCTTTTGTTGACTCCGTTCTGCATGAATTCGCCCATGCCTTGTTTGATTATCTTGATATCCCGGTACTTGGGCGCGAAGAGGATGCGGCAGATCAGGTGTCCGCCTATATTTATCTTCAACTCGGCCCGGCCGAGGCACGCCGGTTGATCATGGGCACCGTCTATGCCTACATACTGGAGGTGGAGGATACCGACCCACCGACGATGGAGGAGTACGCCGATGAACATAGCACTACGGAACAACGGAGGTTCAATCTGTTATGCATGGCTTATGGCGCTGATCCTGAGTTGTTCAAGGACGTTGTAGTCTGGGGGGGCTTGCCTCAGTATCGAGTGGATATTTGTGAAGAGGAATTCGAGTTAATTGCGCTGGCATACAACGTCTTGATAAGCCCCCACATCGATCCTGATCTTGCAGAAAAGGTCTTTGATAAAAGCTGGTTACCCGAACAGACTTCGCGTATGTTGCACAGAAAAAGACAGTAGTAAATCAGGCTGTAGTATTTTCATTTTTTTGAACCGGGCAACTGAAGCCTGTCGTTCCGAGGGTGGTGTGAAGCTGACATGTTGTCAGTCTTGAAACAACATCGTATACTCTTTGGCCCTGCTAACCAGATAAGGACGACGTGATGAAAAAAATTATTCTATTGATGTTTGTTTCCATGCTGATGGTCGTGGCCGCACCGGCCTGGTCAGATGCCGCCTTACACGCTCTCACCTGTGAGCAGGACGAAGAAACAAGTGATGAGAAAGTAGAAGCAGTAGCAGCAGAATGGTTCAAGGCTGCAAAAACAGTTAAAGGTGGCGAAAACCTGCAACTTTTTTTGAATTTCCCGGTAGCCGCTAAAACTGGTGAAGTTGATGTAGCGATGATTCTAATTGCTCCTTCTTTTTCAGAATGGGGTCAGTTCATGGATAACTATCCCGGTTCCGCAGCAGAAGCGATTGACGATAAATATGAAGACGACCTTGATTGTGGAAATGGCACCCTATGGGAATCAGTAGAAATTAAATAGACAATATTTAACTATTCTGAAAGGCTGCCATCTTTGGCGGCCTTTTTATTTATACTGTCCCGTCCATAAATAAGTCCTCAATGTGTCAACTTATTTCAGGACGGGACATACCCTGAAAACACCGATAAAAGTCGTAACCCTGACTTCAGCCTTTTGGCGTATACCAGCCAGGGCTCGTGTTGGCTTGTTCCTGAATACTGAAAGGATAAACCGATACGACAGAGTTCCGTCGGAATAATTCTTTTCAGAACTCGTTCGGGAATACATCTTCCAGATATTCCGCCTCGCGTTCACCGGCGTGCGAGTCCACATAGTCATAAATAATGGGTAGGAACTCCCTGACCATTTCAGGATCCATATTGAGTTCATCAAAACTGGCTGCGAGACCGGCCACGCCACCCATTGAGCTATCGAAATCTCTGAGCCTGCCACTCGCTCTGCCAAGCCTGGAGTTACGGTTAACTTCAGGTGCTGCGTCCAGAATGCTATCCATGTCAGAAACGCCGTCAGCGATGTCTGCAAAGTCATCTGCATCAAGGTTGTCTTTAATGTACGCAAAAATGGCACCTGCGCCACCTTTGGCTTTCGTTGAAGAAATGTCCAGTTCGTCAGCGATCAGGGAAACTACACCATCATTCTCAGCAGTTGCTTGAAATGACAGAAGAAGCAACAGAATAGCCGCGCCGCGAATCCAGGATAATTTAGTCATGATGGGTTCTCCGTGAAGTGATTGAGTCCTGATTATACCCTAGGAGAAGCAAGATCTTAACCTGATCCAAACGCTACGATACCCAGCATCAATTGCCATAGATCAGGGAAATCATTGCCGCCGAACTCGGGCAATTGGGCCTCAGGGTATACCGCATTCCGGGCAGGGATAGTGGCGATATGCTCTACGCCAGTAGCCCTGGACGAACCCGGAGCGCAAAGGCACAGTTGATGCTGGGTCATTATATATCAGCGTTGGCACCTCATATGGATCGTGTTTTCGTTCTTGAACCGTCACTGGGAATTGACGGCTTAGTCTCTTCTCCTCACTCCAGCTTAGCCTTTTCTATGATTTGAAAAGGACAACTCCTTTATATGACGATGGTTACCATCCGGGATGACGGTTTTGATTTGGGACGGTTGTTGGTTTTGGTGTTAGTCAGTAACAACAGCTACCCGCAGGGCTTCCAGCTTGATGTGCGCAGACGTCAGGTAATGTTGTAACTCGTCAGCTTCGGCCAGCAAATGGTCGATTTCTTCCTGGCGAATATTCGGGTTGACCTCCGCCAGGGCACGTAGGCGTTTTAACTCTGATTGCTGCAGGGTTTGCATTTGCTTGTTGGCTGTATCGATAATTGACTGTTCATGTTCGCTAGCCAGTTGTTCCGCTTTTTCTATCATGGTGATGATTTTTGGTCGCGCATGACGTACGAAATCCTGTGCGGTATGCCGTCGGACTCTTTGACCCAGCTTGTTGAAATGTTTCTCTGTGAGGATATTGCTGAGGTCGTTGTGCCTGTTGTCCACGACGATCCGAACCATGGTCAGCGGCAGATAGCGGTGGAGTTGCAGGGCAGGGGGTGCCGGGCAACTCATTGTAAAAATGGCTTCCAGCAAAATAGTACCGGCTTTAAGGGGTGGTAGTTTCAGGGTGCAAACGGCGGTATTACCAAAATCACCACTCAAAACCATATCCATCGCACCTGTCACTATCGGGTGTTCCCAGGTCAGGTAGTGGAAGTCTTCACGGGATAAGGCCAGGTCACGATGGTAAGTTGCGGTGAGACCATCTTCCGGCAAGCCGGGGAAACTGTGTTCGAGCATATGCTCGCCGGGACGCAGTACAACACTTGATGCAGTGTGATGTTCCTGATCAACACCAAACTGATCAAAAATATTTTCCATGTAGCCTGACAGGGCATGACGTTCCTGTCGTTCATGCATGTCCTCGACGATTTGTTCAGCCCGTTCAGTGTCACAGGAGTTTAGTTCGAGCAGCCGATCACGGCCTTTTCGTAGTTTCTCTTCCAGGGCGTCTGCACTGGCGCGGGTTTGCTGTATCAGGTCATCGACGGCGGCCTGATCTTCGGGCTGCGCCAGGCAGTTTTCGAGGGGCTTTTTAAACTGCTGATACATTGCTTGCCCAATTGCACAGGTAGATTCGAAAGCATTTACGCCCTCGTGGTACCAGCGTAGCAATACTTGTTGAGCGCTGTTTTGATAACAGGGAACATGTAATTGAATGTCGTGGCGCTGGCCAATTCGATCCAGGCGTCCAATGCGTTGTTCCAGCAGGTCCGGATTTAACGGCAGATCAAATAAAACCAACTGGTGGGAAAACTGAAAATTGCGTCCCTCACTGCCAATTTCGGAGCAGATCAGCACCTGCGCCCCCTGTTCTTCATCGGCAAAATAAGCGGCTGCGCGGTCTCGTGCGACCAATGATAAGCCTTCGTGGAATACGGCCGAGTGGACACCGTGTTTTAAGTTTAAATGCTGTTCCAGTTCCAGGGCAGTGTTTGCCCTGGCGCAAATTACCAGGATCTTGTTTCCGCGTTGTTGTTGTAAAAACTCAAGCAGCCACTCAACCCTGGTGTCGGTCTTTAACCAGTGTTCACCTAGTAGCAGTTCAGGCATTAACCGGGATTCGAGCTGTGTAAAATCTTTATTGGAAAAGTCTGTGTCCTCAGCAGGTGTTTCCGGTGTCTCTAAAAGATGCTGGTGTAACTCACGGCCTGGAAAACCTTCAACCGAGGCACGGGTATTACGAAACAACACTCTTCCTGTGCCATGGCGATCGAGTAATTCACGAACCAGGCGATTCAGTGTTTTTTCCGGGTTGTTATCAGCATTTTCAAGTTCAAGATTCAATTCTGACAATGTTGAATCACCGAGGAATTCTGCCAGTTGATGCTGGACTGAATCATTTGTCAGTTGTTGCAGGCCATCTTCCGCCATCAATTGCCGTACCAGTTCGTTGACCGGTGCATAAAGCACTTCTTCTTCGCGGAATTTTTTGATATCGAAGTAACGTGCCGGATCAAGCAGGCGTAAACGTGCGAAGTGACCCTGGATGCCCAGTTGCTCGGGAGTCGCAGTTAATAACAACAACCCCCTGGTGCGTTGCGACAGGGTTTCTATAGCCTGGTAAGCAGGGCTGGCCTGTTGCTCGGTCCATTCAAGGTGATGGGCTTCATCGACCACCAGCAGATCCCATTCGGCCGCCGCTGCCTGTTGCAGACGCTCGGCCTGCTCACTGAGGAATGACACGGTGCAGAGAATTAATTGTGCGCTTTCGAAAGGATTTTCTGTACCCGAATCAACCAGTGCCTGGCAACGTTCTTCGTCCAGGATGGTAAACATCAGGTTGAAACGCCGCAGCATTTCCACCAGCCATTGGTGGACCAGGCTGTCGGGCACCGCGATCAGTACCCTGCTGGCGCGGCCGGTAATCAATTGCTGGTGGATGATTAATCCCGCTTCGATGGTTTTGCCCAGGCCTACCTCGTCGGCCAGCAGTACCCTGGGTGCATAACGGTTGGCAGTCTCGCTGGCGATATACAACTGGTGGGGCAGTAGCTGGATGCGCGCGCCCATCAGGCCGGCTACCGGTGATTGTTGTAACTGGCGGTAGTGGCGCAGTGTGTCCAGGCGCAGTTCGAAAGCACGGTTCTTGTCAATCTGACCGGCAAATAAACGCTCCTGGGGTTTGCTGAATTGAACAAAGCTATCCAGTTCCAATTCCGGTAGTACGACAATCTGATCATTTTCATCGGTGCCGAGGTAGATCAGGCAGCCGTTATGTTCCTCTACCTCAGTGACCAGCAATGTCACACCTTCGATATTGCTGATCTGCTGTCCCACCTCGTAACGTACACGGCTCAAAGGCGCGATATCGAGCGCATAGGTGCGCTTTTCACCGGCGGCGGGAAAACTCATTTCGACACGGCGGTTGGCAACACTAAGAACAATGCCAAGACCTAGTTCAGATTCGGTATTACTGACCCAGCGTTGACCGGGTTGGAAGGATGAAGCTGGCACAAATACACTCTTTCAGTCACAGGTGCGGCGGATGATAAGGGCTTATTAATTATAGAACAAGCGTAATCAGGCCCGCACAAACGCATTAAAGCGCATCTCTTGACCGATGGTGGTTTCGGGTCCGTGTCCGGTGATCACGATTGAAGTCTCGTCAAGCTTATAGATACGTTGCTGGATCGATTTTTTTAGCTGGCCCGCATCGCCACCTTCGAAATCCGTTCTGCCGATTGATCCCTGGAAGAGGGTGTCGCCGGCGATCAGCAGGCTGGCGTCTTCAAAATAGAAACTGGTGGAACCGGGTGTATGACCCGGTGTGTGGATACAGCAACCGCCGCATTCCAGATCCTGTTCATCCTCGATCCAGTGATTTGGGCCGGGAACCGGGGTGTATGGCACACCGAACATCCGGCACTGCATTTCCACCGTATCCCAGAGGAACATGTCCGAGCGATGTACCCAAATAGGCGCCCCGGTTTTGCTTTGAATTTCGCCGGCGGCGAGTATGTGATCAAGGTGTGCGTGGGTGTGTATGATGCCGATGATTTTCAGACCCATTGACTCGACCGTGGCCATGATGCGCTGCGCATCCCCACCGGGATCAAAAACATACCCGATACCGATTTCGGTGTCACCGATGATGGTGCAGTTACATTGTAACGGCCCTACAGGAAAGGTTTTGCGGATGATATTCATTGGACTGGCTTCACCGGTCCTCCGGTTCACGCGGCAGATGTTTTTTGCCACTGAACATCGCGGATATCAAGGTACCTTCACCACCGGAATCAGCTCGAATAACGGCAATCAAGTGGGCCAACACCAGCAACCACAGCAGATAGGCACCATAGACATGGATTTTGCCAAATGGCTTTTTAAAGGCCTGCAGTTCGGCCAGTTTATCGGTATCGGTACCGGTTTTATCGTAGGGCTTAATTTGATCTATGGAGACATCTTCCGCGGCAACGTACCTGGCTGCAGTTTTACCAAAAGGAGGGTAGTAAATATCGGTGCCCGCACGGACCATACCAGTAACCATCTGGACGGTCAGCAGTGTAATCATCACCAATACGGCCAGTCGTCCCTTCGGGTTGTGTCCGACAAACGTCTGCGGTTTGCCGGCAGCCAGCGAAGCCTTGTAGCTTTTAAGTTCTGATCTGAAATATTTGCCCGGCAACAGTGCTTTCCAACGTGAGTAACGGTCAGCTGCAAAGCCCCAGATAATGCGGAAAACAAGATTGAGGGCAAAAACATAACCGACGGTGACATGCAGGACTTTCAAACCGATCCTTGCCTCGTTACCACTGATGCCGATCGCACCCTTGTTCAGCATGACAAGGCCAAGAAAACTCAGCGTGATCACGCAGATAAAATTGATCCAGTGAAACAGACGGGTGGGCATATCCCATGCTTTGTAAACCTTGATTTTGCTGTCCGTCATCATTTTCCTTGATTGCTTGTTGTTTGCCTGTCATGCACGGATTGGGTGGGCAGGTTGAAGCTTAATTAATTTGACTAATTATCTTACCTATTTGTCCACTGTACAAACAAATCATGAGATAATCCGCTGTCAGGATTTGCCTGCCAAATGCCTTTAAATTACATGAATTCAATCACCTGGATTCAAACTTCTGTTGGAGTCTGATAATCGTCATGTCGCATGTTGATAATCCCAATGTCAAAGCACGGTTTTTTTCCGTGGCCTGGTGCTACTTGGCCACTGTAAGTGTTTTTTTCATTTGTACTTTGAGCACCGCGATCGCTGCAGGGCCGTTAACAGAGCGTCCTGTTATGCA
>PVMK01141550.1_pt1 | contig 28496 bp, 21 predicted proteins | sample 1853481 | NCBI WGS metagenome assembly PVMK01 (sample SAMN08533507, study PRJNA380276) | Marine sediment metagenome, whole genome shotgun sequencing project. | reverse complement strand
CCGGCGCTACGGCAGCGCTATTCTGGATTCGTTGCCGCCGTTCAAACGCCAGCTGGGGTAGTACCAACTATGGAGCGGGCGATGGGAACCTATGCCATCAGCTATATGTCTGTCGCGACAGCCGGTCACCCTGGTTTCAACGCGTCAGGGCGCCGAAAACGGGGTGTCCGGTTGTCGCGATAGGCGTACACACCATCCAGAAACAGGAGCCCCATGAATACCTATAAACGCCATCGGTTTCCGCCAGATATCATTTCCCACGCTGTGTGGCTCTACTACAGATTCAATCTCAGCCATCGCGATGTCTAAGAGGTACTGACAAGTTAACTTATTTTTGCTCGGAAAGTGGGAGTCTAGATCGGGTAAGCCCCAGAAAACCGGATCAAAGTGGGGCTGCATGAAGCGATTTCCGGCACTGGTGGTCGATGTGTGTCGCGCCAGCCCATGCCCTCAAGTTAACTTGTCAGTACCCCCGAGGGTGTTGAGACGAAACTTTGTGTCGGGATTTAGGATAACAAGCGTTGATGCGTGCTTTGGTAGCAGCCACCTGTTTAGCGACTTCACTACTTCGGGTTGGGCGCTTCGCAATCTTTGTAAATGTATTCATAGTCTCGCCTCGTTTTATATCAGTTAGTGCTATGTTCAGAGTGCTCTCAGTAGATATGCATATCTGTGAACTCCGACGCATTGCCCGGGTTCGCATTGATATTGCTGTCCTTATACAGATCATCCATAATCTCCTCGATAATCTCGTCTTCCAGTAAGCGGTAGCAGCCTTGTGCCCACATCTCGTTTCGGCGTATGGTCAGTTCTGCCCGGATAAAGTTTCTCGTGTGCGGCTCCAGAGCGATGCGCAGGTGCGTTGCAATAGATGAAATACTCATTGTTCAATCCCTCCAATGAATTACACATAAATTGGTGCAAAGTTCGCGCCAAAAGGCACTGAACACAAAATGGGGACTTCAATACCTTGTTTTTCAACGTGCTTGCGGAATAGGCTGGGAAAACTGTTACACGGAGATGACGACCCCCCGCAGTACACCCCGTACAGGGGCGGTTTTTTTGCGGGTGGCAAGGCGAATAGCCTTGCATAATGCAATGGGCCTCGTGATGAACGGGGTTTGAAGTGACAGCCATCGGCGCGCCTAATAGGCACCCCGTGCTAGCAGTACGGCGGGTATGGTGCGCAGCAGGAGTGTCAGGTCCAGCCACAGAGAGCGCTGCAGTATATACTGAATGTCCAGTCGTACCTGTTCCGGAAAGGGGATGTCGCTCCTGCCGGAGACCTGCCATATGCAGGTAATACCCGGTTTGACGAGCAGGCGCTGTCTCTCGAACGCAGTGTAAGTCGCCACTTCCTGCGGTACTGGCGGTCGTGGGCCAACCAGTGACATATCACCAACAAAAACATTCCATAACTGTGGCAACTCGTCGATCGACGCCTTGCGGATAAAACGGCCTACCCGGGTGATGCGTGGGTCGCGCTTCATTTTGAAAGTTGTTCCACCCTCCATTTCATTATCCTCCAATAGCTCATTCTTGCGTTGTTCAGCGTCGGTGAACATTGAGCGAAATTTCCAACAACGAAACGGTGTACCACCGTGACCAATGCGGGTCTGGTGGAAGAGTACAGGCCCCGGCGACTCCAATTTGATAGCGATTGACAACAGGGCAAAAAACGGACTTAGGGTCAAGAGTCCCAGGCCGGCCAGGCTGCAATCCGTGACCCGTTTCAGTAATTCGTACATATTCCATTCAGGGGCCACAGCAGTCCCGTGTCTGGAACCAGCCGCGGTCACCATTTTATAGTTAGCATCTTTCCACAGTAATTCAGGCATAACCTTCTCCTTACGATTTGCTTTTCAATACACGTAGAAAGAGAGCAATGGTTGTGCCAAACCCATAAGCCATTGATAAATTGCGTTAATTCTTGCGGGCAAGGTAGGGGCAGGAGGACAGGATTCGCGATCCGAATTTCAATTTGCGATTTGTTCTGGGATTTAGTCCATGGATTCCCGGGCTCTGTCGCACAGCGGGCGCTAACGCGGTCACGAAGCACCGTTAAACCGTTTATATATCAGTACCTTGTGACTTTCTGTCTGTATTGAGGATGCAGTTGGTACGTTCACTGCAAAGCTATTAAGTCAATTAAATCAGATGACGGAAAATTCTTATGCGCACCGAACAACTGGCTATAGTGACCTGCTCCTTTGCACCTGATGCCCAACGCTGTCGACGACTTTGCAGATCTGTCGATCGCTTCGTGCCGGAGACTGTGGAGCATTGCCTGATTGTGCCAAGGCGCGATTATTCACTGTTTGCCGACTTAAACAAAGGTCGGCGTCGGGTGCGCACCACTGAGGACGTGGTACCTGGAGGTTTCAGGCAGCTGCCTGTCAGCTCGAGCTGGTGGTCGAGTCCTTGCGGTTGGCCGGTACGCGGCTGGATCATGCAGCAGATCACCAAACTCAGCGCCAACCACGCCATGACTGCGGAGTTGATACTCTTTGCTGATTCTGACCTAACCTTCATACGACCATTCGAAGAGTCCATGTTTTATCGGAAAGGACGTCTGCGTCTGCACCGTATACCAGGTGCAGGGGATGGCGGAGAACACCTGAGATGGCACCATCGTGCAGGAATTCTGTTGGATGAAGCCCCGCGTTATTTTGGCAGTGACTATGTGGGCCAATTGATCACCTGGCGACGTAGCCATCTTATTGCCTTAAAGGCACATATAGAGAGAGCTCACGGAATACCCTGGCACCAGCCAGTGTCTCAAAGCCTCAAGTTCTCCGAATACATATTGTATGGCGCGTATGTTGAGCATGTGCTGGACGGCCAAAGCAATGGGCACTTTTACTGCGCTGAGGATCCCTGCCACTGCTGCTGGTTCTCAGACGATGCCGAACGCCTGGGTAATGGCAGCGCGGTTATCAATCCTCATGCCCAGGCAATTTTGCTCCAGTCCAATCTCGGTATGAAAACAGAAGAAGAGACGGCGCTTTTTACAGCCGCACAACGCCTTATCAATCCGGTAATCCCCGACAGGAGTCTGGCAAGATGAAAAAACTTCTATTCATTTCTCCTGAACTTCCCTATCCAGCCCAGAGTGGCGGCAAGCTAAAGAGTTTGAAAATGCTGCATGCACTGGCTGAGCGCTATCAGATTACGCTTGCCTGCCCGCTCAAGATGGATGATGCATTACATGTCGAGGAGTTTCACCGTATTTCGCCTTGCCGGGTACACTTACATGACAGGATCAATGTGCCACGCAGTCCGCGCAGCCTGGTCGTCAGCTACTTGCGGGGCATCCCTCTAAACGTCCATCGGACCTTCAGTCAGAAGCTGAAGACTGAGATTGCAGCACTCGCCAATTCACATGACATCGTCCTGCTGGATCACTACGAGGTCTTTCGATACCTTCCAGAGAATTACCGGGGACTGACCATTTACCATGCCCATAACGCATACTTCAAAATGTGGCAGCGTTATGCGCAGCTTCCGGGCAATCCCGTCATGCGGCTGGCGGCACATATTGAGGGCCGGCGTGTAAAGGCATATGAGGCGTCAGTCGCCAAGGGGACACACATGACTTTCGCAGCGCCCAACGATGCTCTTGAGTTGCGTGAGGAAGGAGTGCCAGGTGACAGACTTCATAACACCTTTCACCTGGGCGATGACCGGCAACTCGATTTGCCAGACTTGCGCTACGCGAACACGCAGAAGAAACTTATGTACGTCGGCTTTTTGGGCTGGGAACCCAACGTCCGGGGACTACTGTGGTTTATCGAACGGGTATGGCCGATTTTGAAAGCGCGCCACCCGGATTTACTGTTTGATGTTGTGGGTAAAGACCCGGACCAGCGGCTGCGAAGCACGGTCGCACAATGTGATGGTATCGTGCTCAGGGGATTTGTTCCTGACCTGCAGGAAATCTACCGTGATAGCCGTGTGTCGGTTGCGCCACTGCTGTTTGGCAGCGGAATGAAAGTCAAGGTACTTGATGCCATGGCGCGAGGTATGCCGACCGTAACCACAAGTGTGGGTGCAGAAGGCATCGACATCGAACCGGGCAAGCACCTGCTAGTTGCGGACGAGCCCGAGGAGATGGCCGAAAAAGTTCACGACCTGCTGGTAAACCAGAGCTTGTGGCAGCACCTGCAAGCGAACTCGCGGGCAATCACTCGTGAGCGTTACACCTGGCGAGCGTTATTCCATCAGATGCATCGCAGCATCGATGTGAGATTGCGACAGCGGCTCACGGCTTTGGATACTTTTTCGGAGCAACTACCGCAGCATGTCGGCTGATCTGACAAGCCGGGGAACTACCGAGGCCGTCGCATTTGTATTTCTTGTGCGACTGAAGATCCAGCTGCAGAAGTTCTTACCTCTGTGTGCGCTGGTTGCCAGTCGCGGGAGTGCTATCGCGGCCCAGTTTGCCACCCAACTGTTGGTTGGTGCTCTGGCGGGGGCCAACGGACTCGGCATACTGCAGTTGATTGCTTCGTGGACCTGCATTGCAGGAGAAGTGCTGGCTCTTGGCTTGCCTTCCCGGGCGATGCGACAAATCTCGGTTGCCTATGCAAACCAGCAGGGCGAACTAATAGAGCGTGTAATACGCGATTCGCGTCGCAAAATTATCTGGATGTGGCTGTCGATAGTGATGGTCGTCGCCGTCCCTTTGGCGGCGCTGATGTCAGTGGGAATGGTAAATGATTGGACACATTATACCGGCATATTTGTCGCCACGGCTATCACTGCACCAGTGTTTGCACTGCTGCGCCTGTATTCAGAGTCTCTTAAATCTACAGGAGCGGCTTTGCCCGCAATAACCATTGAAAACCTGACATCGCCATTGACACTGATGCTGGTATGCACCGCCTGCTGGCTGGCTGGGCAGCCCGTGGTAGCACTTACCCTGGTTATCGCCTTCACTGCCAGCGTGGGCGTCGCTCACATTGCGCTGCAAGCTGCGCTCAGGCAGCAACTCAAGCAAATGCCGCGGCTGATGGAGCCTTACGGACACGCCAGTGCAACGCCTGTAACACCTCAGGGCGATCTGCTCTATTTATGGGGGAGCAGTGTACTGAGCATCGCGTTTCTGCATCTGCCGTTCCTGATAATGCCGCTGTACCTCGATACGGCTGAGATCGGCGTGTTTGCCATTGCCTACAAGCTGATTAATGTAATCACCACGCTGCTGCTATTGCTGGTAGCAGTTTTCGGGCCTGACTTTGCGCGTTACGCAGCGCGGCAGGATAGGGCAGGCCTGCTCGGTTTGCTGCGCCGCACCCAGCTGATCTCCAGCGCTGTCTTCTTGCCCACGGCACTCATCGTGATATCTCTCTCCCAGCCCTTGTCGAAACTGTTTGGGGAGGAATTTGCTGACCTGCGCATCTATTTAATCGTTCTTGCCGCGGGACATCTTGTAAATGCGGCAACCGGCTTGTCCGGGGTTTTGCTTAATATGGCGGGAGCAGCATCGCGAGAGCTGGCTACGCTGATGCTGGCTCTGGCGGTAGCCGTGGTGGGCAGTGTTTTCATCGGCCCACATTACGGAGCGACCGGCCTCGCTCTGGTGTTTAGTTTCAGTGTCGCCGTAAAGAACCTTGCATCCTATATCCTGGCAAGACATTTATTGAATTCAACAGGAGAGCTCACGTGAAACCATTGGACTTCCTTATCATCGGAGCGCAGAAATGTGCAACCACTGCGCTATTTGAGCACCTGCGTCATCATCCGGATATCGCCATGCCGCTGGAGAAGGAGGTCCCTTTCTTTACCAGGGAAGATTGCTCCGAACAGGCCTGGAGGACTTTTTGCGAGCACCATTTCTCCGGCGGACTGGAGGACAGGTTATGGGGTAAGGCGAGTCCGCAATATATGTGTGATGCAGAGGTGCCATCACGTATTCGGAATCTCATGCCCGAAGTGAAACTGGTCGCTATTTTACGTGACCCCATAGAGCGCACCCTGTCACATTTCCAGATGGCGCAGCGTCGGGAAACAGAGCAGCGTAACTTCGCAGATGCCATCAATCCCCTGCTACTTGAAGAGACACGGCATGCAATACGGTCCTCGTCTGTACCGGATCATGCCGACGGCTACCAGTCAGAGGCAGAGTTTTATGTCGCATGGAGCGAATATGGCCGCGTTCTTCGCAACTACACCTCTTGCTTCGACCCGAACCAGCTATTGATACTGTATACCGAAGACCTGGAAAGCCATCCGGAAGCCACGATGGACCGCCTGCTGGAGTTTATCGGCCTGCCCACAGGTTTTCGGCCGTCCTCGCTGGGTAAGGTGATCCACCGCGGCGGGCGCAACAAGCGTGTCCCCCAGTCTGTCCGTAACTATCTGAGGGACTTCAAGCTTCTGTACTGGCTTTGGCAGCGACTGCCGGAGGTGCAACGTGGCCGCTTGCGGTTTCAGTACGAACAATGGAACGTGCAGAAAAATACCTGCCAGGCCCCACTGTCTGACAATCTATCCAGACAATTGCGAGCGCACTTTGCCGCAGACCTGCATTCTCTCTCGACGCTGCCGGTGCCATCTCCCCCCTGGCTGGATCGCTATCTAACCCGGGACTAAGGGGAGCAGAGCCCGGTTGCATTTCGCAAAACTTCGGGTTCACTCTGGCAGAATGCAACGATCTCACTGTTGCATTCTGCATCAAATCTGGCGATGCAATCAGAATGAATTCTATATCCTGCTGATTTAATTGAAAAATTTAGTATCTACAGAGTTGGCATCGAGATTGCTCCTGTCAGGTATAGACGATGATTCGGCAGAGCGAACACGATGACCCCAATGCACCAATTCACCACCAACGCCTTCCCCCGATTGGTCCATGCAGCACGGCAGATAGCCGTGTGCTGGATTGCGTTGAGCGTTGCCGGGGTAATCGTCCCCGTTCACATCGCCCAGGCCAGGGATTCCTATGTGCCCTATATCGAGTCACTGGACATCTCACAGAAGCGTGCCTATTTCCAGGCAGCCCCAAGTGGACACGATGAGGTTTTGTCTGAACCACACGAAGCGCTCACCACCGCCATTCCCGTGTTAGTCGAGGAGGAGTCACGCCTGGAGCAGCTTGCAGAAGCGCAAAGAGGGCCTCTGACCCTGGAGGAGACTCAGCAAAACCAGATACTGCCATCGGACCTCGAGCAGTTCGGCTATGACATTTTCAAGCCCATCACCAGCGCCGTCGCTCCAGTGGCCGGTATTCCCGTCCCGGTGAATTACCGCATAGGGCCGAGCGACAACATCATTGTTCAGCTGTATGGCAAGCGCAATGTGGAGTACAAACTGGTAGTGACCCGAGAGGGCAATATCTTGGTACCAGAATACGGGCCAGTCAAAGTCGCTGGATTAACCTTCGATGAGGCTGACAAACTGATCAGCGAAGGTTTCGAAAGCCGCGTAATCGGTGCCAAGGTCGTCGTGACTTTGGGGCAGCTGCGCAGCATTCAGATTCGCCTGGCGGGTGATGTACAGCAACCCGGCATCTATGTAGTGGGTGGCCTGTCCACGTTGATAGACGCGCTATTGACTACCGGTGGTGTGCGGCGCAGCGGCTCCCTGCGCAAAATTGAACTAATCCGTGGCGGCAAGCGTATTAGCCGCCTCGATTTGTACGACCTGCTGCAGCGCGGACACAGCGATGAGGATATCTATCTCGCTCACAATGACACTATTTTCGTGCCGCCTATCGGCGACATTATTTACGTGGGTGGTGAAGTCCAGAGGCCGGCAATTTACGAATTGAACAATGAAAAGAACGTCGGGCAGATCATTGATATGGCTGGAGGTCTGTTACCCACAGCCTCACTTGGACACTCGCTGATCGAACGCATCCAGACTGAGGGTACACGTACACTGATCGATTTTTCAGATAAGCGAGCCCACGACAATCGGCAGGCCATACTCCAGACTCCCATTCGAACAGGTGACTTCCTGCGCATCCTGCCGGTGGAGAAAGAACTGAGGGACGTCGTCCTGCTTTCGGGTCACGTCAAGCGACCGGGAGGCTATCAGTTTCGATCCGGAATGCGGGTTTCCGATATTGTACCGGGCGTCGACACCTTGCTGCCCGGCGCGGATGTCGACTTCCTGCTCATAAAGCGCGAACAGGTCGGTACGCTGCGCACCGAGATTGTCTATGTGGATCTTATCGAAGCTTTTATGAATCCGGCTAGCGTGCAGGACATTGTTCTGCAGGCTCGCGACCAGTTGCTGGTATTCAACCTGGCGGCCAACCGTGAGCAGGCGGTGGCAGATGTAGTGAAAGAACTCAGTACCCAGGGCACTGACTATCGTCCCGCACGCGTAATCGAAGTAAGGGGGGCGATAAGATACAACGGTAGACTGCCCCTGCAGGAAAATGCGCGCCTGCTTGATGTCATCTCTATGGCGGGCGGACTGAAGCCGGGTGCGGAGCTTTACTATGGTGTCATTGCACGCACCCGACACCCGAGCCGCGAGATCGAAGCCATCAGTTTCAGTGTTGCTGGCGCGATGGCTGAACCAGCATCGCCGGCAAATCTGGAGATCATGCCCGGTGACAGGCTCTACTACTTCGACGAGGAGCGCGAGCGGTCCCCACTGCTGGCGCCGGAGCTTGAGCGACTGCGCCAGCAAGCCAACTTCGGAGCCGACGAACGGCTGGTCTCGATCATGGGTGAGGTGTTGCACCCGGGCATCTATCCATTGACCGGTGGCATGCGTGCGAGCGACCTATTGTGTGCTGCCCGTGGACTGACTCGCAGGGCCTATAGCCTTGGGGCGGTGCTGTCACGAGTACAACACAATCCTGAGATGGACAACGCGGTGCAGCACATCTCCCTTGATAGCGTAGCTTTGCTTAAGCTGTGTGACCTGGCGCGACAGCTTGCCTCCCGAAATATCAGTGAGGCGCAGGAAACAGAACTTGGCGAACGCTATATTGACGATCAGCTCAATCCGGTTCTGGCATCCATGGACCAACTGGCATTCACCGAGAAGGCAGGCTGGGTAGAGCGCGCCACTGTCACTCTCTACGGCGAAGTACAACACCCAGGCATCTATGTGATCGATCGGGGCGAAACCCTTTGTCAGGTGATGACCCGCGCCGGTGGCCTGACGGAGGACGCCTACAGTTTTGGCGCAGAGTTCAGTCGCAGATCTGTGCGGGAGATGCAGCAGAAAACACTCGACGAAGTGCATGATCAACTGGATGACCTGATGGTCGAGCTGTCTCTGTCCCACTCGTTTAACAATGAGGAGAAAACGTCCGAGGAGTGGGCTGGAAAACAGGACTACATGAGAACTATCCGCCAACTAGAGCGCGCCAAGGCGACGGGTCGCATGGTGATTGGGCTTGAGAGAATTATGAAGTGCCGCGATCGCGACGATCTGGTATTGGAAGACGGAGACACCCTGACCGTTCCCTACACACCTAACTTCGTACAGGTATCCGGGCAGGTTTATGTGCCTACGTCTCATCTTTACCGCGATGATCGCAAGATTTCCGATTACGTCGAGTTGAGCGGCGGCCATACCGTCCTCGGGCGAATCAAGGACACCTACGTCGTGCAAGCCAACGGCGAGGTCTTGAATTATAAGGGCAGCCGTACCTCTTCCCGGATTGCGCGTAAAAAAGTAATGCCTGGTGCCAAAATCTACGTGCCGATCAATGTCGATCGCATGAATACCACCGAGAAGGCCCAGTCCTGGGTAGATACCCTTGTGCGGTCAGCCATTCTCGCTGGCATCGTTCTTTGAATCATGGAGTCTGCTATGAATACGACGCCTTCACCTTGCCTGGATAATAGTGCCGCAGCCTCTATTGACCTACTGCAGTACATCAACGCACTCGTCGATGCACGCTGGTGGCTGCCAGTAGCGGCACTGGTAAGCGGCTTACTCACTGGGCTATGGGCTTATTCCCAACCGTATATGTACCAATCCAGTATCAAGGTTGCCGTCGTCGATATCGAGGACCCGGGCGGAGTCTCCCCGGACGACCGGCGCGCCTCGGAGGTGCTCACCCTGGTAGAACACGGATTTGTAATGGGCACCACAAGGGACAACTACAACGACGTAATGATGGCTCGCCTGGTGTCGCGTGACTTCACCATGCGGTTTCTCGATGAGCTCAACATCTATCGTCTCTTCTATCCCGAGCAATGGAACAAGGACGAGCAGACTTGGGTTGACGGATTCACCCCGGACCGGGGAGAGAGTTTCACGCGTTTTCGGGACGAGGTGCGTTCGGTAGAGCACGATGAAGAAACCGATATCATCACCGTTAAAATTAACTGGGTAGAGGCAGTCGTCGCGCGGGACGTGGCTAATCAGTATGTTTCCGCTTTCAACGAGTTCATTCGAGAGAAAACCGAGCTTGAGGTACAGCGCAAGCAAGCATTCCTGCACGAGGAATTGCGGCGCTCGGATATTGTCGATATCCAACAATCTATCTATCGCCTCATCGAAGCCCAGACCGCGATCGCAATGCTGACCAACGCGCGGGAGGAGTACGCACTGGAAATTATTGACCCGGCGGCTACCCCTTACAAAAGTTTCAACGTGTCGCGTAAACGCAAGGTTCTGCTGGGCATGATCGTCGGCACGATGCTCGCTGTATTTACCGTATTCGGCCTGGTACTCGTTCGCGCCATGCTGCAAACCGTGCTCGCATACCGTGAGATGCAGGGCCGGGAAAACAGCGCTCAAGACAATAAAATAGCATTCGAAAACGGAGACAACTGACATGACCACACTGACTCATCCGCTGGGCCGGGATTGCATAAATTCCCTCGGAATACCCGTCGATAATTTGTCCTTGCAACAAGCGATAGACCGCATAGTCGAGATGGCAAAAATTCATGATGGCCGTGCTCGCCTGGTATCAACCCTGAATGTTGACTTTCTTGTGAACTCCCTGGGCTGCACTTTCTCGCGGCCGAGGCACCCTGAACTTCTCAATGTACTGCGCACCTCCGATATGGTTACGGCGGATGGCTTCCCCATTGTTTGGCTCAGTAAAATTGTTGGCAAACCGCTCAAGGCCAGGGTCACCGGCGCGGACATCGTGCCGAACCTGGCACGCAGAGCAGTAACTGAGCGCCTCTCACTGTTTCTGCTCGGAGGAGGCGAGGGATCCGCTGCGGCGGCAGCGGATACACTCCGTGCGGCCAACCCCGGGTTGTTAATTGCGGGGACGGCTGCCCCCATAGTCCACACGACCGGCCCGGAACTGGCCGATTTTTCCAATGCCGATGAAAAGCTTCTGGGACAGATCAATGACTCTGGCGCCGATATCCTGCTGGTGGGTCTGGGCAATCCCAAGCAGGAACTCTGGTTCAACCGAAACCGGCACAAACTACGGGTACCGGTGGCGATCGGTGTGGGCGGAACCTTCGAGTTCATAAACGGTACCGTCAAGCGTGCACCACAATGGATTCAGAAGCTGAATCTCGAATGGGTATTCCGTATCGTCCAGGATCCAGGTCGCCTCTGGCAGCGCTATGTAAAAGGCCTTTTTACACTGGGTATGCTGACTGCTCCGGTGGTTTATTTCCGGGTCAAGGAGGAGTTGCTTTATTCGCGCATACGCAATACGGAACAGCCCGATATCGCCTGGCAATCGGTCTGGTCATCCCGTGATCAGTCGCTGGCGGTTTTGCGTCTCCCGCCCTTTGTGACCGCCGGATACCTGGAGGCACTGGTCGCTGACTTGCAGAAGGAATATTCCGGTACCGCTGTGCGTCTTCTCGATTTCAGCGCAGTGAAACATATTGAAAGCGCCGGGCATCAGGAATTTTTCCGTCTCGCCGAATTTCTACGCGACCCGAAAAGCGATATTTCCCTGTTGGGCATGCGCAGGGGTGTTAAACGTCACCTCGCAGCGTGTCGCATAGCGGATTTCATCGGTGACAGCCATAGCGGCACTACGCTAAGTGCCCTTTCCCATGCACCTCGGAAGACTCACCTGGAAGACACCGGCTGCAAGAGTTATGTGATGAACACGATCACACTGATTTTCCTCTCTGGCCGAGTCACAGGTGAAGGCTTGTCGGGGCTTGGCTTCGTCGAGTGCCTGAGCCACGCCGCACGCCAGCGCACATGTATCCTCGACCTACGCAATGTCACCCTGCTGGAGAGTACGGCAATCGCCGAGCTCCATCCGTTGATTGTGGCACATCACAATAGCGGGGAAGGCGCGATCCTGGTGAGTGGCGCCGATGCCAATGTGCGGCAGATGTTCCGTATGACCGGCCTGGGAGAATCGGTAATTTTCATAGACGACAGGACTTTGGTAGCCAGCATTGCTGCGGAGGGAATTGTTCATGAATAATGAGACGTCAGTTTATGTGGTGCTACTCAACTGGAACGGCTATCAGGACACTATTGCCTGCCTGGATTCCCTGTTCGCCTCGCGCGGCGTGGCGCTGCGTGTAATTGTCTGTGACAATGCGTCCGGCGACGGCAGCCTCGAACGGATAGCCGAGTGGGCGGACGGCCAGCACAAGGCAGTGCGGCCCAGTCACCCCCGTCTGGCCAGGCTGGGACGCCAAGAACCTCAGCCGTTGCGCTATATCCGGCTGGATCGCACGGCTGCGGCACAAGGTTCGCTGAATAATAGTGCGCCGCTGGTGCTGGTGGACAATGGGGCCAATTTGGGTTTTGCCGCCGGCAACAACGTAGGCCTGCGCTTCGCCCTCAGCCAAGCTGACATGGACTATGTCTGGATACTCAATAACGATACTCTGGTCGAACCTTATTGCCTGCGAAATATGCTGCGGCGCTTACAGGTAGCGCCGGCGAATTCGGTCTGTGGCTCGATGATTCATTTTTTTGATAATCCGGAAATTATCCAGGCCATTGGCGGCAATCGCTTCAACCGCCTCACCGGTGGTGCAGCCTGCTCGGAGTGCCGATTTACCCATGAGTTTGCGAAACCGGACATCAGCGCCATCGAGGCGGCGCTCGACTACATCAGTGGTTGCTCCATGTTGTTGCCGCGAGAATTCCTGGAAACCGTCGGACTCATGTCAGAGGACTATTTTCTCTATTATGAAGAAATTGACTGGTTTACCCGCGCGCAAGGTCGCTACAACATATGCATAGCCCAGGATGCAACGCTTTACCATCGTGAGGGTGCAGCGATTGGCTCCAGGAACTGGCGGCAGTCGGCTTCTGTTACCTCGGATTTTTATATGTTCCGAAGCCGGCTCACCTATATGCGCAAACACTACCGTCGCTTCCTCCCGCTATGCTATGCGGACAGCTGGCTAGAGGTAGGCAAGCGCCTGGTGCGAGGCCAATACCGCAACGCCTGGACGGTCGGGTCGGTGCTCCTGGGCAAGCAAACCCTTGGCAGCTAGAAGGTGAATACATCACGATACATCTCTGTGCCTGTCCCGGCCAGCCTACCATCAGCTACTGTAAGCCTGAAACCGGTGATCATGACCCTTTTATTTTTTGCCATCTTCGCCGGCTGCCAGGGCGGTCGTTACTATATGTCCAACAGGCTACAGGAACTCGGCATTGCCAGTGCCATGGCGCTATTTGCTCTGGGTGCCTGGCAAGGACTGTTCCGCTTGCGTCGTGATGAGTGGATGCGCTGGACGTGCCGACCGATCCTGCTGATATTTGGCATCATGCTGATCAGTTCCATAGTGTTCAGTCTCAATTTTGACGGCTTCGTGCTATACAGTTTCTTCTCCGCGCGGGAGTTCATGCTCGCCTTCTTCGGACCGGGCATTTATTTACTGTGTCGCTGCGGGCTACCACTTAACAGCATTGAACGTGTGATATGGACGGCGCTGATTGCACTGATGGTGAATTATCTGTTTTTCTATTTCACCATGGACTTAAGGGCCACTTTTTTTTCCAGTGATCATACGGTGAGCAATCTTGTGACCTACGACGAGTGGCGTGGATTCAGGTTAAAGCCTCCCCTGTTTGCCATCATGGTGGGACTGCTAGGTGCATTCATGCTGCTCTGTCAGTCCCGACGCGCAACAAAGGTGCTCGCAGCGATCCTGGTGCTGGCACTGGCTGCTTATATCTGGAACATTGTGCTGTTCCGGGCGACCCTCGCCACCATGCTTTTGTCCGTCATACTGTTCCCACTGTTTCTTGCGAATCGCAACCGGCTGCATATCGCACTGGTCATGGTCCCGTTGTTGCTGCTCATTGTGCCGGTTGCAGCGCAATTCGCCTTGTCCCATTTCCTCGAAGCGGACGGTGGTAACATACGGGCGAAAGCCTTCACTCTTGCGTTTGAGCACATACCGCGACATTTTTTCCTCGGGGCAGGGGAGGACAGCGCTTATGGGGACTCGTTCCAGGACCTGGTCGCCCCTTATTTCTTCCCATCCGATTTGGGCCTGATCGGGACTTTTTACAAGTACGGTCTCCTTGGGGCAGTTCTTTACCTGGTCATGCATTGCAAGATATGGCTCACCCTCTGGCGTGCCAACCTGGCTTACACGGGTTACACCAGGCGCCACAATGCCCTGCTGTGGGGTTTGCTGATGTTCATGACCGCCCAGTCCTTCAATCTGGCTCTCAATCCGGGACTGGCCTATGCCCAGGGGATTACGCTGGGTTCATTGGCTCTGGCTCTGGCCAACTTGCACCTGGCGTCAAATCACCGTGTGTGAGACCATGTTTTCGCAATATGAGTTGCATAATGCGATCTTATTATTGCATTATGCAATACTAGTCAGCTCGTGTTACGCCTGCCTGTGCGCAAAAGAATGCCAAATATTACATTTATTACATCAAATACAATGAGTTAGGCTTTTATCGTATTTGCATCCCATTTTGGGAATGTTGGCATACACCTTGAGTGTATAAGGGTAGGTTAGGGGAAACAGCATCCAATATCAGAATGATATGTAGAGAGAGAACGACATGAATACCGTCGCTAAAGTGTTGATGATCGAGGACAGCATATCGCTGTCGACCATTTATAAAGCCTATCTCGAGGATACAGATTACCATCTGGTCTCGGTGGAAACATTAGGCTCCGCGCATGCAACTCTGGGGGCCTTTCAGCCAGATATCATTTTGCTGGATATTGAGCTGCCAGATGGAAATGGTATGGACTTTCTGGACGTGACCACCGCCCTGGAGCGCCCACCCAAGGTCATCGTTATGACCGCGCATGGCACCTCGGACATGGCGGTGCAAGCCATTCACAAAGGCGCTTTCGATTTCCTGACCAAGCCATTCGACGCTGCCCGGCTCAAAGTCACCCTGGGCAATGCTACAGCCCAATTACAGTTGGGTAAACGCGCACAAAAACTGGCTAGCCTGGAGCGCGACCACTACTGCGATTTCATCGGCGAATCGCTGGCAATGCAGTCGGTATACAAAACCATCGACTCCCTGGCGGTGAGTGATGCCACCGCCTTCATCGTCGGTGAGAGCGGCACTGGCAAGGAACTTGCGGCAGAGGCCATACACCAGCAAAGCCCCCGGTGCGAGGCGGAATTCATCGCCATTAACTGCGGGGCCATACCGGGTGAATTGATGGAAAGCGAACTGTTCGGCCACGTCAGGGGAGCTTTTACCGGGGCCATCACTAACCGGGTGGGAGCCGCCAGCGTGGCGGATGGCGGCACCCTGTTCCTTGATGAGATTTGCGAGATGAGCCTGGAATTGCAAAAGAAGCTTCTGCGCTTCATCCAGACAGGCACCTTTCGCAAGGTAGGTAGCAACACGCTCGAGCAAGTTGATGTGCGCTTTGTCTGCGCCACTAACCGCGACCCACTGCTGGAAGTCCGCGAGGGCAGATTTCGCGAAGATCTGTTTTACCGCCTATACGTGGTTCCCGTACGCATGCCACCATTGCGTGAGCGAGAGCATGACGTAATGATGATCGCCAATCACTTTTTGCAGCAATTCAACCATCGGGCAGGCAAGCAGTTCGGCGGGTTTTCGCGAGATGCGGCGGCAGCGATTCAGCACTACCCCTGGCCGGGTAACGTGAGGCAATTGCAGAACGCCATGCAACAAGTCGTTGTGCTGAAACGATGCGTTGACGGTGGAATACAATATGTTACCAGACCCGGTCTCAAGCGGGATATTGGAACCCGACATAGCGCCTGTGGCCACAGTGGCATCAATTAACGCTGCCATTCAGAATGAGCCCCAGCAGGCACATCTTGCTCGTCGTCAACAGGTTGAACCACTGTGGTTGACCGAGAAGTATGCTGTTGAAGCCGCCATCAATGTCTGCGAGGGCAATATTAATCGTGCTGCAGGGCTACTCGAGGTGGCGCCCTCTACTCTCTATCGCAAGCTTCAGTTCTGGAAAAAACTTCAGGCTGAGGCCCATTCAAAAGGAGAGCAGCCATGTACGGCCTTATAAACAGTGCGCTGAAAGACATGATTAGCGAACAATTCGGCGAGGAGCAATGGCAGGCGGTGTTATCGGCCTCGGGTGTTTCTGAGGATTCATTCCTGTCAACGCGCAGCTACGATGATGCAGTCACCTATTCCCTGGCCGGCGCCGCCTCCGAGGTACTTGGCGAACCCCTTGAGACCTGCCTGGAGTTGTTCGGCGAGTACTGGGTCCTCGAGACCGCAACCAGGTCCTACGACATGCTGATGAATGCGGCGGGACAGGATATGGTGGAGTTTCTAACTAATTTAAATGCGCTGCATGACCGCATCACCAGCACCTTTCTCAACTACAGTCCACCCGAGTTCCATATCGAAGAGAAGGAAGATCACCACCTGATCCACTATATGAGTAAGCGTCAGGGATTGAGTCCATTCGTCGTCGGACTGCTGAAAGGTCTTGCGATTCGCTTCGAATGCGAACTGACTCTCCTTGAGCAGACTGAAATGGCCGTTGATGAGGGGACGCACACTGTGTTCGAAGTGAAGATATCAACGTCATGATCCAGTCGGCCGACGTCCCCTGGAGTGAACTGCACCAACTGTTTACTATCGTGATGGGCCTGGACGATTCTATGGAAATCATCCACGCCAGTGAGACACTCATTAAGTATTTGCCTGTTGTCCAGACCCGTCCCAGACTCGACGATGTGTTCATTGTCCTGCGCCCGTCTTCACTTGACACATTCGAGGGTGCCACCAAAAACCTGGGCTCCCTGTGCCTGATGACCGCAAAGTCCGGCCGCTTCGCTGTCAGGGGTCAGTTGCTGCGCGTGCGGGCCGGGGACAAATATATACTGTGCTTCTGCGGCGCGCCCTGGTTATTCTGGATGAACAATAACTGCCCTGATATCCGGTTGGCGATAAACGACTTCTCCAGCCAGGACGTGCAACTTGACCAGCTGTTTTTCATGTCGACGGAAAAACGGATGGTCGAAGACCTGGAACAAGTCAATAGAGATCTTCTTGCGGCAAAGAAACAACTGGAGGAAGCACAGGACGCACAAAATCGGTTTTTTGCCCAGATGAGTCACGAGATACGCACGCCGCTCAATGGTGTGGTCAGCGCCCTGTCACTGCTGGACAAGTGCCCGACCGACTGCCAGCAAAGCCAGTTCGTCCGATTGGCCCAGAGCTCATCTCACAATCTGATGCAGGTTATCAACTACGTGCTGGATGTCTCCAAGCTTGAGCTGTCTCCAAAAGAGGATACGGTATTCAGCTGCCTCGAGCTGGCATGTTCAACGGCAGAAGTTGTGAAAGCCAGAGCCGAAGAGAAGTCACTGGAATTAACGCTAGACCTTTCCGCACACCTCCCTGGAGCCTGTTACGGCGATCCGGGCCCGACTCCGGCAGACATTACTAAATCTGCTGATCAACGCTATCAAATTTACTGACTCGGGATCGGTCACTTTAGGTGTCCAGTGTTCGCCACAACACAATGGGTATCAATTGATACGATTCGAAGTGATCGACACGGGAGTTGGCGTAGCCAACGACGACATACAGCACATATTCGAGCCCTTCTGGAGCGCTTCTCCCGCCGGGCAAGTACAGACCGAGTCAGGCACGGGGCTTGGTCTTGATATTGTGAGGCGTAATGTGGAGCACATGGGCGGAGAAATTTGTGTCTCTTCCAGGCCGGAAGGCGGCACTATGTTCTGGTTTGAACTGTCTATGAAACCCTGCACAGCTGGCGAAGAAGCCAGGTTTCTGGACGAGAAACGATCTGATCCAGCGCAAGAAATACAACTCGATGGCAGAGTTTTATTGGTGGATGACAACGCGACCAATTTGCTTCTGGGCTCGATGATCCTGGAATCGCTTGGACTGGAGGTGACACCCGTAGACGGTGGCGCCAAGGCTGTCGCCGCAGCTACCCAATCGCACTTTGACCTTGTATTGATGGACATTGCGATGCCCGATATCGATGGGCTGGAAGCCACCCGGCAAATTCGAACCTTTGTCAACAGCGAAACACTTCCTGTCGTTGCTCTGACCGCTCACATTGACGATGAGGAAAAACGGACCTGTCTCGAAGTCGGCATGAACGGTTACCTGACCAAACCCATCGTTAAGGAACGGCTCAAGAAAGAACTCGCCACCTGGCTTGACAGCAATAAGGCCAGACAGGCAGAGCAGCCAGATGAAATCATTGATGAGGTAAGTGCGGCATCAGAGCACAACATAGTAGATACAAGCGTGCTGCAGGATCTTATTCGAGAAATTGGTCGCGACAATCTGCGTGTCGTGATCGACAAGGTGCAAACTGAGGTGACGAAGCGTTGGATCGAGTTGGAGAGTACCACTGCGGGAGGTGATATCACAGCTATGAGGCGCCATGTACACAGCCTGGCGAGTATCTTTCGCAGTGTTGGCCTGATAGCAATTGGCAATTCCCTGGGATCCATTGAGAGCTGCTTGCGGTCAGGTAATGAGCTCGCAGCGGGTTGGCTGGAAGAACTAGCGCAGCTCAAAGTCGACAGCCTGAGGGCCTTGGATGAACAGTCGGACATGCTCTAATAAACGTTGCCCTCCCTTCGGGCCTTATAATCATTCATGGTCGATGCAGTATACAATCACGATATCGGGCTCACCCCGATGTTGAATTTACGCGTCAGCTTAATGACGTTTGTCATACTTCCTGTCGCATTGTCGGCACTGACATGGCGCGTACTGGATTTCCTGAATGAGGCGCTGAGCGGTGCCGTAAAAATGAGTTTGGGACAGTACTGCGTTACCGATTCTGTCGCGGTACTGATGCAAATAATAATTATTGGTTTCTTAGGGCTGTTTCTCTACAAAGCCGCAGCACTTATGCTCCGTGTGAAGACGAAAAGCCCCGTGAAGTGAAGCCACAGCTACCGGAGCTTTAAAACATCATCCCGCTTGCAAAAACTGGTTGAAATAGTACCTGGCACCCGATTGGCCCACTGATCACCCCCGACTCGTTGTCACGAATGTGCAGTTTGCAACGCAATTATGAAATAGCTTGCAGTCTGCAATCTTTGGGCGACTTAAAACGGCCCGAAAATAGGCAATTCCTCATTTTTTAAGGGTTGGCTTACATATTGCAGTACATAAAACAGTTTAATAACGTTCTGGACAATATCCCATGCAGGGAACCGCAAGACATTCGGAGGCGCGATTTGCGTTATAGCACTGTCGATCAGTGGCTCAATTTCACAGGCAAATTCCTGACACTCAGCTCAGGCAGGCCGCCGCTTGAATTTAGCCACACCGGAATTGCCGACCTTTTTTTGGATGACTATGTGTGGTCGGCTGGAGCCACCTTTGTCAACAGGCATAACACGTCAATTACTGGATGCTTCATCAATCTACCAGTCCCCACTGAGTGGGCACGGTAACAATGTCAGTATCAACCTGAAGGAATCAACATGATGAACGAGAACAAGCTAGAAAGGTCACAGAGTGCTGCAACGTCCCCGGGCGAAACACCCAGTGAGCCCAGTACTGCTTACAGCTATCCAATCAGTCCGCTGAAGCTGGCACAATTGAATTTTGGTATGTTCGGCTCACTGTGCAGGTTGGGTACCTCGAAGGAACGCATCTGTTCGGTGCTGTTACTCAGTACTGGGGATTTTGATTACATCTGCGAACTCGGGGGCTTCCAACTGGCGAACTAAAGCATGTTGGTACTATCGGTTACCTGGACAGTATTTTCATGGGCACTCAAGTGATCCGGAACCTGCAAGTTTTAGTTGTAGAAAGCCAGTCCGGGGCATTTAGCATTGCCGATTCGCCGAATGCGAGGAGAAGCAGTAATTCTGCGTCGCTATTTTGGAGTGTTTGTTTAGCTCGCATAGTTTCGCATGCACTGGCTATCGGATGCAGATTCTGCTACATACTATTTTAATATTAAACTCTATCTAACACTTTCGTGACAAAAGTATGAAGAAAAATAAAACGAAAACGAACGATACCGAAATCGCAACTCCCAAGCGGGAAACGGCATTGCGGGTGGGTGAAGAATTCGGGCGTATGATGGAAAACTTAAATGTCGCTGTCGCCGTTGTCGGTCTTGATGGCAACCTGAATGAGTGGAACCGAGTCGCTACCCAACTCACCGGTTACTCCAAGAAGGAAGTGATTGGCAATTCCATGGCTGAGTTGATGATTGTGGGGGATTACCAGCCGGCAGCGATTGCTGTCATTGAACGGGGACTGCGCGGAATAGAAAGCTCTGGCTTCGAGTGCAAGGTTGTCAGGCGGGACGAAAGGCTAGTATTTTTATTGGTTAACTCCACCGTAGTGCGGGATGATCAAGGCAAGATCATTGGAATTATGTTGGTTGCGCATGACATCACCGAAAGCAAGCGGCAGGAAGAAAAGCTGCTCCGCTATCGTGACCTGGTCAAAAATTCTTCTGATCTTGTCTTTCAGTTGGATACGAATGGCGTGTTCACCTATTTGAGTCCGTCATTAATGCGGTTGACTGGCTTTGTCCCTGAGGAATTGGTTGGCAAGCCGATTGTCGATTTCTTTAGAGGCAAAGCGCGACAAGACATAGTAAAGATGCTCGAAGCAGGTATAGACGAGGATACACCTTCTGAAATCACCCGTGAGCTACTTCACATTCGAAAGGACGGTAGCCAATTTATAGGTGAAGTCCACTATACAATACTCTATGACAACGGTGGGAAGTTTATCGGCGTACAGGGAATTACCCGGGATATCACAGTTCGCATAAAAATGGAAAGCCTCGTAGAAGCCAACCATGCCAAGTCAACCGCCATTGCGCAAAGCGAAGCTTTTTTAGCGCAGAGCGCCGAGATGGCGCACCTGGGCTATGGCATATGGGATGATAACCTGGATAGAGACATCACCATTTCCGAAGAACTTGCCAGGATCCATGGCTTAACGATAGATGAGTATCTCGAAGCCGTAAGCAGCATGGAAAAATACCTCGAGTTCATCGTTCCAGATGACCGTGAAAAATACCTGGATTATGAAAATCAGTTTGACGTCGGCCCCGGACACGACGCAGCCGGTGTTGAATATCGCATAGTGCGGACTGATGGTGAAATCCGGCACTTGCACCAGCGCAGCCAGTATATCCTCGCCCCCTCCGGCCCGCCAACTCAGTCTATCGTCGTTATCCAGGACATCACCGAGCAAAAGCAGGTGGATTACCATCTCAAGAAGAGCCGGGAGGCACTCGAGGAAAGCGAAGCTATGCTTACTCAGAGTGTCGCACTGGCTAATCTGGGTCACGCCGTCTGGAATTACGACAGCGAAAAATATCTCTATGTGTCCGCGGAATGGGCGGGGATTTTTGGTTACACAAAAGAGGAATTTCTCACGAAATTCAACGATTTGGAAAAGGACTATCGTTTAGTCCACCCAGACGATCTGGAACGTTACCGTGTCTATTACGAAGACGAGGACCGAGACAATCTGACACCGGATATCGAATACCGGATTGTCACGCGCCAAAACGAGATTCGGCATCTCGTGCAGTCCCATAACTATGTCTTCAACGAGTCCGGTGAGCCGATCAAAGCGCTCGTAACTATCCAGGACATCACGGACCGTATTGAGCGCGAGAATGAACTGAACGAAGCCAAGCAAGCCGCGGAACAGGCATCTGTAGCAAAATCCTCATTCCTGGCCTTGATTAGCCACGAAATTCGCACACCACTCAACGCCGTGCTAGGGGCCCTTGGACTGATTGACTCAAAGGATTTGGACCCATCGCTGAAAAAATTCTTGAATGTAGGCAGAAAAGGAGCGGAAAGCCTTCTTCTTATAATCAACGATATTCTCGATTTTTCCAAGATGGAAGCCGGTAAATTACAACTGGAACCAGCCCTGTTTAATGTACGAAAAACTATCGATGACGTGCTGCAGGTGCTTGAGCAACGAGCGTTAGAAAAGAATATCTCGCTAACCGGAGACCTGGAGCTCGATGTCCCTGATTTTCTTATTGGTGACGCAAGCCGAATTCGGCAAGTGTTGCTGAACCTTGGCCATAATGCCGTGCGATTTACTACGAAGGGAGGGGTGCACATCAGTCTCTCGAGGCCAAGGCAGCAAGATGAGATTACTCATGTCCGTTTTCAGGTTGAAGATACCGGGTGTGGAGTGCCCCCGGATGATCAAGAGCATTTGTTTGAAGAGTTCTGGGGAACGAGTACCACTACGTTGGGCGACGTCGGTAGCACGGGTTTGGGCCTGCCAATAAGCAAGCAACTGGTTGAAATGATGGGCGGGTCGATTGGTTTCGAGAGCGAAACCAGCCGTGGCAGTATCTTTTGGTTCGAGCTTCCCCTCGAAACCCCTGCTGAAGAAGCGGTTAAAGTGGAAAAAAGTAAGCCTAAACAATTCAAGCAAATCGCTCCCTATGAGGATTTGCCCATCTTGCAGGGACGCGTCCTGTTAGCAGAAGACAACCCGGCCAACCAGCTGATCGAGCAAACTGTGCTGCAGCGCATCGGTCTTCGGGTTGATGTTGTCGCCAATGGTCACGAGGTTATCGCAGCGGTTCGTAGCGTTCCCTATGACATGGTATTAATGGATATTAACATGCCCGAGATGGATGGTATTGAAGCCACGGCGGCCATTCGTAAATTGCCTGGTGCATTGTCCAGCATTCCAATCATCGCGATGACAGCGCTGGCGATGCCAGGCGACAGGGAAAGTTTTCTGTCTCGAGGCATGGATGGTTATATCAGTAAACCCATTATCCGAGAAGAGTTGTACGCGTGCATCGACAGCGTTCTTAAAGGTCTTGAGCCGTTACCCGCCACCACGAATAGCTCGAATGATATCAAGCTGACCGATACCCCGATTATCGACGCTAAAATTCTTAGCGTTCTGATAGGGGACGTCGGTGCCGAACTCCTGCCGCAAATCATCGACAAATATTTATCGGAGGTCACGGCCCGGGTGGATGCAATCACTGCCGCCGCTGCTTGCGGTAATTGTGAGCTGGTTGCAAAAGAAGCCCACCCATTGAAGAGCAGTTCTGCATACCTGGGAGCGATGGGCCTGGCAGAACTGGCGAGCCAGCTGGAACATGCCGGACGTGAGCATGACCTGGAGAAAATCGTACTGGAGGTATTACATCTACCCAGCTTGTTTGAGCAGACACGAGAGGAACTACAGAGGGTATTGGCAAGTTAGCTGGCCATATCTGATAACCGGGCGATGAATACATATAAGCGACACAGATTCCCTCCCGAAATCATCAGCTACGCGGTTTGGGTCTATTACAGATTCAATATGAGTCACCGAGATGTCAAAGATCTGCTCGCTGAACGAGGTATTATCGTGTCTCTGGTGGGTCCTCGACCGCCACTGCCTCAGGAAGTGGCCGAGTACAGTGCGTATGAGAAGAAACGTCTGGCCATCAAATCAGGCATCACTTGCACCTGGCAGGTATCCAGCAGAAGTGACATTCCCTTTCGGGAGCAGGTGCGACTCGATATTGAATATATCAACCGGCGCTGCCTGCGGATGGACTTGCTGTTGCTGCTGAAGACGATTCCCGCTGTATTGTTCGAGCGGGGTGCCTACTAGGCCACCACTGGGTACACAACTTGTTTAATCCTGGCCGTCATTTGATGCCGGCCAGTCGTTATCTCCGATAGCATTCGCTCACCCTTCCGGGCTTGCCATACACCGCTCCCGCAACACCCATTTTGTCGTCGTAACCCGAGTTTGGCCGAAATGGACAAACTCTGATGTGGATTGCATGGGCCTCCCCATGTACTCGGTAATGCTCATCAATTGTGGAATTGATTATACGGGTGACTTACAGCGCGCAGTGTGCTCGGGATGAAGATAGTTGGCACAAAGCTTGCTCTAAAGATTGGTGAATATGTCATAAACAACTTTCATGGAGTTATTCTCAATTGTCATTTTGCTTTGCATTTAGCAACTTACCTTCGAGGTGGCCACTTAACGAGTTGAAAAAGGCTACTCAGCGCAATGCCGGTTTAATGTATTGTGCATTGCATTACGGATTGCAAAATACAATTCACACCGGTGCGTCCATCAGACCCTGGACTAGCCTCTTACGGTCGACATGCTCACCCCGTGGAATTTGTTTGAGGTCCCTGGTTGTGCTGTCAGTGGCGATGTTCGCCGTAAAGTCTGTTGCCGAAGCCTGGGACGACAATTTGCGCTGGACAACCGACCTGAGCACTCGAGCGCAATACCTGACGGAAGATGCGCCCAGCCAGCTTGGCTACTTCAATTCCGTTGGTATCGACGCAAACAAGGTTTTCTCATCGGGAAACAGGGATTTTGCCACATTGAATCTACAGGTAAATCTCTGGTGTATTCACGGATTGACCCGACGACCCGCTCTTTTCGATGGAGAAGATGACTGCCAGGTAGTGAACAAGGTGAGTACGGTGAACTTTGCGATCAGGGGAGACGGCAAGTTCAACCTGCTGGTCGGTCACCCTGAAGTGCCATTCGGACTCGAGGTGCCAGTCAGTACCTCTCAAACCGTGCGCCAGCTGACCAATAACAGGGATATAGGCATGAAACTCGACTGGGCGGTGGGGGCCAATGGCACGGTTGGGGGGCTGCATTATGCGACCACCCTCAGCCGCGGCTCGGGTATGGAATACAGGAGCACAGGAGACCCTTACGCCATTGCCGGGAGAATCGGAACAGCCACTGACAGTGAATCTTACCTGGGCGCTCCGGGAGCCGGTGTATCGTGGTTCTATGGTGATGTCCTGACCAGAACGCGCACTATCTCAGAGCGCTGGCGCCTGGCTTTGGACGGAGTCACTTATTACGGGCCTTTCGGATTCATGGGCCAGATTTCGGCTGGCGAGACGGACTCGATGGATACCGTCAACGGTATGACAGAAATTAATGTAATAAATCGAAGCGAGGTGGTAGTCAGCTATCTGCAGCTCCGTTCTTTCAACCAGGAATTTGCGTCGGGGTGGCAAGACGCCTGGTCGGCTGTCGTCGGCACCCGGATCACCCCGGATACGCACTGGGCCGTAAGCTTTCAGGTCGAGCGTGAGCTGACGACATTTGGCAGCAAAGTCGAGCAAACGATACTCGACGTACAGCTTCGCTACCGTTTCTAGAGTTGGAGAGCCATTATGCCATTGCATTCAATATCAAAATACCTGCAGGCAAGCCTACTCGCCCTGCTCTTGTGTATATCGCCCAGGGTCCATGCAGTCGCCTATTGCGCGTTGCGGGACCCGGTGCAGGCCATACAGTCTTTCTACCCCGGCTTCAGCAGTTATCGCTCCTATGTCGGAGAGGTTGAACGGGGCCTACGCCAGGTGCTGGAAGAGCGGTTGCCGTACCCGTTGCATTTTAATGAGTTTGGCAAACACACGCTTTACGTTGCGTTCCGTGGAGATCAGGCTGCGGGAATGGTGCACGCGCGAACGGAAAAAGGCGATTGGGGCCTTGATGAGATAATCTGGTCTTTCAATATGGATCTGACGGTACGCGATTTCCTGTTCCAGCGAAGTCGCAGTGGCTGGCGCTCAGAGTTGCAGAAACCTGTCTTCAAGGCGTTGCTTAAGGGCAAAGACTTTGACCAGCTGCTGCAGTTACTGACTGCCGATGGATCGGCTCTCGCGCGGCACCACCCGGGATTGCCACAGGATGCGGAGAGGCTGGCGGCAACAGTGGTGCGATCGGCATTGAAGACCATTGTTGTCACTGAATCTGTCTGGAGCGAGCAACTATCCGGCACCCTGCCGGTCGCAGCAGTGCGATGAGCCGGGGGCCCTCGCCAGGTAAGCGGACCATGTCAATACGGTCCTACATTATCTGGGTGTTTACCGGCACTGTAACATTCGGGCTTTGCATTGCCGGCTACTTCAGCTGGAGTGCGCAGACGCTGCAGCGAATGCAATACGAGGTCACCGGTCAGTCACTGGCGCTTCGCGAGCTCAGGCATTTTGGCGAGCAACTTGACCTGCTGCTGGTGTCATCCGATTTGGCACTTGGTTCGGGTGAGACTTATACCGCGCAAATTGCCGTGGACCTGAGTCGGAAACAGGGTCAGCTTATCGACAGCATCGCCCTCAATACTACTCTGCCCTACGACTCTGCTCTGCTCGATCGGATAGGAAACCTGCTTGCCGCACTCGAACGGCAAATTGAAGCCCAGGACAGCGTCGCTGCAGATCATCACGATCGGGGCAGGAATGGGCTCCTTGCCCGGTTCGATGCCACTTCCGGCGAGATTGTCACCCTGTTCGAGCAGGTTTTTGCGGATGCGCAGAGGCATGCCGAACAAATGAATGAAAGGCTGTCGGTACGCCGGAGCACGATCCCGAGAAACCATATTCTGGCCCTGATCCTGTATCTTGTTGCCAACGCTGCGATCGTTGTGTGGTCTTTTCGCAAGATTGCCTGGCCAGTAGAAGAACTGACCCAATCAACAAGTACTGCTATCGCGGACAATTTGCCGTTTGATCCGTCCATCAGAGGTCCGAGGGAAATCGGCCGACTCGCATCCTCCTTCTACCAGCTTGTGCAGCAACTCGAAGATAAGGTCGCATTGAGAACACAGGCGCTGCGGGAGAAAACGGAGAGTCTGGAGCGAGAGGTTTCTGAGAGAAAAGCGGTGCAGGCCGATCTGGAATTGGCCAAGTCCGCCGCGGAAAAATCCAGCAGGATAAAGTCTGAATTCCTGTCTGTTATGAGTCATGAACTTCGCACCCCGATGAATGCCGTATTGGGCTCATTGAGCCTGATCAGTGACAGCGGAGTAAATGCCGAACAGGAATCCTATATCAGAATTGCCGAGGAGTCCGGCCATGCATTGATGGACCTGTTGGGGGATGTCCTCGATATTTCCAAAATTGAATCAGAGGGAATTACTCTTAGGAATGAACCCTTTGCGCTTGCTGATCTGGTTAACACGACATTGGATATGCTGCGGGCGCGTGCCAGCGAGAAAGGATTGCAAACATCGGCCCTGATCTACCCCGAATTGCCGGAGGTACTCACCGGGGACTTCAACCGGCTACGCCAGATCCTTATCAACCTGGTAGGCAATGCAATCAAGTTTACGGAGCGGGGATCAGTCGATATTGAGGTCTCGCTGCAGTCTCGCGACCAAGATGACTATGTGGTTCGCTTCGACATCACGGACAGCGGAGTTGGTATCGCCGAATCTGACCAGGACTCGATATTTGATCGCTTTTCGCAGTTGGACAGCTCCCTGGCGCGCGAACACGCCGGTGTTGGTCTGGGGCTGTCCATTTGCAGTCGTTTGGTCAGCGCCATGGGTGGAGAATGTGGCGTCGATAGCAGCGAGAGGATAGGTAGTACGTTCTGGTTTACGATTGCCTTGACTGGCGAGCAGCGGACGGCCAGTGGCCAGGGCACTGTTGTTACCCGGGAGCCATGTCAACCGGTGCTCATTGTCGAACATGATTACGCGTACGCGGCTGGTTGGGTAGCAAAGTTACTTGATACATACGCTATCCCATTCACAATCGTAGCGGATTTTGCCGGGGCAAAAGCTGAGCTATCGTCTGCCGTATGCAAGGGAATTCCGTACGGTTGCAGTGTTGTCGCCGTGCAGTGTGTCAACCCACATTCTGTGGAAGTACTGGAGCAATTTGCCTGTCTTGCCCACTTGCTGGAGAATAGCTGCATTGTGCTAAGTGACGAAAAGCTGCCGGTGGCAAGTTATGCTGACAAAGGGCTGGTGGACCATGTTCACAGCTTCTGCGCGGCACAAAATAACCTGGTGGCCAGGATAGTGGAAGGCTATTCAGGGCAAACAAAGGCTGAACCTGTACCGACGGTTCCCGCTACCAGTGCACCCGGTGCCCTCGCACTGAGCGCTGGCGCAAGGGTTCTTCTGGTCGAGGACAGTGAAGTGAATCAGCTGATCGCGGCTACGATATTGCGCAACTCGGGGCACCACGTTGAGGTAGCGAGCAGCGGGAATGAAGCCCTTCAGCGACTTGAGGAGTGCAACTGCGATGTTATTCTGATGGACCTGCAGATGCCGGAAATGGACGGGCTGGAGGCAACCAGACTCATCAGGGGCCTACCGGGCGAGGTGTCCAACACACCGATCATTGCTTTTTCGGCAAACGCAATGGAAGCAACAAGGGACC
>PVMK01125613.1_pt1 | contig 28508 bp, 27 predicted proteins | sample 1853481 | NCBI WGS metagenome assembly PVMK01 (sample SAMN08533507, study PRJNA380276) | Marine sediment metagenome, whole genome shotgun sequencing project. | reverse complement strand
TCGTGTCCGCTCGGGCCAGCCGCATTTCTTGGGTAGCGATTGCACCGACGTACGACGACGCGTTGTCATCTCCCACCAAGCGGTAGGCGTAGCCGACCCCTCCACCCACACAGACACGGCATGTGCTGCCGACCGGAGGAGCCTCTCATCGTCGTCAGGTCTTCCCAATGCGCGGTTAATGGCGGTCCCGTAGAAGGCGCCCGCCAGACCCACGAGCAAGACCACACCCGCAAAAGTGTGTGGATCTTCCGCCCCTCTGGCTTCGGCCAGGGCAACGAGATCTAGAGCGGCAGGATGCTTGGTCATGACCTCGGAGACATTCTGTCCGTCGAGGATCATCCAGCTCCCGATATTGACAAACGCTGGGTTCGCCTCAAGTCCGACCCAGAACAGCTTCATCGCCTCGTGGATGTCATCCGAACCTGTGAAGGATCCAGCAATGCGCTCCCCGAGCCGATCCATGGCTGCGCCGATGAGCGCAGCCTTGGAGTGGAAGTACCGATAGGCGACCCCGACGCTGACGCCAGCCTCTTCGGCGATCTCACGCATTCCGACTGCCTCCGGTGACCTCTCGTCGCAGAGTCGCTCGACCGCGTCGAGCAGAGCGGGGATGATCGCCTCTTTGGTCGGTCTTCGTGAACCGTGGTTCATGGTTGTGTATGCTAGTGCCTGTCCTCAGCCGCGACGAAGGAGCACCATGTCCGACGAGTCCACGAAACGTCCCCAGTCCTCGCCCGAAGACATCCAGAACGCGTTGTACGGCGGCATTCCGATGGACCGTTGGAAGGAGGGACTGCTTTTCGAGGGGATCTCCCCCACGCCGGGTCTGAAGTCTGCAGCCAACTGGTTCCCCCGTACCGAGAAGCTCGGACCGGACGAGATGCGGATCATCTTCATGGGCACTTCACCGTCGATCCGTCCGGGCCAGATGAACACGTCCGTGTTCGTGCAGTTGGGCAATGGTGAGAACTTCATCTTCGACATAGGTGAAGGCGCAATCGCGAATTACATAGCGGGCGGGTTTGCGCTCAATGAGTTGGACAAGGTCTTCATCACCCATCTCCACGTCGATCACTTCGGCTCACTGCCGTATCTCTACATGTTCGGTGGATGGGCAGGCCGGTGGCACAAGAAGCTGCGTGTCTTCGGTCCTTCAGGACGTACACCCGAGTACGGAACCGCAAAGATGATTGAGGGAATGCAGATGATGCTCGGCTGGCATATGGATGCTTTCGACGTCTTTCCCAACGGCCAGGGCTGGGACCTCGAGGTCAATGAGTTCGACTTCAGGGACAACGGCGGAGTCATCTATGACGAAGGTGGCGTACAGGTTACCCACTGGCAACGGTCGCACGCCAAGGACGGGGCCTCGGGCTATCGCCTTGATTGGAACGGACTCTCCATGGCGTGGACTGGGGATGGTCGTCCGAGCCATCTCGATGCCGAGTACTGCGAGGGTGTTGACGTCTACATCACAGAGACCCAGGCCGAGTTGATAAGTATCTCGTCTGGTGTGCAGGGTGTACCGCCGTTCCTAGGTCGTTACACGATCGATACCCATCACACACCGGGGTACGCCGCTGGCTACCTGATGAACGAGGTCAAGCCGCGTCTTGGAATGACAACGCACATGGCGTTCGACACCTATCAAAACGAGGAGACCGTCGCCGAGATCCGTGAGCACTGGAAGGGCCCGTTCCACTTCGGAGCCCCTGATGGCGTTGTCGTGAACGTGACGAAGGACGACATCTGGGTCCGTGAAGGGATCCTGCCCGACTTTCCGAACAACCGAGCACCACAGTTCGACTTCGATGGTGGCCAGCTGGTCGTTCCTGCACCACGCAAGAGGCGCGAGGACATCCAAGAGCCGTTCGTGCGCGAGCAGCAGATCGATCCGACCGAGTACTACCCAGAGGGTTACCACCCGATGCTGCTCGAGGAGTGGCCGGTGGATGGCGATCTTGTCATCGACCTGGAAACGATGCCCCCAGCGCTTCTTCAGGGCATGGGCGAGCGGTGGCGTGATCGCAAGGAGTACGAGAAGCACATCAGCGAGCTGACCGCGGAGGCCGAGTCAGGCGAGTAGAGGCTTCTCAGAGTCCGAGGATCTGTTTCTTCTTGGCGTTGAACTCTTCGTCCGTCAGAACTCCGGCGTCACGCAGTGAGGCGAGCTTCTCCAATTCGGCCATGTAGTCCGATGAGCCCGCCGACGCGGGTGCGGCCTCTGGCTGTACAGCCTGTGCATCAGGAGCCGAATCTCCGCCGGCTTGGGCCAGCTCTTCTTCCGTTGCGGTCTGCTGTTCGATCCCGAGTTCGTTCATCGCCTTTTCGAGCTCGTCATCTTCGAGCTCCTCAGGATTGACGCCGGTGTGTTCCTCGATCCGTGCGGCATCTTTCTGGGACATCTTGTGGGCGCCAAAGGCCACCATTCCGCCAACGAGCATGACTCTGCGTCTTCGGCGCCGACGCCTTGTCCGTCGGGCACGGCCAACGGGTCGACCTGGTCCAGCGGCTGGTCCTCTTCTGCGTGGCATCCTGAAACCTCCTCGACAAGCGCGGCGAAGCGCCATTTCAATTGGCTCAACCCTACCCGCGACGAGCAAAGACCGCAGGTAGTGTGCTCGACATGGACAGGTTTCGATCATTGATTCGACGCGACACCCTTCGTGAGGATGCGGTAGCGGGGATCGTTCTTGGTGTGGAGAGTGTGCCTGACGGACTCGCCGGAGGGCTTCTCGCCGGGGTGAACCCGGTGTTTGGCCTGTACGCCTACATGTACGGGACCTTCACCGGTGGGTTGTTCACGAGTTCATCGTTCATGGCGGTGCAAGCAACGGGTGCAATGGCGATCGTTGTTGCAGATGTCGGAATCGTGCACACCGCCGAAGATCCAGCTCGCATGCTGTTCACGCTGTCGATCGTTACGGGCGTGATAATGCTCCTCGCCGGCCTGTTCAAGGCTGGCTCGATCCTGCGCTTTGTTTCGAACTCCGTCATGGTCGGGTTCATCAACGCCGTCGGCGTCAACATCATCTTGGGTCAACTCGACGACTTCACGGGCTACGAGAGTGTGGGTGCGAATAGAGTGGTGCGTGCCTTCGACCTTCTGCTCAATTTCGCACAGGTGCACTGGCCAACGCTCACCATTGGGATCGCCACGATCGTGCTGATCATCGTGCTCGAGAAGACGAAGCTAGGACCGCTCGGCATGGTCGTCGCGATCGTGATTGGTTCTGCTGCAGTGCCGGTCCTCGGGTGGAACATTGCCATTCTCAACGACATCGCTGACATTCCCAACCGGCTTCCGTTCCCTATGGTGCCACTGTTCGGAGCGATGCCGAGTCTGGTCGTTCCAGGTCTGGCGCTGGCGTTTATCGGTCTTGTCCAGGGTGCAGGAATTTCTGCGAACTTCCCCGACGAGGATGGAAACTACCCTGATGCGTCACAAGACTTCGTCGGGCAGGGAGCAGCGAATATCGTTGCGGGCATCTGGCAGGGGATGCCGGTTGGCGGGTCGATGTCGGCGTCGTCCCTCGTAAAGAACGCTGGAGCAAGGTCGAGGACTGCCTTGCTCATCGCCGGTCTCGTCATGGCAGTGGTGATTCTCGTCTTCGGCAATGTGGTCGGCTACATCGCGATGCCTGCTCTCGCCGGTTTGCTGATGACCGTCGGATACCGCACCGTGAAGCCTGCTGACATCAAGGCCGTTTGGAAGACAGGCGCTGTGCAAGCAACCGTGATGACAGTCACCTTCATACTGACGATGATCATCCCTCTCCAGAACGCTGTCCTCGTCGGCGTCGGGATCTCGATGATTCTGTACATCATCAATCAGTCGAACCAGGTCACGCTCAAGCGTTGGATTCCCGATGGCGAGGGAAATATGCGTGAGACAGAAGCACCAGACACGGTTGATGCCGACGAGATTGTCGTGCTCCAGCCGTACGGCAGCCTGTTCTTCGCTGCGGCGCCTGTTTTCGAGGGTCTGCTTCCTGATACGACTGGTGATACGGACAACTCGGTGGTCATTCTGCGGTTGCGAGGACGCACCGACCTCGGCTCAACGTTTATGGACGTACTTCGTAGATACGCCGAAGACCTCAACGCCGCAAACAGCAAACTCGTCATCATCTCTGCGGATGCCCGCATCCACGAACAGCTCGCGGTTACTCGTGTGACGGCGGCAGTAGGAACAGAGAACATCTACACGTCCGATGAATGGGTGGGCGCAACGCTGAAGCGCGCCCATGAGGATGCGGTTGCGTGGGTCGTCACTCACGGGGCAGATGGAAGAGGTCCAACATCATGAGTAGCAAGTTCTTCGCCAACGAGCCGCACCAGCCACGGGTCAGGCGAGCTGCTGACGCGACTTCAATCGGCATCGGTCTCTTCTTCCTGGTGTGGACTGCGGCTACCGCCGACTCAGTCGCTGCGGTCGAGTCAGCGTTGGTTGAATTAGCGGGGAGTGTCCCGTTGTGGTTCGATGACATGTACCGGATAGCGTTCTTCGTTGGGTTCCTCCTGATCGTCGTTCTCATTACGACGGTGGTCGCCCAAGGATCCAAGCGTGGCGGACTTCTCAGGGATATGGCGATCGCGCTCGTCGGATCCATCGCAGTTGCGGTTCTGCTGGTGTGGCTTGTGGACGGCACGTTCCCCACGGTGTTCCCCGAGCTGTCTGGCACCGATCCGGAGCCGGCGTTCCCCATTCTGCGTGTAGCGATCCTCACAGCCCTCGTCGTCGTTGCATCGCCGCACCTGACTCGTCCGGTCCGACGCTTTGGATGGCTCATGATCGGGCTCGTCGCCATCTCCGGGTTCGGTCTCGGACTTGGCCTCCCCGGTGACGCAATGGGCGGCTTCGGGCTCGGGCTTGCGGTCGGTGGCACCATCCTGCTCACCTTTGGGTCTCCAGCCGGGTATCCAGATCCCTCGGCCGTCATCGCGGCTCTGGCGGACTTCGGTTTGACCGTCGGCGGCATTCATCCTGCCGATGACCAGTCGTGGGGCGTTCGCAGGCTTCAAGGAACTCTCGATGCTGGCCAGGGCATCCGTGTGAAGGCATATGGTCGCGACGCCATGGACTCGCAGCTTGTGAACAGGGTCTGGCAGTCCGTTTGGTATCGAGAGGGCGGTCAGACGTTCACGCACAGCCGGCTACAGGCCGTCGAGCACGAGGCGCTCGCGCTGCTCATGGCTGGACGCAGCGGCGTCGCGGTTCCGGAAGTGCTCGCTGTCGGTGTCGGTGGTGACGACCTGGCGCTGCTCGCCACAGCTGCTGTCGGACGTGAGGTCTCCGGCGACCTTATCAACGAGGGTCTCCTCGTCGAGATGTGGCAGGAAGTTGGTCGGCTCCACGACTCCGGAATCGCACATGGCGCACTGGTGCCCGAGTCATTTGAGATCGCAGATGGCGGTCCCGTGCTCACGGAACTCGGTGGCGCTTCGTTGAGCGCAGCGGACATCCGGCTGAGCCTTGATGTGGTCTCTCTCCTGTACTCGTCTGCCGCAGCGGTTGGCACCGAGACCGCAGTGCAAGCGGCACGAAGCGGCATTGGAGACGCGAGTGTGATCTCGGCGCTGCCCTTCCTGCAGCCACCAGCCTTGACGAGGTCTCAACGGCAACAGACGCAGAAACCCAAACAACTCGTCAAGGAGATTCGGGAATCGATCGCGGCCGCCACTGAGACTGAATTGCCCGAGCCTGGGAGGCTTCGTCGCATAGAGCCGAAGAACCTGATCATGCCAGCACTGTCGTTGGTGGCTGCATACGTGCTGATCGGGATGATGACCGACATCGACTTCGCTGCCGTATGGGAGGTGGCCGAGGATGCGACGTGGGCGTGGATCGTCATCGGGTTCTTCGTTGGTCAGCTTGCGTTCTTCCCTGAGGCGGCCGGAATGCTGTTCGCCACAGGGTATGACCTGCCGCTGAAGCCGCTTGTGATTCTGCAGGTATCGGTGAAGTGGATCGGTTTGGCCGTTCCAAGTGCTGCGGGACGAGTCACCATGAACACGCTGTTCCTTCGTAAGTTCGGTGTCTCGCCGACCATTGCCCTCACTCAGGGAGCGCTCGATGGCCTCGCGGGTTTCGCCGTAGAGGCTGGTGTGCTCCTCATTGTGTTGATCGCGTCTGACCTCTCGCTTGATCTGGATACGACCGAAGTCAACTGGCAGCTGATTCTGGCAATCCTGGTTGTGCTGATCATCTCGGCCGTTGTTGCAGTGATCCGCATCAACAAACTCAGAAAGATGATCGTGCCTCCACTCAAGGATGCGTGGCAGCTCCTGTGGAGCATCCTCAAAGACCCGAAGCGAACCTTCGGGCTCTTGGGGAGCAACCTCGCATCACGGGCTGTCCTTGCAACGACACTCTGGTTCATCCTCCATGCCATCGGTACACCTCTGCCACTCGCTGCGGCGTTTGTGGCGACGCTAGCCACGAACCTCCTGGCTGGGTTGGTTCCCATCCCTGGAGGGATCGGTGTTGCCGAGGCTGTCCTCACGTCGTTCCTGATCGTTCTCGGACTCTCGCCCGAGGAGGCGTTCGCCGCTGCCGTGATCTTCAGGATCGCAACGTTCTACATCCCGGCTGGCGAGGGCTTCTTCGCGATGAAATGGCTTGAGAAGAACGGACACCTCTGAGAGTTTTCTCGTCGGGCGATCCGAACCAGCGCTGCCTCGCACACGAAGCCGGGTGCGCTGTAGGGTGGCGCGCGGATAGCAACTGACCAAATGCTCGCCCGCGAAAGGAACGTTATGAGCCGATCCGACGAAGCATGGACCGAAGTCGGCGACCAGTTCAAGAAGCTCGGGTCGACGTTCAAACGCCTATACGAGACCGGTGACGTCGATCAGCAGGCAGAGCCACCATCCGATGACGAGGTGAAGGACGCGCTGCGCACCCTTGGCGAGAGCGTCAGCCATGCATTCGCCACGGTTGGGGGTGCATTCAACGATCCTGAGGTCAAGGAGGAGTCGAGACAGGCTGCTGGCCTGTTCTTCGATGCACTCGGCGCCACATTCTCAGGCCTCGGCGACGACATCTCCAGTCGCAGCGAGACTGAACAGCGCCCATCTCCACCGGCAGCGTCCGGCCAGCCGGAAGAATCACACGAGCAGGATCAGTTCTGAGCGTCAGAGGCGGTCGAGTGGATCGCGCCGGCGGGGGCGGCTGATCCGGAACAACCTCCACGACAGGACGACGACGGCTATCAATCCGATTGCTCCTGCAATGGCGAAAATGATGGTTGCGAAGTCCGTGACGGGTTCGAGCGTGCTGCCCTCAAGTCCGCCGATGGCGGCGGCCAGGGCCGATCCGATGAGCAGGCCAGTCACGAGAACCCCGAGTGTGAACATCATCGCGATCCCCCGGAGCGCGTGCACGTGCCGATCGATGTCGCTCGTGTCGAGTTCGACCTTGAATCCGCCCTGTTTGAGGTTCGTCAACCACTTGACCAGACCTTCTTGGAGTGAAGGCATCTGTTCGACCACTTCCCTGACGGCGAAGCTGGCCTGTCTCGCCACGACATCCTTGATGACGTCTGAGGTGAACGCATCGGGGACCTGCTGCTTCAAGGCCGCGAACGAGCGTTCCATGAATTCAGTGCCGGTCCACGCAGGCACCAGGGCACCAGTGATCGCCTCAGCCTGAGCCATTGACTTCATTGCCAGTGTGAGCCGGGAGTCGAATCGATAGCCAGAGCGCTGCAATATGTCGAGACCCAGCGGGAGTACAGTCGCCACTACCTCGACCTGATGGCCAGGGGGTGGATCGAGGTAGGGGGTCAGCGTGCGTTCAAAGTCTTGGTAATACCTCTCGTCGTCTGTCTCCCGGTAGGGCGTTGATAACGACTTCAACGTCTGTGCAAGGCCCCGAACGTCACGGTTGTGGACCGTCAGCAGCAGACTCCCCAGCTTGATCCGCTGTTGGAATGTCAACTCGCCAACCATGCCGGTGTCGAGCATGACCATGTCCCCGTTGTTCAGATCCACGAAGACATTCCCCGGATGCGGATCACCGTGGAAGAATCCGTCGATCATCAACATCTTCGTCGCTGCCTGTACAACTCGGTCGGCGAGAACCTCCCTGTCGAGTCCAGCCGCATCGATTGCTGCCGTGTTCGTGGATTTGACACCGTGGATGAACTCAAGCGTGAGGACACCGGACGATGAAAAGTCGTACATCACTTCTGGGACTCTGATGCCTTCAATAGGTTCGAGTATTCGGCTGAGACGGCGCGCGTTGTAGGCCTCGATCTTGTAGTCGAGTTCTCTGAGGAGTGTCGTCCCGAACTCGAGCACGATCCCAGACAGATCCATGTCCATGGCCCAATGGGTTCGCCGTGCCATGGCCTGGGACATGCGAACCAGGATGCGAACATCAGAGCGCAGTTGGGCGTGGATGTCCGGACGCTGGATCTTCACGGCTACGTCGCGACCGTCGTGCAATACGGCTTGATGTACCTGCGCAAGCGAGGCCGCCGCGAGCGGCACCGGATCGAACTCGGCGTACAGGTCCTCCGGTGGTCCTCCAAGTTCCTTGATCACGCGATCGCGTGCCTGTTCATAGGGGAAGACCGCTACTTCGCTCTGCAGTTTCTCGAGCTCTTGTTGCCATTCGACTGGCAAGGTTCGCGCCCGACTCGAGATGATCTGGCCAATCTTGACATAGGTCGGACCAAGGTCTTGGAGCAGGAGCCGGAACCGAACCGGAGGATGCACACGGACAAGTGGAACAGTCGGCCGCCACAGCCAAGTCTGGATACGCCGCCTGAAGCCGGCAACGGAGCCGTCACCATCGAAGAGCGCATCGACGGCATGGATCTGCAGCATCTCGCGAACACGCAGCAGGCGTAGGCGTTCCTCGGCCTTCGTACTGAACCGCACCAGAGCCAACGGCGGCGGTCTCCGACGAGGCCTCTCCTGCCCAGGACCGATCGGGGGAGTGAGGCCGAAGAGCCCGATTCCGCCGAGACGAAGTACACCGAGCATCGTGCCGGCGACCGCGATCTGCCAAACGGAGACGGCGGAGAGCGAACCAGCAACGAACACCAGAAGGCCGAAGATGACGACGTCGACGAGCACGATCGCGAACCCATACGTCTGTACGACGAATGGCATCAGCAGTGCGTCCAGCGCTGGCCTGACGAACGCGTTTAGCAGGCCGTAGACGACGGCGGCGCCTGCGATCGATGCGAAAGTCGGTATGTCGCCGATGCTGAACGCTGGCATCAAAGCCAGCACCACCGCGATCAACACGATGTCCATGACGAAGTTGGTGATCACGACCCGCACGTTCGTCCGCATCCAACGGCGATTCGTCGCCTTGGTCGTCGTCGGTGCGTCGGTCACGAATCTGCCCGCTCTTGGATCAATCCTCTCATATGGACCACAGTAGGATCAGGGACGGCAACGCGAGCGGAGTTCAGGCTGCGGGCGTCCGCGTGCTACGGCTTGATTTCGCCTTCTACCCACTCGACGCGGTGATCCGCTTCGACGAAGCGCACCGTGCCCGACTGGGATCGCATGATCACTGAGTGCGTCGACGTGTGGATACCGCCGAATCGAACGCCCTTCAGAAGGGCACCGGTCGTGACTCCTGTCGCCGCGAAGAATGAGTTGTCCGAGTCCACGAGATCCCGGGTGGTGAGAACTTGATCAAGGTCGTGCCCATGCTCCCTCGCGTATTCGCGCTCCGAGTCATCACGAGGCCAGAGTTTGCATTGGATCTCACCGCGTAGCGCAGACATTGCACACGCTGAAATGACCGCTTCTGGTGAACCACCGATACCGAACATGATGTCGATGCCGTTGCCGTGTATTGCTGTGGTGATTGCACCCTGGATGTCGCCATCCCCTATGAGGGAGATGCGCGCTCCCGCTTCACGGACCTGTCTGATGTAGTCGTCGTTGCGTGGGCGCTCGAGAATCACGGCGGTTACTTCGCCGACCTCTTTGCCGTTCGCCTTTGCGACCTGGCGGAGATTGAACTCAACCGGTGCGTTGATGTCGACCGATCCAGCGGCTTCCTCGCCGACCGCGAGCTTGTCCATGTATACGAGGCTGCCTGGTGCGTACATCGAACCACGCGGGGCAACAGCGATGACGGCGAGCGCACCCCGACGGCCCTCGGCCGTGAGTCTCGTACCGTCGACAGGGTCCACTGCGACGTCGACCAGCGGCGGCTGGCCGTTGCCAACGATCTCACCGTTGTACAGCATCGGGGCTTCATCCTTCTCACCCTCGCCGATGACGACGATCCCGTCGAGATCGGTTCGGGAGAGAACCTGGCGCATCGCGTCGACCGCGGCCTGGTCCACGGTGTTTTTGTCCCCGCGTCCCTGTTCGCGGGCTGCCGAGATCGCAGCGGCCTCGGTTACTCGGATCAGTTCAAGCGCGAGGTTCCGTTCGGGCAGATAGCTGGCTACTGGCATGTCAGACCATCCTCACGATCATTGCGTCTCCCTGACCTCCGCCGCCGCAGAGCGCGGCTGCTCCGAGGGTTCCGCCGGTTTCCAAAAGGGCATTGATCAGTGTGACGACGATGCGGGCCCCGGTTGCACCGAGAGGATGGCCGAGGGCAACGGCGCCGCCATGGATGTTGACCTTTCCGCGGTCGACTTCGAGAAGGTGAGTGGACCACATCGCCACGGACGCGAACGCCTCGTTGATTTCGAAGAGATCGATGTCATCGACTTCGAGATTGGCTCGTTTGAGGGCGAGGCGAAGCGCTTGGGCCGGGCGTTCGTGGAGAGTCGCGTCCGGTCCAGCGATCTGGCCGTACGACACGATTTCGGCGATGACGGGCAGACCAATGGCTTCAGCTGCGACCCGGTCTGCGACGAGTACCGCTGCGGCACCATCTGAGATCTGGCTCGCGTTGCCAGCCGTGATGGTCCCCTCCCTGTTGAATGCGGGGCGGAGGCCACCGAGTGAGTCAGCCGTGATGCCAGGCCTGATCCCCCCGTCCTCAGAGACGGTGAGTGGTTCACCCTTTCGCTGTGGGACTTCAACCGGGACGATCTCCTTCGCAAATGCTCCGGATTCTGTGGCGGCAAGGGCCCGTGCGTGGGACGTTGCAGACCACTCGTCCTGTGTTCTCCTGTCGATTCCGAGTTCGTCGTTTCGGGTGTCAGAGGAATCACCCATCATGCATGAGTCGAATGCGCAGAAGAGGCCATCGTGGGTGAGGGAATCGACGACGGTCTGGTCACCGAGTCTGAAGCCGCTCCTCGCTCCGGGCATGACATAGGGAGCGTTCGTCATGGACTCCATGCCGCCCGCGACGACGAATGTGGACTCGCCGAGCTTGATGTGATTGGCGGCTTCCTGGATGGCAGTCATGCCAGAGAGACAGACCTTGTTGATTGTCATCGCAGGGACGGACATGGGTATGCCCGCCTTCACCGCAGCCTGGCGGGCGGTGATCTGGCCCTGGCCTGCTTGGATCACGTGACCGAAGATGACTTCGTCGACCTTGTTGGGTTCAAGGCCCGCTTTCTCAAGAGCACCTGCGATGGCTACGCCACCGAGATCCATCGCGCTGAGCGGAGAGAACACATCACTGAATCGACCGATGGGAGTTCTTGCAATCGAACAGATCACAGGTTTCATGGCATCCTTGTCTGTGGTGACGCCGAATTGTAATCGACGGGCCGATACACGGGATGGTCGACCGGATTCAGGCGTCCGGGGCCGTGCGGTGAGGCGGTGCCGCCCGCTCGGGATCTTTGGGATTGAGCGGGGCGAGGTGTTTGGCTGACTGACCGCTGCGAATCCACTGCGTCTGGTGGATCGGCTCGGGCCGCACGGCAGCTGCCAGTTGCTCCTCGTTCTCTATCGAGGCCACGATCGCCGCGATTGCCGCGGTCGCTTCAGGTCCAGCACCGCCGGTGATCTCGATTCGTTCAGCCATTGTTGATCTCCACCAGCTCCACAAGTGTTCCTGTGAGTTCCTTCGGATGGACGAACGCGATCCTGTGACCGCCACCGCCGATTCGGGGTGTTTCGTCGATGAGCCGTGCCCCTGTGTTCTTGAGATGCGTCAACGCGTCCTCGATGTTGGTTACCGCAAACGCGATGTGGTGCATGCCTTCACCGTTCTGACTCAGGAAGCGCCCAACAGGTGACTCGGGAGTGAGTGGCTCCAGGAGTTGGATGTGTGACCCGCCCAACGGGATCATTGCTTCGGACACTCCCTGCTCTTCGACGATCTCGCGCGAGGTGGGCTTCACGTTGTAGAGCGTCTCGTATCGAGCGATGGCATCGTCAAGGTTCTCAACCGCAATGGCGACGTGGTGGATGTTGTAGGCGAGCATCGATACCCAGCCTACCGAGGCGCTCAAGCGTGGGCGTGCTCCACGTCTGTGGTCTCCTGCTCGTCATCGCGGCCGGCGAGCGTTACCGAGAAGCAGAAGCGTGCGCCGACGGGGAATCGGTCCTCGTACCAGAGGTCGCCACCCATGGCCCGGGTGAGCTTCCGTGCGATGGGAAGGCCGAGGCCGAATCCTTGCTGGAGCCGAGCGTCGCCAGTGGAGATCTGCTCGAAGTGCTTGAAGATTCGTTCCCTGTCCTCTTCCCTGATGCCCAAACCGTTGTCAGACACCTCGACCTGGTAGAGGCCCGGTTGATACAGCTCACCGTCGATGAGTACCTCGTCGCCCCCGTACTTGAGTGCGTTCTCGAGCAGATTTCTGAGAACCTGCCTGAGGCGCGTGCGGTCGGTACGCACCATCACATTTGGCGGAATCGAGACTGAGTAGGCACCTTCGTCGAGGATCATCGAGGCGGCTGAGTGGGCTTCGGCGGCGAGATCAAACTCCTCGGGATTGAGGCGGAGCTGACCTGCTTCAAGTCGTGGTATCACGAGGATGTCTTCGACGAGGTTGCTGAGGTGCTCGTTCTCGTGGCGCATGATCGCGAGGAATTCGTCCACTTCGCTTGGCGGAAGTGCCATCCATGATTCCGCCAGTGTCTCGGTGAACCCTGCGATGCCAGTCAGAGGCGTGCGGAGCTCGTGGCTCACCATTGAAACGAATTCATTCTTGAGCTGGACTGCCCTTCTCTCCTGCGCGAGGGCCTCTGCTTGCTGGTCCTGGGACCGCAGCACGATTCTGATGGCGCCCAGCATCACGACGGAAGTTGTAACGATGTATGCAACCGCAGCGATTCGGTCCACGAGCGCCTCCGCTCCAGATCCGTTGATGATTCCGACCATTGGCAGATCGGTATAGGTGAAGAGTGCTGCGGAGGCCACAGACCATGCCATCACGTAGGCGACAAGTGCCGCGGACTGTCGGATCGAGAGGATGAGCATCGTCGAGACGAGTACCCAGACGATCGAGAGACCGTGGATACCGGCGGCCGGGCCACGAAGGATGAGCGCAATCCCGATGGCTGTCGTACCCATGAACTCTGCGGGAGAGCGGAAATGCCGTGGTTCCTGCGATAGAGAGCGTCGATGAGGACGACGAACGCGGGTGCGATCGTGAACAGGCCTTCGGTGCTTCCAGAGATGTAGCTCCACACCAAGACACCCACGATGAACAGCAACGCTCCTGCCGCCCTGATCGTGTTGTATGGGCGGCGGACGTCCAAATAGGGAATTGGCGCCCTTGAGGGCAGTTCGATCATCGTGACTCCTTGAGGTGGTTATCGGTCGGAATCACGCAGGGTTGAGGAAGCTGTCGGTCAGTCGGAGCCTGTCATGGAGCGTTGAGCGAAGAGCGATTCTACGGATGACTCCGGGACCCGAAGATCACCCGTTCCGGTACCAACCCGATAGGAGCGTTTTGTAGATCCGTGGTAGTCAGAGCCGCCGGTTGCGGCGATTCCGAGGCTTTTGGCGAGACCCGTGATGTGCGTTCGAAGCTCGCGGTCGTGCATCGGGTGGTGGGCCTCGATTCCGCCGAGGCCGATGTCCGTCAGTTCACGGAACACTCGTCCGTAACCGTCGCGTGCGAGGCACATGGTCACGGGATGGGCAACCACCGGCACGGCATGTGACTCGCGGGCGAGCGATATCGCATCGGCCGCGGTCAGGCGGTCCCGCTCGACATAGGCCGCCCCACCGTCGCGGAGGAGATCCGTGAAGGCCTCGTCGCGCGACTCGATGTATCCCTTGTCGATGAGAGCATCGGCGATGTGGGGCCGACCGATTGATGGTCCGGCAGCGTGCTTCTCTACGTCACCGATCGTGATCTCGTATCCGAGCCTGTTGAGGTTGTGGACGATCTGAGTGTTTCGTGCGTCTCGGCCGTATCTGAGCCCTGCCAGTCTGGACTGGAGCGGTCCCTCCCCAGGCTCGAGGCAGTAGACGAGCATGTGAATCTTCGTGCCGTCGTGATCGACCGAGAGTTCTACACCTGGGATGAAGGCGATGCCGGAGCGCTCGGCGGCCAGCCTCGCACGATCTATGCCATCCACTGTGTCGTGGTCTGTGAGCGCCGCGTGGCTCAGGTTCGCTTCGGCGGCGAGTTCCATCACCCGTTCGGGCGTGTCCTCACCGTCCGAAATGTTCGAGTGCAAGTGAAGATCGACGGCCAAGGATCAACCGCTGTAGAGCTTGAGAGCAACAATCGCTGCACCGAAAATGGCCGCGTACATCGCATATCGTTTGATGATCGCGATGCGTTTGCTCTTCTTGTCCGCCTTGTCTTCTTCAGCTTGCTTGATGCCGCGGTTTACCCGCTGTCGTTCTCGTTTATCTGAGGCCATGATCGGAGTTTACCGCTCCACGGTGACCGACTCGATATAGACAGACTCGAGCGGTGTCGAGGGGCTGGGATCCGCGCTGTTCGCCCCTCTGCCAAGGGGAATCTGAGTGATGAGGTCGAGCGTGTCGAGTCCTGAGGTCACTGCGCCGACGATTGTGTACTGAGGTCCGAGCCAGTCGACCGTGTCGAACATGATGAAGAACTGGCTACCCGTCGTACCTGGCCCAGCGTTCGCCATGGCTACGACACCTTTGGCGTAAGGGGCTGCGTCAGTCGGGAACTCATCGGGGAGCGTGTAGCCGGGGCCGCCGCGCCCGGTCGCCGTCGGGTCACCGGCCTGCATCATGAATCCGGGGATGATGCGGTGCGAGACTGTTCCGTCCAGGTACCCGGACTCTGCAAGGAACACGAAGGAGTTCGCGGTTTCCGGTGCGACGTTCGGATCAATCTCGATCACGATCGGTCCACATGATGTGTGCAGCGTCACGATGGTCGGGCCTTCGAGCCGTGCGTCGCCAGGCGCATCGAACTGGATCTGGGTTGCCGGCTCTGGCTGGTCTGCACCGCATGCCGTTGGCTGATGGAGATATCCGGCGTAATCCGCAGGAACGGTTTCGAGGGCGACCGTGGTCACCGTTGTGGACGGTGCAGGGGTCGACGTTGTCGTGGCACCGGCGCCGTCGTTCGTGCCACACGCCGAGACGGCAACAGCTAATGCGGCCGCAATGACGAGGATCTTGTTCTGGTGCATCAGTGGAACGTAATACACCGAGCCGGGAACCGAGCCTCGATTCTGACCTCAGTCTTGTGACCTACAATCCGCGCGATGGCACTCGTGGTTCACAAGTACGGCGGCACCTCGGTAGCAGATGCCGAGAAGATCCGAAATGTCGCACGCCGAATCGTTGACTCATACAACGAAGGCAACGGTGTCGTGGCGGTCGTGAGTGCCATGGGGAAGCGCACAGACGAACTCCTCTCCCTTGCAGAAGAGGTCTCTGCTCGGTCGCATCCGCGTGAGATGGACATGCTCCTCACGGCGGGTGAGCGCGAGACGATGGCGCTTGTGGCCATGGCAATCGAAGATCTTGGAGTCGACGCGACGAGTTTCACCGGCTCCCAGGCCGGGATTCTGACGACGGGCAGGCACGGGCAGGCCGAGATTCTCGAGATTAAGGCTGACCGGGTCAGGGAGGGTCTTGACGAGGGCAAGGTTGTCATCGTCGCCGGATTCCAGGGCGTCGATCCCGACTCGAGGGACGTCACAACGCTCGGCCGTGGCGGCTCAGATGCGACAGCAGTTGCACTCGCCGCGGCGCTCGATGCCGACCGATGTGAGATCTACACCGACGTTGATGGGGTCTACAGTGCCGATCCACGAGTCGTACCCAACGCGGTCAAACTGGATGACGTTTCATTCGAGGAGATGCTCGAACTTGCATCCGCGGGTGCGGGCGTGCTCATGCCCCGGTCGGTTGAGTTCGGAAGACGCTTCAATATTCCTATCCACGTCCGATCGTCGTTCCACAACGGCGAGGGAACATGGGTGAAGGAGGAACCAATGGAACAAGTAGTTGTGCGCGGAATTGCCCACGACGAGTCGGAGGCAAAGCTGACCGTGTATCGGGTGCCCGATACACCCGGTGTGGCCGCCTCGCTCTTTGAGCCGCTCGCACAAGCCGGTGTGAACGTTGACATGATCGTTCAGAACGTCTCACACGATGGTTCAACCGATATCAGCTTCACGGTGCCGCTCACCATGCTCGATGTTGCTCAGAAGGAAGCGGAGACGATTGCTGAGGCGGTGAACGCAGGTGGTGTCAGCGTCGATCGTGATATCGCCAAAGTGACCGTCGTCGGCATTGGGATGAAGACGGAGTCCGGTATAGCTGCACAGATGTTCCGAATCCTCGCCGACCATGACATCAACATACAGATGATTTCAACATCTCCGATTCGAATCTCGTGCGTCGTTTCGGGCGAAGAGGTTCACAAGGCCGTCCGAGCACTCCATACGGGTCTCGGGCTTGAGGATGCCGAGGTCTGATGGATACGTATGTGAAACCGAGGGTCGCCGTCGTCGGAGCAACGGGTGTTGTAGGTACCACGATGCTCTCGATCCTCGAGGAGCGGCAGTTCCCCCTGGATGATCTGCGACTGATGGCTTCGTCGCGTTCAGCAGGGAGAGTCATTGATACCAAGTGGGGGAGCATCGAGATAGAGGACCTCGCGTCAGCCGACCCTTCGAATGTTGATATCGCCTTGTTCTCCGCCGGTGGTGCGCGCTCGCTCGAATTCGCCCCGCACTTTGCTTCTGCTGGCGCAACCGTCGTCGACAACTCGTCTGCATTTCGCATGGACGACACTGTGCCTCTCGTTGTCGCCGAGGTCAATGACGAGGCAATCCTGTCTCATGAGGGCATCGTGGCGAACCCGAACTGCACGACAATGGTTGCGATGATGGCCGCCGGTCCGTTGCACAGGGCTGCGAGCTTGCGAACACTGATTGCGACGTCGTATCAAGCTGTCTCCGGTTCAGGGCAGACAGGGATCTCGCAGCTTGCGTCCGAGATCGATTTCTTCGAGAGCAATCAGGATGCCCTTGTGTCCGGTGGCTGGGAGGAACCGGACGGAGATCTCTACGCGAGACCGATTGCGTACAACGTGCTCCCGCTCGCCGGACCGATGGGTGACGCCGGCTACACCGAGGAGGAGTGGAAGCTCGTTCACGAGACCCGCAAGATCCTCGACCGTCATGACATCAAGATCGAACCAACCTGTGTGCGAGTTCCGGTGATGGTCGGACACGGGATTTCGGCGAACATGTGGTTCGACCGACCAGTCGACCTCGACGAAGCGGTTGCCGTGCTTGGTGAAGCTCCGGGTATGCAGCTGTGGGACGACACGAAGGTGCCGACTCCGCTGGACACTGTTGGAATCGACGATGTGCTCATCGGACGTCTCCGCGAGACGGTTGGCCACCCCGGCGGAATCAGCCTCTTCGCCATCGGCGACAATCTTCGCAAGGGTGCAGCCCTCAACGCCGTGCAGCTCGCAGAGTTGCTCGTCGAGTAGTTCGAGGCACGGAGGTTCCATGTCCAAGATCATCGTTACGCATGTTGACGGCGTCGCGACCGTTCGTTTGAACGATCCAGCGTCGCTGAATGCGCTGAGCGCGCCGGTTGCCGCTGAACTCGAGCGAGTCATCGCCGAACTCTCTGAAGATGCTTCGGTGCGTGCGCTGGTTCTCACCGGCACGGGTCGGGCCTTCTGCGCAGGCGGAGACGTTCAGTCGTTCTATGACCACAGGGACGATCCCAACGAGATCATGCAGGCGGTGCTTGATGGTCTGCACGGTGCGGTGCAGCGCCTCATCGACGCACCCTTTCCTACCGTTGCCGCAATCAACGGGGTTGTGGCTGGTGCGGGAATGGGAATCGCCCTTGCCACCGACTTGGCGATTGCCGCAGAGTCCGCCATGTTCACTATGGCCTACACAGGAATCGGTGTGTCGCCAGACGGATCGAGCACGTTCTTCCTTCCGCGCCTTGTTGGCACCCGTGTCGCGATGGAGATGATTCTGACGAACAAACGCGTTTCTTCAGAAGAGGCGCTTGCGCTCGGAATCGTCAACAGCGTCGTGCCGGACGGGGAACTGCCATACGAAGCGGCGAATCTCGCGGCGAGGCTCGCGGTCGGTCCGACGCTTGCCTATGTTCGTGCCCGCAAGTTGATCCGTTCGTCTCTCGGCGCTGACCCGATCACACAGATGGAAGCGGAGGCCGCTGGGATCCTCGCCGCGGGTGAGACGAAGGACTTCTGCGAGGGCGTCACGGCCTTCATCGAGAAGCGTCCCCCAACTTTCGAAGGCAGATAGAGGAGTCTGGCGTGGGTCACCGCCATATATTGCGGCGACCCACGCCAGACTCTCGCTGGTCGGGACGGCCGGATTTGAACCGGCGACCTCTTCGTCCCGAACGAAGCGCGCTACCAACCTGCGCTACGTCCCGATTCGGAAAGTCTAGAGAGCTAGAGCAATCTCTCGACTTTGATGCGGTCGACCCGTTGACGGTCCATCGTGAGCACTGTGTATCTGAAGCCGTCCTCATCGACGCTATCGCCACGGTCAGGGATCTTGCCGAACGTGGTCATGATGAATCCGCCGACTGTCGAGTAGGGGCCCTCAGGTATTTGGTGATCAATCGAACCCTCGAGATCGTCGATATCGACCCTCCCGTCGGCGATCCAAACCTGTTGAGCAATCGGGGTAACCGTCGGTGTCCCAGCGTCGTACTCGTCCTGGAGTTCGCCGACGAGCTCGGCAACGAGGTCCTTGATCGTGACAATGCCCTCCACGCCGCCGTGTTCATCCACCACAACGGACATTCCGTACCGCTTGACACGCATCTCCTCGAGGGTGTCGAGGACGGACATCGTCTCTGGGACGTAGTTTGGTGGGCGAATCATTCGCGAAAGGTCGCCTGACTCCTCGCTCTCACGTAACAGATCCTTCACATGCACGATCCCCTGCAGTTCATCGAGCCCGTCCGCTGTGACGGGGAACCGTGAATGGCCCGTTGCCGTCACTGCTGTTCGCAGGTCGTCAGCGGTGAACGGCAGCGGTACAGAGACGATGTCGAGCCGAGGAGTCATGACGTCGCGGACCAGGGTGTCTGCAAGGTGGAAGAGAGCGTCAATTATCTCGCGCTCAGCCTCCTCGATCTGTCCGCCGCGCTGGCCCAGTGCCGCGAGCGCTCGAATGTCGTCCTCGGTCACTCCGCTCGCGTCGGAGTCGATATCGATGCGGAGCAGCCTGAGCAGACCGCGGGTGATAGCGGAGAAGAATCGGGCGATAGGGGCGAGGACCAGCGAGAGATTCCAGATGGTCGGTGCCACCCGGAGGGAGAACTGTTCTGGGTATCGGGCCGCAATGGTCTTTGGAGTGATCTCGCCAAAGATGAGGAGCACGGCGGTCATGACTCCTGTCGCGACCCATGGTCCCCACGTCTCGCCGATGAGTGAAACGAAGAGGATGGTTGCCACGGATGCGGAAAGCACATTGACCGTGTTGTTCGCGACCAGGAGCGTAGAGAGCATTCGCTCGGGTTGGGAGATAAGCAGTTCGAGTCGCTTGCCCCGCGGATCGGTGTCTGCCAACCGGTGCACACGTTCGCGAGAGATCCCGATCAGGGCAGTCTCTGATCCGGAGAAGAAGCCGGACGCGAGTGTGCAGACTCCGAGGATCGCGAGGTAGACGAAGGTCTCTGCGGTCACGACGTGATTGTGAGCGCGGCCCGTAACTCGGCGGCGGGAGCACTTTTGAGGATCCAGCTCTTTGCGCCGGACCGCCCGGCGAGAAACGCATCGGCCTCCCGATCGAGGAGGATCGTGACGGGGATCTCTTCGCCGCCTTGAGACTTGGCACGGACGTCGCGCGTCACCGCCATGGATCCCATCGACCCAACCTGCATGTCCACGAGGACCACGTCGATGTCCTCCGCATACGCAGTTGTTGCAGCGGTCGCGGAGTCTGCATGGTCGATCACGTCTATATCGGCACCAGCAAGCGATGCGTGGATCCGATCAACGACGCTCTGTTTGTCTGTCACAAGAAGGACTCTCTGCATGGGGCGGAGAATAGCTGTCAGCGGTCAACTGTCTACCCTGCACCAATGCGCCCACTCCGATTCGCCACACTGATCTCGCTCTTCTTCGTGCTCGGCGTGGGAGCGGTGGCCGCAGAGGCGACCGTGGCCGCAGAGTCAACGGATGATCCCATCGTCGTCATCGACGTCTCGGATCCGATGGATCAGCTGTCGATCGACTACGTCATCGAGGCGATCGAGTCCGAACCGGCGTATCTCTACATACTCAAGATCGACAGCCCCGGCGTGTCCTCTGGTGATGTGGCAGCGCTCTACGAAGCGATCTTGTCGGCTCGTGCGCCCGTTGTTTCATGGATCGGTCCCTTCGGGGCTGTGGCGTTCGGCGGTTCGGCGTACATTGCAAACCACGCGGACGTGAGGTCCGCCGCCCCTGGCGCTGTGGTCGGATACCTCGAACCGGTGGTCCAGAGAGACAATCAGTCCGGCGTCAATGTCGGTGTAACGGACGAGGCCCTTGCCGACTCAACGGTGGTGCTGACTCCCGAGGGTGAGCTCGTCCCCGGCTTTGTTGACCGTCTCGATCCCGCGCTGAGCACCCTGCTCATCTCGCTTGATGGCACAACCGTGACGCGAGATGATCAGACATGGGAGTTATCGACTGCGCGCGTCGAGACCGTTGAAGGCGAGGACATCGTCATGGCGACCCGCGTGGTGAAGTTCGTGGGCCCACGGCTGACGGTCCGGTTTCTACGCCTGGCGTCCCGACCCGAGACCACATTTCTCTTCTTGTTGATCGGTCTTGCTTTTGCGGTGTTCGAGTTCTATGCGGCTGGTCGCGGTCTGATGGCAGCTGTTGCGTCGGTCTCCATTCTTCTGGCTGGATACGGCGCAGCGACGCTGCCGATCTGGTGGCCTTCCGTTGGTATCACAATGGTCGGTCTGGGAGTCCTCGTGTGGGGTCTGTCGAAAAACAGGGTCGATTGGTGGGCCGTTCTGGGCACGGCCATGCTCCTTGTCGGGGGGCTTCATGTTTACGACGAGCCGTCCCGCATACCCCCCTGTGCCGTGGATGGTGATACTCGCCGTTGCTGCCTCGGTGACGTTCATCTGGTACTCGCTCACATCGGTGGTGCGAGGTCGATTCGCTACACCAACGGTCGGGAGAGAAGAGATGCTCGGTCGTCGATGTCTCGCCGTGTCGAACCTCGACCCCGAGGGCGTCGTGATGATCGATGGGGCCCGGTGGTCTGCAACTGCCGACCGGGGTGTCACTATCGGTTCTGGGGCTGCTGTGATGATCGTCGGGCTCACCGGACTCGTGCTCGAGGTTGATCCAGTGCTCGCTGCAGGTCGCGAAGAAATATCCTGAGAGTCCCAAAGTTTTCCTGTTCCTGCTCGAATCTTGCGACTAGGTTCGTCTGTTGTGCGGTCTGGCGGCCACACGCGAGAACTTCCCAGAGATGAAAGGCACTCCCTGATGTCACCTGACCGTTCCTGGCAGCCCGTTGCGCTCTGCAGCGGCAACCACTCCCACCTCTTCTTCCCCCCGAGTATCCAGGAACGCAAGGACGAACGACAACGCAGGGAGATGCGGGCCAAGGCTGTGTGCCAGGTCTGCCCCGTCGTCGGAGAGTGCCGAACGTACGCCCTCCAGATCAGGGAACCGTACGGAATCTGGGGTGGCCTCACCGAGACCGAGCGTCGCAGAACGCTTTCTACAGCCGCCGTCTGACCGTTCGGCTGTTGCCTGAGCGCAGCGTCCAGCCTGTCTTGTCGAGCCACTCAAGTGTTGGCACTGCCTGGCGTCTCGCCATACCGAACTGGTCCTTGAACTGAGACACTGAGAAGTCGGCTGGCAGGTCACCGATTCTCGTGTGTAGCTCTTCGATCTGGCCAGACGTGAACACGAGATCGGGACCAACGGGTATCAACGACCCGCTCCGGATGAGCGAGTGCATGACCTCGCCATCGAGATCGATCGCACTCATACGGGGTACATCGAATGATCGTTCCATCGAGGCCTTCACCGCGGACCATTGCTCACGCTGATCGGCTGTCAATTCATGAACGAACCCCTCCCGGCTCACGAACCCGTCCTCCTCACCGAGTGCGGAGGCGGCGCCGACGATCATGTCAACAGCGTCGTGGGGGATGCCAAGTTGTGATGCGAGTTCTGCCTTCGGAATGCCGGGTCGCAGCGGATGCCGTGTGTGGTAATCATCTGTGATCTCGGCTGTGCTCGAAACCATGCGGTCGACCGCGTTCTGGCTGTACATCGTTGTCCCAGCGAGCAGACCCTCATGGGACTCCCCTCCACCAGTCGCCATGAGAAGCTCGCTGACATCTGCAGAACCACGAACTGCGAGGAGTGCGGCCGCTCGATCGTCCGGTGATCGGTCAGCGGCCTCCATGAGCAGGTGGATCTGATCCTCTGTGAGGGGGTTGCCTGGAGCTGGCATGAGTATTCGCCCGCCACCCACAACAGCCCTGCGGCCTGAATCGCGCAGTATGAACCTGTCTCCCATGGCAGCGGGAAGCGCCTGTTCGAGCGAGACCTTGTACGCCGCTGTGTCACGAAGTCGGCGAACCGTTGCGGGTGTGTGCGCAGTACCGATGTGGAAGTGGAATGCTCCACGCTTGGGAATCTCATCAAACGATCGTGCCGGAGAGAGTGTCGCTATCAGTCGGTCCGTTGACTCGATGGATGCTGGCGTAGACAAGAGAGTGCCGCGGTGAACGTCGTCGAGCTTCGTGCTTTTCAGGTTGACCGCCGTACGCGAACCGGCTTCGCACTGTTCGGCCGATTGATCGTGATGATGTAGCCCACGGACGGTGTCTTGGTGCCCGTGAGGGAGAAGGGCGACCTGCTCGCCAACAGACACCGACCCTGCTGCGATCGTGCCCGTGACGACAACACCGGCACCGCTGACGGTGAACGCGCGATCGACCCACATCTTGAAGGGTCCATCGGACCGGTCGTCAGCCCGTGCGATTGCCGCCACGAGATGTTGACTCAGGTCATCCATTCCCTCACCGGTTATCGGCGACACAGGGACGATGGGCCACCCCTCGAGCGCTGTCCCTGCCGTCTCATCCATGATCTCGAGTGTGGCAAGCTCGACCGTGTCACTGTCAGCGAGGTCGATTCGTGTCAGTGCGACGACGCCGATCCTCGTGTCGAGGAGGTCGAGGACGGCCGCGTGCTCCTCGGTCTGGGGCATCCATCCGCTGTCCGCTGCGACGACGAGTAGGGCGCAGTCGACCGCACCAACGCCTGCGAGCATGTTCTTGATGAACCGCTCGTGGCCGGGTACGTCGACGAATCCGATGCTGATTCCGTCGATCTCTGCCCATGCGAAACCGAGATCGATCGTGAGGCCTCGTTCCTTCTCCTCAACCCAGCGATCCGGATCCCTGCCGGTGAGGGCGTGGACAAGCGTTGACTTGCCGTGGTCAACGTGACCGGCCGTTCCGACAATCGGCATCTCAGCCCAGCAGCTCTCTGACGGCTTCGGCGACGTGTGAATCGTCCTCAGGAATGACAGACCTGAGGTCGAGCACGGCTGATTCGTTTCGCCTGCTCGAGATGATCGGTGGCTGATGATTTGCCAGTGCCAAATAGGCGGTGTCAGCAGATCCCGGAAGCTTGATGAGCTTCGTCGGGAGCGTTGCGCCCGGTACCGAACCGGCGCCAGGGAGTGAGTGACCGTCCACGATCTGCGCCCCGGACGTCCCGTCCAAAACTGCTTGTGCCCGAGCCTCGATCTGTGCGGTGTCGAGCGACGCCATGGCCCAGAAGGGGATCTCCAGGACTCGTTGGTCTGCGTACAGCTCAAGGGTGGCCGCAACAGCAGCGATTGCGGGCCCGTCGAGCCGTACCGCCCGGGCAATCGGATGCTTTGCAGCCTTCTGCACCGCCTCGGCGGTCCCGACAAGGATTCCGGCCTGCGGTCCACCGAGCAGTTTGTCACCGGAGAACAGAACAATATCGGCACCAGACGCGACGGTCTGCCTGACGCCAGGCTCACTCGAGAGCCACGACCGGTCCCCGTTGCTGAGCCACGGCGTCGATTCATCGATCAGACCGCTGCCGATGTCGGCGATGAAGGGGATCCCGTTGGCTGTGGCGAGTCCAGCGAGGCCTGCGTACGAAGCCTCCTCTTGAAATCCTTCGACCCTGTAGTTCGACGGGTGCACTTTGAGGATCGCATCGACCGATCCGGCAACCGCTTCGAAGTCGGCGAGGCGCGTCCGGTTGGTGGTTCCGACTTCAACGAGTGTGGCTCCGCTCGCAGCCATGAGGTCTGGGAGCCGGAAGGATCCACCAATCTCGATGAGCTCGCCTCTCGAGACGGCGACTCTTCCACCGTGCCCAGCAACAGATGCGAGCGCAAGAAGCAGCGCGCCAGCGTTGTTGTTCACCGCAAATCCGTCTTCCGCAGCGGTGACCGTCGGAATCAGTGCTCTGAGATAGTCCGAACGGCTCGATCGTCTTCCCGTTCGTACGTCCATCTCCACATTTCCAGCAGCGGCGGCGGCGTGCCCCCAAGAGGCTGCAATGTTCACATTGAGAGGGGCCCGCCCGAGGTTCGTGTGGAGCAGCACTCCGGTGGCATTGATCACATGTGTCGGCTTGGCAGCCTCTATATCAGCCAATCTTTCGAAAGCGATCGACTCTGGGTCGGAATAGCGGCCGTCGATCAGTGCTTGGCGAGCGGCGTCAAGACTGTCTTGGCACGCCTTCGTCACGATGGCAAGAGGCAGATCACTTGATGCGGCGATGGTGTTCGCCAAAGCATCTACAGAGGGAAGGTCACGCAGTTCCATGGGAGCAAAGTAGTACGGCACACGACTCACGGCATACGACTGGTCGTTCGGCGCCATCGGCGGTCGTACTACGTTGTCGGTATGCGTATTCGCACGTGGCTCTTCCTCGGGTTTCTGGTCGTACCGATTGTCGAGATCGTGTTGTTCTACACGATCGGCACGTCGATCGGTATCTGGCCGACCATTGGCATCGTGGTCGTGACGGCACTGCTGGGGTCGTACTTCGTCTCGAAGCAGGGCAGATTCGTGTGGGACAGCATCAAGGAGAAGCTTGGCCAGGGCGAGGTGCCGACTGCTTCTGTGGTTCACGGCGCGATGATCCTTGTCGCGGGAGCCCTCCTGCTGACACCAGGCTTCTTGACAGATGTCGTCGGATTCTCCCTCCTCGTTCCCGGCGTCCGCGAGGCGATTCGTCAGTGGTACTTGCGCCGCAAGACATCAGGGTGGATGGTGGTCAAGTGACCTCCCTGCGTCGAGCGTCGACCGTCTGCGTCGTCAGGGAGACGGACCGCGTCGAGGTACTCATGGTGCGACGTCCGATGACCGCTCGATTTATGCCCGGGGTCTGGGTGTTCCCTGGCGGTGCAGTGGATACCGGCGACACTGAGGCTCCGGAGTCCTTCGGCGGGAATCGTCCAGGCTCCGAGTGGAAGGTTGCAGCGCTGCGCGAGTTGATCGAGGAGACTGGGCTCTGGCTCACAACCGAAGGCACAGAGTCGGCGCCGCTGACAGAAGACGCGTTCGGTGTGGTCGAAGCTTCCGAATTCACACTCGATCAGGATGCTCTGATCTACTTCTCCAACTGGGTCACACCAGCGGTGTTCCCCATCCGGTTCGACACCCGGTTCTTCCTTGCGGTTGCCGACCCAGCAGCGGAAGCGTACGTGGACGGCGATGAGCTGATCGATCTGGCCTGGGTCACACCATCTGAGGCATTGAAGTCCGAGGCCACCGGTGATTGGGATGTTGCGTTCCCGACGCGCAAGACTCTCGAGTTACTCGGTTCGGAGTCGTCGGTTGCGACCCTCGCCGACCGATTGAGGCGCGTTGATGTCGTGCCATCCGTTGAGCCACGACTCCATGTCGGAGAGCATGATGTGCAGATTCTGCTGCCGGATGACGATGGTTTCGACGAAGCAGGTCCAGCACAGAGTGATCCGACGATCCTTCACCGGCTCTCGATTGTGGTTGCCGAGGGTGGGCGTGTGCCGGCCGAATTCAGGTCGAGATCGTGATCGAGAGAGTTCTCGCGCCGAATCCGAGCATGTACACGGGCCCGGGGACCAACACGTATCTCCTGTCTGACGGGACGGACGTGATCATCCTTGATCCCGGTCCTGTGATCGATGCCCATGCAGCGGCGATCATCGCAGCGGTCGGAGATCGTCAACTCGTTGGCGTGGTGGTCACCCATACACACCCAGACCACGCACCGATGGCCAACCCGCTCGCGTTGACGCTCGATGTACCTGTTCTCGGGTTCGCCGCTGGCCCCGAGTTCGTTCCTGATATCACCATCACAGACGGAGCGAATGTCGCGTTTGGCAGCAGGGAGATCACTGCGGTGCACACACCAGGTCATACCCCTGATCACCTCTGCTTCCGTCTCGACGAAACGCTCTTCACCGGGGACCACATCATGGAAGGATCAACTGTCATCATCGAAGATGCGACCGACTATCTGGACAGTCTCTACCTGGTGCGCGACCTTGGAGTTGCTCGTATCGAGCCCGGTCATGGCAGTTCCATTGATGATGCAGGCGCGGTGATCGACGAGTACATAGACCACCGTCTCAAGCGTGAGCGCCAGATAGTGGCATCTGTAAACGATGGCGCTGGAACGATCGGCGACATCGTTGAGGTTGTGTATGCGGGTATTCCTGAGGGCCTGAGATCTGCAGCGATTCACCAAGTGGGTGTCCAGTTGACGAAGCTTTCACGAGATGGGGCGTTATCGTTCGCTGCGGGCAAGGCGGAGGAAGAGACAGAAGTTCGCCTGAGATAGGGGAGCGATGAGGATCAGATTGTTCGTCGCCGTTCTATTGGCCGTCGCCATGGTGTCGCCTGCATATGCACAGACCACCAGCGAGATCACGCGCGAGCAGGTTGATGCGGCGCTCGATCGAAGGCGTGAAGCATCAGCGTCCCTTGACGACATGACGGCGCGATTCGAAGAAGCGATCTCAAGTGAGATCGTGACGCGCGAGCGGATCGTGAGCCTGTCGAAGTCCGTCGCGAAACTTGAGCAGGAGATCGGGACCAAACGCGTCCAGGTCAAGGACCTCATCAGAGCTCGGTACATGTCGGGTGGTTCCCTTGGGACCGAGCGCATCTTCACCGCGGCGACGTTCAAGGACATCCCCATTCGCTCCGAGTACTACCAGCTCGCGAATGAACGGGATCTCGCTCTCTTGCGTGGGCTTGAGGCCGCTGAGGCTCTCCATGTGGAGCAGCAGAATCTGCTCGACAGAACACTCGAGCAGCAGAGCGCCCTCGTCGTTGAGATCGGCGAACTCACTGAGGAGATCGGCGCAAGGCTCGAGCAGGCGGACTCCGACTACAACTCGATCGCGATCGCATTCGAGCGACAGGAGGCTGAGAAGTTCCGGTTGGCAGAAGAGGCTCGTATCCGCCGTGAGGAGGCGGCACGCCAGGCCACATCAACCACGCTTGGGGATACGACCACCACAACCGCTTCGGCCGCCACTACGACGACATCCGGTGGAGCAGAGACAACGACCACGGCTGGGACGGGAACCACCACCACGGTCGCACCGACGACCACGACCACAACTCTGCCCACGGCTGCGCCCCCGGTCGTCACAGACGGCAAGACGTGTCCTGTCAATGCGGCCACGAGTTATACGGATTCGTGGGGCTCACCCCGATCGGGTGGTCGTTCTCACAAAGGCGTCGACATGATGGCCGCACGAGGCGCTCCGCTCGTGGCGATCGAGTCGGGGACGGTCACCCGTACCTCAGACAGCTCCCTCGGCGGGATATCGATCTACCTGACCGGTGCCTCGGGGAATCGCTACTACTACGCACACCTCGACTCCCTCGCCGACGGTATAGCTGGTGGCACGTCGGTTTCGGTCGGCGACCTCGTCGGACTCAACGGGTCAAGCGGAAACGCCTCATACGCTGCGCCGCATCTCCACTTCCAGTACGCACCGCCTGGGGGCGATTGGGTGAATCCCTATCCCCTTGTGAAGGCGTTGTGCGGCTGACGACCAGGTGGCCGATCGACGGGTTACAGCGCCGACAGTCTTCCGATGCACGAGTCGAGCTGGAGGGGCGGGAGGATCTCCGTTATCCGCGACGCAATCTCGATGACAGCCGATCCGGCAGGCCCCTC
>PVMK01126858.1_pt1 | contig 28513 bp, 23 predicted proteins | sample 1853481 | NCBI WGS metagenome assembly PVMK01 (sample SAMN08533507, study PRJNA380276) | Marine sediment metagenome, whole genome shotgun sequencing project. | reverse complement strand
GCAATTCGATGACGTTGATCCGGTAGTAAAGGTCTTCGCTGAAAGTCGCGCGCGCTTGACCATATCGGCAAGATTCTGGTGGGTCGCTGAGAGTATGCGCACGTTTACGGACACTTCTTTCTCCGCACCAACTGGTCTGACCGTCTGTTCCTGAATTACGCGCAATAGTTTTACCTGCATCGACAGTGGCAAATCTGCAATTTCATCCAGAAACAGTGTGCCGGTATTGGCCGCCTGGACCAGGCCAACCTTGTCGTGCACGGCGCCGGTGAAAGAGCCCTTACGATGACCAAAGAACTCGCTCTCGACCAGCTCTGAGGGTATCGCGCCACAATTGATCGGCACGAAAGGACCGTCTTTACGGGAACTGTTGTTATGAATCAGCCGTGCCACCAGCTCTTTGCCGGTGCCGGATTCACCGGAAACATGCACCGGCGCCTGGCTACGCGCGACCTTGTCGATGAGTTGCCGCAGTTCTTCCATTGCTTGTGACTCACCCAGCAGCGGTGAGGCATCGCCTGCATTCCTGTCGCCCAGCTTCAATGCACTCTCGACGATATTGCGTAAATTCTGCAAATCCAGCGGTTTGGATATGAAGTCGAATGCGCCCAGTTTCAAAGCCTGTACGGCAGTCTCCACATTGCCGTGCGCCGTGATTACAGCGACTGGCACGCCTGCGGAATGCGTTTGCATCCACTCGACCAGCTCAAGGCCATCACCATCCGGGAGTCGCATGTCAGTCAGGCACAGATCAAAACGCTTTGTGGCGAGTTGTTCTTTTGCACTGCGTACGTCTTCAGCCACAGCAGTGTCAACGTCCATTCGACCCAGCGTCAAAGTAAGGAGCTCGCAAATATCAGGCTCGTCATCGATAACCAATGCAAGGGGCTTACTCATTAACTATCCACGGCCTCCCAACGGTCCGGATCGGAAAAAACTACTCTGAAAATACAGCCGCCGCCCTCACGTGGCTGGTAAACGAGTGTCGCGCGATTCAGTTCACAAAGCTCGCGGGAAATGTACAGGCCAAGGCCGGTGCCGCCACTGCGTTCGGTGAAAAACGGTTCGAATATCTTATCCGCAGTCGCCGGGTCGACACCGTGACCCTGGTCAAGAACTTCGAGATACGGTTGGCCCGAGCGTTGCGTTCGCCCACATTGCAGCTCGACCAGGATACCGCCGGTTTCACTGGCGTACTTGACCGCATTGTCACAAAGATTCCACATGACCTGGCGCAGGTGACTCGGATCCATTCTTACCTCGACGCTGTCGTCACCGTCCAAGACGCTTAGCTCACCCTCCTGCAATTCCAGCGTGCGCGTGAACTCGCTGGCAAATTCCTTCAGCCACGGCTCAAGTGCAAATTGCTCCGGTCGGCTCGATTCGCGGCGCGACAATTGCAGGATATTCTCAATGATGTGGCTGACCCGTTCAGAGTGAGTGCGGATGATTTCAGTAAGGCGTAAATCGTCCTCAGACATTCCTGCCGATTCCGCAAGCAATTGTCCGGCGTGACTCATAGCGCCAACCGGGTTGCGAATTTCATGGGCGATGCTTGCGCTAAGGCGGCCCAGAGACGCAAGTTTTGATTGTTGCACCCGGGCATTCATGAGACGCGCATCTTCGAGAAAAACCAGGATCGGCCCGCTGCGGCCGTGGCCTTTTCCAAGCGGTGCCAGGTGTGCTTTGATGCGGGCGCTTTCATCTTCTGCGTTCATGGTCAGTTCGGTGTGTGATGCTTCGGCATCATTTTGTCGCCAGTCCGATATATAGTCGGCCAGGTCACTGGTTATCTCACCGATTGCAACGCCATGGCTGTCCGCCGGAGCGCCAAGTATTTGTGCGGCCGACGCATTGATCAGCCTTATCCTGTTATCCGCATCGACCACAACGATGCTTTCGCGCAAGTGCTGCACGATGTACTCATTCAGTTCCGAGAGGTTGGCAAGATCTACTCCGCGCTGGCGCGCCAGCGCCTCACTAAACTGGATACGGCGGGCCAGCGGCCGTGCTGCGAGTGATATCGCAAAAATTATCGCACCCAGTACCCCGGCCGCGGAATAATTGCCACTGTCACTGACGCCGCCGAGCTGCGAGAAGAATTGCTCGCCGAGAATCGCAATGGTGGCCAGAGCAGCAAAGAATGCCGGCACCTGTAGTGGCAATATCATGCTGCCCGCGCCGACAAATACGACCAGAAGCCCACCAAGTCCGCTGGAAATGCCGCCGCTGGCGTGCATGAGAATGACGATGGCAGCGATATCAACCGTGACTTGTGCCAGAGTCTGCGGCCCGACCGTCACCCAGCGCTGGCGTATCGCCAGCGCGGAAATAACCGCAAAAACGAGGTACCCGGCGGCGGTCGCTGAGAAAAGTGCCGGATAGCGTTCGCCGAAGAAGCGTGGGTTGTCGCCGGCGAAAAACAATCCCAGCAGTACCACAGCCAGCACCATTCGAAATACATTGAGCGTACCCAGGACCCGCCAGGTCAGGTCCGACTCATCGACCCCGCCAGGCAGCAGGGAATCGACCCGCAATGATCGCGTATCTGTTAGTGCCTGAACCATAAGAATAGGTGGTGCCTTGCCAGCTCAGCGCAGATTGTAGTCCAAGAGCGCCTCTAACCCGAATTATTCGCCGATCGCGGCCCTGGTCTCCGTATATTTTTGCGTCTGCCCCTGCTTTGCTACAAAATACGCCGTCGCAATTCGCCCGCTCGTTATAGCCAGCCAGATTTCCGCAAAAGCCAAAGGCTTCCCAGGACAAAAAGAAAATATGAATCTACACGAATACCAATCGAAAGAGTTGTTCGCCGAATACGGCATCCCGGTACCACAGGGTATTGCCGTGGAATCAGCAGATGCGGCAGTCGCGGCAGCCGAAAAACTGGGTGGCGACCTCTGGGTCGTCAAAGCACAGGTTCACGCTGGCGGTCGCGGCAAAGCAGGCGGCGTCAAGCTGGCGCGTAGTGCCGATGAGGTTCGCCAGTACGCGACGGACATGCTGGGTACGCAACTGGTGACGCACCAGTCCGGTCCGGAAGGTCTGCCGGTTAATGTTGTCTATATCGAAGAGGGCTCGGAGATCGAGCGTGAGCTGTACCTGAGCATGCTGCTTGATCGTGAAGTCTCGCAAGTCTCATTCATCGCCTCTGCAGCCGGTGGTATGGATATTGAACAGGTCGCTGTAGAGTCGCCGGAACAGATTTTTACGGTCGCGATATCTCCGGATGCCGGGCTGCAGCCCTACCAGGCTCGCCAGCTCGCATTCGGTCTTGAACTGAACAAGACACAGAGTCGCCAGTTTGCCGGCCTGGTCCAGAACCTGTATCGCCTGTTCGAGGAATGTGATGCCAGCCTGGTCGAGGTGAACCCGCTGATCATCAACGGTGCCGGCGATGTCATTGCATTGGATGGCAAGATTAACATCGACGATAACGCACTTTTCCGCCAGAAACGGCTGACCGAGATGCGTGATCCGACCCAGGAAGACGAGAAGGAACGCGAGGCGGCCGAACATGACCTGAGCTATGTATCGCTGGATGGCAACATAGCCTGCATGGTCAACGGCGCTGGCCTGGCGATGGCGACCATGGATCTGATCAAACTGCATGGCGGCGAGCCGGCTAACTTCCTCGACGTTGGCGGCGGCGCTACCAGCGAACGCGTCGCAAATGCCTTCAAACTAATTCTCTCCAATGAAAATGTCGCCGCGATCCTGGTCAATATCTTCGGCGGCATTGTTCGCTGTGATTTGATTGCCGAGGGCATCATCAGCGCGGTCAAGGAAGTTGGTGTCAGCGTCCCCGTCGTTGTGCGACTCGAAGGCACGAATGTCGATAAAGGGCGAGCACTGCTCGCCGACAGCGGACTGGACATCATCTCAGCCGAGAATTTAACCGATGCAGCGAAGAAAGCCGTCGCTGCAGCCAAGTAACGCAGCAGGAATTGCCGATATATGAGCATACTGGTCAATAAGAACAGCAAAATAGTTTGTCAGGGAATTACCGGCAATCAGGGTTCGTTTCACAGCGAACAGTGCATTGAATACGGAACCAATGTGGTCGCCGGCGTTACGCCTGGCCGTGGCGGTGAAACGCATTTGGACGTACCGGTTTACAACACGATGCGCGAAGCGGTTGCAGAATCCGGCGCCGACGTCAGCATGATCTATGTGCCGGCGCCGTTCGCCGCAGACGCGATTCTTGAAGCGGCCGATTCCGGCGTTGATCTGATCGTCTGTATTACAGAGGGTATACCGGTGCTCGACATGGTCAAGGTCAAATCTGCGATGCGCAGCAATGACTGCAGGCTGATCGGACCCAACTGCCCGGGAATCATCACGCCGGATGAATGCAAGATCGGCATCATGCCGGGCTTTATCCACCAGAAAGGCAGGATCGGTGTAATTTCCCGGTCCGGGCACACTGACTTATGAGGCCGTATATCAAACCACGCAGAACGGTCTCGGTCAGAGCACTTGTGTCGGTATCGGTGGTGACCCAGTCCGCGGCATGGATTTCATTGATTGCCTTGAATTGTTTGAGGCCGATCCTGAAACAGAAGGTGTCGTCATGGTTGGAGAGATTGGCGGAACCGATGAGGAAGCCGCTGCAGAATTCATCCAGTCGGAAGTTTCAAAACCAGTGGTTGCCTATATTGCTGGCGTTACCGCACCAGCAGGCAAGCGCATGGGGCATGCAGGCGCTATTATTGCCGGAGGCAAGGGCACAGCCGCTGACAAATTTAAGGCACTTGATGCAGCGGGTGTTGCGACGGTGCGTTCACCGGCGGAGCTCGGCAGCAAAATGTTGGAAATATTAGACTAGACTACTCATGAATGCGCTCGCGCCCTTGCTTGATCCTTGTTCGCCCACGAGACTTTCCTCTCTCGGGAATACACACTGGTATTCCGCTCGGTCGGAAAATCTCGTGGGCGAACAATTCTCCGCGCAATCATCGCGGCGATTCATGAGTAGTCTAGTCTAAGCAGCTGATCGGCGAACGATCTGGCTGCCACACGGGAGTCAACACGCAATTGAGATGCGTGCAGCAAATATGACTGACCAGATTACTGTCGCACTGGCGCAGCTCGATCTTGTGGTCGGCGATGTCGCTGGTAACACGTCCAGGATTATCGAGTACTCCAAACGTGCCCATGACGAGATGCAGGCCGACCTGGTTGTATTTCCCGAACTGAGTGTTTGCGGTTACCCCCCGGAGGACCTGCTGTTTCACTCAGGTCTGCAAAAACGGGTCGAAGCTGCAATCGACACCATTCGCAACACAGTACGGGATATTGCGGTCCTGATTGGTTTCCCGGAATACCAGGGTGAAAATATATTCAACGCGTGCGCCGTGTTCAAAGATGGTGAAGTGCTCGCGCATTACCACAAACATGTGCTGCCGAATTATCGCGTTTTCGATGAAGAGCGCTATTTCACCGCTGGCAAGAACCCGGCAGTATTTTCGCTTAACGGTATTCGCATTGGCATTAACATTTGCGAAGACGTGTGGCGCAGCGGTCCGGCGGCAGAGAGTCGTGCAGCGGGCGCCGAAGTGATCATTGCGATTAATGGATCACCGTACGAAATTGACAGCCAGGCGAGCAGGGAAAAAGTTTTACGGCAACGCGTTATTGAAACCGGAATTCCTGCCATGTACCTCAACATGGTTGGCGGGCAGGACGAGCTCGTGTTCGATGGCGGATCGTTCGCCCTCGACGCGGATGGTGCCGTCAAGTTTCGTGCCGAGCCGTTCAAAGAGGGCTTGCATTGTTTGCAGTTCAGAGCTGACGGTTCGGGGGTCAAACCGGCAGTCGCAGATATCGCACCGATATTACCGACGGAGCAAAGCGTTTATGAAGCGCTGGTCTGCGGCACGCGTGACTACGTCAATAAACACGAGTTTCCAGGCGTCGTACTCGGCCTGTCCGGCGGTATCGATTCCGCATTGATCCTGGCAATTGCATGCGATGCACTTGGTGCAGACAGAGTTCGCGCGGTTATGATGCCGTTCCGTTACACCAGTAATATGAGCCAGGAAGATGCGGCGAAACAGGCTGAGCTTCTGCAGGTGCGCTACGACGTTATTCCAATCGAGCCAATGTACGAGGCGACCATTGCCCAGCTCGCCGAGGTGTTCGCAGGCTGCGAAACAGACGTAACGGAAGAAAACATTCAGGCACGCTGTCGCGGCCTGCTGTTGATGGCAATTTCGAACAAGACCGGAAGCATGTTATTGACTACCGGAAACAAGAGCGAAATGGCGGTCGGTTACGCAACCTTGTACGGTGACATGGCTGGCGGATTTGCGCCAATAAAGGACTGCAGCAAGTCGCTGGTCTATCGGCTTGCCCGTTACCGGAATTCGGTAAGTGAAGCGATCCCCGCGCGGGTCATTACACGACCACCATCAGCGGAATTGAGGCCGAATCAGAAAGACAGCGATTCACTGCCGGACTATGACATTCTCGATCCGATTCTTGAGGCATTTATTGAAGAGGATCTGTCAGTGGATGAGATCGTTGCGCGCGGATCTGAGCGTGATGTTGTAATTCGTGTTCTCGAAATGGTGAAGCGCAACGAGTACAAGCGTCGCCAGTCGCCGCCGGGAATTCGTATTAGCAAACGGGCGTTTGGCCGGGATTGGCGCTATCCGATAACGTCGCGGTACACGTTTCCGGAGTAGGGAATCGCGGCGGTACGCCGCGATTCAAAATCAATTCCTCGCTAAGGGATCTTCCGAGAAATTCTTCTCAAGCACGCGTCGCGTATCCTCAGCAAGACCCATCATTCCAAGGCCCTCATAAGAGATGATCATGATTCTCAGGGAATCCGCTCCGCTATCGGCGCCGTGGTAGGTTTCGATGGCGATCTTGGCGCGATTTAGTGCCGCAACGTAGGCACCGCGCTCGATATAAAATCGTGCAACTTGATTTTCGTAGGCGGCCAGGCGGTTTTTCAGATAAACCATGCGCTGTTGTGCATCTGGCGCATACGGACTTGCCGGGTAACGCTCGACCAGTCGGCTCAACAATGAAAACGCGACCTCACCATCGCGCGGTGGTCGTTTGTTTATGTCCTTCCTGAAAATGCGCTCGAGCCAGCCTTGTCCGCGATCAAAATAGGCGAGCGCTTTGATATAGATTGCGTAGTCGACCCGCTGGTGCGTCGGGTTTTCACGGAGAAACGTATCTGCAGCATCGATCGCCTGTTCGATCCGACCATCTTTGTAATACGCGTAGGCCAGCTCAAGTTGAATCTGCGTACTGAAGTCGCTGAACGGAAATCTGGCCTGCAAGCCTTCAAATATGGCGATCGCTTTGCGGTAATTGCCAACATCTACCGCATGCTGTGCGTCGGATGTAGGCATCCCTGATGTTTGTGGCCAGGTCAAACTCTTCCTCGTTCCCTGCGCAACCAGTGGCCAGAAATGCGACTATCGCCAGCGCTGGAATGATGCGCAGGAACCCTAACAGGCGCTTGTGCGGCTCAACAGTGCGGCAAATTGTTCTGGTGAATGATGGTTTCATGCTTCCTAGCGCTTAAGGTTTGCTTTCAGGAGCGGATTTCGGGCCGGACTTTGCATGAATCCGACGCGGTCGGCAAGTATATCGTAAACTGCCCGTCGCCCAATACCGGGGAAAACTGGCCACCTTATGGCAAGAAGCACAGACTGAATGACTACCCCCCCTGAACAAAAAACAGTACCTCTGGAACTTGCCGGCCAGAGATTGGACCAGGCGTTGGCGCAGATGTTTCCGCAATTCTCCCGCAGTCGTCTGAAGACCTGGATACTGCAGGGTTTCGTGACTGTCGATGGGCGTGAAATGCGGCCTCGTGATGCGGTCAGTGGTGGCGAAAGTATTGTGCTGCTGCCCCAGGCTGAGGTTGCTGTCATCAGCGAGCCAGAGGCATTGGACCTGGATATTGTCTATGAGGACGAGGATTTGCTCGTCGTCAACAAGCCGGCCGGCCTGGTGGTGCACCCTGGCGCTGGAAATACGCGTGGTACTTTGATGAATGGCCTGCTGCACCTTGTACCCGCGCTCGAGCAATTGCCCCGGGCAGGAATAATTCACCGGCTGGACAAGGAAACCAGCGGCCTGTTGCTGGTGGGCAAGAATCTTGAAGCGCACACGTCGCTGGTACGTAAGCTGGCCGATCGCGACATTTCACGGCACTACCTGGCAGTTTGCAATGGTGTATTGACTGGCGGTGGAAAAATCGACGCACCTATAGCCCGGCATCCAACCGAGCGCGTAAAGATGAGCGTGCAAAGCAAGGGTAAACCGGCCATTACGCATTATCGTGTCTTGCAGCGTTTCGCGGCACATACCTATATAAGCGTGCAACTCGAAACCGGGCGCACGCACCAGATCCGCGTGCACTTCGCGCACCGGCGCAATGCGCTGGTTGGAGACCAGGTTTACGGTGGTCGCCTCGCAATGCCGGCGGGCGCTTCTGCCGAGCTGCAGGATGTATTACGCCGATTTCGCCGGCAGGCACTGCACGCTACCAGGCTGGCTTTCAGTCACCCGCGCACGGGCGCGGAGGTCGAATTTCAGGTTGAGCCACCCGACGATTTCTCAGCCCTGATTGCGGCACTTAAAAAAGATGCCGAGCAAAGAAATTGAATTCCCCTGTGGAATGGATTGCGGCTGACTGGCCAGCGCCAGCCGGCATTGTCGCCGGTTGCAGCGCAAGGCAGGGCGGCGTCAGTAAAGGAAGGTATGCGTCACTCAATCTCGGCGCACACGTTGCTGATGATGATGCAGCCGTCCTGGAGAACAGGCGCCGGTTGAAAGCCCGATGTGACCTGCCAGCAGAGCCAAGTTGGCTCTCGCAGGTGCATGGCACGACAGTTGCTGTTGAGCCGGTAGTGGGTTCTCTGGCAACGGCGGATGCGGCTTTCACAAGCAACGCCGCTGTTGTATGCGCTGTGTTGACCGCTGATTGTCTGCCAGTGTTGTTTTCTTCGACTGATGGCAGCGAGCTGGCGGTGGCTCACGCTGGCTGGCGTGGGCTGAATGCCGGTGTACTCGAAGCTACAGTGGGTGAATTTTCAGTGCCTCCTGGCAAAATATTGGTATGGCTTGGGCCGGCGATTTCACAAACGGCATTCGAGGTTGGTGGCGAAGTCCGGGATGCATTTCTTGCCTACGATGCCGCTGCGGCCGACTGTTTCGTCGAAAATCAGCGTGGGCGCTGGCAAGCGGATTTGTACGCGTTGGCCAGGCAGCGCCTGGCCAGTTTGGGCATCAACCAGGTTTTTGGCGGCAATTTCTGCACTTACGGTGAGCCTGACCGGTTTTTCTCCTATCGTCGCGACGGCGAGTGTGGCCGCATGGCGAGCTTCATTTACAGGGCTCCGCCTGCCCGGACTGTTCATGAATCGCCGCGATGATTGCGCAGGGCATTTTTCGCACACGGGATTTTCCGACCGAGCGGAATACCAGTGTGTATTCCCGAAAGAGGAAAATTTCGTGTGCGGAAAATGAACAAGTAAGGGCGCGAGCGCATTCATGAACGGTCCGGGCTCGGTGCTTGAAATGAGCTGATTCGGCTCAATGTATTGCTCAGATTTTGATGCTGTAGCGGGACTAAGCGATGCGAATGGATAAACTGACAAGCAAATTCCAAATGGCGCTGGCCGATGCGCAGTCACTGGCTGTGGGGCTGGACAACCAGTTTATTGAGCCGGTACACGTAATGGTGGCGCTGCTCGATCAGGAAGGGGGCATGGTACGTGGCCTGCTCACGAAATCGGGCGCTAACGTCAACCTGTTGCGTTCACAGCTGGGTGAGGCGCTGGATCGCCTGCCGAAAGTCGAGGGTACTGGTGGCGAGATACATATCGGCAACGATGTGTCCAAACTTCTCAACATCACCGACAAGCTGGCGCAAAAACGCAACGACCAGTACATCTCCAGCGAACTATTCGTACTTGCGGCGCTGGACGACAAGTCCCCGCTGGCAGCAATCCTCAATAAGGCCGGAGCCATTCGCGGCGCAGTTGAGAAATCGATCGACGACCTCCGCGGTGGCCAGGAGGTCAACGACCCAAATGCCGAAGATGCGCGCCAGGCATTGGAGAAATATACGGTTGACCTGACCGAACTGGCGGAGCAGGGCAAGCTCGACCCAATAATTGGCCGCGATGATGAGATTCGGCGCACGATCCAGATTCTGCAAAGACGAACCAAGAATAATCCGGTGCTCATCGGCGAGCCGGGCGTTGGCAAGACCGCAATTGTCGAAGGACTTGCGCAACGAATTGTAAACAATGAGATTCCCGAAGGTTTGCGGAACAAGCGGATTCTTTCGCTCGATATGGGTGCATTGATTGCCGGCGCCAAGTTTCGCGGCGAGTTTGAAGAGCGCCTCAAAGCTGTTCTCAATGACCTCGCGAAGCAGGAAGGCCAGATCATCCTGTTCATTGATGAGCTGCATACCATGGTCGGTGCCGGCAAGGCAGAAGGCTCGATGGATGCCGGCAACATGCTCAAGCCTGCCCTGGCGCGCGGCGAACTCCACTGTGTCGGCGCAACGACGCTGGACGAATATCGTAAATATCTGGAAAAAGATGCAGCACTCGAGCGCCGTTTCCAGAAAGTTGTGATTGGCGAACCGACGGTCGAGGACACCATCGCGATTTTGCGTGGGCTCAAAGAGCGCTACGAGGTGCATCATGGTGTCGAAATTACAGACCCCGCAATCGTGGCGGCAGCAACATTGTCACATCGCTACATCAGTGACCGACAACTACCGGACAAAGCGATCGACCTGATCGACGAAGCAGCATCGCGCATCCGTATTGAGATTGATTCGAAGCCCGGAAGAAATGGACAAACTCGAGCGTCGCATCATCCAGTTGAAAATCGAACGGGAAGCGCTGAAAAAAGAATCAGACGATGCCTCGCGAAAGAGACTCGCTGACATTGAAACGCAACTCGGCGAGCTTGAAAAAGAATTCGCCGACCTCGAGGAAATCTGGAAGGCTGAGAAGGCCGCGATGCAGGGCGCTGCCCACATCAAAGAGGAACTGGAGCGCACGCGTCTCGAGCTCGAAACGGCACACCGCGCCAATGACCTCGCGCGCATGTCAGAGCTGCAGTACGGTCAGATCCCTGAGCTGGAGAAGCAGCTTGAGGAAGCCATGCGTGCGGCAACTCAGGAAACAACGCTCCTGCGCAATAATGTTACTGACGAGGAGGTCGCTGAAATCGTTTCGAAATGGACCGGCATCCCGGTTTCGAAAATGCTTGAAGGCGAGAAAGACAAGCTGCTGCAGATGGAAGCGCACATACAAGAGCGCGTTGTTGGCCAGAGTGAAGCGGTTACTGCAGTGGCAAATGCTATTCGCCGTTCGCGTGCCGGCTTGTCGGATCCGAACCGTCCAATCGGCTCGTTTTTGTTTCTCGGGCCGACCGGTGTTGGCAAGACCGAACTGACCAAAGCACTTGCCAATTTCATGTTTGATACAGACGACGCAATGGTGCGTCTTGATATGTCTGAATTCATGGAGAAACATTCCGTCGCACGCCTGATCGGTGCACCGCCAGGTTACGTCGGTTATGACGAAGGCGGCTATCTGACCGAAGCAGTTCGTCGTCGCCCGTATTCCGTCATATTGCTCGACGAAGTCGAGAAAGCCCATCCGGATGTCTTCAACGTTTTGTTGCAGGTGCTGGATGATGGTCGGCTGACCGACGGTCAGGGACGAACCGTCGATTTCCGTAACACGGTGATCGTGATGACCTCTAATCTCGGCTCACAGAGAATCCAGGAGCTCGCTGGCGAGGAAAATTATGACGTTATGAAGGCGTCGGTCATGGAAATCGTTGCGCAACATTTCCGGCCGGAGTTCATGAATCGTGTCGACGATATCGTCGTGTTCCACCCGCTGGGCCGCGAGCATATTCGCGCAATTGTCGATATTCAGCTCGGCTATTTGCACGAAAGACTGGCAGATCGCGATATGACGATCGTGCTCTCCGATGCAGCCCGGGACAAACTGGCAGATGCCGGCTTCGACCCGGTCTACGGGGCAAGGCCGCTGAAACGGGCAATCCAGCAGCAGGTGGAGAACCCGCTGGCGCAGGAAATTCTTCAGGGTCGCTTCAATCCGGGTGATACCATTGAGATTGGCGTCTCCGAGGACCACCTGGAATTCCAGAACGCCGCCTGAAACACTTATAATGATTCTCCATATGTTGAAAAAAGCCTTCCATGGCTTTTTCAACATCGCCATTTGAAAAACGTGGTTTTCAAATGGCTCGCAATTTCAATGGCTTGCAGCCATCGAAATTGACGGTACATCCATGTACCGTTGGCAGTCTGATTCTACAATGCCGTAGCCGGGGTACCGACTACGGCATATTCTTCATTTGGAGACCGATGCGTGCCGATTTACGAGTATGCGTGCAAGAAATGCGGCCACCGGCTGGATGCACTGCAAAAGATGAACGATGACCCGCTGGTAGATTGTCCGGAGTGCGGCAAGCCACAGTTGCAGCGCCAGTTATCAGCGCCCCGGTTCCGGCTCAAAGGTAAGGGTTGGTATGAAACCGACTTTAAAAAAGACAATCAGCGTAATGTACACAAGAGTGATACTGAGCCCACCAAGAGCAGCACGACAGACAGCAAGAAGGACAAGTCAGAGTCGACCAAGACGGACAAGAAGGCCACGTCAAAACCCACCGGGAAGACTGACAGCAAATGAGCATTACAACGAGCGAATCTGAATGAAACGATTACGACGTTATATCGTGGCCGGCATCCTGGTGTGGTTGCCGATAGGCGTGACGGTCTTCCTGCTGCGCATCCTGGTCGGCTTGCTGGATCAGTCATTGCTGCTGATACCGGAGCAGTATCGACCCGAAGAATTAATTGGCTTCACGATTCCAGGTTTAGGGCTGGTTCTGACATTGCTGATTTTGCTGATTACGGGTGTTCTTGCTGCCAATATTGTCGGTCGCAGCATGGTCGGTTTGTGGGAGTCGATGCTGGAGCGGATTCCCGTTGTTCGATCTGTTTATTCTGCAGCGAAGAATTTTGCCGAAATCGTTTTTTCCGATTCAAGTCAGTCCTTCAAGAAAGTCCTGCTGATCGAGTATCCACGCAAGGGCCTGTACAGTCTCGCCTTTCAGACTTCCAGCCAGCTCGGGGAGGTGCAGGAGCGTACCGGAGAAAAGGTTATCTGCGCTTTCGTGCCGACGACACCCAATCCGACGTCTGGCCTCATTATTGTCGTGCCGCGCAAGGACGTCATTGAGCTGGACATGGAAGTTGATGAGGCACTCAAGATGATCATTTCGCTGGGTGTCGTGGTGCCAACCTGGAACAATGACAAGAATCCTGAATTGCCCCTCGTAATGCCCGATGATCCCGGGAAATGACCTCAGGTCGTCGAATCGGCTCCTGAATCTGGCGCGGAGCTGTTGCAGTGCACTCGTACAGGCCGTAACATCTCGCCTCCAATTTTCAGGCACCAGCCGGACCTAAGCCATGCGAACTCATTATTGCGGACAAGTTGATGAAAGCCAGATCGGAGAGGAAATCTCGGTCTGTGGCTGGGTGCATCGCCGTCGCGATCACGGCGGCGTAATATTCGTCGATCTGCGCGACCGGGAAGGTCTGCTGCAAGTCGTTTTCGACCCGGACCGGGCAGAAATATTTGCCGAAGCCGAACGCATTCGCGGTGAGTTCGTCCTGGCCGTCAAGGGTAAGGTTCGGCAACGGCCCGAGGGCACAATTAACCCGAATATGAAAACGGGCCAGGTTGAAGTCCTCGCGCATGAACTCGTCACGCTGAACGACTCGGAAACCCCGCCGTTTCATCATGATGAGCACGCCAACGAGGAGCTGCGCCTCAAGTACCGCTATCTCGATCTGCGCCGCGAAGAAATGCTTGGCAATCTGCGACTGCGCCATGCGGTGACCCGCGCAATGAGAAACTTCCTCGACTCGAGCGGATTTATCGACGTCGAAACGCCGATGCTGACGCGTGCCACTCCGGAAGGGGCGCGCGACTACATCGTGCCGAGTCGCACGCATCCCGGAAAGTTTTTCGCGCTGCCGCAATCGCCACAGATATTCAAACAGCTCCTGATGATGTCCGGGCTGGATCGTTACTACCAGATCGTGCGTTGCTTCCGCGATGAAGATCTGCGCGCCGACAGGCAACCTGAATTCACACAGCTTGATATCGAGATGAGCTTTGTGGATGAAGAAGACATCATGGGTATGATGGAGAAGTTGGTACGGACGTTGTTCAGGGAAGTAATGGATGTCGAATTGCCGTCACCATTTCCGCGCATGAGTCATGCCGATGCGATGCATCGATACGGTTCGGATAAACCGGATTTGCGCATTCCCCTGGAATTGATTGAAGTCGCCGATCTGATGAAATCGGTCGAGTTCAAGGTCTTTGCCGGGCCGGCTGCAGATCCGGAGGGCAGGGTTGCCGCATTATGCCTGCCGGGCGGTAGCAAGTTGAGCCGCAAGGAAATTGACGGCTACACCGCGTTTGTAGCGCGGTATGGCGCTCGTGGACTCGCCTATATCAAGGTCAACGACGTTGCCGCCGGTCGTGAGGGTCTGCAATCTCCGATTCTGAAATTTTTGCCGGATGAAACGATCCTGGGCATCATGCAGCGCACTGGCGCCGCAGATGGTGACCTGGTGTTTTTCGGCGCCGACAAAGCCCGTGTTGTTAATGACGCCCTCGGCGCATTGCGCGTGAAACTGGGCGAAGATCGCGGCCTGGTTACGGACGACTGGCAGCCACTGTGGGTTGTCGACTTTCCCATGTTTGAGAAGGACCAGACTACGAAGCGCTGGACAGCCTTGCATCATCCATTTACCGCGCCTGCAACTGATGACGCCGATGCACTCAGAAAAGGGCCTGGAACGGTATTGTCCAGAGCCTACGACATGGTGCTGAACGGGTCGGAGATTGGTGGCGGATCGATTCGCATACACAACAAAAACATGCAAGCGGCAGTGTTCGAGTTGCTGGGCATCAGTGACGAAGAGGCCGAAGAGAAATTCGGTTTCCTGTTACGTGCGCTGGAGTTTGGCTGCCCCCCGCATGGTGGTATTGCCTTCGGACTGGATCGCATGGTCATGTTGATGGCCGGTGCCGACAGCATTCGCGACGTAATTGCATTTCCAAAAACGCAGTCTGCCAGCTGTCCGTTGACCAACGCGCCCGGCGAAGTGTCCCAGGAACAACTCAAGGAAACCGGGATTCGGTTGCGGCCACCGCGTAAGGAATAGTCAGGTCGTTAGCCTGCATAATTCACCAGGGCGCCAATCGGCTATTCGAATTCGGTCGGTGGCTCGGTATTTTTCCCGATACTGTTTAATAAAATTTTGGTGGTCATTTCACACCGCCGATTGGCTATCGCGGCCCTGGCTGGTTCTCGAACGCCTGAGCTTGGCCTTCGCTCCACCCATAGCTATCGCTATGGTTCTCGCTCCAGGCCTGCCCTCAGCCGCCCGAGCCCTCAGCCAGGATCCACGATCCCTGGTGAATTATGCAGGCTAACCCGCGCAGACCAGAGTCCATACTTGTTGTCGTGTATACCGACAACGCCGATATTCTTCTGCTCAAACGGTCACAACCGTTTTCATTCTGGCAATCCGTTACCGGCTCACTGGAAGCGGGTGAATCTCCCGCCGAAGCGGCGCATCGTGAGTTGCTGGAGGAAACCGGCCTGGCCGACGAAGGTCAGCTGGTCGATACCGGTACCGAGCGAACTTTCACTATCGATCCGCGCTGGCGTGACCGTTACGCCGCCGATATCACTGAAAATACTGAACACGAGTGGCACTATCGTCTGCCTGCGGTTGTCGAAATTGATGTCGACAACGATGAACATTCAGATTACCACTGGTTTGAGATTGATGCCGCGATAGAGGCAGTCTGGTCGTGGACCAATAAAGAGGCATTAGAATCGCTGAAGGCAACTCTTGTATGAGTGATACGAAGAATATTATTTGCTTGCATGGTATCTGGATGCCCGGTGTTGAATTAATATTCCTGAAACATCGCCTGCAAACACAGCACGGTTTTCAATGTGAAATGTTCACCTACCCATCGGTCAACGGAACGCTCGATGAAAACGCGCAGCGACTGGCGGACTTTGTGCTGGCACAAAATCTTGACGAGGTTCACCTCATCGGCCACAGCCTGGGTGGTGTGCTCGCGCTACGCATGCTCGCAATGCACCCGGATATGCCGGTTACCCGGATAATCTGTCTGGGCTCACCGTTGTCCGGTTCCCGCGCGGCGACAGTCATGCGCGCAAACGATCTCGGCAAAATCATATTGGGCAAGACCCTCAGTGAAGGTGTTGTCGATGAGTCGGCAAGCGAATGGGCAACAGAAGTAACAAAGCAACATGAGGTCGGCATCATCGCCGGCACGATTTCCTTAGGCATAGGCAGGATCGTCACGAAATTTGAAGGCAAGAACGATGGCACGGTCGCCGTTGCGGAAACTCGCTTGCCGGGAGCGAAAGATCACATCTGTTTACCGGTAAACCACACCGGCCTGGTCATGTCTAAAGACGTAGTGGACCAAAGCGCAAATTTCCTGCGACGCGGCGAGTTCCTCAGAGAATCGTAGGAGCGGCATCTTGCCGCGATCCGAGGCCGAGCAATCGGGCTGATTTTGGGGACGGAGCACGTGCTCCGTCCCCATCAGGAATCGATTTTCTTTAGTCGGTACAAAGCTTCCAGTGCCTGCCGTGGCGTCAGTTCGTCGGGATCAATCTCTTCTATTGCATCGGCCAGATCACTGGATGCCGGCTCCACTGGAGCTGTAAACGCCAATTGTGCCTGCGGATTGTCCTCGTGCTGGTGAGTCTCAAGCAGCGTCAGGTAGGATTTGGCGCGCCGTATCACCGCGCCCGGCACGCCGGCAAGTGCTGCTACCTGCAGGCCATAACTCTGGTTCGCCGGTCCTGCTTTCACTGCATGCAGAAATACCAGCTGACCCTTATGTTCCGTTGCATCGAGATGCACGTTTTCGCAGTCGGGCAGTTCGCCAGCAAGCGCCGTCAATTCGAAATAATGGGTGGCGAATAGTGTAAACGCCCGAACATTTTCTCCCATGTGGTGTGCTGCAGCCCAGGCTAGCGACAAGCCGTCATAAGTGCTCGTACCACGACCAATCTCATCCATCAGGACCAGGCTGTGCTCGGTCGCGTTATTCAGTATGGTTGCCGTTTCGGTCATCTCGACCATAAACGTCGAACGACCACCGGCCAAATCATCGGATGCGCCGATGCGCGTAAAGATTCTGTCGATCGGGCCGATGCGCAAATGCTCGGCCGGCACGAAGCTGCCGATGTGTGCAAGTATCGCGATTAACGCAGCTTGTCTCATATAAGTGGACTTGCCGCCCATGTTTGGCCCGGTAATCACCAGTAATTTTCGTCGCTCATTCAACTCAAGATCATTGGCGACAAATGGCGTCTCAATCACCTGTTCAACGACCAGGTGACGCCCGCCGCGAATTTCAAAACAGGGTTGGTTGACGATTTCAGGCTGGCAGAGATTCAAGGTTTCGGCGCGTTCTGCAAAACAGACCAGTACATCCAGTTCTGCAAGTCCCGGCAGCAGTAGCCTGCATCTCGGGCAGTACCTCCAGTAACGACTCAATCAGCTGCTCATACAAATATTTTTCGCGACTTAAAGCACGTTCGCGCGCACTCAACACCTTGTCTTCAAATTCTTTGAGTTCCGGCGTGATGTAGCGCTCGGCACCTTTTAAGGTTTGCCGCCTGACATAGTCCGCCGGTGCTTTGTCGGCCTGCCCCTTACTAATTTCTATGTAATAACCATGCACCCGGTTGTAACCGAGCTTTAGTGTCGCAATCCCGGTTCGTTCCCTTTCACGTTTTTCGAGATCGAGCAGATATTGATCTGCGTTGCTGGCAATCGATCTCAACTCATCCAGCTCGTCGTCAAATCCTTCAGCAATGACACCACCATCGCGTATCAGCATCGGCGGATTATCAACCAGCGCTTTCCGCAATAGTTCTTTTTGCCGTGGATGCTCCTGAATTTGCGCGCGGAGCGAGATCAGTAATGGCGAGTCGATATCTGCAATGGCACCCCTTGCTTCGGGCAAGCGTGAAATAGCCTGTAGCAGTTGTCGCAGGTCGCGTGGTCGCGCAGAGCGCAGAGCAATGCGCGACAGAATTCTCTCGACGTCGCCAACGCCGTGCAGTGCTGTTTGCAATGGTTCAACCAGTCGTTTCAGGGTCAGCGTCTGCACGGCCTGGTAACGACCTCGCAACGTAGTCACATCCCGCAGCGGTCGTTGAATCCATCTTTTCAGCAAGCGGCTGCCCATCGGGCTCTGGCAGTGGTCCATCACACCAGCAAGCGTAAGCTCGTGATGACCGGTGAGACTTTCTTCAAGCTCGAGGTTACGGCGTGTTGGCCCGTCCATCACCAGGGCATCAGCAATATGTTCAACAGTTATTGACGTCAGGTGCGGCAGCGCAATTTTCTGCGTGTCATTGACGTATTGCAGGAGCGCTCCCGCAGCCGCTGAACCCAGCGGAAAATCGTCGCAACCGAAACCGCTGAGATCCCTGGTCTGGAATTGCGAACAGAGGAGCCGTGTTGCGCTGTCAAGATCGAAGTGCCATGGCGGTCTTCCGGTAACGCGGATACTGTCACGAAATTCCTGCCTGGCGTCGCGCTCCTCATCGACGATTATTTCTGCGGGTCGAAGGCGCTCGATCTCACCAGCCAGCGCATCGCTGCCTGTAACCTCTGTCAGGCGGAAGCGGCCGCCGGCCAGATCCAGCCAGGCCAGTCCGAAGCGCTCCTGCTCCTGAATGACAGCAGCAACCAGGTTGTCCCTGGATTCCGCCAGCAGCGCTTCATCTGTCAATGTGCCCGGCGTGACGACACGCATGACTTTGCGCTCAACCGGACCTTTGCTGGTAGCCGGATCGCCCACTTGTTCGCAAATTGCTACCGACTCACCTTTCCTGACCAGTTTCGCCAGGTAACCTTCAATAGCGTGATACGGAACGCCAGCCATCGGTATGGCAGTGCCTCCCGATTTTCCCCGGGCGGTCAGCGTGATGTCGAGCAGTTTCGCAGCGCGCCGCGCATCGTCAAAAAACAGTTCGTAGAAATCGCCCCATGCGGTAGAAGACCAGCATGTCCGGGTAATCACCCTTGATGCGCAGGTACTGCTGCATCATTGGAGTATGAATTTGAGAAACCTTGCTGCTCATTTTCTGATCTTTCCGGATCTATTTATTGTTATTTGTGTGTTGCCGAAGGCGCGACAGGCAGTCCATGCTAGCCTTTGCCAAATGCGAAGTCGATGCCCCTGCACGAGAGTCCTCCTGTCACTCTGATGAAGATCGTACACGTAGAAACCGGACGCCACCTCTACGGCGGAGCACAGCAGGTATTGTGGCTACTGGAGGGCCTTGCGGTCCGCGATGTCGAAGGACTGCTGGTTTGCCCGCCGGGATCGGGCCTCGACAGGATGGCGCGCGAAAGGGGCGTGCGGGTTATCAACCTGCCGTGTAGCGGGGACTTCGACCTTAAATTTGCCTGGCGACTGCGGCAGTTGCTGAGTGCAGAAAAGCCTGATGTTGTGCATTGCCACAGCCGGCGCGGCGCTGACTTTCTCGGCGGTCAGGCGGCCCGCATGGCAGGGATTCCGGCCGTCATTTCCAGGCGTGTTGATAATCCGGAAGCGTCATTTTTTGCAATGCTCCGTTATCGACCGTTTCAGCGCATCATCGCGATTTCTGAAAATGTCGCGCTATCACTGCATGACAGTGGTCTGAATCCGGATCGTGTGACCATTATCAGGAGTGCAGTTAATGTTGACGACATCAACCAGACACCCGACTGCGAAGCATTCCGTCAAGCGTTCGAAATCGACACGGGCGACTTTACGATAGCCATGGTTGCGCAACTGATTCCCCGAAAAGGACATCGCTTCCTGTTTGATGTTATTCCGAACCTGCGTGACACAAATCCCGGAATCAGAGTTGTCGTTTTCGGTAGCGGCAGCGGCGAGGCGGACCTGCGCGCCCTGGCGGCACAACTGAATCTGGGCGGTACCGTGCAGTTCGCTGGCTTCCGGGAAGACCTGGACAGCTATCTGGGCTGCTTCGACCTGTTGGTCCATCCGGCCACTCAGGAGGGTCTCGGCGTTGCCATGTTAAAGGCCGCAGCTGCCGCCGTGCCGGTGGTAGCATTCGATGTCGCCGGGGCCAGGGAAGCCGTGATTCATGGTCAAACCGGCGTGCTCGTGGAGCCAGGAGATGTACGCACGTTGCAAAAGGCGATAGCGCTGATGATCGAGGAGCCGGACATGTGCCAGGAGCTGGGCGAAGCAGGGCGGCAACGCATGCAGGATGAATTTTCCGTTGGCACAATGGTAGAAAGTCACATTGAATTGTACGAATCGTTATTGAATGACTGACAATGACTCGATTTCCGTTCTCGCTGAAGCACTGGTCGGCGAATTAATCACTGCCGGCAAGTGTGTGTCGACCGCAGAGTCTTGCACGGGTGGCTGGATAGCCAAGTCGCTGACCGACATCAGCGGTAGTTCACAGTGCTTTCGGTTACGGTGTTGTCAGTTACTCGAATGGCGCCAAAGAGTCGATGCTCGGTGTTGCTGCCGCAACAATAAACGAACATGGCGCGGTGAGCGAAGCGGTAGTCAGGGAGATGGCAACAGGCGTACTAAACCTCAGTGGTGCGGATTTCTCCGTTGCCGTTAGCGGAGTTGCGGGCCCCGACGGCGGCACTGACGAAAAACCTGTCGGCACTGTCTGGTTCGGCTGGGCAATGCGCACAGGGCAGAAGATAACGGCCAAAGCCGAGCAGCACCATTTGCAGGGTGATCGCGCTGCAATTCGCTCAGGTACTGTCATACTTGCACTACAGGGAATAAGGGAGATGCTCGTAAACGGTGGCTGACAAAACACTTTTTTTCGCACTATGGCCCTCGGAGCGACAACGTGAGTTGCTGCGAGACACCATCAATCCGGTGCTGACCTCGGTAGAGGGCACCGCGGTCGATCGCAGGAACTGGCACATCACACTGGTCTATGTCGGCACATTTCCCGAGGAACGCATACCAGGGCCTGTTGGCTGCGGTCGATATTATCGAGCCAGGAAATATCAGGCTGAGATTTGATCGCCTGACCTTCTGGCAGCGCCCCAAGGTCGCCTGCCTGGATGTAATGACGATTCCACCCGAGCTGGATCGCCTTGTAAGATCGATCGAGCAGGCCCTTCTGCCATTCGGTTACACGCCACAAGAGCGCACCTATCGACCCCACATTACGGCGGCAAGAAAAGTCCGGACATTTCCACCAGTCCGCCTCACGCGCGCGGTTGAGCTGCAGTGGTCCGACTTTGAACTCGTGGAATCAATCTCAATCCGGGGTGATGTGCAGTACCGTGTTTTGAAACAATAGCTTCGGTGCAATTCTTCATATAAAGGCGAGTTTCGCAAGTTCGCAGCACCTGTCCTGCCCGGCGATTTGTGAAATAATCGCCGTTACTCTTTTTACCTACATGATGGCGTCAAATAATGGATGAAAATCGCAAAAAGGCACTCGTTGCCGCTCTCGGCCAGATAGAAAAACAGTTTGGCAAAGGCTCTGTAATGCGTCTCGGTGATGCCGGGACTGCCAAAGGAATGGACACAGTATCGACTGGCTCGATCGGCCTCGATGTGGCGCTGGGTATAGGCGGGCTGCCGCGAGGCCGGGTCGTTGAGATCTACGGGCCAGAGTCGTCCGGCAAAACGACATTGACCCTGCAGGTTGTAGCCGAAGCGCAAAAGTTGGGCGGGGTTGCCGCGTTTATTGACGCGGAGCACGCGCTTGATCCGCTATATGCCGGAAAGCTCGGCGTCAATGTCGACGAGTTACTCGTCTCGCAACCGGATACCGGAGAACAGGCGCTGGAAATTACCGATATGCTGGTTCGCTCTGGTGCGGTCGATGTCATCGTCATTGACTCGGTTGCTGCATTGACGCCTAAAGCTGAAATCGAGGGCGAAATGGGTGATTCACACATGGGCCTGCAAGCGCGTCTCATGTCACAGGCGCTGCGCAAGCTGACCGGCAATATCAATCGTTCGAATACGATGGTGATCTTCATTAACCAGATTCGTATGAAGATTGGCGTCATGTTTGGCAGTCCGGAAACCACGACCGGCGGCAATGCACTGAAATTCTATGCGTCGGTTCGTCTCGACATCCGCCGTATTGGCGCGATCAAGAAAGGCGACGAGATTATCGGCAACCAGACCCGCGTGAAAGTCGTCAAGAACAAGGTCTCGCCGCCGTTCAAGATGGCGGAATTTGAGATTCTGTACGGCTTCGGCATCTCCAGGGAGGGTGAACTCATTGACCATGGCGTGGAACAGGGCATTGTTGACAAAGCCGGTTCCTGGTACAGCTATGGCAAAGACCGCATTGGCCAGGGCAAGGAAAATGCCCGCGAGTACCTGAAGGCGCATCCTGATACTGCAGCTGAAATCGAAGCGAAGATTCGTGCGAAGCTGTTGCCGGGTCCCAACGAAACAGAAGCAGCACCAGACAGTGCGGAAGAAGACGAGGCTGTTGCGAAACAGGCTTAGCTCGTGTCGTGAGTGAAGCTAAATCGATTGACGAAATGAAGTCAGACCTCTTCCTGCCGGAAGAGGTCGATCGTTTCTCCAATCCCGTTGAGGCACGCAAGAAAGCCATGGATTACCTGGCCAGGCGCGAATACGGCCGACTGGAGCTTAACAGGAAGCTCTCGCAGTTCGGATTTGAGCCCGACGTCGCTGCGAGCGCTGTCGATCAACTGCACGACGATGGCCTGCAGGACGATCGCCGTTTTGCAGAGAGTTTCCTCCAGTCGCGCATCAGTCAGGGCAAGGGGCCTGTTCGTACACGGCTCGATCTCGGCGAGCGTGGCCTCGATGACGCATTGATTGAGGAAGTGCTGCATGATTCCGCAGCGAACTGGGCGGAGCTGGCGACTGAAGTCCGCCTGAAGAAATTCGGCACTGCAAAACCCAGCGATTTCAAGGAGAAAGCACGCCAGATGCGCTTCCTGCAATACCGCGGCTTTGAACAAGAGCACATTCAGGCAGCACTAGCCGCACATGGTGATGACTAGCAGTTCCCTATAAACTAGCGCCTTTCACGAACTCACCCCCGACAAAACGAAGACCGTAGGAGCCCGCCCAGCGGGCGATTCCACAATGACGAAACCCAAGACCAGCAACGACCTGCGCCGCGCCTTCCTGGACTTCTTCCACGAACGTGGCCACGAAATCGTCCCGAGCTCACCGCTTGTGCCGGGCAACGATCCGACGTTGCTCTTCACCAATGCCGGCATGGTGCAGTTCAAAGACGTATTTCTGGGCGAGGACAAGCGCAAATACAACAGGGCTGTGTCCTCACAGCGATGCGTACGAGCTGGCGGCAAACACAATGACCTGGAAAACGTCGGTTACACCGCCAGGCACCACACATTCTTCGAGATGCTCGGCAATTTCAGTTTTGGCGATTACTTCAAGGAAGAAGGCATAAAACTCGCCTGGGAATTCCTGACAGAGACGCTGGGTTTGCCCGCCGAAAAACTCTGGGTGACGGTGTTTGAGGAAGATGACGAAGCGGCGGACATCTGGCTCAAGACCATGAAAGTGGACCCGGATCGCTTTTCACGCATGGGTGCCAAAGATAACTTCTGGGCCATGGGTGATACCGGCCCGTGTGGACCCTGCAGTGAAATTTTTTACGATCACGGCCCGGACGTTGCAGGCGGGCCGCCAGGATCACCCGACGAAGACGGTGATCGTTACGTCGAGATTTGGAACCTCGTCTTCATGCAGTTTGATCGCTCCGCCAGCGGCGAGATGGTGCCGCTGCCCAAACCATCGGTAGACACCGGCATGGGGCTCGAGCGTGTTGCCGCAGTCATGCAGGGTGTGCACAGTAATTACGAGATTGACCTGTTTGCCAACCTGATAGATGCCACGACAAAACTGATCGGCGTCAGGAACGATGGCTCGAGTTCACTAAACGTAATTGTCGATCATATTCGCGCCTGCTCATTCCTGATCGTCGATGGCGTGTTGCCGGGAAATGAAGGTCGGGGTTATGTCTTAAGAAGAATAATTCGTCGCGCCATACGGCACGGTAAAAAACTCGGCGTAAACGAAATATTTTTTCACAAACTCGTCGCACCACTGTGCAAGGAGATGGGCGACGCTTATCCGGAATTGGTCAAGGCCGAAGCACACGTCGAGAAAGTCCTCGAAATGGAAGAACATCGATTTGCAGAAACGCTTGACCAGGGAATGGAGATTCTCGAGTCTGCAATTAGCGATCTCAAAGGCAAAGAGATTCCGGGAGATGTCGTATTCAAGCTCTACGACACGTACGGTTTTCCACTTGATCTCACTGCCGACATCGCACGTGAACGCGGACTGACCGTTGATAGTGATGGTTTCGACGAACACATGTCACAACAACGTGACCGCGCCCGCGCCGCGAGCAAGTTTGGCATCGACGGTGAGTCCGGGATCATAACAGATCTGGAAAGCCGGTTTTCGGGGTACGAGTGTCTCGAAGAATCAAGCAAAGTTGCAGCGCTGTTTAAAGACGGCGAGGAAGTGACTTCACTGGAGAATGGCGATGAAGGTGGGGTGATTCTTGAGTCCACCCCTTTCTACGCTGAGAGCGGCGGACAGATTGGCGATACCGGTGCGCTGGATGCGATAAGCGGCCTGTTCCAGGTCACGGATACGCAGAAAAGTGGAAAGGCTAATGTGCATGTCGGCACGGTCACGGTTGGGACGATAAAGCGCGGCGATTCGATCGTCGCCAAAGTCGACGGCGAGCGCCGACACGCGATTGTTCTCAATCATTCTGCGACTCACCTGATGCATGCCGCGTTGCGGCAGGTCCTGGGTGACCACGTCGCACAAAAGGGTTCTTTGGTCGCGCCCGATCGTTTGCGCTTCGACTTTTCGCATTACGAGGCCGTGTCAGCGGATGAGCTGCAACAAATTGAAGATCTGGTGAACGAGCAGATTCGCGGCAACAAAACAGCGGACACAAACCTGATGAAATACGACGACGCGGTCGCCTCAGGCGCGATCGCGTTATTCGGTGAAAAGTACGACGATGAAGTTCGCGTTTTGCGGCTCGGCGATTCTTCAGTAGAACTTTGTGGTGGAACACATGTTGCCAGCACCGGCGACATCGGTGTCTTCAAAATTACGTCAGAGGGAGGAGTTGCCTCCGGTATTCGACGCATAGAAGCTGTTACCGGAAAATTCGCTTTAAGTTGGATCAATGCGAACCAACAGGCCCTCGATAATGTTGCGGCACTATTGAAAAGTCCGCGCGATCAGGCAGCTGCTAAGGTCGAACAGTTGCTGCGCAAGAACAAAGAGCTGGGAAAAGAGCTGGTCTCTGCCAGGCAAAAACTCGTTACCGGTGGAACAACCGATCTCTCTGACAGCGTTACCGAAGTGGACGGGATCAAGATCCTGGCAACGCGAATGGATGGCGCCGACGCCAGAACGCTGCGAGATGCTGTTGATCAGTTCAAGGACAAATTACAGAGCGCGGTCGTTGTTTTGGGGTCAGTCGAAAATGGCAAGGTCCGGCTGGCAGCGGGCGTGACGAAGAACAATACCGACCGAATACGCGCCGGCGACGTGATCAAACCGGTCGCCGAGCAGGTAGGCGGAAAGGGTGGCGGCAGGCCTGATTTTGCGCAAGCAGGCGGCACGGACCCGGATAGCCTCGATGCGGCCCTGGCCTCTGTTTCAGCCTGGGTTTCGCGACAACTCAGCTAATTCAACAAAGAATTCATCGGTAACCATCCAAAAACGGCCGCTGACAGGCAACGGATGGCAATTTCGTCTACAATTACAAGCGTTTAACGAAAATGCAGTCGTAAAAGAAAAAGGGCTTGAGCCCATTTAAGGCAGGAGTAGGAAGTCATGCTGATCCTTACGCGACGCGCCGGCGAAACAGTGATGATAGGTAGCGATATCACGATCACCGTTTTGGGGGTGAAAGGGAACCAGGTTCGCATAGGTATTAATGCGCCCAAGGAAATTGCGGTGCATCGGGAAGAGATCTATGAACGGATTCAGAGCGAGAAAGCGGCCCAGGAGGGCGGCACAGCCGAACCTGATCAGGAATAAGTGCTAAAAGCGCCTTTACCTGACCGAATCCCATCAGTAATATGCACTCCCCGCGGCCTGACGGTGGTGGGAATTTGAACAATGGGAGAGGTGGCTGAGTGGTCGAAAGCGCTCCCCTGCTAAGGGAGTAAGGGTTAAAAGCCCTTCGAGGGTTCGAATCCCTCCCTCTCCGCCATTATATTTATGGTTCTTTCAAGGGAAGCTCTGCAAGACAGAACAACGTAAAATCCGAACTCTCGAACATAGACAAGAGGGTTCGACAAATCGGCAAAGCCGATTTGGACGCACGAAGTGGGCCCCGCAGGGGTGATCGAGCGAAGCGAGAGAATCAATCCCTTTCTTCGCAACAAGTTATAGAAACAACGCGCCCGTAGCTCAGCTGGATAGAGTACCTGGCTACGAACCAGGCGGTCGGCGGTTCGACTCCGTCCGGGCGCGCCATATAAAACAAAGGGTTACCTCATTTCTGGGGTAGCCCTTTTGTCTTTGGGTAGCACTGTGGGTAGCAATTCGCGCTAAATGCGCGCAATACCGATGTTTTCAAAACCCCAGACCACTCACTGCCAAAACTGACAGAACCCAGTTGACCTTGTGTCGATCAAAGATGAGAACTATCGACTTGGACTCAAGTGATTTTTGCGCATTTTGTGGGCAGCTATCGGGGACTGACGCCAAACAGAGACACTCCCTGATCTAGTAAAACCGACAGTAAAACAATGTCCTATACCGTATGTTGTAAAACTGCTACCCAGTCCCTGAACGTGATTAGACATGCGTGCAAAGTTGCGGTTAACATCCGCGCCGTTTCGCGACTGAACCAATTTGTTGGCGATATAGCGGGCGACAATCAGGAGAGTTGGATGAAGATACTTTTTCTATTGGCAGGACTGCTTTTGCAGAGCATTGCCGTTGCACAAACAGTCGAGATCAAGCCAGTTGATCTTAGTTATTCCTACGCAGAGATGCGTTTTGTCGATGTCGATTTCAGAGGCGGTGACGGGATTCGATTTAATGGATCATATGAACTGAATAGTAACTGGCTGATTGTTGGCGGCCTGACGACGCTTGATTTTAACAATGATGTCGATTCGACCCTTTTGGAACTTGGCGCCGGTTACGTTTGGCATTATTCGGATGACTTCGACCTTGTGAGTACGCTCCGAATTGTTCGGTCCGAAATTGACAACGGGGGAATTGATGTAGATGACACGGGTTTCGCGCTTTCGGCAGGGGCTCGCGGCTTATTGGCACCTCAGTTCGAGATACGCGGATCGGTTAACCACATTAACCTTGACGACAGCGACACCTACCTGGAGCTTGCGGGTGACTACTATTTCACTGAGCAGTTTTCTGCAGGCGCAAGCTTGGAATTTGCAGGTGATACGGACGTTTTCACAATCGGAGTTCGTTGGTCATTCATGTAGGCATGTTGGCGAACGGCCTTCTTTCAACAGGATAGGCCGTTAACGCCCGTTTTTCGGGTCTATGGCAATCGATCAGATATAAGCCACAGCCCCACCCACTGTCGGAACAGGTGGCCTTACCTGCTTCTCAACAACCTCCCCACAATCCTGGCACGTATGTAGTGGTAATTACTAACTTGGAATTCGCGCGATCATCCGAATATTTCGTTCTGAAATTAGGAGACCAGGTAATGATAAACAATTCGATACAACGGGAATGCGCTCAGGGCACGATGTCGGATGACAAACGACACACGGAGTGGACAAGACGCCGCTCGGAGCGTCACCACCGCCCTCGATTATCGCGGAACATGATTTTTGACGAAGCCTATCGTGCGATCAATAGTACGCCGTCACTTTTCACCTGGCGTTGCTGAGTTGGACAAGTAAGACGAATTAGACCCATCAATCTACCCCTCAAGATAATCCAATTCATTTGGTGGAGCCGAGGAGGATCGAACTCCCGACCTCCGCATTGCGAACGCGGCGCTCTCCCATCTGAGCTACGGCCCCACACGGAAAGTCTAATTCGCAACAACTATAGTCCACCACATCCAAGCCGCCCAATACGTACTGATCACCCCACCATCCCAAGCCTCCCAGGCCAGGCCAGCCAAGTTTTGTTAACCAGGAGTGCATCCAGGTATTTGTGGGTCCAATCACATTATGCGGTCCGACGGTATTGACAAGTTAATTACTCAGTTTAAGCAAATCTGAGCAGATATTGCCCATCACGCCACAGCGTAATTCCAAGACGCAAAAGCACGCAGTCGGAAAAATCTATAGTTCTTGGACGTCACCTGGTTTCGGCCA
>PVMK01125019.1_pt1 | contig 28515 bp, 30 predicted proteins | sample 1853481 | NCBI WGS metagenome assembly PVMK01 (sample SAMN08533507, study PRJNA380276) | Marine sediment metagenome, whole genome shotgun sequencing project. | reverse complement strand
CGACACTCATCAGCATCATTTGCGGCATCGTGAATGCAACCGAAGGATCGGTGTCGGTCGATGGACACGACATCGTATCGGACTACCGCGCGGCGCGCGCCATGATCGGACTCGTCCCGCAGGAATTGACGACCGATGCCTTTGAAACCGCTTGGAACACGGTCTCCTTCAGCCGCGGGTTGTTTGGCAAGGCGGCGAACCCCGCCCACATCGAGTACGTACTGAAGGCGTTGCCTTTGTGGGACAAGAAGGACAGCCAGGTCATGACGTTGTCGGGTGGCATGAAACGCCGGCTTCTGATCGCAAAGGCACTTTCACATGAGCCGCAGATCCTGTTCCTCGATGAGCCGACGGCTGGCGTCGACGTCGAGTTGCGCAAGGGGATGTGGAATGTCGTGCGCACCTTACGCGACTCCGGTGTCACCATCATCCTCACCACGCATTACATCGAGGAAGCCGAAGAGATGGCGGACAGGATCGGCGTCATCGCGAGGGGCGAACTGATCTTGGTTGAGAACAAAGATGAACTCATGAACAAGCTCAGTAAGAAGCAGCTCGTCCTGTACCTGCACGACAGGCTCGATGCCGTTCCTGAAAGTCTTGCTGCATATGGTCTGGAGATTGGAGCAGACGGCCAGGAATTGATTTTCACTTACGACACGCATGCCGAGCGCACTGGCATTACCGGGCTCTTGAGGGACATGAGTGACGCCGGCATTCGATTTTCCGACCTCAACACGACGCAAAGCTCGCTTGAGGACATCTTCGTCGACGTTGTGAGAAACACGACATGAACCTGCATGCTGTCAAAGCAATCTATTTGTTTGAGATGGCGCGCGCCTGGCGCACCTTGATGCAAAGCATCATCGCGCCTGTGCTGTCCACCTCACTTTATTTTGTGGTCTTTGGCGCTGCAATCGGCTCGCGCATTGCGCAGATTGATGGTGTGAGCTACGGCGCGTTCATCGTGCCGGGATTGATCATGCTTTCGCTGATGACACTGAGCATCTCGAATGCCTCGTTCGGCATCTATTTTCCGCGCTTTTCCGGCACAATCTACGAGTTGCTCTCAGCGCCCGTGTCTCCCTTTGAAGTCGTACTTGGCTACGTGGGTGCCGCCGCCACCAAGTCGGTCGTCCTGGGCCTGATTATCCTGGCAACGGCAACCCTGTTCGTGCCGCTGCAAATCGCACATCCCGTCTGGATGGTCGTGTTCCTCGTGCTGACCGCGGTGACATTCAGCCTGTTTGGGTTTGTCATCGGCATATGGGCCGACGGGTTCGAAAAGCTGCAAGTCATCCCGCTTCTGATCATCACGCCGCTTACTTTCCTTGGCGGGACATTCTACTCGGTGAACATGCTGCCGCCATTCTGGAAAACCGTGAGCTTGTTCAATCCCGTCGTCTACTTGGTCAGCGGCTTTCGCTGGAGCTTTTACGAGATCTCCGATGTGAACGTTGGTGTCAGCATTGCCATGACGCTTGGTTTTTTAGGTCTGTGCCTGGCGGCCGTGTGGTGGATCTTCAAGACCGGCTACCGGTTGAAGACGTAGTGCATGTGCTCGGCAACGTGAAAAGCTGTGCTCTTATTTCGATCACGCTCGCGTCGCCTGAATGCCCGAATCGCATTGATTTATAAGCGAATTGACCTTGCAGCGCGGGGCATAGATCTACCGAGAGGGAGCACAGGGCAATGAAAGATCTAGAAGACCAACTTAATGAACTTGTCGCGCAGAGCGATCGCGTCTCTGCGGAACTTAACCGCGAGATTTTTCTAATCGGGCGCGCCGATGCGGCTATCAACTACTTGCGCGTGGTGCGCGAGCAAACGGCGGTGCAGGTGGCCGCACTGCTTGAGCAGCGCCAAGTGAGCACGTTTCCGCCGCTCGAAAAGGCGGAAACAATCAAACCCATGAATGGGTTTGGCATCTACGACCCCAGTTGGCCCAACTAAGGTTGGCGTCCCCATGCCATGTTTCGCATGGACGAGGGAAACCATGAGACCGCGCCAGGCGCGTTAACCATGCGCTTGGCGCCCTTAACCCGGTATTAGTTTGTATCGACACAAGCTGCTTAGGTTAGGGCGGCCATGCGCGCACTGTGGCGGAGAACACGGGCGCGGGGCCAACGGCTCTTGGGAGAGTGTCATGATGTCAAAGCGTATTGCTCGCTTTGTGAAGGACAAGTCTGGTGTCACGGCGATCGAGTACGGCCTCATTGCGCTGCTCGTCGCCGTTGGCATTATCGCTAGCATAACCGTTCTCGGGGGCAGCGTGAACGAGACGTTCAATACCGTCGCGTCGAGCATGCCCGATTAGGGATAAGCGCCGTTAGGGGCTGAGCGGGCAGCGGCAAGGCGGCTCGCGTAGGGCGCTGCGCGCATGGGCTTTGATTCAGGACAAGCAGGGTGTTTGGCTGCGCGGGCGGGTTAGCCTGGGGGGGGCACCGTTTCACGACTTATCAGGTTAGCATTAGCGCGTTGCTTGAGCCGCTACACGCTTCACCTTCGAGACATCGAAAGCGGCCCGGCCATAGTGGAGATCGTGGTCAATCTGTAGCGCAAGCCACGTTTCCGCGTCACTGCCGATGGCCGCTTCAAGACGCAGAGCCATTTCCGGCGTCACAGAGCGCTTGCACGTCATGACATCGTGGAGCGTCTGACGCGAAATGCCGAGCGCCTTGGCGAAGGCCGGCTTCGTCAAACCCTTCTCCGCCTTCAACGTCTTAAACACATCCTGGACAATCTCTCCAGGATGTACGGGCTTGATGGATGCGTGACGCTTCGACATGGGTCTGCTCCTCAATGGTAATCCTCGTAGTCGACATCGACGGCGTCGGGTCCGCCGGTGCTCCAAGCAAAGGTCAGTCGCCAGTTCTGATCGACCCAGACAGCCCACCGGCGCTCGCCGCGCAGTGAATGAAACCGCCAAGTGGCAACGTTCATGGCCTCCGGTCGCCTCGCTCGCTCAAGATGGCCAAGCTGAAGCCTGATCTTTTCGACGTGGCGAGGATCGATGCGTTTGGGATCACCCTTCCACCAATATCGCTCAAGCTTCTTAGATCGAAAGCTCCTGATCATCGCCTTTGCCCCCGCGCGATAAATTCAGATGTAACGCAACGCATTACTTAAGTAAAGGGCGGCGTGACTTATTCCTGGCCGTCATGAGCAAGGTATTGAACTCTGCCGAGCGGCGGTGGCACAGAAGAGTCCTCTCGGCGGAAACCGACAATCTTTGTTTGTGCGCCTGGGGGCAGCCCACCTAGACACACAAGAACAAAACGTGTACACAGTGAGTCGAAATTGAGAACACGCAACGCATGCCATAAGGTGGATTCGACATGACGATGAGGCCAGAACTCCGTGTGGTCGAAGGGGGCGCCATGGACAAAAATAAAGCGCTTGAGCACGCACTTGCCCAGATCGAAAAGATGCACGGCAAGGGCTCGATTATGCGCCTTGGCGCAGATGACCGCTCCTTCGATGTGGAGGTGATCTCGACGGGTTCTTTAGGGCTCGACATCGCGCTGGGCATCGGCGGGCTGCCGCGCGGGCGCGTGGTTGAGATCTATGGCCCGGAATCCTCGGGCAAAACGACGCTCGCCCTACACGTCTTGGCGGAGGCGCAAAAGAAGGGCGGCATCTGCGGGTTCATCGACGCGGAGCACGCGCTCGATCCCGTCTATGCCGGCAAGCTCGGCGTGAAGGTCCAGGACCTGCTGATTTCGCAGCCCGATACCGGCGAGCAGGCCTTGGAGATCACCGATACGCTGGTGCGCTCCGGCGCAATTGACGTGCTCGTCATCGACTCGGTGGCAGCCTTGACTCCCAGGGCGGAGCTCGAAGGCGAGATGGGCGACATGCAGCCCGGTATGCAGGCGCGCTTGATGAGTAAGGCGCTGAGAAAGCTCACCGCGTCGATCTCAAAATCGCGCTGCATGGTGATCTTCATCAACCAGATCCGCATTAAGATCGGCATCATGTTCGGCAACCCGGAGACGACGACGGGGGGCAACGCTCTGAAATTTTATGCATCGGTGCGCCTCGATATTCGCCGCATCGGACAGATCAAGGATCGCGATGAGGTCGTCGGCAATCAGACGCGCGTCAAGGTGGTCAAGAACAAGCTGGCCCCGCCATTCAAACAGGTCGAGTTCGACATCATGTATGGCGAAGGCATCTCCAAGATGGGCGAGCTCGTGGATCTCGGCGTTAAGGCGGGAATCGTGGATCGGGCGGGCGCGTGGTTCTCCCATGACGGGAATCGCATCGGCCAAGGACGTGAGAACGCCAAAACGTTCCTCAAAGAGAACCCGAAGGTGGCGCATGCGATTGAAAACGCCGTGCGCAGCAACGCTGGGCTGATTGTCGATAAAATGCTGGTCGAGCCAGAACCTGGTGAGGCCGTCGAGGAGCAGCCCGACGAGGATGGCGTCCTGCCTGATGTCGAAGATGCCGGCCCGAAGAAGGCCACCCGCGCCAAGCGGTGATCGAAAACCGGCGGACCAGTGCCGTTTTGACGGCCGGTCCGCTGGGGGCCAAAGGCTCTCAGCCCTTGACATGTGGGGCCGCAATCCCCGACGGATAGTCTGCCTGCCGCCACCCTTCGGGGTGTGCGGCGTTTGCCATATAGCCCCCGAGACCAGATGACCGGCGTCAACGAGATCCGTAAAGCGTTCCTGGACTACTTTGTGAAGCACGGCCACGAGGTCGTGCCGTCGGCTCCGCTCGTGCCGCGTAACGACCCCACGTTGATGTTTACCAACGCGGGCATGGTGCCGTTCAAGAACGTGTTCACCGGCCAGGAGAGCCGGGACCATAGGACAGCGGTCAGCTCGCAGAAGTGCGTGCGCGCGGGTGGCAAACACAACGACCTCGACAACGTGGGTTATACCGCGCGCCACCACACGTTTTTTGAGATGCTGGGCAACTTCTCCTTTGGCGACTACTTCAAGGAGCGCGCGATCAAGTTGTCCTGGGACCTGCTGGTCAAGGACTTCGCCCTCGACAAGAAGCGCCTGGTGATCACCGTCTATCATGAGGACGACGAGGCCTATCGCATCTGGGAGAAGGTTACAGGGTTTGGCAGCGACAAGATCCTGCGCATCTCCACCGCCGATAATTTCTGGCAGATGGGCGCCACGGGTCCGTGCGGGCCGTGTTCAGAGATCTTCTATGATCACGGGGAGAAGATCGCAGGAGGACCACCCGGCTCGGCCGATGAAGATGGCGACCGGTTCGTCGAGATCTGGAACCTCGTGTTCATGCAATACGAACAGGTTGGCCCCGGCGAGCGCGTCGACCTGCCAAAGCACTCCGTCGACACCGGCATGGGGCTGGAGCGGCTCGCGGCGGTGCTACAGGGCACCCACGATAATTACGAGATCGACCTGTTCAAGGCGTTGATCGCAGCGTCCGTTGCGGCGACGGGCGTGGCGGCCAAAGGCGCAAACAAGGTGTCGCATCGCGTCATCGCCGATCATTTGCGCGCCACAAGCTTTCTCATTGCCGACGGCGTTCTGCCATCCAACGAAGGGCGCGGTTACGTGCTTCGCCGCATCATGCGCCGCGCCATGCGCCATGCGCACATGCTCGGTGCCAAGGAGCCGCTGATGTACCGGCTGGTGCCGGCACTGGTGCACGAGATGGGTGACATCTATCAAGAACTGGGACGCGCACAGGCGCTGATCTCAGAAACGTTGCTGCTCGAAGAGACGCGCTTTCGCAAGACGCTGGCGAAGGGTCTTGGGCTGCTCGCTGAGGCGACCAATACGCTTGAGAAGGGTGATGTGCTGGCCGGCGAAACCGCATTCAAGCTTTATGACACGTATGGTTTTCCGCTCGATCTCACCGAGGATGCGTTGCGCCCGCGTGGCATTGCAGTCGACACTGATACCTTCAACACGGCGATGGGGCGCCAGAAGGAGGAGGCGCGTAAGGCCTGGAAGGGCTCGGGCGAGGCGGCAACGGAGTCCGTTTGGTTTGAGCTCCGCGACAAGGTGGGCGCCACGGACTTCCTTGGCTACGAGTTGGAAACGGCAGCCGGTGAGATCGCCGCTCTCCTAAAAAGTGGCAAGGTTGTAGAAAGCCTCAAGAGCGGCGACGAGGCGGCGATCGTGCTGAACCAGACGCCGTTCTATGGCGAGGCTGGCGGGCAGGTCGGCGACCAAGGTGTCATTCGCGGCGCCAAGGGCGCGCTGTTCCGCGTCACTGACACACATAAAAAGCTGGGCGACCTGTTTGTGCATTCCGGCCGTGTGGAAAAGGGCAGCTTCAAAGTGGGCGAGGCGGTTGAGCTTGAGGTCGATCATGTGCGCCGGACGGCAACACGCGCCAATCACTCAGCGACCCACCTTCTGCACGAAGCGTTACGCCAGGTGCTGGGGCCGCACGTGGCGCAAAAGGGCTCGCTCGTTGCGCCCGACCGTTTGCGCTTCGATTTCTCCCATCCCAAACCCATAAGTGCAGAAGAGATCAAGCAAGTCGAAGACCGTGCCAACGCGATCGTACTGAAGAACGCGCCTGTCGAAACGCGCTTGATGGCACTTGAGGACGCGATGGGCTCCGGCGCGATGGCGCTCTTTGGCGAGAAATACGCCGAAGAGGTGCGCGTCATATCGATGGGCGAAGGGCCCCCCGGTTCAAACAAAGCGTGGTCGGTGGAGCTGTGCGGTGGCACGCATGTCAGACGCACAGGCGACATTGGTCTGATCAAGATCATTGCCGAAAGTGGCAGCGCGGCGGGCGTACGGCGTATTGAGGCGCTGACGGCTGAGGGCGCGCGCACATATCTCGGGGCACAGGACGAGCGCGTGAAGGAGGTGGCCGCGTCCCTGCGCGTGCGGCCTGAGGACGTTGTCGAACGCATCAAAGCGTTGGTGGACGACCGTAAAAATTTGGAGCGCCAGCTTGCCGACGCAAAGAAGCAGATTGCTCTTGGTGGTGGCGGGGCGGCTGGCGCCAATGGCGCGGCGGTCGACGCGGTGCGCACTATCGGCAAGGTGAAGCTGCTCGCGCGCACTGTACAGGGCCTCAACCCCAAGGACCTGCGTGGTCTGATCGATGATGGCAAGAAGCAAGTCGGTTCGGGGATTGTCGCCATTGTCGGCGTCACCGACGACGGCAAGGCAGGGCTCGCGGTCGGTGTAACCGAGGATCTGCTCAAGACCTGGAACGCGGTCGATCTCGTCAAGGCGGGTGCGGCGGCCCTGGGCGGCAAAGGTGGCGGTGGCCGCCCCGACATGGCGCAAGCGGGCGGCCCTGATGGTGCGAAGGCCGACGCCGCGTTGCAGGCGATCGAGGCGCGTCTCAGCGCTGCCGTGTGAAGATCGAATTGGCGCGCCGCCATGCCCCAATGACCCGCATCTTTCTGCTATTCATCCTGTGATGCGTTTGCGCTCCGGCCGAAAGCGGCGCGGAGGCGGGCGCATGAGGGCCTGGGATGACGGAAGCTTCCGATTTTAGCATCTACCGCGACGCGATGATCGTGCTGGCGACAGCGGCCGTGCTCGTGCCGCTCGGCCAGCGCTACCGGGTGAACCCCATCCTTGGCTTCTTAGTCGCCGGCGCGGTGCTGGGCCCCAGGGGTCTGGGCGCGCTGTCGAGTTATTTCGAGCCCATCAAGTGGATCACGGTATCGGAAGAAAAGGGCTTGGGTGCCATCGCCGAGCTGGGCGTGGTTTTCTTGCTGTTCCTCATCGGGCTGGAATTGTCGTTCAAGCGGCTCGTCACCATGCGCCGGCTCGTGTTGGGGCTCGGCGTCACGCAGGTGACAATCTCAGCAGTGATCATCGGCTTGATCGTGAGCCTTTTTTGGCGCGTCTCCGGCCGCTTCCATGCTGATTGGCCTCAGCCTTGCGCTCTCTTCCACGGCGATCGTAATCGAATTGTTGGCGCGCCAGCAGCGTCTGCACACGGTGACGGGCCGCACCAGCTTTTCTATCTTGCTATTGCAGGACCTCGCGGTCGTGCCGCTGTTATTCCTGGTGACCATCCTCGGTCCCGATAGCGAGGGCACGCTGGTCGGCGGCTTGCTCTTGGCCATCGCGCAAGCCTTATTTGTCATTGCCGCGATTGCGATTGTCGGCTCGGCCATCCTGCGCCCGCTGTTCCGGCTCGTGGCGTCGGCCGACAGCACAGAGTTGTTTGTGGCGGCAGTGCTGCTGGTTGCCGTCGGCAGCGGAATCGTCACGGCGTCTGCGGGACTATCCATGGCGCTTGGCGCGTTTATCGCCGGGTTGCTGCTTGCCGAGACCGAGTATCACCATGCCATCCAAGCCACGATTGATCCCTTCAAGGGTCTCCTGCTCGGTGTGTTCTTTTTCTCCGTCGGCATGAGCCTCGACATTGCTCTCATCGCCAGCAATCCGCTTCCCATCGCCGCTGGCGTCATCGGTCTCAGCTCCATTAAGGCGGCCGTGCTGGTCGGATTGTTGCGGTTGTTCCGGGTGCCGTGGGCGGCGACGGCCAAGACTGCGCTGCTGTTGGCCGCTGGCGGTGAGTTTGCATTCATTGTGGTCGGGCTTGCCGTCGCTAAGGACATTGTCGCGTCCGACACCGGTGCCATCGTTTTGGCCATCACGGCTTTGTCGATGGCGATGATTCCGCTGCTTGATCTCATCGGCAAACATATTGGGGAACGGTTCGCTGAGCCGCAGGAGCCCCGTCCCGCGCTGACGGAATTGCCGCCGCAGGAGGGCGTGGAGGCCATCATCGTTGGTTGCGGGCGCGTGGGGCAGCTTGTCTCCGAGATGCTCACCCGGCATGACATCAAGCACATTCTGATCGAAAGCGATCCGGCGGCTGTTACCAAGTGCCGGCAGAAGGGACTGCCGGTTTATTTCGGTGATGCCACGAATGCACAGTTCTTGAAACGATGTGGGATCATCTTGGCGAAGGGCGTGGCCGTAACGATCAACAAGCCGTCCGTTGTCGAGACGATCATTACGACGGTGCGCGCGCTGCGCGAAAAGATCCTCATCGTTGCCCGCGTCAGAGATGCCGAACACGCCCGCCACCTCTATAAGCTGGGAGTGAGCGATGCCGTGCCTGAAACGATTGAGGCTAGCTTGCAGCTGACCGAGGCAACGCTCGTTGGGCTTGGGGTGCCAACCGGTCCTGTCATTGCGTCGATCCATGAAAAGCGTGATGAGTTTCGCGAGGCGCTACAAGGCGCGGCCGGGCGTCCGACGCGGGGCTTGCGCGCCCGTGAAACAAAAAAGGTGATATAGGCCGGTGCTCAGCACGTTGATCGGACAGGCCGGTTTGGCACAAAGAGGCATCAAGCCGTTTTTGCCATGGCGGCTTTGAGGTTGGTATCGACCTTGTCGAGGAAGCCGGTGGTCGACAGCCACGTCTGCTCGTCACCGACCAGCAACGCCAGATCCTTGGTCATGTAGCCGGCCTCGACCGTGTCGGTGCAAACCTTTTCCAACGTTGCCGCGAAGCGTGCGAGTGCCTCGTTGTTGTCGAGTTTGGCACGGTGGGCCAGGCCACGCGTCCAGGCGAAGATCGAGGCAATGGAATTCGTAGACGTTTCCTTGTCTTTTTGATGCTCGCGATAGTGCCGGGTAACGGTGCCGTGCGCGGCTTCCGCTTCGACCGTCTTGCCGTCGGGCGACATAAGAACGCTGGTCATAAGACCCAGTGAACCGAAGCCTTGCGCGACGATGTCTGACTGCACGTCGCCGTCATAGTTTTTGCACGCCCACACATATCCGCCCGACCACTTTAAAGCCGCGGCCACCATGTCGTCGATCAAGCGATGCTCGTAGGTGAGATTGCGTTTCTTGAACTCAGCGGCAAAGTCCGCATCGAACACCTCCTGGAATAGATCTTTGAAGCGGCCGTCGTAGGCCTTGAGGATGGTGTTCTTGGTGGAAAGGTAGACGGGATAGTTGCGCGTCAGACCGTAGTTTAGGGCGGCGCGCGCAAAGTCGCGGATGGAGTCATCGAGATTGTACATGGCCAAGGCCACGCCGCTGCCCGGCGCTTGAAACACCTCTTTCTCGATAACCGTGCCATCCTTGCCGGTGAATTTGATCGTCAGACTGCCTGCCCCCGGAAACAGAAAGTCGGTGGCGCGGTACTGGTCGCCGTAAGCATGACGGCCGATAATGATGGGCTCAGTCCAACCGGGCACCAGTCGGGGTACGTTGCGGCAAATAATAGGTTCGCGGAAGATAACGCCGCCTAAGATGTTGCGGATCGTGCCGTTGGGGCTGCGCCACATCTTCTTGAGGCCGAACTCTTCAACGCGGGCCTCGTCCGGCGTGATGGTTGCGCACTTGACGCCGACACCGTGTTTCTTGATGGCATGGGCCGCATCGATGGTGATTTGATCGTCCGTCTTATCTCGGCTCTCAATGCCAAGGTCGTAGTATTCGAGCGTCAGGTCGAGGTAAGGATGGATGAACTTGTCTTTGATCAGCTTCCAGATGATGTGAGTCATCTCGTCGCCGTCGAGTTCGACGACGGTGCCGGTCACCTTTATCTTCTGCATGAATGAGCCTCAGAACGGGGGCAGGACAATTTGAAGGGGCGCACCATATCTGCGCCGCTTGAGCGCAACAAGAGAGGAGCGACGGTGACGCTACCGCAAGCAATAACGGTCGTTAGTGACGCAGATGGGCGCCTGGAACCCCGCGTCGCGGGAAGTAACGTATGCGTTGCCGCCGTGGTTGACGCTTGCCACGAGATGACGATCGATGCAGGGCTGGCGCACCTGGACATTCCTGGCCTCGACCGAACCACGCTAGAGCCGGTGCTCACCTACTGTGCGCAAGAGCTCTGCATAGCAGATGAGGCATCGTGCCCCGGCTGCCGGCGGCGCATGGAGAGGGAGGGTATTGGGAGCTTCGATGACTTCGTGGCGCGTCACCGAGAGATCGTGATCGCCGATGGCGCGGTGCGGGTCACGGGCAATGGCGAACGGACCCTGCACACAGAAAGTCTTAAGACGCTCGCGGAGAACTGGTCGGGCGAGAAATACTGGTACTGGGCACGACGCGTCATACGCAAGCTACGGCACGGTATCCGCCGCGCGCAAAAGCAAGGCGAGGCATTTGCTGATGAGGGTGAGTCGCCGACGGTGATCCTGATGGAGCCGCAGCTCGCCGACAATATCGGTATGGTTGCTCGCGCCATGGCGAATTTTGGCCTCGACACTTTGCGCCTTATTGCGCCGCGCGACGGCTGGCCCAACGAGAAGGCGCGCATTGCCGCCTCAGGTGCGAACTTCGTCATCGACGAGGGAACAGCCTTTCCCTCGCTCGATGAGGCCATAGGTGACCTTAATTGGCTGGCGGCGACCACCGCGCGCCAGCGAGATTTGCTCAAACCCGTGATGACGCCGGTCGAGGCCATTGCCGAGATGCGCACGCGCATTGCGCGGGGCGAGCGCTGCGGGGTGTTGTTTGGCCGGGAGCGCAGCGGCCTTTCGACGGCGGAGGTCTCGAACGCGGACGCGCTCGTCATGATCCCCGTCAATAAGCACTTTGCGTCGCTTAATCTCGCCCAGGCGGTGCTGATTCTCGGCTACGAGTGGATGCGCACCAGCGAGGCGCAAAGCTTGGGTCGGGTCACGACCTATGAGGCTCCGATTATGGCGGGTCTCAATCTGCGCGACGACCGGCTGGCGACCAAGAAGGAGCTATTGGGCCTCTTTGAGCACTTGGAGGGGGAATTGGAGCGGTTGGGATTTTTCAATCCTCCCGAACGCCGGCCGGCAGTGGTGCGCAATCTCCGCACTATGTTGTCACGGATGGGCCCGACAGAGCAGGAGGTACGCACGCTACGTGGCATTGTTGCAACGCTCGCACAGGGCAAGGGACCCGGGAGAAAACCGCCCTCTTAGTCCGCCATCATGTGGCCAAGTTTAGGGCTGAGCGATGCCCCTACAAGAGGCTGGGAATGCGCACGGTGATCGCCCAACGGCAGCGCACATACAACAAATGTAACTGAGTCACATAAGGGCGGTTTCAGGAGATGTGGAACATGAGAATGGCGGGGTGGACTTGGGCTTGCGGGGCACTCCTGGCGGCCGGCGCTGTGTTGGCGCCTGCCAATGCCCAGGAGCTAAGCGAAAAGGCCACACGGACGTTCATGGAATATGCATGGCAGCTAACCCCTGCGGCATTCACGAAGCCAGACGGCACCACCATACAGATTGACAAGAAAAAGAAGGGAGACGTGATGGTGCCACTCGTCGTCGCGCGCAAGGTTATCCGGGCAGGGCGCTTGTCGGCGCACGCGCAGGTCTGCGAGCTGGCACAAGATCAGTCGGACAATCACAATTCGCTTATGCGGCGCCATTTGCAGACCAAAAAGTGGACGCCTCAGCAACTCGTGTATATCAACCAGCTGCATCTGACCACGGTGATGCTGCTAACGGGCCGTATCATGCTGGTTGAGAAGCAGGGCGACAAGGAAGTGATTGTCGAGGAAGAGAAGAGGAAAGCACAGACCTGTTCGGAAGAGCAGAAGCAGAAGGTGAAGGAAATGATCGCTGCCTACGTGAAGAGCGGACCTTCGCTCGCCAAGAAGGCGGCTTCTGCCAGCGCCGCCGCCGATGGGCAGCCCGGCGCGACCGCTCCCGTTAAGAAGGAATAGCGCGCGAAGCGACATGGTGCACAGGCGCCTGAACGCTGATCTGCACTGTGCCCGGTTGACGGCGGGCCCGCACACCGTTATTTAGCCGCTTCAGAGCGCGGGTCATGGCAATGGCCCGCGTTCGATTGCGCACCTGCGGTGGCACTTGGAGATTGTGCCGCCTGTCGGTCCCACGGGGTTTCGGCCTTTCGGGACAGAGGAAGGGGCGCTCCACGATGCAAGAGCAAATTAAACCGTTGGAGTGCTGTTATGACCAAGCGTATCCGCGCCAAACATAAGATCGACCGTCGCCTCGGCGAGAATATCTGGGGCCGGCCAAAGAGCCCAATCAATAGACGCGAGTCCCGTCCGGGCCAGCACGGCGAGCGCCGTCGGCAGAAGCTGTCGGATTACGGCCAACAGCTCAGGGCTAAGCAGAAGCTCAAGGGCTACTACGGCAACCTCACGGAGCGGCAGTTCCACCGCATCTATACTGAGGCGGTGCGGGCCAAGGGCTCCACGTCGGAGCACGTGATTGGACTTTTGGAGCGCCGTCTCGATGCGCTCGTCTATCGCGCCAAGTTCGTGCCAACTGTTTTTGCCGCGCGCCAGTTCGTGAGTCACGGCCACGTCAAGGTCAACGGCCGCCGGGTTACGATCCCGAGCTTTCGTTGCCGCATCGGTGACCTTGTCGAAGTGACGGAAAAGGCGCGCCAACTTGCGCTGGTGCTCGAAGCAATTAAGAGTCCAGAGCGCGACGTGCCCGAATACGTTGAAACCGACCACAACAAGATGACCGCGAAGCTTATTCGTATCCCCGCATTGGCCGACGTACCCTACCCGGTACACATGGAGCCGAATCTGGTGGTCGAGTTCTACTCGCGCTAAACTTTCTAGACATTCAACGGCGAGGGCCCGGCCGGTTGGCGCGGGCCCTTTTTCTTATCTAGAGCAAGATCGTTCTTGATGAAATCACGTAGCCTTCGTCTGGGAGGTCTCCATCAAGAACGATCAGGCTCTAGTATGCAACGGCGGCGTAGAGGCCGGCGCCCACTTTCTATTGTCACTTAAAACCGTTCCGTGGGGCTGTGGGCAGCAAGTAGCGCCTTTTCACACCGGGGGCCGGTGGCGGCGCCCCGGATTGGTGGGCAATGTCACGACATCGCCGGTAGGGGCTTGCGGCGGCGCGGGCGCAGGCACGGTGTTAGCCCAGGCGTAGGCGAGCATGGTGATCAAGGCCGACGCGGCGAAGAAATAAATGCCCGGCATCACCACTGCTTCCGTGTAACCGGACGAGTTCACAAAGAAAGATCATCAACGCCAAAACCATGACATCGGTCATGGAGTAACGCCCGAGCCATTCCATGGTCGAGAAAGATCTCCGGCGGAACTCGGGTGAGAGGTCAGGCGAGGTGACCAGCGTCAACAAGTAGAAGAGTTTGAGGAAGGGGAAAAAGATCGAAACGGCAAACACCACCGTACAAAGGAAATACTCGCTGCTCTCGTAAAGCGCGTAGATGATGGACAGGATCGAGTGCTCGGCGCTCCACACGTATACGGTGGTGAAGCGGATGACTGGAAGAATGATACCGAGGACGAAAAAGACCGTTGCCAGGATGATCAGGAAGCTCAGAAGAAAATTACGCAAGGGCGAAAGCATCGTGGGCACGCTTGGCTCAATGCTCACAGCCGTTGCCGTGGCGACGTCAGTCTTTAGCCAGGCATAAGACAGGATCATCAGGACAACTGCAGCCGTGAAGTAATAGACGGCCGGCAGGCTGGCGGCGTCATACACGCCCTGGCTCTTGAGGAAAAATATGGTGAGCGCCAACACCAGCACATCGTGCATCGACCATTTACCGATCCACTCGATTGCCCTTAAGCGCTTCGCTTGCCTTGTTAACTCGGCAGCGGGAAGCGTGGAGACGAGAAGAAGATAGAGCAACTTGATAATGGGAAATATGATTGAGAAGACGAGAATAATGACGCCGAGAAACGTCTGACCGTCGCGCAGCAGGACCCCCACGGTGGAGATCAACGAATACTCGCTGGTCCAGAAGAAGAAACTCGTCAGCTTTATGATGGGCAGGGTGAGGCCAAGCGCAAGGCAGACAGCTGCGCCGATAATGGCAAGACTCAAAAGAAAACGTCGGCCACCCAACTGCATGATTTCGTTAAGTCCCCGACGAAGGCCGGTCTGTTAAGGCCGGACGGTTCACTCCAATCTTTAGTGAAATGTGGGGCGGCGGCGAAACTAGGGCGTTCGGCTGCCTCCGGCTACGCCGTCATCATGGACTTGTCGTAGCCAATACCCTTCTCGTCGAAGAGCTGCGTGAGCTCACCAGCCTGGTACATTTCGCGGACAATGTCGCAGCCGCCGACAAACTCGCCCTTGATGTAGAGCTGGGGGGTTGTGGGCCAGTTGGTGAAGACTTTGATGCCTTCGCGGATGCTCATGTCGTCGAGCACATTGATGTCTTTGTAATTGACGCCGAGGTGGCCGAGGATCTGTGCAACTTGCGAGGAAAATCCGCACTGCGGCATCTGGCTCGTACCCTTCATGAAGAGAACGACATCGTTCTGCGCGATCGTCTTGCGGATCCAGTCCTGCACGTCTTGCTGTGGGCTCATAAAGTGGTCCTTCCAAAGTATGCGTGGCCGATCAGGCCGAGTCTTGTTTCGAATGTGGGATGACATGGCACCAAGTCAATCTTTTGGTATGACCGTCGTCAATGCCAAAGCGTGCAGCGCATCGCCCATACGTCCGCCGAGCGCCTCATAGACCATCTGGTGTTGCTGCACGCGGGTCTTGCCCTTGAAGTCGCTCGCTACGATGTGGGCGGCGTAGTGGTCGCCATCACCAGCCAGATCCCGGATCTCGATCAAGGCATCAGGGAACTTGGCTTTGATCAGCCGCTCGATTTCGCCAGCATCCATGGCCATGGGGGTAGGGTCTCCTTTAGGGCTGCTAGAATAGGCCGAACGGGCCGAGGCTGCAGCGGTTAGTTGCCGCGGCCAGAATTACGGGGCTGCCATGAAATCAGGCAGCCATGCTTCGTGGGCCGCTCTTAGATCGTCCAACGGCAACGGGTCTTCGCCCTTGAGCATAAGCGCGTCGCCGCCCGTTCGCGCGATGATGCGAGCCTGCAGGGCAAGTAGCCTCGCACGATCAAGGACCTCTTCCGCACGCATGGGGTCAACGCAGAGCACATAGCGGCCTTGGTCCTCTCCGAACCAAACGGCGTGGCCTGGCAGCTTGCCCTCATAGGGGAAGAGCTCAACACCGAGATTGCCGGCGAGCGCCATCTCCGCTGTCGCAACCAGCAAGCCGCCATCGGACGTATCATGGACGGCTGACACGTTGCCTTCGCGGATCAGCGCGCGCACAAGGCGCCCGGCTTTAATCTCGTCGGCAAGATCGATCGGCGGAGGTGCGCCTTCCAATTTGCCCGCAGCGATCTCTTGATAAAGCGATTGGCCGAGGTGGCCGCGTTCGCGCCCGAGGACGATGAGAAGGTCGCCTTCCCGCTTCAGAGCGATGTCCGCCGTTGCGGCGACATCAGGGATGATACCGACACCGCCTATGGCTGGCGTGGGCGGAATGCCGACACCGTTTGTCTCATTGTAGAGCGACACATTTCCCGAGACGACGGGATAATCGAGCACATTGCAGGCTTCGGCAATGCCCTTGATGGCACCGACGAACTGGCCCATCACCTCGGGCCGCTCCGGATTTGCAAAGTTGAGATTGTCGGTAATCGCGAGAGGGTCGGCGCCGACGGCGATGAGATTGCGCCACGTCTCGACCACGGCCTGCTTGGCGCCCATGACAGGATCGGCTGCAACGTAACGCGGAGTGACGTCGCAGGTCAGCGCGATGCCCTTAGATGTGCCGTGCACGCGCACAATGCCGGCATTGCCGCCCGGGCGCTGCACGGTATCGCCCATCACCATGTGGTCGTACTGCTCCCAGATCCAGCGGCGTGAGCACAGTGCAGGGCCGGCCATCATCGTCTTCAAGGTGCCCAGAATGGTTTCGGGAGCTGGCACCCATTCCGGCAGGATCATCTTAGGCACGGCCGGCGGGAACCAGGGCCGCTCGTAGACAGGCGCGGAGTTGGCGAGCGCGGTGACGGGAATGTCGGCCTCGGTCCGGCCCTGATGCGTCACGACCATTCGGCCAGTATCTGTCGTGGCGCCGACGACAGCGAAGTCGAGCTCCCACTTTTTGAAGATGGCTTCTGCTTCGGCTTCCGAGCCCAGCTTGAGCACAATCAGCATGCGCTCCTGACTTTCAGAAAGCATCATCTCGTAGGCGGTCATGTTCGCTTCGCGCTGGGGCACGCGATCGAGGTCAAGGGCGATGCCGACGCCCCCCTTATCGGCCATTTCGCAGCTCGATGAGGTGAGACCGGCTGCGCCCATGTCCTGGATGGCAACGATCACATCCTTGTCCATGAGTTCCAGGCAGGCCTCGATCAAAAGCTTTTCAGTAAACGGATCGCCGACTTGGACGGTGGGGCGTTTCTCATCCGACTTTTCGTCGAACTCAGCCGACGCCATGGTGGCGCCGTGGATGCCGTCGCGCCCCGTTTTCGAGCCGACATAGACGATCGGCAAACCAACGCCCTTGGCGGCGGAATAGAAGATCTTGTCTGAGCGTGCCAGGCCAACGCACATGGCGTTGACGAGGATGTTGTTGTTGTAGCCGGCATCGAAATTTGTCTCGCCCCCCACGGTGGGCACGCCGACGCAATTGCCATAGCCGCCGATGCCGGCGACGACACCCGAAACAAGGTGCCTGGTCTTGGGGTGGGCAGGATCGCCAAAGCGCAGCGCATTGAGATTGGCGATTGGGCGCGCGCCCATCGTGAACACGTCGCGCATGATACCGCCGACGCCGGTTGCCGCGCCTTGATAGGGCTCGATGTAGCTCGGGTGGTTGTGGCTCTCCATCTTGAAGACGCAGGCATCACCGTCGCCGAGATCGACAATGCCAGCGTTCTCGCCGGGGCCCTGGATAACTTGCGGGCCGGAGGTAGGCAGCGTCTTGAGCCACACGCGCGATGATTTATACGAGCAGTGCTCACTCCACATCACCGAGAAGATGCCAAGCTCCGTTAGGCTCGGCTCCCGCTCGAGAATCTTGAGTAGCCGCTGGTACTCGCCGCTGGTGAGCCCGTGCTCGGCGACGATCTCTGGCGTGATCTCAGGCGTGGTTTGCGTTTTGGCATCCATGCACGGTGGCTCGGGCCCGACTCATGAGGAGAAAGTGCGCTTATAGCGACCGAGTGTGCCGTTGTCGCCCCTGGGTGCATCGGGCGCACGGGCCAGTGAACAAGCACACGCAATGATGGTGACGGCGCCACTGCCCGAATGGGTGGGAAGAGGGGAGTGCCACGACAGTTGGGCGCTGCAGAATGCACATTGCTGCGTTGCACTAAACTCCATTTCCCCCGCAGAATCCGTAGGTTAGGTTCGCGTCCAGTGCCGAGCCGGGGCACTTATATATCGCCAAGACCGCCAGCTCGGATTTTCGCAGAGGACTAGAAGGAGCAACAGCATGTCCGCGATCATGAGAAGCGTTAGCGTTGTAGCCGTGCTTGTTTTGTCCGCCCTCGCCGGGGCGGCGAGTGCCACGTCAGGAGCGAGCCCTGCCAAATTCAAGCCCCTACAAGGCGTGAGTTTGCATTTGGGCTCCAAGCACGCTGTGGGCTATTTCCACGCGGATAATGGCGTGTGTCAGTTGACGCTTGTGGTCGGAGAAGAACTCAAAGGAGACGTGTCTCCGGCGGTGGCCTCCGCAAGGTTCCGTACTGCGATCGAAGCGGGCAGGTATGCGCGCTTTGACATCGGAGAGGGAACGCAATTGCGGTTCAGCTGTGCGCCGGGCGCTACCGCGATGACGGTTGAGACGCTGAAGCAGATCGCATACACCGCGCCGCAGAAGTAAGATTTGGCGCCCAGCGAAGACGATTTTGAAGGGGCACGGGACATCTCCTGCCCCTTTTCCATTCCCGCCTTGCTTTTCAAAAAATACGCGGGCTCAATCAGGCAGCCTCAAGCACGCTCAAGAGCATGCTCTCTAAGATGCGCCGACCATCAGAACCGCCGAGCGCTAGCTCGAACAGCCGCTCTGGATGCGGCATGAGACCTAACACGCGGCCCGTCTTATCGCAGATCCCAGCGATGTTGCGCTGGGAGCCGTTGGGATTGGCTGCCTCCGTGACATTGCCCTCCGCATCGCAGTAGCGCATGACGACGCGATTCTCGTCCACAAGCTGGTCGAGTGTCGCGGTGTCGGCAAAGTAGTTGCCCTCAGCGTGCGCTACAGGCAGGCGGATGACTTGGTGCTTGAGGTAGCACTTGGTGAAGAATGTCTCCGCGTTATCGACTTTGAGCAGCACGTCGCGGCAGATGAACTTCAGGCTGGCGTTGCGCATGAGAACGCCAGGTAGCAGCCCCGACTCGCACAGCACTTGGAAGCCGTTGCAGATGCCGATGACCGGTGTGCCGGCTTTGGCCTTGGCGACCACGTCGCGCATGATCGGTGAGTGCGCAGCCATGGCGCCGCAGCGCAGATAGTCGCCATAAGAAAAGCCGCCAGGCAACACGATAACGTCGGAGACAGGCACGTTGGCATCGCCATGCCAGACCATGGTAACGGGGAATCCCGTCACAGTCTCCAACGCAACCTTGATGTCGCGATCGCAGTTGGAGCCAGGAAAGACGATAACGGTGGCGCGGAGCATGTATCGTGCATCTCTCGGCGGTTATGACGTTTCCAACAGCTCGTAGCTGTAATTTTCGATCACCGTATTGGCGAGCAGGTCCTTGCACATGCGCTCCACTGTTTCGCGTGCCTTGTCGGGGCTCGTCTCGTGCAGATTGACCTCGATATACTTGCCCTGGCGCACATCCTCCACGCCTGCGATACCAAGTGCCGAAAGCGCGTGCTGAATGGCTTTGCCCTGAGGGTCGAGGACCCCGTTCTTGAGCGTGATCTTGATGCGCGCCTTCATATGCACCTCTACGTTCGCCGAGTACGCTCTCTGCGTGCGGAATCGCTCGAAGCACTCTAGAGCAAGATTGTTTTTGATGGAATCACTCAGCCGTCGCCCGGTTGGTCTCCAACAGATAAGTGAATCTTACTCTCAATCAAAAGTGTAGAGACTGATTCACGTTTCGCTTGGAACGGCCCAAGTGAAACGATCAGGCTCTATCAGAGCTCCTCCGACTCAGGTGGGCTTGCCGTTGGTGCCGTTGGAGGCAACGAGCACCGGCCCCATGCCCTTGGGCGGGCGGCTTTCCGGCAGCACGCCCAGACGCCGGGCTATTTCCTGGTAGGCCTCTAATAGACCGCCGAGATCGCGCCGGAAGCGGTCCTTGTCGAGCTTGTCATCGGTTGAGATGTCCCACAAGCGGCAGCAATCGGGGCTGATCTCATCGGCCAGCACAATGCGCATTTGCTCGTTTTCCCACAGGCGCCCGAACTCGACCTTGAAGTCGACGAGGCGAACGCCGATGCCGAGAAAGAGCCCGACGAGGAAGTCGTTGACGCGCAGCGCGAGCTGCATGATTTCGTCAAGCTCCCCCGGTGTGGCCCAACCGAACGCGGTGATGTGCTCTTCGGAAACCATCGGATCGTTTAAAGCATCGGACTTGTAGTAGAACTCAATGATGGAACGGGGCAGCGGCGTGCCTTCCTCCAGCCCAAGCCGCGTCGACAGCGAGCCTGCTGCAACGTTGCGCATCACCACCTCGATCGGAATGATTTCCACTTCGCGAATGAGCTGCTCGCGCATGTTGAGGCGTTTGATGAAATGCGTCGGCACGCCGATCTCGCCGAGCCGATCGAAGATGAACTCGGAGATGCGATTATTGAGAGCGCCTTTGCCCTCTATGATTGCATGCTTCTTGGCGTTGAAGGCGGTTGCGTCATCCTTGAAGTGTTGGATGAGAGTACCGGGCTCAGGGCCCTCGTAGAGCACCTTGGCCTTGCCCTCATAAATACGCCGACGCCTGTTCATTGAGTCATTGTCCTTTGACTTGGAATTGTAGTCTGCGAGGGGAGGGACGATACGCCAACGGCTGCCGAGCCGTTGAATTTATAATGCGTTCTCACATAGTTACGGCGTTGCGCGCGGCTCGTTTGCGTGATCGGACACCCAGGCGGACACTAGCCGAACCGTGATATAGAAACAATCGTCAGGATGGCAAGGCGCACCGCGTCAAAAGTCCTGACGGGAGTCATTGATCCGCAGGCTGCCCCAGGCTATGGGTCCCTTTGAAAGCAGCCACGTGGCCGTAGATGCAACCTTTTGGGTCTAGAGTCGCGTGCGCCACTACACGCTCTGGTGGAGAAGAGTATGACGACGTTTGATAATCGAGAGAAGGCTTACGAGAAGAAGTTTGCGCTCGATCAAGATCTTAAGTTCCGAGCCGAGGCTCGCCGGAACAAGATGTTGGCCGAATGGGCAGCCGCCAAGCTCGGCATTTCGGGCGACGCACTTGGGGACTACGTCAAAGCCGTGCGCCGGGCCGATCTTGAAGAAAAGGGCGACGACGACGTATTTCGTAAGATTCGTAAGGACTTCGACGAAAAGGGCGTCCCTATTCAGGATAGTGAGATCCGGCAGGCCATGAGCGAATTCCTGGCCAAGGCGGTAACCGAAATTGAGGCCTCCAGCGACCAAAGCTGAGCCTTGCAGGCCGTTATCTGGCTCTTCGCATCCAGCTTAGGGCCCAAGCTGCGCCAGAAAAGTACCAAACCGAAGCAGGCCGTCGGGCCAGGGGCCGAAGCCTGAGGCGGTCGTGATATGGCCCGCGGGTCCCACATCCACGAAGTCGCAACACCAGGCGGCGGCGAAGTGTCGCGCGCGGGCTGCTGGCAATAGGGGTCGTCGGAGGAGCTGATCAGCACCGCCGGGAAGGGCAGGGCCTGTAGCGGGATCGGCGTAAACCCAAAACCTTCATCAGGCCACATGTCGCCCTGTGTGACGGGCCAGCGTTGCGCGTTGTCGATGTCGGCTGCGGAGACGAGAAAGGCTCCAGCAACGGCGCCTTTGGGCAGCTTGAGGGCCGCGTGCACCACCGCGATCACGCCGACGCTGTGCGCGACAATCACGGTTGGCCGCGACGTGGCCGCAACCTCGTTGACGATGGTGTCGACCCATTTGTCCTTGTCGGGTGTCGCCCAATCCTCCTCACCGATGAGCTTGGCCGTCTTGAGATTGCGCACCCAACGCGATTGCCAATGGTCCGCCTCGCATCCGAGCCATCCGGGCACCATGAGGATGTCAACGTCGGCGGTACGCATGTGAAGCCGTAAACCTGATCGTTGATCGCTGGCTGTTGACGACTGGTTCACGCAGGCTGGCTGGGTTCCATAGTGTCACCCAGACCGGAAGCATCGCAAAACGGATCGTCGTTGGGATCGCTGTTCCAGCGGTACTCGGCATATGTCGCAACCTGTTGCGCTTTTTCAGCGCCGCTCAAATGTGAAATCAGGGCGAGCGCCATATCCATGCCGGCCGAGACGCCAGAGGATGTGAAGTACTTTCCATCGACGACCCATCTTGCGCGCGGCTGCCAGCGTACGTTGGGGCCCTGCTCTGCCACCCAGCGGAACGAGGCCTTGTTCGTGGTTGCATTGCGCCGGTCGAGTAGGCCGGTACGCGCGAGCAACGCCGCGCCGGTGCAGACCGTGGCGACCACGCTCGAGGCCTCCGCGTGGCCGCGCAGCCAATCGATCAGCGCATCGTTGCCGACCTCGTGGCGCGTGCCGCGGCCTCCGGGAATGAGAAGGATGTCATACCGCTTTGCATCCGCAAGCGCGATGTCGGCGATCGCCTTCATTCCCTGTCGGCTTTCGATCTCGCCTGCGCTCTCGGCCATGGACACGAGGCGATACTCGTCGTCAAGCGCGCCGAACATCTCCAGCGGCCCAAATACGTCGAGAAGCTCGAAGCCGGGGAAGAGGAGAGTACCGACGGTCTTCATGGCTCTGCGTTTCCGAACACGCGCTCAAAGATCACGTCGACATTCTTGAAGTGAAAATCGAGGTCGAACATGGCTTCCAGCGCGGCGGGGTCAAGCTTCGCGGTCACGTCCTTGTCGGCCTTGAGCTCGGACAGGAAGTCCTTGCCTTCGTTCCAAGTCTTCATGGCGTTGCGCTGAACCAACCCGTAGGCATCCTCGCGTGACAGTCCGGCTTGGGTGAGCGCTAGAAGCACGCGCTGGGAATTGTGCAAGCCCCCAAGCTTGTCGAGGTTCGCCTTCATCGCGTCAGGGTAGACGACAAGCTTGTCGATGATGCCGGTAAGACGTGCGAGCGCGAAATCGAGCGTCACGGTGGCATCGGGCCCGATCATGCGCTCCACAGAGGAATGGGAAATATCGCGCTCGTGCCAAAGCGCCACATTCTCCAAGGCGGGGAGGGCGCAAGCGCGCACGAGGCGGGCAAGCCCCGTGACGTTTTCGCTAAGAACGGGGTTGCGCTTGTGTGGCATGGCAGACGAGCCCTTCTGACCTTGAGAGAAGAACTCTTCTGCTTCCAACACTTCGGTGCGCTGTAAGTGGCGGATCTCGGTCGCAAGCCGTTCCGCCGAAGAGGCGATGACAGCGAGCGTCGAAAAGTACATGGCGTGACGGTCGCGCGCGATGATTTGGGTAGAGACCGGCTCAGGCGCCAGCCCCATCTTCTTGGCCACGTAGGCTTCAACGCAAGGATCGATGCTGGCGTAGGTTCCAACCGCGCCCGAAATCGCGCAGGTGGCCACCTCCTTACGCGCGGCAATCATGCGCTCTCTGGCGCGCGCAAACTCGGCGTATGCATAGGCGAGCTTGAGGCCGAACGTCGTGGGCTCGGCATGGATCCCATGGCTGCGGCCTATGGTGGGTGTCATCTTGTGCTCCAGCGCACGCTTCTTGAGTGCGGCGAGGAGCTGGTCGAGGTCAGCGATGAGAATGTCGGCGGCGCGCGCGAGCTGGACGCTGAAGCAGGTATCGAGCACGTCTGAGGAGGTCAGGCCCTGATGGACGAAGCGCGCCTCCGGGCCAACGTGCTCGGCAAGGTGTGTGAGGAAGGCGATGACGTCGTGCTTGGTTTCGCGCTCGATTTCGTCGATGCGCGCCACATCGAAGGTAGCGGCGTTGCCCTTTTCCCAAATGACCTTTGCCGCTTGCTTTGGGATCACTCCGATTTCGGCGAGCCCGGCCGCAGCGTGGGCTTCGATCTCGAACCAGATGCGAAAGCGGGTCTCAGGCGACCAGATCGACGCCATTTCGGGGCGGCTATAGCGGGGGATCATTGCGGCCTCGCGGATCGGAAAGGAGCGTGGGAGCCCTAGCAGAGGGGCAACACGCCTTCAATCGCAGGGACAAGAGAGTGACGCAACGTTCCCTCTGAGCGGCGTATTTGCCGAAAAGTGCTGTTGATAAAGTGGATGCGATCACAATTTACGAAATCATCTTGCAAGCGGCTTTTGAGGTTATTCCGCAGCGCACACTAACCGTTACAAGACTGCTAGATGAATTGAACAGAAAAGCCCAGTTCGGGTCACAATTAACTGGATGATCTTGGCCGTGTCCCGTACGCATCAGCTTCGGACAGATTGTCGCGCAAACGGGCGTGAATGGAAAACTGCCCTTGCAAGTGTGGCCGCATCAAACAAGGTTAGTTAAGCACTGTGAGCGTAACCTTGTGTAGATGGCAATCGGAAGCTGGATAATACCCGGAGTGGGACGTGCTAGGAAACGAGAGGGTTGAGGCGCGTGATGGCGAACCAGATGCAGAGCGAGATTGCCGAGCTCAACACGGAGCTCGAGGAAGTTGAGGACCCGCGAGAATGCTACGCGATGGTCCATGCGAGAATTCGCCGGTATCGGCAAGCAGGTCAAAAGGTACCAGAGGATCTGACTCTCAGAGAGCAGCGCCTCATGAATGAGTGCAGGGCTGCGTCGCAAGGGCGGGACTAGGGCCCGCTTCGGCCCCTTCCTCCTAAGCTTTGACCAGAAAATGTAGCGGTTGGCGCGCGCCAACCGCTTTTTTTGTTTACCGCCCTTGGTCGACGACGCGCCACGCGTCCATTGTCCACGTAACCACATCGTAAGCGGGCCGGTTTGCGTCTCCGTTTTCAGCAAAGGAGACGGGTCCAAGGACTGTTTCGAATGTGCCCTCATTCAGAGCAGCACTCACTGCATCTGGTGCAGTTGACCCGGCCTGCTGAGCGGCCCCCCGCCATGCCTCAATCGCAGCGGAGGTCAAAAGGAACGGGCCTGTTGCCGGCCGGCGGTCACGGGCATCCATTAGATGTAGGGCGGCTGGGCGCCGTGCGGGGTCATGCGACATCAAAATACGCGCGCCAGAAGCCGCCGGACCGGCCGTATCGGTGAACTGCGCTGTGGCCAGCGTTTCGCTGCCAATGAATACCGTGCTGAGGCCTGCGGCACGCATCTGCCGCAAAAACAGTCCCGCTTCGATTGGGAAGCCGGCGAAAAACAGGGCCTCGGTATTGGCCGTTTTCAGTTTGGCGATGAGCTTTGCGTAGTCCTTCTGCCCACCCCAGACGGCTGCGCTCAAGACCTCGGTGAAGCCTGCCTCGTTGAGTGCTGCGCGCGCGTCATTGACGATGCGCCGCGCATAACGACTGGCGTCGCGGACCACGGCAATGGGGCTGCCAGGAAAATTGCGCAAAAGATACGCGGCAGCGCTTAGGCCCTGACGGTCGTCGCGACCGGCAACGCGGAAGATCGTCGATCCGGAGCGTTTCTCCGTGAGCGCGGGGTGACGGGTCATGCCGAGCAAGACGACATTGTTGCTGGCGTAGACGGGTCCAGCAGCGCTTGCCGCGCTCGCACACGGGTGGCCGATCACGACGACAACGCGGCGTTTGACAAGGGATTGCGCCGCTCTAGCGCCTTGTTCGGCATTGCAGCCATCGTCGGCCTCGACAACCGCAAGGCGCTCGCCGAGCACGCCGCCTTCGGCATTGATCCGTTCGGCGGCCGCGTGAGCGGCGCGGCGGATCTCCCTACCGGACTCATTTGTAGGCGCGGCGACGCCCACGATGATGTCGGCACATGCCGGCAGCGGCTGCAGCAGGGGAAAAAGCGCGATGAGCCAAGTGCGCAGTCGAGGCGGCCTCGACCGCGCCCCGTTTGCCGCAACGGGATGGCTAGTACGCGGGAAGCCTTTCGGGGGTTCTGGCAAGGCCGTGTTCATCTCGTGGCAAGCCCAAGCATCGTCTTGGGAGCAGGGCGGACCGTCGAGAGTCGTCGTGCCGAACCAGGCAAGGTTTCGGCGATACGGGACGGTTTGGGCATTCGCGATCCGCGACAGCAACGCCTTGCCTCCAGGGACAGCCCTATCCTACGCTATCAAGATCGTCTAACTGGTAGCAGACTTGCCCTTGCTTCCGGTTAATGGGCGCTTGCACCGCGATAGGGGAGGGACCATGGCACAGGACGTCTTTGTGGTCGCTTATGACGGCACGGACCGGAACGTCGTGGATTTTGCGGTCAACGGGCCATGAAAGAGGACGCCCGGCTGCTGATTGTGCACGTCCTGGAATGGTCGCCTTACAGCTTTCTGACGACCGAGGAATTGGTCGAGCGTCACAAGACGCGCCAGCAAGAATTGGCGCGCGCCAACGAAACCATCCTGAAGCCGATCCTGGAGAATGCGCGCCAAGCGGGCGCTACGGCCGATGGCGAAGTGCGGTACGGCCACGTTGTCGATCTCATCTGCAGCGAAGCTAAGGAGCAGAACGCGACCATGATTTTCGTTGGCGGTCGAGTTCGCACAGCACGCGCATGTTTGGAAGCGCCGCATCGGGTCTGGCGCAAATCGCACCCGTTCCGACCGTCATCGTTCCCTGACAACTAAGCCCAAGAGATGCCTGGCATGATCTTCGATCGCAAGACGCAGCCGATAGTTCTAGGTGCGCTGGGGTTGTTTTTTGCTTCCTCAGGAAACGCGTGCGCTCAGTCGATCGACGAGAGCATCAACGAAGTGGTCGGAGCCATCACGACCCCGTTCGTCAAATTCATCTTCTCCCCGTTACCCGGAACGGACCTTCCCTGGATCGTTCTTTGGCTCATTGTCGCCGCGACAGTCTTCACCTTCTACTTCGGGTTCATCCAGGTCCGCGCTTTCCGGCATTCAATCGATCTGGTTAAGGGCGACTATTCGCGGCCGGAGGACGCCGGCGAGGTGAGTCACTTCCAGGCATTGGCGACAGCGCTGTCGGGCACAGTCGGTCTGGGAAATATTGCCGGTGTTGCGGTCGCGGTTTCTATCGGCGGTCCGGGCGCCACGTTCTGGATGATCGTGGCGGGCCTGATGGGCATGGCCTCGAAGTTCACCGAGTGCACGCTGGGTGTGAAGTACCGCAACGAATATCCCGACGGCTCTGTCTCCGGCGGACCGATGTACTACTTGTCGAAGGGGCTTGCGGAAAAGGGGTTGAGGTTGCCGGGACGGGTGATGGCCGTCTTGTTCTCTGTGTTTTGCGTGATGGGCGCCTTGGGTGGTGGCAATATGTTTCAGGCCAACCAGGTGCACGCCCAAATCGTCAACATTTCGGGGGGAGCTGACAGTTTTCTGTACGATAAGGGCTGGATCACGGGCCTCGTGATGGCGAGTTTCGTCTTCCTGGTTATCGTGGGCGGCATTCGCTCGATTGCGCGCTTCACAGAAAAAATAGTGCCGTTCATGGCGGTGCTTTATGTGGGAGCGGCACTCGTGGTTCTTGCGATATTTTACGACAAGATACCGTGGGCGTTGGGTCAGATTTTTGCCGGCGCTTTCACGGGGCTCGGTATCGCAGGTGGCATTGTCGGTGCATTGATTCAGGGCTTCAGGCGCGCCGCCTTCTCCAACGAAGCGGGTGTCGGCTCTGCGTCCATCGCCCACGCGGCGGTTCGGACCAATGAGCCAATTACGGAAGGCTTCGTTTCGCTCCTGGAGCCGTTTATCGACACGGTCGTTATCTGCACCATGACGGCGCTGGTCATCGTCATTACGGGTGTGCTGCAGTTCGATCCGCAGACAGGACTCTATGTCTGGAACAGCGAGGCGGGCCGCGTCGCAACGGAAGGTGACCTGACAGGTGTTGCGCTGACATCGGCGGCCTTCGGCAAAGGGGTAAGCTGGTTTCCCTACGTCCTTGCGGTCGCGGCCACCCTGTTTGCCTTTTCGACGATGATCTCGTGGTCCTACTACGGCATGAAGGCCTGGACCTACCTGTTTGGTGAGGGCCGGCGCAGGGAGCTAACCTTCAACACGATCTTTTGTGTGTTTGTCGTCATTGGCGCGGCGATGAACCTGGGCGCGGTGATCGATTTTGCAGACGCCGCAATCTTCGCAATGGCTCTCGTCAACATCGCCGGCCTGTATATTCTTATGCCGGTCGTGAAGAAGGAGATGAAGTCCTATCTTGATCGCTTGAAAAGTGGAGAGATTAGAAAGACGAGGGGGTAACTACGCCGGCGGGGCGGGCGCCCGCAGCCGTCTCAGAGCATGAGATGCGAGCCGTCGCAGTAGGGTTCGTCGTCGGTGGTTTTACAGCCGCAGATATTGAATGTGCCCGTGTGATCCACCGTGAAACGCAACGGCTCAATGCCGGTATCCTTATGTGAACCATCGCAAAACGGCTGGTTCTGCGAGCGCCCGCACCGGCAATAAAAGTAGGGCTTACCCTCGGTGAGCTCGACCTGATAGGGGCTTTGCTGAGCGACAACGGCCTCTTCTGCCATGCCCATCTCCATTGATCTTCTCGTAGCGTGCCGTTCGGCCAGCACCGCGCCGGGGTTTAGGGTTCCACCGCTACCGGCTTCTGCCGAACCGGACAAGTCCGTCCGGCAGGCCAGAGCAGAATCTTCGGCATAGAAATTGTCGCAGCTAGCGTGTGGCGAGAGCCACAATGG